>Ga0163154_10010487_pt1 | contig 10285 bp, 8 predicted proteins | sample OliLakLV19MP9P1_FD_148649 | JGI IMG/M metagenome (GOLD analysis project Ga0163154, IMG submission 148649) | Freshwater microbial mat bacterial communities from Lake Vanda, McMurdo Dry Valleys, Antarctica - Oligotrophic Lake LV.19.MP9.P1 | ecosystem: Environmental > Aquatic > Freshwater > Lake >...
GTGCGTTCAAACTGACCTGTTCCAGCCGCTTCTATTCTGAAATAAGTTGAAAGTTCCATAGGACAACGAACGCCTTTTGGTATATAACAAAACGAGCCATCTGTGAAAACAGCGGAGTTCAGTGCCGCATAAAAATTATCGGTATATGGCACAACAGTGCTCATATATTTTTGTACTAATTCAGGATGTTCTTGAATTGCTTCGCCAAACGAACAAAAAATAATTCCTTTTTTAGCTAAGGTTGCTTTAAATGTTGTTTTCACCGAAACGCTGTCCACAATAATATCCAAGGCTATTCTACTTTCCACGCCTGAAAGCCGTTCTTGTTCCAAGATAGAAAGACCGAGCTTTTGAAATGTTTTCAACAATTCAGGATCCACTTCATCTAAACTACCCAATACAACTTTTGGCTTTGGGGCCGAGTAATAAATGATATCCTGAAAGTCTGGTTTTTGGTAAGAAACATGCGCCCATTTTGGCTCTTCTATTGTTAACCAATAGCGGAAAGCCTTTAAGCGATAGTTTAACATCCATTCGGGTTCGTTTTTTTTTGCAGAAATAAAACGAATGATATCTTCATTCAAACCTTTCGGTGCGTTGTCAGCTTCAATATCGGTAACAAAACCGTATTTGTATTCTGTGCTGATTTTTTCTTCTAAAACCTCGTTCATGCTATTTAAGTGTTAATACCATTAAATTGGTAAACTGTTGATTGGTCAATCCTGCATTATTAAATGCAATGTGTCTTTTTTTGCCAATAATTCTTCTTTGCTTTCGCGCCAGTTTTCATCATCCACACAACAGTCAACCGGGCAAACAGCGGCACATTGGGGTTCATCATGAAAACCAACACACTCTGTGCATTTATCGGCTACTATGTAATAGACATCCATGGATACAGGTATTTCTGGCTCATCTGCACCTGCAGTCAATCCGCTTTTTGAGGTAAACATTCCTTTTATAGATGTTCCATCAGAAAAACGCCATTCAACGCCTCCTTCGTAGATGGCATTATTGGGGCATTCAGGTTCGCAAGCGCCACAATTAATGCACTCTTCTGTAATCTTGATAGCCATTTTTTTACTATTGTTATATTGTTGGAAAGTTAAAAGTTTTGTAAAAAACAAGTAAACTCTTTTAACCTTCGAACTTTGAACTATTTTAGACGCCAAATGATTCTCCACAACCACAAGTTCTACTTGCGTTCGGATTGACAAATACAAAGCCTTTTCCATTTATACCTCCCACATAATCCAGCTCTGTACCTATTAAATAAAAAAAGCTTTTTTTGTCAACAGCAATCTTTATTCCTTTGTCTTCAAAAACCTGATCGCTTTCTATAATAACATTATCAAACATGAGTTTGTAGGTAAGACCTGAACAACCACCGCCATCAACACCTACACGAATAAATGTTCCTTCGGGGCTATTTTCGTTTGTTATTAAACTTAACGCGTGTTGTTTTGCATTTTCTGAAACTGTTATCATTTCGTTTAGGCATTAAATTATTGACAATCTGTTTTTATTCTTTTTAATTGGCATTTTCTTCAAGGAAACCTTGGAAAGTAGATGCAGCTTCCTTTTCACTATTCGTCGATAAATCTGCAAGTGTTATCTTGTCCAATAGCTTGTCAATAGCAGATTGCACCATTGTCCAAAGTGAACGAATAGAACAATCAACAGAATTAGTGCACAGTTTTAGTACTCCCACATGATTGGCACAAAATTGTTCATCAAACAAACGTCCACCTAAAGCTTTCAAAACATCATTCACCGTAATATCGGCAGCAGGTCTGGCAAGTACATATCCTCCAACATGTCCTTTGGTGCTGTTAATCAAGCCCTCCATGCGAAGCATTCGGGTTAATTTGGAAACATTGGGTTGTGACAGCCCTTCTGCATCACTAAGCTGCGGAATGCTTAAGCCAGTCTTATCCTTGCACTTTGCGATTCGCACCAATATTCTTAAACCATACTCGTCCTGTGCTGTAATTTTCATGATTCTTGATTTTAAAGTTTATTAATGGATTTTATGGTGATTGAAATAAAGCTACGGGACAAATGTACGCATTGTTTTTCAATCTGTACTAAAAAGTATAAATTAATTTATACATAAAAGTATATGTACGTTATCTAAGATAATATTGCCGTTACCACCCGTTGAAATTTGTGACTACGTTGCACAGCCTAATGGCCATTACACGTAGCATTATTAATTCACTAGGAGGGGAGGGGAAATGGCTCTTTTGGTTTTGCGAAGGGTTGGCTCGTGTGGCGGGCAAAGCCAAATGTGCCATTTGTGCGGATGGCTAAAATTGAATTAAAAAAAAGTGCGGTGGGGAAAAAATAAAAAATACAGAAGGGTCGGCAAAGAGGGTCGGCTTACTCGTTGTCCATTTATGATATGGTCTGTATGTTGGTCACTCGTCAAAATGGTTTACTTTTTCTGTTAAATTTTCTGCTTGTCGATCACTGTTGTGTCGTCTGTTAAACTTGCCTGTAACGGTTTGGCGCTTGGCGAAGAAGCGGATTTCGAAGTACTAAAGTGTCAATCCAGCACAAAAGTTGATACGAGGTAGAATGTTCATTTAACCACTGAACCCGCTTTTTTGCCAAACGCCTGTTAGGTGCTGGCGTTCTTGTCCACCGTGATTGTAAACCATTGTCGTTATTGAGTTGTCGTGTCATTGAGTGTCGGCTGTTCGTTGCGTTTTTTATTTTTTTTGAAGCGTTGCAAATTTTTTAAAAACAATTTTTCTTTAGGGGCAGCTTTGCAAGCTCTATAAAAAACTTTGGTCGTGTGTTGTCTTGTGCGGTTTTTAATTGTGCTTGCAAAATGCGTTGGCTTTATTTTGTTCTAATTGCTCTTAAAAATGATTCCCAATAGGTTGAACTAATTGGAAATTTATTGTCGGCAATATAAACATGATTGTCCTCAATCTTGTCAACCCATTTTAGGGAAACAATTGTGCTTCTATGAATTTGTATAAATGTGTTTGAGGGTAGTTCGCTTTGGGATTCTGTTATTGAAGTCCTCACCATTACTCTTTCTGATTTTGTTTGATATGTAACATAATTGCCGTCACCTTTTATAAAAAGAATATCATCATAAATTAGTTTTATTTTTTTATTTCCTGAACTAACAAAATAGAATGCAGAAGTGATTACTGGAAATTTTAATAACCGCTCTTTCACCTTATTGGTTGCGACGAAAAATCTTGAAAAGTCAAATGGTTTTAGTAAGAAGTCAATAGCTTCAACTTCGTAGCTTTCCATTGCATATTCACTATGTGCCGTAGTGAATATTATTAAAGGTTTTTGAATTAGGTGTTTAACAAAATTCATTCCATCAATGTCTGGCATGTTAATGTCAAGAAAAAGAAGTTCTATATTAGATTCATTTATATATTTAATTGCTTTAAAGGGGTCTGTGAATACATTATCTAATTGTAAATAATCAATTTTTGAAACATGATTTTTAATTATTTCAAGAGCCTTCGGCTCGTCATCTATGGCAATGCACTTTATCATTTTTTGAATTTAACTACTAACTGAGTAAAATACTTTTCTCCTAATTGATTTGAAGTTAATATATGCTGCTTAGGATACAACAAATCAAGTCTTTTTCTCACATTCTGTAATCCAATGCCTGTAAATTCAGGGCGACCATAATTATCCGAAACTGAGTTGGATATTTCCATGCTAATCGAATTATGGGTCGCATGAATTTTAATTACGATTGCTGTTTCTTTTGAAGGACTTACACTAAACTTAAAAGCATTTTCAATAAAGGGAATCAGTAAAAGTGGTGCAACTTTGATATTTGGAGTAACGCTTGCGTCCAGTTTTATATCTACATCAAGTCGGTTATTTTCATTTAATCTTAACTTTTGCAATGCAATATATTTTTCAATGTAGTCAATTTCCTTTTCAATACTTATGAATGCTTCGTTGGAATCATGAAGATTGTATCGCATCAATGTGCTCAATTTTATAATACTGTCTGCGGTTTTTGGGCTTTCTTCTTCTAAGGCTAAGGCATACATTGCATTTAGAGTATTGAACATGAAGTGTGGGTCAACTTGAGCTTTAAGAAAAGCGATTTCTGTTATTAAATTTGCTGCCTTCAATTTTTCAATTAGTCTTAAATTAAGAAACCAGTCTCTTGTGGTTATAAAAAGCCAGGACATTGCAAATGCAAGAACAAATGAAATTGAAATGTTTTCATTACCTAAAAACTGTACATCTGAATTTGCTAAAATTCTGAACCATTCAATAAATAAGAATAAAAGAATTACTAAAACGAAATACGGAAACCATTTTTTATTTTTTGCTAAAAATGGAATTAGCAGATAGGAGTTGATTACAAAAACTATTGGGAAGCAAAGAATGATTGCAACGAGATTTGTATTCTCAAATGAGTTCCAGTAATTTCCTCTTCCAAAAATTGCCATAGTAAAATAAATGAACCCCAAAAGAAGGAGTAAAAGTAACTCCGCTTTTTTAAGAACAACTATTTGTATTTTTCTTTTTAAGTTTTTCAAAGCACTTTGAATACGATTGATTGCAAATTTAGTAATTTATTGAGCGAATTGTTTTAGAAATTTTCGTTATTATCAGACCTTTTGATGTCTATTAACAAACAATGAGGGTCAATTGCAATTCTTTCGGGAATGTAATCAAGTTGAAATTTCAACTGATTATTTGATTTATTTACCCAGACTATTTTTATTTCCACCGGCAAAAAAGAACCTTTTTTATAAATACCAATTTCAATAAAATCATTCAGTGGTAGTAGTGTTTTGGCATGGTTTTTCTTTTCATACTTATTGATTAAATAGCTTATGCTTACTTCATACTTAGAATTTGATACTGTTGTTACATTCAATTTTACTATTTTGTTGTCATAGTAAGTAACTGTTTCAAACATATCATGTATTAAATACTGCATCGAATCAGGTGTTTCCTTTTTGATAAAATCAACCATCTCTAATGAAGACGTGTATGGGGCTTTTTGAAGTCTTACTTTTTGCATATAATTTTTCAACGCTCTATTCAGGGCTTCCTCACCTATATAATGGCTCAGAGCATTAAACACCAACATCCCTTTTTGATAAGCAACATGTGATTGGCTATTTCCTGAGTTTAGAATTAAAGGCAATTCTGTTTCTTCGGCATCTTTTTGTTTATTCAAATAGGTGTTTAGTGATTTATTCAATAATTGCAATGCTTTGATTTTTCCATAGTGCTTTTCAAAAACCTTTAAGGACACATATTCCGCCATGCTTTCTGTTATCATTTTAGCACCTGCCACATCGGCTGGTATTGCCTGCATTCCCCACCATTGATGTGCAAATTCGTGACTTGCTCCAATGAATGGAAGATTTAAAGTAGTTTCATTTTCATCATCAATGTCCAGAATAAACCCTAACTCCGAGTAAGGAATTGTATTAGCAAATGACTGGGCAAAATCTCCTCGGGTTCTTGCAAACTCAATAATTCTAACTTGCTTGTGTTGGTAAGTACTAAAGTGTTTTTCACAATATTCAAGTGTTGCTTTTATTCCGTTTATCATGTGTTGAATATTGTAATCATGATTTTTGTGATAATATATTTCTATTGGAAGATTTTTGTAAACATCTTTCTTTAATTCATATATCCCTGAAACAAAAGCAAAGTCAATTGTAACAGGAGTAGTAGATTTATAATTAAAATAATTCCTTCCGTTTGCCTGCCACTTCTTTTGTAAATACCCAGGTGCAATGGCTGTTTGATTTTGTGTTGTGCTAACAGTGGCTTCAAAGTTGATATAATCAGCATCAGCAGAACGGTTATGATTTTTAAGGGCTGATGAATCAGTTGGCATTCCTTCTATGTTATTCAGTCGATACCCAATTGTTGGATATATCAATGAAGTAATGTAAGTGCCATTTTTCTCAACCAATGAATTTTTGTGAAAAATTGAGTTAGTAATACTTTTTACATCAAAAACTATAATCAGGCTATCCTTTGGTTGCAATTCAGTTTCCAATTTGTAAACGCTAATATTTGCTATCGTATCATTAGTTATAAGTGTCGCTTTTTGATTGATAGAAATTTGTGTAACAACATCAAAAGCAGATTGAATAATTAGCGTATCAATGTTTTGATTTGATTTATTGATTAATGTGTAAGTAGCTTTTGATATGAAAGTTAAACTCTCTGGAAAAATATCCATTGAAACATTAACGCATACAATTCTTGGCTGAATAATTTTTTCAATTGAATGATATTTCTTGTCTGCATAGGCAGTAATATTATTTATTTCGGTTTCTGTATGAAGTTTTGGCAAACCTTTCTCTTTTGTATTAATCGAATATGCCGTACAAATAAATACAATCAATATTGCTACTGTGGGTATTGCTGTTTTTCGGTTTAGTCTTTTGTATGCAAGAACAATTCTTTCTTTAAATGAAAATACTAATCCCCTCTGCCAAAGTAATAAGGATCCTGCAAAAAGTATTAGTGCAAGTAATAACCAGTAGAATTTATAAATAAAGTATGCGTAAATGGAATGGTTGTGCCCACTTAAATCTGAATAGCCCAAATAAAATCCAGCATCTGGATTTTGATTGAAACGATAAATGTATTTTTCGATACCTAATAATGGTAGTTCTGACAAGCCAAAATAAATTAGTATCAGCACAAATAGCCCTAGCCAAGAATTGGTAAACAAGGAGTGAATAAATAATGCAACAAATGCCCAGATTATAAAACCAATTAAATGAATACCATATAAATCAAAAATATAGTGTAAGATTTCGAAGCGATAGTATCCTTGAGATAGTTGAACAATTACTCCAGTAATCATGATAATAGATAACAGTAGTATTTGAATTTTGATAAGTGCAATGAGTTTTGAAAATGCCAATACCCAATTTGGGATTGCTGTTGAATCAACCAATGCAAACATTTTTGTGGCTTTACTACGGTTTATTAAAAAGCCAGCGTATAGAAAAGTAATAAAGTTAATAAGCAGAGAAAAAAACAAAACAGGAAATGCTAACATAACCCATGTTACAGGCAATACTCTTACGCCATAGGGGGAATTCATCTGAGACAATAAAACATATACGAAAACGGCACCTGTTAGAACAATACTTGCAAAAGCACCTGTTTTGGTGACAGATTTAAACTCAATCGCTGATAACTTCCATGATTTGTATAGGTTAGACAATAATGTAAAACTAAACCTGACGAATGGCAATTCTACTTTTAATACTTGCCCTACCTCAAGAAAAACATTTTTTTCTTTTGCTTTCTTATAAAGTCTTAGATTGAATGGATTTACACTAAAGGAAAATAATTTGAAAGTAAGATAAGTTATAGCAGCAGTTATTGTAATCCAAAAACACCTATTAAGGATAAGAAATTTTGAAAATGGTAGTAAATTATTGTTTTGATCTGCCAAACTCCAGTCTTTAGTATAATAGTAGGTAGCCGTTTCCCCAAATGGTTCAATCATCATAGCTATAAAACTGATTTCGGCACTTGCTGTTAATCTTATTGCTATTTCCCGAATGATTAAAACCACAACTATTGTAATAAATCCGGTGTATAAGTTTCGTGTTGCAGAAACTATTAAAAAAACTATGATGCCAAACAATAAAAGATTGGGTAAAAAATATATGATCAACAATTGCAAGTATGTAGAGAAGTTAAAAGGTAACAAAAGTGATTTATTAACACCTGGTATTTGAGTTCCTACAATGCAGCCTAAAAAAAACAGTATTACAATCAGAAGAAGCGGGATTAATGAGCTAATAAATTTTGCAGATAAATAACTTTGTTTTGTAATAGGATAGCTATAAAGTATGCTATGTGAATTGGTTTTAAAATCTCTGTACAAGGAATTACCTATAATAGCAGGAATAATAAAAAGCATTAGCTTGGTTGCTAACAACATTAAACTGTACAAAGCAAGTGACGAGTTAGCAATACTTTTTTCACCGCTTTGTGTTTCGCTGAACAACCCTGCATTGCCTGCTACCGATAGCAAGGCAAATAAGAATAAAATGATACCGTAGAAATATACTGCTGGATTTTTTGCCCAGTATTTTAATTCGTAGGCTAAGATTGACTTAAACATTACTTATTTATTTTCATTATTTTTTAATGAAATGAAATACACATCTTCCAATTGTGGTTCAATATTATTCCATCCGTCATCAGGTCGATTTTCTGAATAGACTTTTATAGTTAAGCTATTATCTGTATTGTATTTTGATGAAAGTATTTGGCGTTTCGATTCCTCATTTTCTAATATTTCTCTTGCTATTTTCTTAGCCCAAATTTTACCACGAATTTCTTGAATAGCTTTAGCAGGAGTTGTGTAATTCAAAACTTTACCCTTATTCATTATACAAATATTCTGACACAAGTCTTTAATATCTTCTACAATATGTGTAGAGAAAATTACAGTATTGTCTGTTCCAACTTCTCTCAAAACATTTAGAAACCTGTTTCTTTCAGCAGGGTCTAAGCCTGCTGTTGGTTCGTCTACAATAATTAGCATAGGCTTGTTCAATAAGAGTTGTGCTATGCCAAATCGTTGTTTCATTCCGCCTGAAAAACTTTCTACGTTTTTCCTTCTGGCTTCATATAGGTTAGTGATTTCCAAAACGTATTGTATGATTTTATTTCTTTCACTCTTTGAAGTAAGTCCTTTTAAAATTGCGAAATAGTCAAGAAGCTCTTCTGCTGAAACCTTTGGATATACTCCAAACTCCTGCGGCAGATAACCCAACACTTTACGTAGTTCCATCGGAGTTTTTAGAATATCAATTTCATTGAACAAAATACTTCCGCTATCAGGTGTCTGAAGGGTGGCAATTGTTCTCATTAAGGATGATTTTCCAGCACCATTAGGTCCCAGTAATCCAATCATCCCGTTGTGGAAAGTCAGGCTAATATTGTCTAATGCCTTAACACCATTACTGTAAGTCTTATTGAGGTTGGAAATTATTATTGCCATAGAATGCTCTTTCAAATTTTGAATATTGCAAAAATTCAAATTTCATTGTCTGTTACAAAATGAAAGTGATGGGATTGTAATTATTTGACGTAGAATATCTAATAATTGGTACGAATATATTTTCACAAATGGATAAGGAGCGTTGGCAAAAAATGGCTCTTTTGGTTTTGCGAAGGGTCGGCTTGTGTGTCGGGGCAAAACCAAATGTGCCGTTTGTGCGGCTGGCTAAAATTGTTTTTAAAAAAGTACGGAGGAAAAAAAATAAAAAACATAGGGTCGGCAATGAGTTTCGGCTTACTCTTAGACCGTTTGTAATATCGTTTCTATGTCTTTGTTCACCTGTCAAAATGGTTTACTTTTTTCGTTTAAATGTCTGTCTGTCGATGGTTGTTGTGTCGTCCGCTACGCTTGCACCTAACGTTTTGCGGCTTGGCGAAGGTGGCGATTTTTACCACAAATGTTGATGCGGAGAACCAATGTTTGATTAACAACAAAACTGTCTGCGGAGCGCTGAACCGCCACTTTTGCCAAACCGCTGTTAGCGGTTCGGGCTTCTTTAGTCGTATTTGTAAGGTTCATTTTTATAAGCCAATTGCCTTACGTTTTCTAACACTCGTTTTATATAGGTTGTCCAAAATGTTTTTGCGAATAGCCAATTTAATGGATAAAGTAATGCAGTGTTAGAATGTAAAGTGTAAGTATATTCAACTAATATTTTGTTCGGTTCAATTTCTGTCGTCTGCCATTCACCAACAAATTTGTAAAAACCTAACATCCAAGATTGAAAGTTGTCAACCTGAAATTTCCAATACTTATTTTCTGTCCGCTCAAGAATTTTGTCAACCGAGGCAAAACCGCCTTTTTGTGTCAATGATTTTGCAGCGTAGACCTTTTTGCTTGAACGAACTTGTCCCCAATTTTCGTCATCTGTGCAATGTGTCACTTTGGGCATTAGTCCGTAACCTGTATGAACTTTTGAAACGTCACAAAGTAATGGTGTTTTAAATGCTCGTTCCAATGAGCAGTCATAGGTCGTTGAAACTCTAACTTTTATTTCCATTTTTAAGTCCATTAAAGGTAATTAATATTTTTTCTGAGTCCATTTTTATAGATTGTCATTTGTTCGGTATCGTCTTTTAGCCTGACCGCTAACGCGGAGCGGCTTTGCGAAGTTGGAAAAATCCGCGAAGCGGAAAATTTTTTTCAATTTTGCAAAACCGTTGTTGTACGATGGGCGACCGTAGGGAGAACTTCGTGCAGCAGCGGTGCAGC
>Ga0163154_10010490_pt1 | contig 10283 bp, 4 predicted proteins | sample OliLakLV19MP9P1_FD_148649 | JGI IMG/M metagenome (GOLD analysis project Ga0163154, IMG submission 148649) | Freshwater microbial mat bacterial communities from Lake Vanda, McMurdo Dry Valleys, Antarctica - Oligotrophic Lake LV.19.MP9.P1 | ecosystem: Environmental > Aquatic > Freshwater > Lake >...
ACATTATTGAGACAGCAACACTTCCCAGCACAAGATGATGGAAATAGAGTAACTTGGTGGACTTTTGCTGGAGGAAAGATCAATTACACCTTGAAATATCTCCTTGCCATAATTCGTCCAGACTGGAAAATCGTGTCAGACAACTTCCAAATTGGCATCGAAGCAGCAGATGTAAGCGTACAATCACTGCGCTCGGTTTTAGATAAACTGCGATCGGAATTTGACTGGCAAGATCAAGCCTTTCGGGATGATATTCTCGCTCAACTCCCGCTTTACCGCTTCAGTAAGTTTCAGCCACTTCTGCCCACTCAATATTCCAAGGAAATCGTTGAACTTTATCTCCTCGATTGGCAAAATACTAGACATTTTCTCCAACCTAAAACATAAAGTAAACCATCCGATCCAACTAAACATTGTAATTCTTAGACTACAAAATCACAGGCAAGTGACGTGAATCGCTTGCAAAAGTGGAGACTATACTAATATCTAAATTCGCTTAATGCTCTAATTAAAAGGTTAGTTTCCCATGTGCCATGTAATTGACTAGCAGGTAATTCCCCCATTAATTTTATAAAATTCACAGCACGAATATCTAAAGAACGATTCCAGTAATGAAAAATTCTTTTCAATAAGCTATTGAGAGAGCGGCTAGTCATGCGTGGATCGTTAGCCCTAAAAGAAATCCTAAAGGTACAATCTATAAAATTATCGAAAATTTCATCATCAACCTGCTTTTGTTTACTAATTATATTAGCGATCGCCACTAATTCTTCCTCTAACTTGAATCGTAGCTCTTCATTTGCAGTATTAGCCGCATGGTCACAGGCAATTATTAAAGCAAATATTGCTGTAAGAGAATTTGAGTGATATAAGTCCCTGAAATTGATTGCCTGGATTATGGAGTCAAGCTTACTTATAAGATCGGTGTGGATTATAAAATCTCCAATCAACGCGATGATAGAGAGCCATTTGTCGATTGAAAGTGGATCGATTGCTAGAGAATCAATTAAATTTTCCGTCAACTCTTTCAAATGCTGAGGAGAAATCTGTTGCCCTAATTCTGCTCCAATTAGGTACCCTAGATTATCGCTATGGGTTCCGCCCAGGAGCGAGTCTAATTTATCTTGAGCAAGTGAAAGATCGCGAAGTAATACTGGGTGAAGGAGTTGCTGATTGCTAGATGTTACACATGCGAAATTAATTACTTTTGCTGGAATTCCTGTTAATTGAAGCAAGTTGCGATCGCAATCCCTCAAAATTGCCGATAATCCATAAACAGCTATATTCAATATGTTCAGAAAGCGTGGGTGAAGTACATCATTCCAAAACTCGGGATTACGGTCAAATAAATCAGAGTTAGGTTGTCTGAATTGACTGAGTCTTTCTATCTCTTGAACATATAACTCCTGTTTCTCCGTAATAGAGTCAGGATCGTAAAGTAAATTAAAAAGCTTACTCCCATGCGCCCAAATCATAGATAACCTAATAGATACTGAGTACTCATTTATCTCCTGCCAATAGCTAAACTCGCCGCACAATAAATTCATGATTACTTTAAACAGTCGAAATTGTAAACTTCCGATCTCACTATAAAGCTCATCCACAAGCTGTTCAGCAAAACTTGTTGAATTTGAATGAAGCATGGCTAAACCAATCAGGTGCAGTTTACAAACTGGAGAAGTTAATTCTGATGCAAGTTTATGTAAAAGAGATTCTTTCACATCATCAGATAATTGCCTAAATGCATCAGTGATTTTTACTGGAAGCTTTACGGGCATACAAGAAAATCGCTCTATGCAAACCGCAAGGTTCTCACTACCTAGCATTGACTCTGCGGCAGAGCTAAGTTTGTCATGAAAGCTAATATTTTCATCTGAACATAGATTTAAATGAAAATGTCTCAGCAATCTAGCAACTGATGGAGGAATCATATCCTCTACTAATAATCCCTGATCCTTATTAAGTTTATGATTTAGATTTAAGTAGAAAACTGCTGTTGAATCTTTCCGCCAATTGCTAGTAATGTCAATCCGATTGGACAAATCTAAAGTTGAAAGAATCTCACTGACTGCATTCTCAAAGGTAAAACTATCACAATCAAACCAGATCCGATGCGATCGCAAAACTTGTTCACGTATACTAAGATTGTCTGATGCTAGTAACATCAAATTGTCGTACCATTTGTGAATGGAATTATCTAATTCACTTACAATCTTAAATTGAATAGAAGAGTCTGTTTGATCGGTTACGCAAATTTTAAACCTAGTTTTGGGCTCTAAAGCTGTAATAGTTGCTTCTTCTCCATTTACAGCCAATGCGATCGCATTAAAGAAGTCTTCTGATAAAAATGCTTGAGAAGTTGAATCTGAAGAACCCAGATTGACATACTTTTTTAGATGTATCTGAAAATAGGTCATCAACTCTGGAAATTTCCTCAGTTCATCTTGTAAAATATCTGGCAAATCTAGGTAAAATTCTTTAAGCAGAAAGCGATTTGCAATTTGTAGTTCCTCTTCTTTTTCATGTTCCAAGTGAAGAATAAACTCTTTAATTAATTGAGCAACAGAGCAAATTAAGTTTGGGTTAGCTCTAAAGCATCTGTCTGTAATACTATGTTTGATCCACTGAAAATATTTATGACGGCGGTTAGAGATTCCTTGATTATCTTCTCCCACAACTTTCCATAATTGAATACCTCGGAAATATAGAGAGCTGATGTCAAGACTTATTAAATCTAGCCTATCATTATTTGGATCGTTATTGGGTAATAGATGACGCACGCCAAATAGCCCCGTATATAGATTTATTAATATCCAATCTGAATAGACAATAGCGGTTTCATCTGTAATATTGGTATCAATCCAAATATTGCTAATTGAGGATTGGACAGCATCTAAGCTTTCAAAAACAAACGTCATTTCACCTAGGGGATTTGGAGATTCTTGAGGTAGAGGGGGACGTTGGAGTCGTTCTAAATCCAGCAAACATGAGGCATAGTATCGACGAATAACTTTTAGCTCTTCAGTTTCTTGCAATCTCTGTTCACGCACCTGTGCTTGATTAACATGATACAAAACTTCCTTGCTTGAAATGGGAATATATCTAACATTACCTTTGCGAAGTTGATACAATTTTTCATAGTACTCTGATTCTTTCAGATCGCCACTGACCCACAAGGCTTCCAATATCTCAAGTACACCTATTACTGGAGTTACATTATCGCGATTTCTATATTTACTAAAGAAGCGATCGTCAATCCAGATTACATCATTTGATTGAGGAGTATAAATTAAAAGGTCAAAAGCAGTTAATGAAACTGCACCCAAGTCTCTTTCCCTCTTACCAGCAGAAGTTTCTTCAATCATCTGGTATTTACCTTCTTTCAAACCAATTGCGATCCGCTTAGAAAGATCTTTTAGCCATTCAGTTGTTTCAGTTAAGCCATTAATATTGCTTGATGATTCAGCTTCATGAATACACCTTGGTGAAACATACACACTAAAAGCTCGACAAACTTTTGCCAATAAATCCGATCCAGCTAAACGCATAGCTAATTCGGAGTGTAGAAATATCGGAGTATTGCAATCTGGTAGCTGTAATGGAACATTTTCATTCCTCTGGTCACCAAGGTGCTGTAATGCAGCTTCATAAGCGCTTGAAGAAAAGGGAAATTTTTTATTGAGCATCTCAATCAAAGTCCGACAATTGATCAATCGCTCTAAATCGGCTTCATCTAGAGTAACAGGATGATTATTACCAGTAGAATCTATTCTCTCTAAAGGTAAAAATTCCACCACCAGACCACCTAATGCACGAGCTTTTTCAAGCATAGCCCCTGCATCTTCTCCAAGTTGTTGAATTAACTCACTTGAGATTGGATTTACAGATTCTGTAAACTGTTTTAGTAGCTTATTTTTATGCAATCGCATAATTTCTCCATAGGCATCTATGCGAGAAGGTTGATGTGGTTGAAAGTACTCGAGTTCTTGCAATAGAGCATTGGGCAAAAAACGTGAAATGTAAATTGGGCTAAATCTGTTCTCTAAAGCATCTAATATGCCAAGATGAGCAGCAAACAGGAAAGCTGAGATATCGAGATGTATTCTCCATTTCGTGCTTGAATCTAAAAAGCTATCCGTGAAAGGTCGTCCACCATATCTAGCCAAAATTACTATTTGTAAATGGGGATTAGGATCGTTGGCATTACACTTTGGGAAAACATGATAAATATTAGTGAGAGGGAATCTATTAATTTCAGTAATAAAATGAATTGGGAGATCGGAATCATTATATTTTTGAATTAACTCTTGGTTACTTTTTGCCCTATTTCCAATCATCTCTAGAATTTCAGGAATTCCTACAGTATAAAAGGGTCTTTCTCCTTCTCCAGTATGCGCTATTAGATGCGCGCTCTGAAGGAATGGTAAAAGCTCACTTTCTAATTTTAGGTAATATCCTAAATTGATTACTTCACCAAGAACATTTGACGTGATTTCAAAGGTTACAGCTCGACGCCATAACTTCTGAGCCAAACTTCGATCTTCTGATAATAGGCAGCGTGCCAGCCTTAGTAATGATATTGGATCGGCATCATCATGTTTTAATAAACGAGATGCAGTGATTGCAGCTCCCCGTAGATCCCCTTGATTTATTTGCAGACGCACTAAAGTGTTCAGGTTTTGAAATGTTTCAAGCGATCGCACTAAATTTTGTGCCTCAGTTATTGCTTCAGAAATCAGCCCTAATTGCTCTAGACAAGATATTTTCAAATTACAAAGATCCTCTGGTAAAGTTGCATTTTGGAAAATATGTTGCGAGTTATTTAACATATTTAAACATAGTTTAAATTGATCGCTCCGCCATGCACAATCAACTGCGAGATAAAGTGCATTGGGTGTTCCGACATAATCAACTAGATCGCTTGCCTTGCCTGACACATATTGCCAATTTTCCAAATTAGCCTGAATTTGGCAAAGCTTTAATAAATAATATGAATTCCTGTTGTCTTGCCAATAGGATTCTAAACATTGAATCAGCTTCTGCCAATCTCCATCTTCTTCCACTTTTTTCTGTAAGACTATCGCTCTCAAGCTTTGTTGAATTTCAACACTTTTTATTGCTTCAATTTCTTTAAATGCATTCTCTGCTTCGCCATTCATTGCTAAAGCCTGAACGTACCAAAAGTGCCAAGGTTGCATATTTAGAGTCTGAGCAAAAGTATCTTTTTGATTGGTTAAAAGCTGTACCGCTTTTTGATAATCCTTTTGATAAAGATAAATACCCACCAAAGTAATAATTCTTTCTAAATCGACGTTCCTATTCTGCAACAACAGTTCCAAAGCTTGCTGGCTAGGTGACAAATTAATATCATAGTTGCGGGAGGATATCCAAATAATTACCTGTTGATTGGTGGGATCTTCATCGAGCAATTCCGAGCAAAGTTCTTGTGCCTCTGATTGGCTATCGCGATCATTCGCCAAACAAGCTAAATGCCAAACTTTCCAATAACTTGCTTGAGCTTCTCCTTTTTCAGTGTTACAGGAAAAAGACTGAAACTGTCCTGCTGCTTTGTGAAGATGCTGCAAGCTCTCATCATCATGCTTGATTAATGACCACTCAACAGGTTGTGGATAAGGCGTTAAAAGTTTTGGTACTGCATCTGAAAACACGCAAAAGTAGCTAATTATTGCCTCAGCCTGCCTAACTTTCTCCCAGTTTGGCTTTTCGTATACTGCCTGTTGAATCTTAGCCTGAGCATCTCTAATATCTCCAATCTCAAGTAATGCTAAGGCATGAATCCGTAAAGTTTCAGTATCAAACTCCAAGCCATTAGGATTATCTTGAAGTGCAGTAATAACTTCCTCTATCCGTCCAAGTTCTAGTAGCAATCCTAATTTAAGATTAAATAGACCAATAGTTGATGGATTATCAATCAATCCCAAAGCAGCTTCCGCACCTTCAGAGTGGTATCTGATTAAACCTTGTAGAATTACGTCATCTTGTTCTGGAGCGAGAATCCTCGCTTGTTCTGCAAGAACACGGGCTTTGTCAAAATCTTGCTTAACGCTAGTGGCGTATCCTGCCAGAGCTTGAAGAATCTTTGCCTGCAAGGGTTTTTCAAAAACATCCCAATCCCCGTCATTCCTTAATGAATCAAGGCAATTAAAAGCTTCTTGTAATTGCCCTTCACGATATAGTTCTCGATATCTATCTAATTGAAGAGCCTTTTCCTTTGATAAATTAGACGATAGGCTCTCAATTTTCGAGGAATAAATACTAAGAGCTAGTTCTGTTCCTCTCAGTATTGGCTGGGGTCCACAAATTGTCTCTACTAAATCCTGCGATCGTAGGTAGCGATATACAATTTCTGGGTGGGAAGAAAGCTTTTGTCGTAATGTTCTTGAATCCCATGCTTCATATTTTATGTTGTATATGGCGAAGCAATTGATTTGTTCGGTAATCTCATCTTGCCGATTAGTTTTAGTTAAATCGCAAGCAACAAACAAGATAAAGCGATTAACATTATGCTGCTTTTGCCAAAATGATAAATGATCAAAAAATTCATTTGATGCTTTTCGGATTTCGGCAGGAGGAAAATCCTTATAGCATTTACATTGTCCAACCTCAGTAAGTGTCGGATCAACACATCGAGCTATTAAATCAATGCCAAATTGCCCCTCTCCCCTTGTGCCATAGATATCACATGTTGAAATGCGAGATTCTTCAGCAAACAAGTCTCGACACATTTCCTGAAAAGTATATTCATCCATCTCGAAAAAGTTTGGAGGTAAACTCGGATTACATCTTGGATTTAGCATTCTTTATTAGAAATAAGAAATAAACTTGAATTTGCTTTTAAAGATACTTAGCAATATTAGCCGAAACAAAAAGCGATCGCTAAATAGTTAAGTCCTTATAAAATAATGCTACAGCAAAAAATATATTGACAGTCCAACTTCAGCTACTCGAAAATTTCAGTCAATTTAGGTATCAAATATTCATGCAGCTTTCTATCTTAACTTTGCTTATGTTTGTCTTGACATTGGGGAGCACTATAAGGATTGTGAGGCTTATATCCCAATAGCTCTAATAAATAGCTCTTTCATCTTTTTTACTGCTGCTCTCGATATCTATAGGCTCTTTCATCTCTCGTTGCAGATGCCAAGCTTCCTCAAATTGTTTTATGTCTTGCTCCTTCAAATTATCAAATTCAACTTTATTCCCTTTAACTTTTAGAACTATTTCCTGATCGCCTTTCAATCTCTCAACAGTTAGATTATCTCCATCCCGATAAATACCGTAAGAATTTTTGCCAACTTCACCAAACCTATTTGTCCCTAGTTCATCGAGCAGATGTCCACATATTGCCGTTACTATATAAGCCTTATCAATTAGATCTGGTCGATCGGTATTTAATTCGCGCTTTGGTTCGGTGTTTGGTTTTATATCCACAGACTCAACCTGAATCGGCTTGGGGACTGAGAGCGATCTTAATCTCTCTAGATCGAGTGCTAACTCCTCTAATAAACTTTCTGGCACTGCATTTACCGTATTTATTTTCGGCTGTGGTATTTCTACACTCTTGATTGAGTCTTTTCCACCATCCCTTTGCATCAATAAAATAATCGGATTATCTCTAGCAGGATCGTAATTGACTTTTAGATACTTTTGCAAACCACCCCAACTATATTCTCTACCTAACTCATTACCTTGAATGCTGTCATTTCCTATACTGAAGGATATGCCTTTTATTTTCTCAGCACGGGTAAACTTAACGTGGGCATCAACGCCTGACTGTTTTAATTGCTCAATAAATTGAGGTATAGTCATTTCTGCTTGTACTTGCGCTTTGATTACTTGAGATATTTGAAATTGTAGATCTGGAATATTTGGTGGTACTCCCGCATTAGAAATACTCTCTAGTCTATTTAAGATTCGATTTAATGAATAACCCTTGCCAATACTTGAGCCAGACATACTTACTTCATCAAGCTTGAATGAAATACCTTTGGGCTTTCCCTGGCGATCGCGGTCTACTTTTACACTAATTCCATCTTGATTTAATAATTTAGTAAATTCTAGTAGAGATTTGCTATTAATTAGAGCATCGTCAATCTTATCTGCAAGTTGCTTTTTGACTGTTTCTTTTCCCGTGACTTTTGCTTTTTCAAGTTGTCGCATTGTTTGTTCGGTGCGATCAGACTCCCAACTTGACTTTACTTCAACAAGTTCAAATTCTTTTTCTAATTTGCGGATGACAGCTTGGCTCCGCGTAAAGTCCCAACTATCAGAGACTATCGAGCTATCCAAACGTATTCGACTCGCTACTATATGGATATGTTCGTGATTTGGAGTATCAATATGTTTTACGGCAAGGTAAAGATTATTAGTAAATCCCATCTCATTTAAGTACCTTTCAATTAGCTTTTCCCAAGATTTGTTATCTAAATGTTCGTTAAGGCTAAGACTAAGAGTGATATGACAAACTACTTTGCTAACTTTTGGACGCAACTTCTGAGTAAGGGCAAGTTCGCTGGCAAATTCATTTACAGTTTCGGCAAAAATATTGGTATCAACAATCTCTGCTCCAGGCTTACGGAGAACGTAAGATACATAGCCTCGAAATGTTTTACCCTTAAATGTCTTTCCGATCACTAGATTCTAATTTAGATTTGGATTTGAGCTTTTATCTCCGATAACTGGGAAGTCAGTTCTTTAAGATACCCAGATATTTTTTGCAACTCGTCTACTTCTGATTGAATAGGACTACCCATCATTATACTAAGGTTAGCGTCATGTGCTATTTGATTGATATTGGTACCAATTTTACCTAAGTCTAATCTAAGCTTACCCAATAGTTTATAGGTATCGCCGTCTGTCTCTGATACTAGAGTTTGAGGTTCTTTATAGTTAAATGCTGCAATTCTCACAAATTCGCTGGGGGTAATCTTAAAAGTTTTGGCTTTACTTTCGAGTAATGCTTTTTCACTTGGAGTTATACGGATTGTCACTCGTTCGGACAACTTCATAGCTATTACCCCCTCTCCAAATTTTTACTGAGACACATTCTACAACTTTACCTTTCAATTTCAAAGTACTACATAAATTTTTCAGGACTGGGGGTATTCAAAGGGGGGCTCCCCTTTGACAAGCTAAATGTTGTGGATGATAGAAAATAAGCGTTAGCGAATTTTCTGTCAGACAAACAACATCGCTTGCTGAATTTTTGCAGCTACCTCAAAACAAGAAGACACGGTACATACTTGGCAATGAGATTTTCTAAGAAATATTAGCATACTGGTTTCAGGCAGTTCCTTATATTAAAATAGCTATATTAAATTAGCCTCAAATTTAGTACTTTTACTTGATTTATATAGTTGGCTTGGTCTATGATTATCCAAATTGTTAAAATATTAATTATTATTTTTAGTTTTTAGATACAAAATGCCTAATACTACAGCTTCCAAATCTTTAAGTAGTCGTGAGGATGATTTAGATGATTTGTCTGAACGCTTGTTCAAAACACCTCCTAAAAAGGTCAAATCTAAAACTAAGTTTGAAATTATCCAAAAATTAGAACCCGCAATTAATTCTTTAATTGAATCTGGTCATAGTTATTTGGATATTTGCGAAATTTTGAATAATGAGTTAAAGCTTAATATCAATGTTAAAACTATCCGAATTTACTTAAATAAAATTGAAAAAGAGCGTGAAGTTCTTATTAGTCATGATGTTGCTGAAGATTTATCAGAATCAAAAAGCTCACAACCCTTCTCCTCTATATCAACAGATTTATCTGAAGTTAGTAAATCTAAATCTGAATCTCTACCTTTTCCCGTAATTACAGAATCGCCATCAACTGTAAATTCTGATTTACCAATATCAGACTTACCTGTAAGTGTTGTCCCTAAAATTAACCAACCTAATAAATCTTCTACAATAAAAACACCAATAAATACTGAATCCAATACTGGTGAAGTTTCTACTCCTTTAAAGAAAACTAAAACAAATAAACCTATAGTTCCAGTCAGCGTTGTTTCAAAACTTGTGCCACCTATTGAAAATATTTCTAATGCCGTAGAATCTGTTGATTCTTTACCTATTGATAATAGTTCTAATAATGTACAATCTTTTAATTCTGTACATGGTAATTCTATACCTATTGATGAAGATCCTCGATATAGTCATCTTACTCCTGCTGAAAAGGATATGATGAAGCACTACAACAGATATTAGTAGTTGATATTTTTGCTTGTGTTTAGCCCTAGACTTCAAGATTAGAT
>Ga0163154_10010493_pt1 | contig 10280 bp, 8 predicted proteins | sample OliLakLV19MP9P1_FD_148649 | JGI IMG/M metagenome (GOLD analysis project Ga0163154, IMG submission 148649) | Freshwater microbial mat bacterial communities from Lake Vanda, McMurdo Dry Valleys, Antarctica - Oligotrophic Lake LV.19.MP9.P1 | ecosystem: Environmental > Aquatic > Freshwater > Lake >...
GAAAATTCGTATTTATTGAAATTTATTAGGTTGGGCATGTTATATTTTGAAAGTCAAGGAGTTATGTTGTTTCTTTTATATTTCTCACGCTTGAAAAACAGGATTTTTTAAAAAGCGGGTGGGAAATGACGGTGAAAGGCATTCAGAGGCGGTTTATGCGTAAATAAGGCATTGTGGCACTTTATTGAGATTGGCAACATGTGTAAAAATCCTTGCCTGCATTGAAATTTTGCAAGTTTATAAGAAACCCGACTTGTTTACCCGCTTAAATGCCTCTACAACGCTCCTAAAAGGGGACAAAACTAGATTGTCCCCGTTGAAACACTCGTTTTCAGCTCAATTTTTAATAAATGCTTCTTTTGAAAAACACGTTGGGAAATGTCGGATTAAATGACACGCTGTCATTCATTCGTGGAGGTATGCCAATACTTTGATAACGACCTGTCTTATTTATACAGACAAGGCATGCCTTGTTTCTAATCAAAAATGTCGCTATCAAACTACGTCTAATGATGCCAAAAACACACCCCACGATTTTAATCGTGGGTAAAAGGTAAAGTGCCACCTTATTTAATTTCTATTCCTTAGGAATTAGTGAAATTTAACTTCCGACAATTACATAGCCGATTAGTGTCTATAAAATAAAAGTTGGTCATTCTAAAATCCTATTTGTATTTTTTGCGTTTTGTCTGTTTCGGTGTGCATAAGCCAATCATTTTCAGGAGTGCGCATATAAGTTGTTATGTTGATACTTTCACTATCCACCAATACATATTGTTTTAGGCTTTGAAGTTTAAGGTAACAGTCCATTTTTTCTGTTCTATCATAAGAAGCCGTACTTTTAGAAAGCACTTCTATAACCACACTTGGGTTGTGCAGTACATCTAAACCTTGCCTGCCCTTTCTGGTAATAATAGGTTCTTCGCATACAATCATCACATCGGGATACACATATTTTTCATATTCAGGCAAGGAAAGCAGCATATCACTTGGGAATAATACGCGATTCCCATGCTTTAAGCAAATGCCTATTTCGACAATGAGATTTGCCACAATCCTATTGTGGGCGGTTTGCGCTCCTGCCATAGCGACTATCTCGCCTGCATGGTATTCGCTTTTGTGGGCTGCTTGCGCTTCTTGTGTGAGATAGTCTTCAGGCGAAACGAGGGTGTTTGTTTTCATCAGTTTAGTCATCTTGGGTTCAGGCAAATATAAAAAAGCTGACATTAGCAAAAGAACTTCGCAAATACAGGCAAAGTTACCCAATATTGAGAACGTTTTTACAAAAGACTTCTTGCGAAAGTGTTTCTAAAGACCTCACACCCTGCCCTCTCCAATTTGGAGAGAGGGAAAAGGACTTTCGCAAGAAGTCTAATGCAAATATTTGTGAAAACGTGTTGCATTTTTGTACTTTCAAATATTTTTGAAAGTTTAAGGTGTTTTATTATAAAAAAGTGCCTACTTTTGGTCTTTATTCATTTACTTTACCCATGAAAATCGCACTTATAACAGGGGCTACGTCAGGCATTGGACTCGCTACTGCCGAATTATTGGCAAAACAAAACTTTCAGCTTATTCTTTGTGGTAGGCGCACAGAGCTTTTGGAGGAGTTGGCGACTCGATTATCCGCATATACTATAGTACACACACTTGCATTTGATGTGCGCCGCCGCGAGGAGGTCGAGCAAGCGATTAAATCCTTGCCTACCGAATGGCAAAATATAGACTTGCTATTGAATAATGCAGGCAATGCACACGGGCTTAGTCCTATCCAAGATGGCGATATTGATGATTGGGATATGATGATAGACTTAAACGTAAAAGGTTTGTTGTATGTATCAAAAGCCATCTTGCCTGCCATGATAGCACGCAGGCAAGGGCATATAATACACATCGGCTCATTGGCAGGGCAGGAGGCTTATCCAAATGGCAACGTATATTGTGCTACAAAGGCAGCAGTCGCTATGTTGAATAGCACCATGCGCATGGACTTATTCAAATACAATATACGCGTTTCTGCCATCAACCCGGGATTGGTAGAAACAGCATTTTCTTTGGTTCGTTTCAAAGGAGATGCAGAGCGGGCAGGCAAGGTATATGAAAATTATACACCCCTCACGCCACAAGATGTAGCCGAAACCATAGCCTTTGTAGCCACACGCCCGCCACATGTGAATATTGCCGAAATACTTATCTTGCCTACCGACCAAGCTGCCGCTACTATGGTTAATAAGGGTTAAAAAACAACCAAAATAAAATAAACAATCTTTTTTTGCAATTTTTTTATAACTTTATTAAGGCTTCAAAATGATATTATATTGTGTAAATAAACAAAATATATGCTGAATATATGGTTTTTTTGCCTTTATACCAAATGTATTTAAGCGAGTTTTGACTACGTTTGCAAAAGAATATTTTATTTTATTTGGTTTTTCCAAATATCCTACCTACCTTTGCACAACGAAAATAAAGGGTTAGTTTTCATTTTTCTAAAGTGAAGTTCATTTTTTGCAAATGTACTCAATTCAAGAAGTGTGGGAAAACCGACCTTTCCGATATTTTCTTGTTTTAATACACATAATATGCAGAAGATCACTTTCCAAGATCTCTCCCTTTCAGCTGACATTCAGCAGGCGGTAGAAGAGATGGGCTTCATTGAAGCGTCCCCTATTCAAGCACAAGCTATTCCTTTCCTTCTTGATGGACAGGATGTACTCGGGCAAGCACAAACAGGCACAGGCAAAACCGCCGCCTTCGCTATCCCAGCACTTGAGCGCATAGACACTTCAAGCAAAAAAACACAAGTATTGGTGCTTTGCCCCACTCGTGAGCTTGCCATGCAAGTTTCCGAAGAGTTTAAGAAACTTGCCAAATACAAGCGTGACGTTTTTATCCTTCCCGTATATGGTGGCGAATCAATTGACCGCCAAATCAAACTTTTGCAAAAAGGCGTACAAATCGTAGTAGGCACGCCTGGCCGCCTTATTGACCACCTTGACCGCGGCACGCTTTCACTTGATAACGTCAAAATGGTTATCCTTGATGAAGCAGATGAAATGTTGAACATGGGCTTTATTGATGACATCAAAGACATCTTGTCTAAAATGCCAGAAGAACGCCAAACCGTATTGTTCTCAGCTACCGTGCCTGACGCTATACGCCAAATCACAAAACGTTTCCAACGCAACCCACAATACGTGAAAGTTGTAAGCGAACAACTTACCAACGACACAATAGAGCAGTTTTATTTTCCAGTACGCGAAGACGATAAAATCGAACTCATGCACCGCCTGATTGAAATGAATGACCACAAACTCATGCTCGCCTTCTGTAATACGAAGCAACGTGTTGATGAATTGGTGGAATCACTACAATCAAAAGGCTTTACAGCAGAAGGCTTGCATGGCGACTTGCGCCAAATGCAACGCAACGCAGTGATGAGCCGCTTCCGTAAAGGACTTATCAATATCTTGGTAGCTACCGATGTAGCCGCACGCGGTATTGATGTAGATGATATAGAAGCCGTATTCAACTTTGACACACCTCTTGACCCCGAATATTATGTACACCGTATCGGCCGTACAGGTAGGGCAGGCAAGAAAGGCATATCTTATACCTTTATCTTGCGCCGCGAGGCAGGCAAGTTGCGCGATATTGAACGCTTTAGCAAAGTCAAAATAGAACAAGGCATTATTCCTTCTGCTAAATTGATGCACCAAAAACGCCAAGAACGTTTCAAAGGACAAATAGTAGAACAATTAGCCAATGTCGAAAAATTCGCAGGCAAATATGATACACTCCTCACCGAATTGCAAGCAGAAGGATTTGATTACAAACAAATTGCAGAAGCATTGTTGCAAATTCAAATAGGGGATGCAAAACAAGGCGCGCAATTAGAAGCAATAGACTTGAATGCACGTAGCAAAGACAGAAACGACCAAAGTACTGGAAACCAACGCTTTAGCAAAGGCGGTAGAAACGATAGAGGTGACAGAAACGACAGAGGCGACAGAAGCGACAGAGGCGACAGAAATAGCAGAAACGACAGAGGCGAAAGAACAGAATATCAAGGCGGAGCTTCTAAAAACCGCTTTAGCAGCGAACAACGCGGCGCAAGCACACGCCTATTTGTTAATTTAGGGAAAAATCAAAAAGTTTCTAAATCAGATATACTCGGTGCTATAGCAGGCGAAACAGGCTTGAGCGGACACAAAATCGGTTCTATTGATATTTATGACCAATATTCTTTTGTTGATGTACCCGCAGGTGATGCGCAACACGTTATTCACACAATGAACAAAAGTACTATCAAAGGTAAGCGCGTAAACCTAAGTTTGGCTAACTAACTTATCCTATACCATAATCATAATATAGAAAAGCTATCCATTCGGATAGCTTTCTATATTTTGTCAGCAAAAAATAATTCAAATAATAATAATAATTCAAAAAAAAATACTACCTTTGCAATATAATAAATAGAGGAGTGTCCGAGTGGTTGAAGGAGCACGCCTGGAAAGTGTGTAAACGGCAACGTTTCGAGAGTTCGAATCTCTTCTCCTCTACAAATACCCTAAAACGTTGGTTTTAGGGTATTTACTTTTCTGCCTTTTCAGGAGTTAGAAAAATGCCGTAGAGTGTAAATATTCTGGCACTTCCCAGCAACTTTTTTGGTACTCCGACAATTTTAGCGGAGCAAGGTATAAACCACATAGGAAGATATGGCACACAGTGTTTCGGGCTATGTTCTCTATGTTTCTATGTGGTTCAACACAAAATTTGTCAGAGTACCCAAAAGTAAAGCTCTGAACACAAATAAAAACATCCAAGACATTGTCTAATGCCTTGGATGTTTTTGCTATCCTTCAAAAATAGACAGACAGTTTACAAATCGATAGTCAAGCCTACATTTATCAAAAATAAATCTGTGGTAGAATCTTTTTGGGCAGCACCATCTGTATTGAGCGTAACCGCATTCCCTGATGTGTAGGGGTCGCTTACAGATATTACGCGCCAATTTTGCGTTTGCGAGCTGTCGAAGTATTTTGCCTTGCCTCCCGCAAGATAGGTGGCGCGAATGTCTAATCCTAAGCTTTCGGTTAATTTGATTACCACACCCGCCCCTAGGCCATATTGTAACACAGTGGATTTCGATTGTGTACGCGAATTGATGAGCCTTGAATTCTGATTTTGTGTAAAAATGCTATTGCTTGTTCTGTCATAAATGGAGGTACGTGTATAAAGGTAATTAAACCCAACCAGGCCTTCCACGTAGGGCTTTACAATAGGAATAGGTATTTTCACCCGCAAGGCAAGATTGCCATTGAACATATTGTTGTTGGTCATAACATCAATATTCACAGGGATGCTACCTCCGTTTATGGGACTATTATTCGAATAAAAGGCTATGTTTTGGTTTATGGCTTTGGTAGATGAGCCATAGAGCATATAGCCGGCATTTATACCAATGAAGACAGGCACATCGCGTCCAAGCGGAACGTATAGATTCGCGTTCACGCCTGCACCTACCGCCTTTGTATTATCTCGGAAGGCGTTGATAGGTGTGCCAAATTGAAGCCCAAAGCCAAAACTTGTTTGGGAATATGCGTTGGGAGTAATGCCCCATAGAAGCATCAGCAGGATTACAGGTGATTTTTTCATATAATTTATTTATGTATAGTTAGGTTACTATACTCTCTTATACATAAATAACTTATAAAAAATTCCATTTTGTTGTTGTTGTTTTAATTTAAAAAAAAACAGTACTATTTTTATTTAAAGATTTCCGCACTACGTACCACTTTTATTTAAAGATTTCCGCACTACGTACCACGTGAGGTGCATATTTTTGCTTATACAGACATGTTTGTTCGTAGCATAAAATTTTGCGATGGAACTTATTTTTTTGTCTTCCGAAAGCTAAATCGCTCGCTAATCTTAATAGTTTATCATTTCTCAATAAAAAGTTAATATGCAATTTGCCCTACAAAAAGGGCTTTAAGCTAATTTTGCACAAAATTAACTTAAAAACGGTATGCTAAAACAATATTACTCTTTTCTAAGACTGAGCATCTTCATTTGTGCCTTATTTTTGGGTATATCCCAAAAGGCTTTAAGCCAAACAACACTCGCTATAGGTGATATATCTATTGTAGGCTTTAACTCTGCAACGCCAGATGGTTTTTCCTTTGTTACTTGGGTGCCTTTGGCTTCGGGTACAGTTATTAAATTCACTGATAATGGTTTTTTGGGTGCTGTAAGTGCTAATGCAACCCTCAATGGACGTGGTGGCGAAAACTTCGTTACTTTTACAACCAATACGGCTATTGCAGCAGGTACAGTAATCAGTTTGGTAAATACAGCCGTTGCTACAACTACTCCCAGCAGTGGTGGAACTGCTGTATTGGCTTTATCGGGGCTTTCGGGAAGCGGCGACCAAATTTTTGCGTATCAAGGAGCAGGGGATGGTACTGCAGCTTCTACCTCTGATTTTGGGACTAATATGAACCCTTCTACTTTTACAGGTGTGATTCTATTTGGGTTAAACTTTAAAAGTGCTTGGCTTACTACAGGGATACCCAATACTAATACTTCTTACTTGCCTTCTGAGTTGAATGTAACGAACGGAAATATTGTTTTCTTGGATACTATTGTAGCGGCGCAATACACAAGTACTTTTTCGGGTACTGTAGCGGCTTTGAAGGCAAGTGTTGCTAATCCTGCCAACTGGACGAGCTACGCTGCTAATACCGCTTTGAACGTTACAGCTTTTACCATTACAACGGGTACGATCGCCGCACCTACAGCAACTGCTACAACTGCTATTGCACAAATAGATTTTACGGCTAATTGGAACACAGTAACAGGCGCTACAAGTTGTCGTTGAGATGTTTCGTACAACAAAGGGCCTGAACCTGAAGGCGTTGTAACAGCTACGTTGGCAGGAAAAGTATATGCTTTTATTGCTTTGGAAAGAATAGGAGGCGTAATGGTCTATAACGTAACAAATCCTGCCGCGCCTGTTTTTGTGCAATACATCAACTCAAAAAGTGCTACAACTGTTGCGGGTGATTTAGGAGCTGAAGGTATATTTTTCATTCCTGCCAATCAAAGTCCAACCGGTGTTCCTTTGGTGGTAGTTTCTAATGAAGTGAGTGGCACTATTTCAGTTTATTCAGTGGGAGGCGTTGCAATACCTACTGCGCCTACTGTTTTGATTGCTAATGCCAATAACACCCTTGCCTCCATAGCCTTTATTTGGACAGATAATGCCAACAATGAAACAGGATTTGAAATCCAAAGGTCTGCCACAAGTGCTACGGCTGGTTTTGCTACCTTAGCTACTGTCAATGCCAATATTGTAACTTATACGGATAATACCATCAACAACAACGAAAAATATTACTATCGTGTAAGAGCCATCAATGATTTTGGATACAGCACCTTTAGCAATGTATTGGACACGCCTGCTATACCCAATGCGCCTACAACCTTGCAAGTACAAACGGCTCAAAACCCTACCCGCAATACCTTGACTTGGATAGATAATGCAAGCAATGAAGTAGGTTATAGTGTTGAAAGAAAAACTTTGACAGGCACATTTGCAGAAATCATAAAAGTTACAACAGGCAACACTTATGCAGACAATACGGCTGTTATAGGACAAGGCTACGTCTATCGTGTGAGGGCTTACAATATTTCGGGCAGTTCAGCTTACAGCAATGAAGTTACCATAGCTGTTACCAACATAGAAACTGATATTTTTGAACAAGCTGTGAAGGTATTTCCTAACCCTGCTCAAGATGCGATAAACTTGCAAATAGACTTGCAAAAAGGCGGCGATTTAATCATCAGAAATGCCGTAGGCGAGATAATGCGCATAGTAGCATTGCCTAACGAAAACATAGCTAATCTTTATCGTATCAACTTAACGAACTTGCCTAAAGGTTTATACATTTTTGAAATCAAGGTAGGCAAGGCGCAAGTTTTGCGTAAATTGATAGTGAAATAATACGAACTACCAAAAACCTAGAAAAGCTTCGCAAAACACCAGTTTTGCGGTGCTTTTCTAGCTATAGTGGATATAGCTTTTTCAGGCAAGGTTTCAAGGAGTAATATAGCGGGGGCAGGTAAGTCATCAAAGCTAATTTTGGGCAGGCAAGTTGCCAAATATTTAACCTATTGCCTTGCCTACCCGCCCTTTAAAAAGGACTAAAAACCATATAACCTGCTCCTCCCTCCAAATTGGAGGGAGGCTGGGAGGCAGAACTGGTGCCTAACCAAGAACTTAACAGCTCTGGGCTGGGAGGAAGGCTTCAACTTGCAAGAAAGTTAAGCCATAAGTCTGCTTCATTAAACTTTAAATAGCGTATAATTTTTTATAATTAAACTTGGAATGGTAGAGGGCTTTGCATTACATTGTTTTTGTCATCCTCAATTTTCCAACGAAACATTACACCAGTCCGCAAAACGTACTTTGCACCACTATGGACAAGCGTGCCTGTATGCCTTAATTGGTGTATTTTCATTGAGCATTTATCTTTTCTGCCAAGGTATGATTTTTTTTCATTTACTTTTGCCCAAAATCCAAAACCATACAAAAAATGCTACTTGATAGTAAACAAACAACGCAAGAGTTGCAACAAGCTTCAATTTGCCGTTGCGTATGTCCTCACACGCGACACCACGCTTGAGTTCAGAAACGTTCAAAAAATTAGTTGTTTTTGGAGCAGTAGGATTTTGTAAGAAGCGAAAGCCCTAACAAAATTAGCTTTTAGTGTTCTTGTTTGATTATTACTTTATTTTGGCTTTCCAAAAGGGGCGTTAGTTGCTCAAAAGCCTTCATGTTTCCCTCTGTAGCAATGACTTCGAACCTTGCAAACAGTTCTTCGCTATACCAATTCAATTCTCGGGTTTTTTGAATTACTTTTTTGTGTTGTGGGCTTTTGTAAGCGTATTCCACCATTTTTTCGGTATTTTTCCAAATGCTAAAAGTGGCTTGTTGTATGAATGGCAGCTCGCCAATGCCCACCGAAAAAAACAACCCTTCTTTGTTTTGCATATCTCGGCTGGCAGGACGTACAAACCTCCAAAATTGCCAAAGCCTATTGAGTTTTATTTTGGCTCTCGTAATAACGGCAATGGCGTTGTTTGTCTTTGTTTTGGGGTTTTCAAAGGGTTCTTGCCCGTCCCATTTGCCGTGACTGCTTAGGGAATTCAAAAAAATGTGCTGATATTCTTTGCTTTTTTTCTTAAAATTCAAAGAAATAAAATGATTTTGGAGAAAATCTTGACACAAAGATTCGCTTTCCCACACACACACGAGGGCGTACAAGCCAAAATTAGGAAAAATACTAAATCCTGTTTTGCCTCCACTTCCCAAAAGCTTGCCAAATGTCAAGCCTTTTATGTCTTTCAGCGAGGCAGGCACCCGTCCCATCTGCTGAAAAGCCCACCAACGGTTTTTAAAACCCTTGTAATTAAAAAAAGAGATGCTTACCATAAAATTTTAAGTTGTAGTAAAGATTTGGAGACTCAGGAAAGTCAAATATAAAAAAATAAAGCATTGATTGTCAAACACTTACATTTTACAATAGATTTTAATAAACTATTGATTATCATGCACTTAATTTTTTGAAAAAAAATCCTGAGTTTCTAATAAAGATGAATGATAAGTTAGGGACGCGCTAAAAAAGTCCATGCTACAAAAAACGATTTATGTGCCGTAGAACAGCCTTTCAGCCTGCTTTCGGTACATGTAAAAAAAGAAGTGTTTTTGGATATATTGTTTAAAAATTCCCTTAAAGTATTGACAGTGAATTAGTTATCATTAAAAAATCTTCTGAATTTTTGCGAAAATATCCACTTTCCTCATTTTCAGTTTCCAAATATAAACAAAAATGGTAAAAAAGCTACTAGAAGGCAAATTATTTGTTCGTATAAATTTTCCGTTGCAAGTAGAGTAAGTTATGAACCAGATATAAAAATATGGAACATAGCCTGAAACCCTGTGTTTTCTATATCCGTATTTGGTTCAACACAAAATTTGTCAGAGTACCAAAAGTTTATATGGTAGCCGTGTTTAGAAACAAAAAAAAGTAGCGAAAATCTCTTTCGACTCAAAGTTAATGGCACTTTTCTACACACCCTAAAAACAAACTTTTTAACGATAAAATAACGAAGTTCATTTTAGCCACTTTTCTACCACATGTAATTTTTTACAAGTTTTTCTATTTTTTTTATTTTTTCTTTTTTTTTTTTTTTTTTTTTTATTTTTTAAATAT
>Ga0163154_10010495_pt1 | contig 10278 bp, 9 predicted proteins | sample OliLakLV19MP9P1_FD_148649 | JGI IMG/M metagenome (GOLD analysis project Ga0163154, IMG submission 148649) | Freshwater microbial mat bacterial communities from Lake Vanda, McMurdo Dry Valleys, Antarctica - Oligotrophic Lake LV.19.MP9.P1 | ecosystem: Environmental > Aquatic > Freshwater > Lake >...
CGCCGCCGAGGTTTCTCGGCGGCGTTCCCTGAAAACCAAAGGGCCGGCTGCTTTCGCAACCGGCCCGGCAATAGCGGGGACTGGATTTGAACCAGTGACCTCCGGGTTATGAGTAGAGTGAGGCGGTCAATTCAATGGGCGGTTCACTGGCGATGCTGCGACATGTCTTCTCGTCCTCGGACGGGCTGGATAACTTGCTCGGCATGCAATTGGTGGTGCCTTCTCACCCGCGCAGCGAGTCCTCCGGTGTCGATTTAATCGAGTGGTTGCCAGCTGACGCGACGACGATTGCCTTTATTCCGGCCCTCAAGGCGGCCGACAGGAAAGGCCAAGCCGCGATCACGACCAGTATGTCACGGTCAGCCAGTGACGCTGAGGCTAGTTCCGGGTCAGAACGGACGGAAAATGCGCCGCATTTTGCGCCGCTTTGAATGGGACCATGCGTATTTCCCGGTGTTTTAGAGGGGTGTTCGAATCCGACCCAGCCCACTCCGCGACCTGGCACGATCGATACTTCATCGGTGCGCCAGCGCCGCCACCGCCGCCAGCAGTTCGGCCGGTTCCACCGGCTTGGCGATGTGCGTTTGATAACCCGCCTGCAAGGCCCGCGTGCGGTCCTGGGATCGGGCGAACGCGGTGAGGGCGGCGGCGGGAACGCGGTTGCCCGACTTTCGCAGCGTGCTCATGAAGTGGTAACCGTCGCCGCCGGGCAGGCCGATGTCCGACACGATCACATGCAATGTTTCGCGCGACGCGGCGGCCAAGCCCTCCTGCGCGGAGGCGGCCAGCACCACGGTTGCGTCGCAATCCTCCAGGATGCGCTTGATCAACACCTGCGCATCGGGTTCATCTTCCACCACCAGCACGCGAATGCCCGCCAACGACGGCAGATCGCCGGAAGGCGAAGCGTCCATGGCAAGACGATATGAATCCTTAATCGACGGACCGGGGTTCATTTGAATGGCAATTAACGGCAGATGCACGGTGAACGTCGACCCCTTGCCTTCACCTTCGCTGGCGGCGTTCACGGTGCCGCCGTGCAATTCAACCAATTGCTTGACGATTGCCAACCCCAGGCCCAGGCCGCCGTGTTCACGGGTGGTGGAACTGTCGGCTTGGCGAAACCGCTCGAACACATGCGGCAGGAAATCGGACGGGATGCCCTTGCCCGTATCGCTCACCGATATCTCCACATGCGAGTTGACGCGGGACAGGATCACCTGCACCCGGCCACCGCGCGGGGTGAACTTTACGGCGTTAGAAACCAGATTCCACACGATCTGCTGTAGTCGCGCGGGGTCGCCATGCACGGCGGTGGTGACAGCGTCCAGCACCGTGTGCAGCTTGACGTCCTTGGCGCTGGCGGCCGGTCGAACCGAATCAAGCGCGGCCTGGATCACCACCGGCAATTCGACCTGCTGAACGTCCAAGCGCATTTGGCCGGAGATGATCCGACTCATGTCCAGCAAGTCAGCAATCAATCGCGCCTGCATTCGGGCGTTGCGATCGATCACCGCCAATCCCTGCGCGATGGCCTCGGGGGCGGGCGGCTGCCGCAACAACAAATGAGCCCACCCTAGGATGGCGTTGAGGGGCGTGCGCAATTCATGCGACAGGGTCGCCAGAAATTCATCCTTCAGGCGACCGATGCGTTCGGCTTCGGCACGCGCGGTCCGCTCGTTTTGCAGGAGGGCCTCACGCTGCGTTTCAAGTCGCTTCTGCTCGGTGATGTCCCGAATCACCTTCACGAAGCCGTGCAGGATGCCTGCCTCGTCGCGGAGCGCCTCCATGGTGCCGCTCGAAAAAAATTGGCTGCCATCCTTGCGCCGGTGGTATCGCGTGTCGTCGGCCAGGCCCGTGTCGGAAGCAAGGCCGATCTCCACTTGGGGCCGCCCCCGCTTCTGATCATCGGGCGTGAAGAGTTTCGCAAGCGGCTGTCCGATCATCTCCTGGGCGGTATACCCAAAGACGCGCTCCGCACCCACCCCCCACGCGGTGACGCGTCCCTCCACATTTAACGTGAAAATCGCATGATCCTTGACGCTTGCCATGATCAGTCGAAGTTGTTCCTCGCCGGTGCGGACGACTCTCATCACGCGGGCCCGCTCGATGCTCTCCCAGCAGCGACTGGCGACCAGCTGAACCAGCTCCACCTCGTGCGGGGTCCATTTTCGCGCGGTGGTTGAATGCACCGCTATGGCGGCAACGAAGCGACCGCTCTTCGATAACGGCACGCAAATAACCGCTTGAATTTGCGTCTCGTGATAGGACTGAAGATTCTCCAGGGGCGGCTGATGCGTGTCGATGTCATCGACGATGAAAAGGCTTTCCCTCCCGCATCAGGCGCAGCACCTGCGAGCCGAAATCAACGAAGCGCAGGCGGCCCACGATGCTCTTGATCCCGTCGTGCCGGGTGTGGTTTCCCATCAAATTAAACGTGTTTTCATCGGATTCGACGTCGGCGTAGGCGCAACGATCGACCTCGAGGTATTCGCCAAGGATTTTCGCCGCCACCAGCGTGATCTCGCGCGGATCGACCAGCGGGCGGATGACATCGTCCAGCCGAATCAGAAATCGATCGCGGGCCTGGGCGCGGCGTCGATCGGTGATGTCACGAATGACGAATACCGAACCCCGAGCATCGCCCATGGCCGCTTGAATGGCGGACGTGCTGACCTCCACCGGTCGAACCGATCCGTCAGCCGCCATCAGCGCCAGGTGACCGTCGTATTTCGAGATGGCCGCACCGTGATCGGCCGCAAACAAGGAGCGATTCACGCGTTCCCCGGTGCCCTCGCGGACGAGGTGGAGGACCTCCCGCAGCGGATGCCCGAGCACATCATGCTGGGTCCGGCCGACAAGCGATTCGGCCACCACGTTCATGAAGTTCACGCGGTCATCCGCGTCGGTGGTGACCACCGCGTCACCGATGCTACCCAAGGTGACACGAAGCCATTCCGACTGCTTTCGCAGCTCTTCCTCGGCACAGAGCCGGGCGACCAGGATGCTTTGGGCATTCTGAAGGGCGGCGGCATGAAGATGTTGCTCTTCGTCTTGGCGCGTCGTCATCAGCCGACCCCCAGCTCCTGAGAAGCCAATGCGGTCCCCTCCACGCGCGCCCGAATCTTGGCGAAGGCCGTGTCGCGCGTGGTGGAGGTGTCGTCGCAGAACGGCGAGAACCCGCAGTCGTCGGTCGTGCCCAGCTGTCCCACCGGGATATATTCCGCCGCCTCCAGCACGCGATCGCGAACCTCGTGAACGGTCTCAATGCGCGGATCGATCGTGGCGATCACCCCCACGAAAATCCGGTGGTTCTGCTTCAGGTGCTCGCGGATGATCTTCAGCACGCGCGGTCGATCACGTTCGCCCGCCAGCGCAATATAAAAATTGTCCACCTTCAGCTCCAGGAGGCTGGGGAGCAATTCCGAATAATCGACTTCCGCGCTATGCGTGGAATCGCGGTCGCCCCCCGGGCAGGTATGCACGCCCAGGCGTTGGCGGTCCGTCTCGGAGAATCGCGTCAGGGCGAGGTTGTTCAAATCGATGAAGCTGTGGAGCAGGTCTCCCGACGGGTCAATCTTCAGCGCCAGCCGGCCTTCGGTGAAGTCGATCTGCACCTTATGGGCCCCTTTCTTCAGGCAGTTTCGTACTTCCGTTTCATGCTCCGCCAGCAAGTCGTGGATAAACTGGTCGCGGGAATATCCCGAGATCTCCTCATGTGGATACATCAGGCTGAGAGCCGACGGCGAAATGACCGCTTGCTTCACCGGCACTTGAGCGTAGCGGAGTGCCACCTCCAAGTAAGCGTCGGCGTGCCGGCCATACCGAAACGGGCCCGCCGTCAGCCTTGGCATGCGGCGCGTGTGGCCAGCGGCAAACGGAATCTTAAATCCATCGGGCGCGGTGTTGGGCAGCCCGTGAACGCAGTACGTCCAGAAATTGTGATACTTCCTTTGTTCACCATCGGTGATCACCGGCGAACCCGTCGCCTCAAACCTCTGAATGGTGTCGCGGATCGCCTCTTCGTACAGTGCGTCCAAAGCCAGGTCGGTGCCATCGCGGTGATCCATCACCGCAGCAATCAACTCCGGCGGCCGCGGGATGCTCCCGATGGGTTCCGTGGGTATGGCCATGAAGCCTCTGACTCTCTTTCCCTGCGAACTTTGATCACGGGGTCGCTGGTTCTTGAGGACAACGCTGCGTAAAAGCGTAGCCGAAAATGAGTGGGCGGAAGATGAGCACTTCGCCTTATCCCTCTTGAACGTTGATCATCCTCGAAGTTTCATCATCGCATCATCCGTGTCCTCACGGTTCATTCATGGACCGCAGACTTTGGGTGATCGACAACTCATGCAGACGCATCGATGCGACATCGAGCGCGTTTTTGGCCTGGAGAAATTTCTCGGCATCCACCGATTGCGGCGCGGATCGGGAATCATTCACCATGCGTTGAAGTTCCCCCAGCCTCTCCTCAAGTTCGCGTGAATACAAGGCATCGAGTTCATTGCCCATGCGAGTCATCGCCGCGCGAATCCATTGGATGTCAAGCTGCGCGTTGACCGCCAGGTCGATCACGCGATGCACCTGCATGTCCTCCCGCGCGTGCGTGATCGATTCGGCCTCCATTCGATCGACCTCTTCCCGGGTCAGCCCATGGCGGGGCACGACCTGGATGGACGCCCGTTTGCCGGATCTCCGCTCGCCGGCCGAAACGTTCAGGATGCCGTTGGCATCGACGAGGAACTCGACCTCGACCTGTGGAATCCCCGCCGGCATGGGCGGGATGCCGCGCAGGTGAAATTCGCCGAGGCTGCGGCAATCCTTCACCAGTTCCCGCTCGCCTTGCAGCACATGGAGCTTCACGCTCACCTGGCCATCGACGCTAGTCGAGAACATTTCCGCCGCGCGCGTGGGCACCGTGGTGTTGCGCATGATGAGTTTCGCCACCGCGCCGCCGACCGTCTCGATGCCGAGGCTCAATGGAATCACGTCGAGCAGCAGCATGTTCCGTTGCTGGCCGGAGAGGATCGACGCCTGCACGGCCGCCCCCAGCGCGACGACCTGATCGGGATCAAGCGCGGTGTACAACTCGCGGCCGAAGAATTCCATCACGCGCTGCCGCACGATGGGCATGCGCGTGGATCCGCCCACGAGCACGACGCGGTCAATGTCGCGGGCGACCAGCTGTGCGTCCCGCAGCGCGCGTTCGCACGCCTGCAACGTGCGGCCGATCCATGGCTCGACCATCGTCTCCAGTTCGGCGCGAATAATGGTGCGTTCATGGAGGCGGCCCTTGCCGAGATCGATGCGGATCGCCGCGACCGGCTCGGTCGACAGCCTGATTTTGGCGGCTTCGGCGAATTGCCGCAACGCCTGCCGCGTGGAGGGCGGGAACTCAAGCGCGGCGCCGAATCGCTCGCGGATTTCATCCGACACGAGCCGCACGATCATCTGATCGACATCATCACCGCCGAGATGCGTGTCGCCCGCGGTGGACAGCACCTGATAGAACGATTCGGCGTCGTCGGAACCTTGCTCGGGAGGCGTGACTTTCAGGATGGAGACATCGAAGGTGCCGCCACCGAGATCGTACACCGCGATGGTTTCGGGCTTCTGATTGAGCTGTCCAATCCCGTAGGCGAGCGCGGCGGCGGTCGGCTCATTCACGATGCGCACGACCTCCAACCCGGCCAATCGACCGGCATCACGCGTCGCCTGACGCTGCGCATCGTCAAAGTACGCCGGCACGGTGATGACGGCTTTGTGAACAGCTTGGCGAAGCCATGCCTCGGCCTGCCGTTTAAGCGCAAGTAGGATCATCGCGCTGATTTCCTGCGGCGAGACAACTCGACCCTCCGCCTGCACGCGGGCCGTGTCGCTCTCCCCCGCCACCACGTCGTAGGTCAAGTGCGAGAGGTCGTTCCGGACATCGGCGAACCCTCGGCCCATCAGCCGTTTAACGCTGTAAATCGTCTGGTGCGGAAACTCCACCGCATGATCTCGGGCATCATGGCCGACGACCTCGCGCGTGGCCTCGATCCGCACCACCGAAGGCAGCAACATTCGCCCCCCGGCGTCGGCAATTACGTGCGGGCCTCGTTCATCGCACACCGCCACCAGCGAATTGGTGGTGCCGAGGTCGATACCGATGATAAGTTCAAATTCTCCAGGCGACATCGACTGGAGTATAGGGCTGGGATCAAAGCGTCATGCCGCGCGAAGCCGCAACGCTCGGGGCACCCGACGGCTCAATCCCACTGCAACTCAAAACCTTCCTTCCCGATCTGTCGGATGAATCCCAGCACCATGTCTTTTCCATAAACGCCATCGTCAACCGAAAAAAAATTGTCGACCTCCGGTTCATCGGCGGCAGTGGCAATCGTCCGTCCATCCGAGGAGGTGGCGGGACGACATTCGATGTGGTTATCTTGAAAGACAACGTTGCCCGCCCAGTTGCCGTGCGGACCGCAGGTGAGCGAGGCGGGGTCGGCCTTGCCGTCTTTGGGTCCGCGATTGGACAACACGGCGAATTTGACGTTGTGCGTCGCACGCCATTCGAGTTTCTTCCGTTCACCAAACATCGCCAGGTGCGCGTACGAGGCATTCGATTCTTCCGCCAAGTCCGCCTTGAAGCCTCGATCCCAATAAGTGTCCGCGGCCGGTTTGTACTGGTTGTAGTCATAGTCGACATCGATCTGCACACGAGGGTTCCGTTCCACCGGCGAAATGACCAGCTTCGATTCGTAATAGTTCTGGGCGATCATGGCCGCGTATAAGTTGGCCGTGGTGTTGAGACTGTCGTCCTCGGGGCCGATTCCCGGCGCGTTGCCGACACCGGGCGGCGAGGGCAAGTCGGGCAGCCGGTTGATCAGGCCCGGCAAAGGAAACCTGTCCTTGTTGTCACTCGCAAAGACGAGCATTGACCTGTGAATCTGTCGAATGCGGCCAGCATCATCAATGGACTTTGGATGCACCCCATCCGGCATCTCGGCCTGCCCCATCACACCACCCATGACAGCGATGCCAGCGACGAGGCAGCTCACTAATGCCAACGCATCGATCAAGGCAAAATCGCGGCGACCGATTGATTTCATGTGCGTCTCCGTTCAATCAAATTGAACCTGAGGTCCATCCTTGGTCATGCCCTTGGTGAAGGTGATGATCGCGTCGCCGCCCTCGGGTTCGTCATCCATGAAAAAGATATTGTCGGGGAAGCGCTTGCCGTTTGATTCAAAGGCGAGCCCATCCGGCGTGAACGACTCGACGAACACCACATGTCCATCGCCGTACAGCAGGTGGCCGCCCCACTTTCCGTTGCGGCCGTAGGTGTAGGACTGTGGGTTCTCGCGGCCATCCTTGGGTCCGCGATTGCCCAGCAGCGGGAACGCGCTGTTCATGGTGTTCTGCCACTCGCGGTCGAAGCGTTCGCCAAACAGCGGAACATGCGCGAAGGAGGTATGACTCAGTTGGCCCAAGTCGGCCTTGAAACTCGGATCCCAATGGACGTCATTCTGCGGGTTATACAGCGTGGCGTCGTACTCGCGCATTTCCGTGACATAACCGCTGTATTCATTGCCGCTGATGAGTTGCTTGCAGGGGACGTAGTTCGCCATCACCATCGCCGAGAAAAGGTTGGCGGTGGTGTTCCGGGTCATGTCCTTCGCGCGGCCCATGTCGCCCGGCGTGAGGTAGTGGCCGCGATGGTCGCCCGCGTGGGCCACCATCGATTTGAAGATGCTGTCGAGATACATCTTGTCCTCGAACGACCGCACGGTGCCATCCTGCGCGGACCCTTCGCCCGTCACCGCTTTGTTCATCGAAGTCATGGTCAATGAAAAAAGCACCACGATGCAGACCAGCGTGATCAGCATGCCCACCATCGAAAAGGCACGGCGTTGGATAAACAAGTCAACGGTCATGGCGGCTCCAAGCGGAATTCAAGCGATTAACCCTGAAAATCTTAGGCGGTGTCGATCCATGACGGCATCCACCTCAACCGGGCTGCTTGCCGGGCTCGGGAAGCTTTTGCAGTTCGGGTTCCAAACGCCTCAGCGAAATGGCGTGCAGCAGCTCGCGAATCGGCGACACTTGCGGGTGATCGCCTTTGAGATCGTATCGCGCGTGGCCAGTTTCGTTGCGGACTTGAATGCGATAGATGAACTTCGGCGGTTCGTGCGTCGATTTTAGATCGCCGCCCATCCAATCAAGACGTTCGATGAGGGTGTTGAGTTCCATCTGTTCGTCGGCCGTCATCGCGATGTTCCACGTCGCGCGGTTGAAGCGGGCGTCGAGTCCGCCACCGAAACCGAGTTGGTCATTCCTGTCGATCTCGTAAAATTCTTCGGCGAAGGTCGCGTCGCGAACATACATGGAAAGCATTGGAGGCCGCCTGCCGGTGCCCCCTTCCGAACTGGCGTGTCGGTTCGACTGACATCCCATGCCGCTCGCAAGCACCAGCCATGCGGCCAACCTCAACGGATTGTTCATGGAGTGCCGCCTGCCGCTCGATAAGGAAGGTACGGATCCGCCCCGAAGTCGTAGCGAACCGGTTGCATGTGGACCGCGCCCGCGTGCTCTTCCTCGGCCCACGCCAGCCGGGCCAGATGATTCGTCAACTCATTCAGGGCCGGGTCGGGTTGACTGGTCGGCGAGCGGCGCTCGATCGACCACCGATGTCCCTCGGCGACAAACGCGACCAGGAATGCCACCTCATTAACACCGGCGGGCGCGGCAAGCTTGAAATTGGCGACATCATTCCGCTGCGCGTCCCGATAAAATCCCAGTTGATTGGTCAACGACCAAACTTCCGCCACCTGCTGGCGACTCAGCGTCCGCATCAACGGCGGGAGCCAATTCGCTCCATTGAGGTGCGCGGGGTCGGGGGCGTAATGCAGATTGCCGTTCGCGAACAAGACGTACTTGGCTTGCATCCGATCCGTGGTGGCTGTTTCGGCTGAACCGGGCGGCGCGAGCACAGTGAGATCAATACTGAAATCAACGGGCGTCGTGGCCAACCGATCACCGCCGGGGGTGGTGGGCGTGGCGGCGCAGCCTGCCATCGTCCATTCAATCGCGAGCAGAAACAGGCATCGGCAAAGCGACTTCATCGCCGCAGTGTAAGGCGGGAAACGTCGGTGGCAACCGGCTTTCGTCACCGTCCCGCATCCGGTACTGATTTGTTGACTCGCGCGGGGTTTCCGTGCGAGCGTTCGGAGCCGGTCTCGCTTCCCGATGGTTCCACCGACACCCGCCAGGACATCGAAATCACCTCCAACCGGGGGGATTGCCTGAGTCACGTCGGCTTGGCCCGCGAGATCGCTGCCCTCTCCGGCCGAAAACTTCGAACTCCGCAGCCACAAGGCAAATCGGCAGGGCCGGACGCAGCCTCCATCATCAGTGTCGTCAATCGCGAGCCAGGCCTGTGTCCACTCTACACCGCGCGGGTGATCAGGAACGTCAAGGTCGGCCCCAGTCCCGCCTGGCTGGCGAATCGCCTGATCGCGCGGGGCGATATTCCCCGCAACAACATCGTCGATGCGTCGAACTTCGTGCAATTCGAGCTTGGCCAACCCACACATGCGTTCGATCTTGCCAAGATCAAGGGTTCGAGGATCATCATTCGCAAGGCCGCGGCGGGCGAGACCTTCGTGCCCCTGGGCGAAGGCGCGGCCGCGCTTCGATTGCACGCTGAGGACCTCGTCATCGCCGACGCGGAGCGGCCGGTCGCGCTGGCGGGCGTGAAGGGCGGCGCGATTTCAGCGGTCACGGCGGGCACGGTCGACCTCTTGATCGAAGCCGCCACGTTCAGCCCCGCGACGGTGCGGGCGTCGGCACGCCGCCATGGCATCGCGAGCGATTCCGCCTACCGGTTCGAGCGCGGCGTCAGCGCGGGCCAGATTCAGGAGGCCTCCGATCGACTCGTCGAGCTGATCCTGCAGGTCGCCGGCGGCACGCTGTGCGCGGGCGTGGTGTCGGATGGGGAACCGCTCCCCGCCTTGCGGCAACTCTCGTTGCGAGGCGATCGATGTCGGGCAATCCTGGGCGTTCCCGTCACCGACAACCAGATGACTGAAGCCTTGGCGCGGCTGGGCTTTCAACCAAGGTTGATGAACGGCATGGTGCATGTGACGGTGCCCGCGCAGCGCCGCGACATCGAGCGCGAGATCGACCTCATCGAGGAAGTCGGCCGCATGTACGGCCTCGAGAATATCCCGCTGGCGGAGAGCATCGCCGTTCGCGTGGCGGCCCCGCAGCCGACAGACATGGCCCAGCGCACCG
>Ga0163154_10010496_pt1 | contig 10278 bp, 8 predicted proteins | sample OliLakLV19MP9P1_FD_148649 | JGI IMG/M metagenome (GOLD analysis project Ga0163154, IMG submission 148649) | Freshwater microbial mat bacterial communities from Lake Vanda, McMurdo Dry Valleys, Antarctica - Oligotrophic Lake LV.19.MP9.P1 | ecosystem: Environmental > Aquatic > Freshwater > Lake >...
AACTATCTCTTGCTCACTACAAGACTTACATTCAACGAACGGGAGGACTGGAAAAATTCCGTTCTCAATTTCTTAATCCGCAAGAAGATGGTTATCATTCCTCCAACCATCCGGTTGAGGTAACCCTCACTCCAGAGTCAGCTTGGGCATTGCGTGAATTAGGAGTAGTAATTCCCCCAGAGTTCAAAGTTTTACCGGAGCCAAAGCAGTAATTATTTAAAAAGGAGCCTCATGTTTATGAAAAGACGGAAAGCATGGAAATTTGGATTGTTGTTTTTAGCTTTTATGCTTTCAGGAATGACAGCCTGGATGCTAAGCGCTAACTTGGTCACAGCAACCTCAGCTTTATCTACGGTTGATCCTGTCTTTCAACCCATTCTCTCTAGTCTAAATAAAACCCAAGCCCCCCTACGGTTGCCAGCTTTCATATTTCTAGAATCTATCCGAGAAAGTGGTTTATCTACTTTTGACGGTAAGGTGTATGCCAACTTGTTGGATGTAACACCAACCACCTATGTGGTTATTCTGGGAGCTACAGAGGAGTGTCAGGGAGGAAATGCCTGTCGCTTAGGGTCAATTTCAGGATCTAAAAACGATAGGAATACCCCCAGAGGTGAGAACCTGCTGAAGTTGATCAAAAGCAAGTACAATGCTAGCTCCAATAGACGTTCCAAGGAGAAGCCTGAAGTTGTAACCCTCGCAAAGGGAATCAAAGGATATTTCGATCCCTGGACGTGTGGAGCGAGTTGCGGAGATGCTGACATCATTTGGGATGAGAACGGCTATCGCTATACCGTTGGAAGCAAGATAGGCACAAAAAGCTCTCTGGTAAAGATGGCGAACTCGGCGATCGCAAACCTAGCTAAAGCGCCCTAGCATCTCACGAATCTGGTGGTTCATGTTATATGACGCTAACTGAACTACCGTACCAACTTAGCTGATCGCTGAGACAAAACTAACCAACAGATTAGATATTTCAGGGGTGTTAATCTAACACCCCATCATACCTAAGAACAAATAGGGGGATTTTTCAAAATGAAGCGGCGAACCATATTGAAGCTCAGTACCGGACTCTTAATGAGTGCGCCTCTAATAGCTGTGTCCGATCGCATCAGACAGCACTTGAAAGCAATCCCAGGTAAGTATTGTACCCATTGTCATAAATCTGGGCATGAGTCATCTGCCTGCCAAGCCTCAGAAGATTCAGTTTGCACCAAATGTAATGGCAATCATTCAACCCAAGATTGCCAAGCCTAAAATCCGATCGCCCTCGCAAACTCAGCCCCTAACAACCGTCTCTAGCAGCCATGAACTTTCTCAAAATCCCCAAGCTACCCAGCCTCTACATTTTTTTTCTGAGTCTATTTCTGGGACTAATTTTGTCGCTAGGCATGATCTCAAATCCAGCCTACGCGGGGACGAAGCTCTACCCATCATTGGAAGAGCGAATCATTAAGGTGATTCAAGATAACCCAGGAATGATTCTGGAGTCTCTTCAAAGCTACCAAGAAAAACAAGAGCAGGAAAAAGCAGAACAGCTTTACTCCTCGCTGGAGAAGATAAAAAATGAACCCCAGTCAATGATTGGGCAATCCCCCGTGTTTGGAGATAAGGAGGCGATCGCCCTCATTGAGTTCTCGGATTTTCAATGCCCATACTGTGGTAAAGCCTCGGACATAATGGACGAGTTTCTCAGCAAGCACAAGGATGTGAAGCTGGTTTACAAAAACTTACCCCTTGACTTCCATGCTGAAGCATTGCCAGCCGCTAAAGCTGCATGGGCAGCAGGGCAGCAAGGGAAATTCTGGGAATTCCACCATCAGCTATTTGCTCAGCAAGACAACTTGGGAGAACCCCTATATCAGTCGATCGCCCAGAACCTCAGTCTTGATCTGCCTAAGTTTGAACTCGATAGAGCGTCCACTGAAAGCGACCATACGATCGCTCAAGATATCAAGTTGGCTGAGACATTGGGTATTTCAGGAACTCCTGTTTTCATCATGGGTGGTGAAATCCTAACCGGAGCAGTACCAATTTCAGACCTAGAAAACGTATTGGCATCTTTGCAACAAAAAGGGGAATAGCCCACGATGGAATTTTCAAACGTTTCAAAAATTCTTGGTTTTTTGACGAGTGCAGTGACTCTGGGCGGAATCATGGCCGTAAGTCCTCCCCCGGCTACGGCATCTGGGAATCTACCTTTTCTGAACCAACCTCTACCCCCAGCCCTAGAGAATTTGAAAAAACAGATCATGAGTCCAATGGGGCTTTTTATTGGGGCTGGAGTATTGGGACTACTTTATGTATCCAGAGAAGATGATGCAGCCAGCAAAGGGAAGCTAGCCTCTGGGCGTTGGGCGGGTGCCGCAGAAAAGACGGCTGCTCGGAAAACTGCATTTAAGCAGATCCAGGAACGAAAGAAGAATGCTTTGACCTACTGGATTAATGCTCCTACGATTACGACCTTAAAAAAACCTCAAGATACAGAAGGGAAGCCGATTAAGCGCTTCAAAATTATTCCCTCAGTCAAAACAATTTTCATTCCAGACGGACAGCGGGGAACCTCAGTGTGCGGCGCTCCCGGTTCAGGGAAGACCTTCTCGGCGATCGACCCCATGATTAGAAGTGTCATGGAGCAGGGATTTCCCATCATTCTCTACGACTTTAAGTACCCCACTCAAACAGAATGCCACGCGGCTTTGGCAAAAGAACTGGGTTATGAGGTGAAGGTTTTTGCTCCGGGACGACCCGAAAGCGAGATCTGTAACATGTTGGAATTTTTGGACGGCCCCAACGACGTAGATATGGCGGCTCAAATTGCTAAAACGTTGAATCGCAACTTTTCACTGAATGGAGGCAAGGGTGGAGATGATCCATTCTTCCAAATGTCAGGAGATCAGTTGATTAAAGCGGTATTGCAACTGGCAAAAAGTACAGCTTATCCCGACTTTCTTATGTGCCAGAAGATTCTTTCGCTCAATCCCACAGATTTGATTGAGCGACTAGAAACAGCCCCTAATATTAGCCCGTGGGTAAAGGTCAGCTTCGAGCAATTCATGAGCATGAAGCAGTCTGAAAAAACGTCATCAAGCGTGATGGCAACCGCTTCACTCATGTTTACCAACTTTGTCTCTCCTGACATTCTCCCTTGCCTCTGCGGGACATCAACAATCCCACTAGATCTACAAGGCAAGCAAATGCTGGTGTTTGGCATGGATAGGAATCGGCGAGACATTATTGGCCCGATTCTAGCGACGGTGCTTCACATGGTCGTCACGCGAAATGTGGCGCAAAAGAGAAAAGATCCATTAGCCGTTTTCCTGGATGAAGTACCGACGATCGCGCTCCCAACCTTGGTTAACTGGCTGAATGAAAGCCGTTCCGATGGTTTCTGCGGGGTACTGGGCTACCAAAACCTAACCCAGTTAGAAAAAGCGTATACCCGCGAAACAGCACGAGCAATTCTATCAGGTTGCAATACTAAGTTCATATTTAACCCAGGCGAGAAAGAGTCTGCTGATTATTTTGCGGGATACCTGGGTGAGATGGAAATCCAGTACAAGCAAAAAAGTAAAAGCAGTTCATCCGGGAAAGGGGGAGCCAGCCGCAGTGTTTCCGATCAAGAAAGAACCCGCAAACTGCTTTCCACAGAGGAGTTCTTAAAGTTGCCGCCTGGTAACTGTGTGTTTATTAATCCGGCATATACAAGCAAGAGCGAAGCAAGTATTCCAATAAAAATGGACGTGAAAATTCACCCCAGCGAGATTGCAAAGCAAGAAAAGGCGCAGGCGGGATGGAATAAATTTGTCAAGCGTCTGAGAAAAAAAAGTGTCCAACGTCCAGTCACTGAGGTCGATATCCAACAGCGAATTGACGAGTTAAATATTTTACTTCCACTTCAGGGCAAGCAGCCGAGTAAGCCAGGTAACAGTCAGCCAAAGGAACCTACCCTAGCTGAACTACTGACGTTGGCGGCAGAAGACTTTGATGCGGCGTAACAGGGTACTGCGTAACAGAGGAATTTTTTATGGTATTTAATCCCAACACAGGTCAAGCAGAAAACAGCATCTTATCAATGCAGAATTCCGTCGCTGAAATGCTGGCACATTTGCTTAAGTACCTTCAGGAAAAGCAGGAAGCTGAGGCAAAAGCCAGGGCAGCGCAGAGTCCAGATCTGGGTGAGCCGTCTGCACCAGAAGTTGCATCGGAGCCGCCCGACTTTGCACCAGATGCAATTCTAGAGGAGGCTGCTCAACAAGTTCATGCAGATACCGCTAAAAAACTCGTTGATGGATATGGGAAGGACGGACTCTATCAGGCTGATGACTACAGTATTCATGCTGATGGAGAGATTTACAGCATTCGGAATGCTCAAGATGCTGAAATTATGAAATTCGAGAATCTGGGCGATCGGTTCCTGATTCATGAAGATAATTTTACAACTCAGCAAAAGCTGGAATTTACGACGGCGCGACAACAACTTGAACGCCCAGACCTGGATAAAATCTTCGATGACACTACAGCCAAAGCCCAAATAGAGGCATTAGGTGGCTTAGCTCCCCTTGGTTCCAAAGCAGTCGTAGCTACTGATTATGTATTAGACAAGGCAGGTGTAGACACCGTGGTGAGTAGCTCTGCTGAAGGGCAAGCCGATCGGTATACCTTTTCCCGTGATGAAAATGGTCGAGTGGGGATTAAAGATAACTACGAAAATTGCCAAATTTTAGGATACACCAACGACGGTAAGCTGGTCGCCGCAATGTCCCCTGAAAACCGGGAGCATCTTGATCAACTCTACAAGGCAACTGAGAAGGAGGGTAGCCGTCCCAAATTGAGGCAACGTTCCCCAGAAACAATTGAAGTAGGTGTTTCTGAAGGTTCATCTGCGCCAGTCGATCGAGAGGGCGAAAGGGAACCTAATAACATGGGTCAAGACTCCGAGCAGGAGCTACAACCCCAGGCAACTACAATCTCTGATGAAGCTGAATCTACTGAACGAGATATTAAGGCTGAACTTAGGAGACGTGCTGCCCAACAAACCAGTGAACTTCAAAAAGTAGCTCACAGAACGCAGCATGATCATCCTGAAATGCCAGCCGAAACGATAGAAAGGGAATACCAGGCGGGTAGTCGGGCAGTGGATGCTCGAATGCAATCTGATATAGGGAGCGTGGCTCAAGATCAACCTCAGCCCCCGGCTCCAGTTCCCTTAAAAACAGTGCTTAACTCAAGTGGAGTTGCCCCCGATTTAGCGAATCCCACCCTTGAATCCCGCGACTCTGATGGTGATGGATTAACAGATCGGGAAGAGTTTTTTCTTGGAACAGATCCCTATAGTGTCGATAGCGATGGAGATGGAATTTCAGATTCACAAGAACTGCGTGAAGGGACAGATCCCAATGCTTATGACACGACTACTGATATTACTGACACCAGTATTGCGATCGACCCCTGGACAGTTGATCCAGTTGTAGAGCCAGGTCATGCGGTCACTGTCGCAGAATTCGTCGAGTTAAAAGCCGCTTTTGCATATCTAACTAAGCATGGGATTGAACCAAATACTACTGCTGAAGAGATTAGAGATTTGGGAAATGAAATGTTTCCAAATAAAGGTCTTAAAGAAGCCTATCAGATAAATCCTGATTTCCGTCCAGGAGCAGAGATTCCCAGTGAAACCTATCAACAAATGAGACAGGACATAACTGCATTCAAGTCATTTCATCAGCAGAATGCAGCAATCACCCCTTCCTCCTCCCCTTCTGTCCCAGCACCATCGTTAGCTATTCCTAGCAGCGACTTAGGTGGCAGATAGCTAGATGTCGCGCCCCAGTTTTTACAACCTTCAGGAGTGTATATGACTTACAACACGATACGAACCTATGCTGAAATCATGCGTGATTATGCAGAGCGTCCAAATCAACGGCTGCCCGCATCACGATATCCCTCAAAACTCTTGTGGGATGGAAGTAAGTCAGAGATTTTATTTGGCATGGTTTCTCATGATCTGCTTCGTGATCATGGGGAAGTTGGATATCGGTGTGTTCAACTCGTGATCAATGGCTATTTTTTCAAAGCTTTGAAAAATACATTGCAAGTTGTTTCTGTGTTGCGTGACGAAGAGGTTTTCAACTCGTCTTTTGGACCAGCGACCAGAACGATGAGCATCACTCAGAGTAATATTCGTCCCGCCGATAGCGTTCGGTTCAACCGGATTATCAGACTATCTTTTGAAGTCCGCTGCATGGAAGCCTCTCTGCTTAAAGGTAGGAGTGCGAAGCTACCTGATTTTGTCACAGGGATTAAAAACTCAACTTGGGATATTCCTCCAGAAGAAGTTGTAAGGACTAAAGAGACACCGAGAGATGCGGCACAAATGGCAGTTGCTGAGTCCAGGAAAGTGTATGCAACACGCCCCCTACCCCTTAACTTCACTCAGGCAGATTCTATTTCACCCAGATAAACAGAATACCCCCTCCACGGTATTCATTCAGTGGTATTCATTCAGCCCATTACCCATTCATGTCGAGGTATCCCATGATTAAATTCTCTAGTTTTAACAATTTCTCCTTCAAAGCTGGACTGCTTTTCGTGCCTCTAGTCACTACGATCGTCAGCGTTAGTTGTTTGTTGAGTTCCCCACCCACTAAGATTGCGGCAACAAGTGGTCGAAGCAATAAACCCAGCAATATTATCGATGTGACAGACATAACTCTCATCGGTGGAGTGGTTTTTGCTTATTGGGCTAGACAGCAGCGCAAACTTAAGGGGCAAAAGGATATGTCCACTGCAAAACCTGATATTGATCTACCCCAAGATGATTTTGAAGATTGGGACAATCAATTCATACGGCAGACCAGCGTTGAAGCTCCAACATCGGAAGCAATTGTACTCAAAACAGCAAACGAGGATCGATCAGAAGAGTATCGCCAGATTTTGCAGACCTCTGACCGCTATGAATGGAACCAATGGCGAGAGGAAAATCCCAGTGTGGCGATTAACTTGGCGGGGATCGATCTATCAGGACGATCGCTCCGTGGGTACAATTTCTTTCGCGTCGATTTCAGAGATGCAAATCTGGAACGAGCAGATATGCGGGATGCAGACTTAAAGTTTGCTGATTTGCGACACGCAAATTTAACAAGTTCTAATTTATCGAGTGCAGACTTCTCCTATGCTCAAATGCAGGGGTGTAATCTATCTCACAGCCTCCTGCATTGGGTCGAAGGATGTGGAGCAGATTTGATGAATGCCAACATCTCCTTCTCTAGTGTCATGGGAGCCAATCTACGCTCTACCATTTTGACTCAGGCAAACTTGGAGTCGAGCAACTTCTTGATTGCAACGCTAGATGGTGCAGTGCTTAACCGAGCGAATTGCCAGTCAACCCGCTTTGAAGCTTCTAGCTTGCTGGGCTGCTTGTTTAAAGGCTCAAATTTAGAACAAACAGATTTCCATTGGGCAGAAACCGAAGGTTGCGATGTTGATATTGATGAAACCGATCTGGTTAAGGCGGCATGATTGTGAAAAATTACCTAGAGGAACGCCAAATTGCGATCGACTGGTTGCTCACACAAGGCTTACCTGCTTTACCCGTAGCTCCCCGGCAGAATCCGTTTGAATACCCCTTAATAGGATACGAAGAGGGTAGAAGGTTTGTGCGTTGTGAATGGGTTGACAATAAGTTGTGTCCGCTTCCACGCTTTACAGGTAAGAATCCTAGCTATCTGGATGCTCAGGGAATCCCAACACCGTTAGCTCATGCATCCTATCAAAAATGTCTACCCACCTCATCAGATCTTGAGACGTGGTTTCACAATCCCAACAATGGGTTGATGACAATGGGGGGCTGGCAGAACATGGTTTGGATTGACTTTGATGTGAAGCAGTTCTTAGACCAGGATGACTGCGATCGACAGATAGATAAGTGGATGGACGAGTATCCCCAGATGCAGAACACCTTTATTGAGCGCACTCATAGCGGTGGTTGGAGGTTTGCAGTCAAAGTGGAATCTATGCCGGATTTCACCAACATCAAGTTGGCTGAGGATGGGAAGCAAGTCGGTGAGGCACTGGGAAACGGTCGCCTGACTGTGCTGGCTCCGACCATTGGGCCCAGTGGAAATGCCTATGATTCTATCCAGCGAGTTGTTCCAATTCAGGTGGAAAGCTTAGAGGCGATCGGGATTTATGCCTGCTCATCCAAGCGTGAGAAACGCCTCCAGAGCTACCACCCCAGGGCATACGTCTCCTATGACTCTAGTCCAGGGGTAGGGGGAATCCGACTCACAGCCCTAATTAGTGACCGAGTTAAACGGCTCTTGAATTGGACTCCTACTGAAGGGGAGTACGACGATCGCTCAGCATTACTGGTAGGGGCGGCCCGTGAACTATATGGGTGTGAGAATGAGGCACTCAAATACGGAATTCCCTTGGCGGGTAATCGGGCTGATGCTTTGATTGAGCAGTTTGGACAGCGGTTTAACTACGATGCAAGTAGAATCAGCCGCTGTCTGGCATCGGTAGACCCCGCATCCTGCAAACCGTCCATCACCTTTCAAGGGGGAGACACTGCTTTTTTTGAAAAGCTAAGGCGGCTCGATCATGATGTATATCAGAGATGCTGTCCAGACAACATTAAGGCAGAAATCAGCCAAGCTAGAACCGTTCACCGAAAACCAACGATGGCCCACTCCCGATGAAAAACTTTGAGCTTCCCTACAGCGAATACATGGCAAATGGTCGCCCCTGGTCGCCCACCTGGACAGATACTCGGAGAGGGTTTGACTGGCAGTTGATGTTAGCGCCCCCTGGAGTTGAAACCCTAGACTCGGCTGACGACTATTTCGTGCTACTGGCCAGGCGAGTTGAGTGGCAGCTTGAGGACTGGCTAGTCCAATACAGTGACGAATTGCCTGTCCCTGTCGATCGGGATGATCCCGCAGCAATTAGGGCAGGCACCCTTGAGATGATTCAGCGCTATGTACCAGAGGAAATCGGGTTTGGGATACAGGGTTCCCTGTCAAACCGTGCGATTGCTCAAGCGCTCGTTACTCCAGCTTTATACCCAAATATCTTACTGCCCAAATTTCCGGTCGTTTTGCCACCAGCATCAGGACAGGACAGTTCTTTTGCCGCCTGTATTACCGAAGAAAGTACCTTAAAAGGCTGGCTGATTGAATCACGACCCTAATCCATACCCATAAATCTTATTTGGTGAATTCTTATGACTGACACAGACGTGATCCAATTGGACGAGCAAGAAGAAACTCCGCCATCGGCTGAGGCGGCTTATGTTCCTCATAGCCAGGGGGCATCAATTCGGACAGTCTGCCCTCCAGTCATGGCGACACCTATGAGTATTAGCCTTGACCGTGTGGAGGCTGTGAGTGGGCGATCGGTTGACGAATTCGTAGCAAGTCGGCTGGAAATTGATCAAGAAACTCTCTTTGAGCGGTACGCGGCTGAACAAATTGACTGTTTGGCGGTCACTTACCTTAACCAGGATCGAGGCAGGCCCACGATGATTGCCAACGATACTGGAACGGGAAAAGGTCGAATTGTGAGTGGGGTAATTGCGCCTGTACTTGCCAACGCATCAAACCCAGACTCCGCAAGCAAAATAGCTGTGTTTATCACAGCTAAACCTGATTTGTATACCGACATGCTAATGCGGGATATGGCGGATACCGGAGTTCAAGAATTGGTTAAACCATTCTTCACAAATAGCAGTTTCACGCTGAAACACACTTCACCTGATGATTTGGGCGCATTGAGTTTCCAAACTGCTGGCAAATCAGAACACGATCAAGAGATGAGGCGATTAATTGCTCAGTTCCACGAGACTGGCAACATTGAGCCATACAACTGCATTTTTACAACCTATGACCAGTTGAATCAAAAGGGGTCACTACGGCGTGAACTGTTGAAAACGATCGCTCCAAATGCAACGTTTATCCTGGATGAGTGCGATCTGGGAGGAGGGGCGGCAGGCCCAGACCCCAAACCTAATGCCAACGAACTAAATTTGGCGGCGAGGGGACATGATATTAGGAGTGTTTCTCAGTTTATTACAGATGGACTTTTACCAAGTAGTCAATCCTATGTCCTTCTGTCTGCAACAGCCAATAAAGACCCCTATGTTCTGACTCGACTGATGTATCCGAAAAGCGAGATTCAGGAAACGGGACTCGCTAGAGAAGACTTGGCAAATAGACTTGTGGCGCAGGGAATTCCGGGACAGCAGGATTTCTGTACTAAATTAGCCCTGTGTGGTGAGCT
>Ga0163154_10010501_pt1 | contig 10275 bp, 8 predicted proteins | sample OliLakLV19MP9P1_FD_148649 | JGI IMG/M metagenome (GOLD analysis project Ga0163154, IMG submission 148649) | Freshwater microbial mat bacterial communities from Lake Vanda, McMurdo Dry Valleys, Antarctica - Oligotrophic Lake LV.19.MP9.P1 | ecosystem: Environmental > Aquatic > Freshwater > Lake >...
ACCCGCCTGTATGTCCTGCGGACAACCGTCCTTCGGACGGGAACACCCTCAATATGAGGTGCGTCCGAAGGACGCTTGGCGGAACGCCATCGTGCCGGGTATTTTCAATGCCCGCACAAGAGGCAAATTCGCAGCAACGAGATTTGGACAGCAACAATAAATTTCTCGTGCAAGTGGCGTTCCGCCGTGCGGTGCTTCGCACTCAATCCCAAACTGAAAGTGATCGCCTCTCAAACAGGGCATTTCGTCCGCAGGACGTCTGTTTTTTAGGCGGGTACGTTTTTGTACCCGGACAACAGAGACATTCCTTCGTGGCGTGCCGCTGTGGTGTGCTTCGCACTCAAAGACCAACTTGATGGTTTGTGGAATTGCCTAACAACCCAATTACCCAACGACCCAATAACCCAATGGAGAATTAGACAGTGGCTGTACGCGCACAACGACTTGACAAAATACCGCCGTACCTATTTGCCGAGATTGCCGCATTGAAGCGCAAGGCATTGGCAGAGGGACGCGATTTGATTGATCTGGGCATCGGTGATCCCGATCAGCCGACGCCCGCGCCGATTATCGAGGCATTGACCGAAGCGGCGCACAAACCCGAAACCCATCGCTACGACGAGACAGCGGCGGGCTGGACTCCGTTTCTGGAGGCGGTCTCGACATGGGCAAAGCGGCGGTTCGAGGTGGACATCGATCCCGCAACAGAGGCGATGCTGCTTATCGGAAGCAAAGAGGGCTTGGCGCATTTGGCGTGGGCATATATAGACCCCGGCGACGTTTCGCTGGTTCCCGATCCGGCGTATACCGTCTATAAAGTCAATACGCTGATGGCGGGCGGTGAAGCCGTTGCCATGCCACTGTTGGAAGAGAACGGCTTTTTGCCCGACTTGTCCGCGATTCCGTCCGATGTGGCGAAGCGGGCGAAACTGCTGTGGCTGAACTATCCGAACAATCCGACGGGCGCAACCGCTCCACTCTCGTTCTATGAGGCGGCGGTGGCGTTTGCACGGGAATATGATCTGCTCCTCGTCAACGATGCCGCCTATTCCGAGTGCTATTATGACCCTGCCCATCGTCCGCCGTCGGTCTTGCAGGTCGCGGGTGCAAAGGATGTCGCGATAGAACTGCATTCGCTCTCGAAGATGTTCAATATGACGGGGTGGCGAATCGGGTTTGCGATAGGAAATTCGGAGGCGATTGCGACGGTCAACAAACTCAAGTCCAATCTCGACAGCAAGCAGTTTCCGGCGGTTTCGCTGGCGGCGGCGCACGCGCTTCTGCACGGCGACAACTCGGCGACGCTGAATTTGTATCGCCGCCGCCGCGATATTTTGTGCGACGGCTTGAACGCGATTGGCTGGACGGTTCGCAAGCCGGACGCGACGTTCTATGTGTGGGCGCGAGTGCCGGAGGGCGAAACTTCGATGACGTTCGCCCGTAAACTGCTGGAAGAGGTGGGCGTCCTCGTGATTCCGGGAGTTGGCTACGGCGAATACGGTGACCGCTATATCCGAATGTCGCTGACTGTTATGGGCGACAAAAACGGCGAACGCTTACAGGAGGCTGTCGAGCGAATCCGCCAGATGAAGTAGGAACCAAATCGAAGCATTTAGAGCGTGTTTTGGTGCGGAATAGGGTTATTGCATTCCACCAAAACAAAAACGCCCCTCATTCCGCTTGGAACGAGGGGCAAAACGGCGGCGTTGAGGTTACGGGTCGCCAAGCTGATTGTAATGACCGATAAGCTGGGTGAGGTCGGGAATATCGATGCTGTTGCTGTTGTTGATGTCGCCTGCCAACAGACTGACATTCAGATCAGAGACATCCGCGCCATTGACAACGACGTTGGGTATCACCTTTCGCAGCCACGAGAATCCTTTGATGGCAAGATTGTAGGTTCCATCGGGAATACCCTCCAGTTTGAATGTGCCGGTGTTGGTTCCGGTTGGCGTCAAAACGTGCTTGAGAACAACAGGCGTCCCACTCGGTTGAGGGCGGAATGCGAAGGTGAGATTTTGTGCCGAGTCGTTGCAATTCTCCAGCGTTACCGTGCCGGTCAATGTTGCTCCATCAATAGGACGTGCAACGACGGCAAAGCCGAAGTCAGGCATCGTCGAGAAGTTGATTTCGTTCATAAATGGAAAAATGGTCAGCAGATGAGCCATGGTGGTGAGTGCCATGCTGATGGCTCCCACCGAGTCGGTTCCCCACTGGGTAATTACCTCCTCAAACCCTGTAATACCCACAATGCGGGCAGGGCAGTACCACATTCCTGCGTCGGAGTCGCCTTCATAAACTTTTGCGTCAGGGCATGATGATCTCTCCTTGTGTTATTATCTCAAAGTTTGAGTATAACACTTCTCGATTGACACAAAAAAGAACCCCGCCCGAAATTTCGGGCGGGGTTGCTTGTTGACAGTGCGCGGATTAGTTCAGCAGTTCGCGCAGTCGGCGGTTCCGTGTGCGTTTTCGCAGTTTGGTCAACGCCGACGACTCGATTTGCCGCACGCGCTCACGAGTGACTTCCAATGCCCGCCCGACTTCCTCAAGAGTGCGCGGCTCTTCGCCGTCCAGACCGTAGCGCAGCATGATCACGTCTTTTTCGCGCAAGGTCAGTTCGTCGAGTGCCAGCATGAGTTCGTCGCGCAAGGCTCCGCGTGTCGCCTCGATGACCGGGTTGTGGGCATCCGTCGCCGGAATCAGGTCGGCAAGGCGGCTCTCACCCTCCTCGCCAATCGGAGTCTCCAACGACAACGGCTCGACCACACTCCGCATCAGATCGCTGAGTTTGTCCTCAGTCATTTTGAGGGCTTCGGCGAGTTCCGCACGAGTGGGCATCCGTCCGAGACGCTCCCGTAATGTGCCGCGAGTTTTGTTGATCCGTCCCAGTGTATCGGTGACGTGGACAGGCAGACGAATCAGGCGCGACTGATCGGCAATCGCCCGGCTGATAGACCGGCGAATCCACCAGATCGCATACGTGCTGAAACGGTAGCCCTTGCGATAATTGAACCGCTCCACTGCCCGCATTAGCCCAATCGTGCCTTCCTGCATCAAGTCCTCGATAGGCATTCCATGTCCCAAATAGCGGCGAGCAACAGAGGCGACGAGGCGCAGGTTCGCCATGATCAACTCGTTTTTGGCTTCTTCGGCATCCAAAGCACTCTTCGGTGTTTCCATACGCTGTGCAAGGCGAATCTCCTGATCATGCGTTAGCAGTTTGACCTTGCCGGCACGTCGCAACCATGCTTGCGTGCTTTCTTCGACTTCGACAACAGGCTCCAGATCGCCAAACGTAGGTTCGCGCTTCTCTTGTACCGGAACTTCCACGACGGCTTGCGTATCCTCTGCCGCGTCGAGCAAATCTTCGATAGCGTCCGGGTCGTTGAGATTTTCGTTTTTGCTGAGGGCGTCCAATAACTCCGGCGCAATGGCAGCGTCATTTCGAGGCAGTTTGCGCGAACGCTCCCCTGTATTTTGATTTTTCATTTTTATGGGCATCTTGCCCCTCCTTCATCACCCAAAACGCGCCCCGAAACCGATACAGACTTGCTATCCGAGTTGCCCTGCTTTTGTTCTATAAGACGCAAAAAAGCCCTTCCCCATTATGGCAGGAATGGCACGGCGTCTCAGGGCAATTTTTCATCGGACGCAAAAACACAGTAAATCGCGTCGGCTGCAATTGTCAATGACTGTTCACGAATGCCGTCTCACTCGTCGCAAGTGACAGTGCAACGGCACAAAAAGTTGCACACTCCGAGGCGAGGAACCGAATCGGGCTTCTACCCGCACACGGAGACCAGTCGAAAAGTGTCCTTGCCGCTTTATCGTTTGGCAAGCCGATTATTGTAACATAACTTTCGCCAATTCGCTATCAATTTTCTGTTCCGGCGAAAAAAATCTCCTCCCACTATCTGGGCAGGAGTGTTCCCTACACTTTCATACGCAAACGGGCGTCGAAGTGACGCCCGTTCTGAGTGAATAAGACGCGCCGCAAACGCCCGAAGTTCCCTGAGTGAACAGAGGGGGAGAGGGACAGGAGGAGAAAAACCCAATACATTGATCCACGAAAGAACACGAAAGGGTACGAAAACAATTCACGAAAATAAAACAGAGATTTCTCTTGAATTTTTCTTTGTGTCCTTTGCGTCTTTGTTGTGGAATTGTTTCCCCCTGTCCCTCTCTCCCCCTATTTGTCAAATGTTGTGTCGCGCACAGACGCCGGACAGCAGATTCCAGACTGCGTCGAGTGCCTTTTCCGTCGTATACACAGCGGACGCGGCTTCTGCTTCGGTGGTGATGTGCGTTTCGAGAAGTTCTTTCTCTTGAGTACGATGGACTTCGTCGGCGTCAATGTGAACCGCAAAGTATCTTAGCGTCGGCTCATCGGTTATTCCATAGTTTGCCTTGAGACCGGCGATTTTGGTAGCGGACACTTCGGGAATTTGGCTCTCATACGCATAGAGTGCCGCGATGCCGTCCGTGAATCTCTCACTACGGCACAGATTGCGGAATGTCGAGACCAAAGCGGCAGTTTCGGGCTGCGCGGGCGTATCGAGAACGGTTTCGCGAGAGACACCGAGCCCTTCTGCAAATTGGAGCCATAGTTCGGGATGATTGGGCGAACCGGCTTCCTCATCCATCAGGTTCTGCAAAATTACGCGGCGTGCGGCGGTGTCGGGTGTGTTGCTATGGACGGCGGACAAATAGGCAGGAAACGCGGAAACGTGATGATAGTATTGGGCGGCGTAGTCCTGCAAGGCTTCCGGCGTCAGGGTTCCGGCGTTCCACGCCTGATAAAACGGATGATCCAAAACGCGGCGTGCCGCAATGCGGCTTTCGATGATTTCCATAACGGACATGGCTAAATATCTCCTTCGTGAACAAAAGTCAGCATTGTATATTACGCCTCGCCGCCGTGAAATTCCTGCCTTCCGCGCCAATTTTCTTTCGCACCGTACGTAGAAAAGACGAAACATCCCCTTTGGAGGCACACATTATGAGTTTTATTTTCGATCATGTCGCCCAGCAGGTTCCCGATATTGGCGAGGCAGTGACGTGGTATCGCGACCTCATTCCCGGTACAACGGTCTTGTATCAGGACGAGAGTTGGGCATTTATCGAGGCGAACGGCACGAAACTCGCCTTTGTCAAAAAAGATCAGCATCCGAATCATTTGGCGTGGCGTGTAAATAACAAGGAATTGCAGGCGATTGCAGCAAAATATGACCAAGAGATTGTTCCGCACCGCGATAACACCCACAGTTTCTATCTGGAAGCCCCCGGTTCGCAGTGGATAGAGATCATCTCATTCGAGGGCAGCGATTGGGAGAAATCAGACAGAGAATGAAAGAGTGTGACGAAATAATCTTTGTCTTAGGGTAACTGTTCAGCCTTCGAGACTTTGCCGGAACGGTTGTCTATGACAGGTGGGCGTCGTCTGCTTAGCCGAACGCGATGTGCGGATGAGGAAAGTCAAGCAGAAAGTCTCTGGGTGTTTCCGCACTCTGAGCGGAGCGGAGGCGTTCTGCCGGATCGGTGATAAACGCACTCTGTAAAGTCCTTCTCCCTCTGCGCCTGAGTTCGTCGTATTTCAGAGGGTATGAGGAACGGCGACGGTGAGGAAGTCGCGGGCAAGATCGGTATTGGGGAAAATGGCGCGGGCTTCGGCAAGAAGTTCGTCGAGGCGTCCCTGTTCGCCCTCGTAGCGTGCGCTGAAATGCGTCAAGATGAGGTGGGCGGCGTTGGCTTGTTTGGCGGTTTCGGCTGCCATGATCGAAGTCGAATGAAAAGAGCGTTCGGCGAGGGCAAGGTCTTCGTGGAGATGGGTTGCTTCATGGATGAGGAGATCGGAATCGCGTGCCAGCTCGACCGCATTCGGAGTGAAAATCGTGTCGCCGCAAATCGTCACTTTGCGCCCTTTGCGCGGCGTGCCGACCAGTGCTGTGCCGTCTATTGTGCGCCCATCATCGAGCGTCACCGTTGCGCCGCTCTTGAGTAAGCCATAAACCGGACCCGGCGGAATCCCCAATGTTTTTGCCTGTTCTGCATCGAATGTTCCCGCCTGTTCCTTCTCCACGATGGCATACCCAAAGCAGGGCATTCGATGTTTGAGGGGCGCGGCATAGACCTCGAAATGAGCGTCCTCGTAGATTTTGCCTTCCGAAACGATCCGAATATCAATCGGATATTTCAGTTGCGAGCCGCTCAAATCCAGTGTTGTCTTGACGAATTCACCGATGCCGCGTGGTGCGTAGATCGTGACGCCTGTCTCACTGCCGCTTTGCATGGAGCGACTGGCGAGCAGTCCGGGCAATCCGAAAATGTGATCGCCGTGCAGATGTGTGATGAAAATTGTTTGGAGTTGACTGAGGCGGAGAGGCGAGCGCAGAATCTGGTGCTGTGTCGCCTCGCCGCAGTCGAAGAGCCAAGCGTCGCCGCGCTGCGGCAGTTGGACAACTGCCGCCGTGACATTACGCCGCGTTGTCGGTGCGCCCGCGCTGGTTCCGAGAAAGGTCACTTTGATCATGGGTTAGACAAAATTGCGGGTACTGAAAGTACCCGGCAAGAAAGTACAAGCGTCTTTCAGACGCACAATGCGAGAGATTGAAGGTGTCGCGTCTAAAAGACGCTTGTTTTTTCCTGACGGGTGTTTTCAACACTCGGCACTTTTTCGATATTTCGGCTCTAAACAATCGTCAGCATTCTATCGAGAGCGAGGCGGGCGTCTTTGGCGATAGACTCAGGAACCTTGATTTGATTGACGACTTCGCCGCGAACCAGTGCCTCCATGACCCACAGTAGATAATGCGGCTGAATGCGGTACATGGTAGAACACGGGCAGACCACCGGATCAAGGCAGAAAATCGTCTTGTCGGGATTGGCGCGGGCAAGACGGCTGACCATATTGATCTCGGTTCCAATGCCCCACGTTGTTCCTGCGGGCGCGTCCGTTACGGTCTTGAGAATCTTCTCTGTCGAGCCGTAAGAGTCTGCTGCGTTGACGACATCGAGCGAACATTCGGGATGCACGATGATCTGTACATCGGGATATTTGGCGCGTGTCTCGGCGATTTGCGTCACGGTGAAGCGTGCGTGCGTCGAACAGTGTCCTTTCCACAAAATCACGCGCTTCGCCTGAATCTCTTCGGGCGTTGTGCCGCCGTTCGGCTTGTGCGGATCGTAAACAAACATATCGCGTTCGGGATCGAGACCGAGGGCAACAGCCGTGTTGCGTCCTAAGTGCTGATCGGGAAAGAAGAGAAGCTTGTCGCCGCGATTCAATGCCCATTCCACGACTTTTGCGGCGTTCGAGGATGTACACGACGCCCCGCCGTTTCTGCCGACAAACGCTTTCAATGCCGCCGTCGAATTGACATAAGTAATCGGGACAATACGGCTTGTGTCGGTTGCCTGTCCCAAAACTTCCCAGCAGTCTTCGACTTGGTGGATGTTCGCCATGTCCGCCATCGAACAGCCCGCGTTCATATTTGGTAGAATAACAATTTGCTCTTCTGTCGTGAGAATGTCTGCCGACTCCGCCATGAAGTGAACGCCGCAAAAAATAAAGTATTTGGCTTCGGGATGCTGCGCGGCGAGTTGCGAGAGTTTGAGGCTGTCGCCGCGAAAATCCGCCCATTTGATGATCTCGTCGCGCTGATAGTGGTGTCCCAAAATGATCAAGTCTTCGCCCAAACAGCGGCGAGCCGTCGTGATTCGGGCGTCCGTCTCTTCGGGGGTGAGACAAGTGATCTCGATAGGAAGTGGTTTCTGATACATGAAGTTTTCTTCTTTCCGGGCGTGCAGTCTACCCAACGAGGTGGACGGAGATGTTGACAACGCCTTATGGGTGGTTGGGTCATTGGGCAATTGGGTCGTTGGAAAAAACCCGCGCAATGAATTTTGTGTCTGAATTGTGCAGACACTTGATTCTACGCTGAAACGGACGGCAAAATCGGCAATGCGGTACAGAGTTTTCACATTATACACCGGAAACCGAACGTATAGCGAGAAATTCAGGGGTTCCTCTCCGTGCCGTAGTAGGTTATAATAGACCTCTTGCAAGAGTCGGGTAGAGAATCACGTACCCGACTCAAAAACAGCCGTCCTACGGACGAAATTCCCTGGCTCCTTGAGAGTGCGAAGCACGGCACGGCGGAACGCCCCCGTCTGAAGAATTTATTCTGCTGGACTCTTGCAAGAGGTCTAATAGGGAAACTTGAACCACGAAGGAGCCGATTTTTCATGCCAACCGCCACACTGCCCGAAACCGAATTGATCGGTGAGAACGATGTCCGGTTTTTTGTCGAACAGGGTTATCTCGTCGTTCCCGGCGTCATCACGCCCGACGAATTAGAAGAACTCAAAGCCGACTTGATCACGCTGTCACGCGGCAAATATCCGGGCGAAGGCATCCCGCCTATGCCGGACGAACTCACCGACGACGAGGTTCTCCAGCGTATTCTCTGCATTCATCAGCCACATTATGTTAGCCCTGTCATGGAAAAGTACATTCGGCACGCCAAAATCTGCGCCATTCTCGGCAAAATTACCGCCGCGCATCTGCCGTTTTGGGATGGGCGCGTGAAGTGTATGCAGTCTATGGCGTTCGTTAAGCCGCCGCAGTTTCAAGGTCAGGCGTGGCATCAGGACGAGATTTATATCCCGACTCGTGATCGCTCGCTCATTGGCGCATGGATTGCCATTGACGATGCGACGATTAAAAACGGCTGTTTGTGGGTGGTTCCGGGTTCGCACCGCAACGGCTATTTGTATCCGCAGCACGCGCACAATAACGCCGATGAGTTCGATTTTGCGCCGGAGTCGTATGGTTTCGATGAGTCGGAACAGATTCCTGTCGAGGTCAAAGCAGGAACAATGGTGTTTTTCAATGGCTATCTCCTTCACCGCTCAATGAAAAATCGGAGCAACATTTATCGCCGGGTCTTGGTCAACCACTATATGAATTCGTGGTCGCTGTTGCCGTGGAGTCTCAAAGAGGGCGAAACGATGGCGAGTGCAGACCGGCGTAATGTCATTCAGGTTGTCGGCGATGACCCCTATGAGTGGAAGGGTTACGACAATCCGACGAACAATGTCTGGCTTCGTACCTGCAAAGCCACCCAAGACGCGAAATAACGAAAACGTGCCAATGAAAACGCACAACGGACTAAACTCCGTCGCTCGATGACGTTCCGCCAAGTGTGCTTCGCACACGATCCCTCTTCAATGAGAATCGTGTCCGCAGGACACTGCGCCGAAGGTTCTCAGCGACGGAGTTTAGTCCGTTGGAAAATTGGCTACCGAACCCATGTAAGAAATAAGGAATGTTATGCCTGTACCGACTCTCAACGATGATAAGGAAACCCCTCGCAATTTTCTACTCAAATCTCCGATAACTCCCGAAACCGAACCTCGCCCTTCGCTCTTTTCGCCGGAATTGCACCAAACTGTGTGGCATTTGGCGTGGCCCTCGGTGACAACAATGCTGCTCCAAACGGTCAACAGTCTGCTCGATATTTTCTTTGTCGGGCATCTTCCCGAAGGCAAGCAGGCGTTGGCGGCGACAGGCAGCGCGGGGGGCGTGGTGTTCCTGCTGGTATCGCTGGCGATGGGCGTTTCCGTCGGTACGACCGCTCTCGTTGCCCGCTTCACCGGAGCCGAACGAAGCGAAGACGCCGTACACGCAACCGCGCAGTCGCTGACATTGAGCCTGATTTTGGGATTGGCGTTCGGGATACCCATGTATCTGGCGCGGAACATACTGGCAGGATGGATGCTGAATGCGGAAGCAAGCCCCGAAGCCGTCAGACTGTGCGGGCAGTTTTTGGGAATGGCACTGCTGGCGTCTGTGCCGATGTTCGTGGGTATGGTGCTTCAGTCGGCGTTTCGCGGGTTGGGCGATACGCGCACACCGCTTTATATTATGATTGTCACGGTGACGGTGCATATCTCCCTGAATTTCCTGCTGATTCAAGGCAATTTCGGGTTTCCGGCGTTGGGCGTACAAGGGGCGGGAATCGCGCTGGCATCGTCGCTCTTGGTGAGTATGCTTCTCAGTGCGTTCCTGATGTATTCACGCTCGCCGCTCAGGGCAGCATTTTCATTTGCGGCACTCGTTCCGCGTCGCGAGTGGTTTGTTCGTATTTTGCGAATCGGTATTCCGGCTTCTATTCAGGCGGTGGTGCGTACCGCTTCGATGATGGTATTTACTCGAATGTTGGCGAACACGGCGGACGGTGCGGCGGCAGTGGCGGCGTTGCAGATTGGGAT
>Ga0163154_10010502_pt1 | contig 10274 bp, 4 predicted proteins | sample OliLakLV19MP9P1_FD_148649 | JGI IMG/M metagenome (GOLD analysis project Ga0163154, IMG submission 148649) | Freshwater microbial mat bacterial communities from Lake Vanda, McMurdo Dry Valleys, Antarctica - Oligotrophic Lake LV.19.MP9.P1 | ecosystem: Environmental > Aquatic > Freshwater > Lake >...
CCCCCGCCCCGACCGACACCGCATCCGGGGCGCTGACGAACTTCCAGACGCACCCCGCGCGCTACCGGCATTGGAAGCTCGAGGTCGCGGGTGACGTCGCAACCCTGCGCATGGGGGTCGACCCGGACGGTGGCATGCGGCCTGGCTACGAGCTGAAGCTGAACAGCTACGACCTCGGCGTCGACATCGAGCTCGCCGACGCCATCCAGCGCCTCCGCTTCGAGCACCCGAGCGTGCGCGCGGTGGTGCTGACGGGCAGCCTCGACCGCGTCTTCTGCGCGGGCGCGAACATCCTGATGCTCCGCTCCAGCGCGCACGCCTTCAAGGTCAACTTCTGCAAGTACACCAACGAGACGCGCCTCGCCATCGAGGACGCGTCGCTGCACTCGAACAAACGCTTCCTCGCTGCGCTCAACGGCACCGCCTCGGGCGGCGGCTACGAGCTGGCGCTCGCGGCGGACCGGATCCTGCTCGTCGACGACCGCAACAGCGCCGTGTCGTTCCCCGAGGTGCCGCTGCTCGGCGTGCTGCCGGGCACAGGCGGCCTCACGCGCATCACGGACAAGCGCAAGATCCGCCGCGACCGCTGCGACGTGTTCAGCACGATCGCCGAGGGCATCAAAGGCAAACGCGCCGTCGAGTGGGACCTCGTCGATCGCATCGTGCCGCTGTCCAAATGGGACGAGACCGTCGCCGAAGAGGCGCAGAAGCTCGCGGACACCCTACCGCAGCGCGACGCCCAGGGCATCACGCTTCCGCCGGTCGAGTGCGAGGTGTCCGCGGATGGCCTCCGTTATCGCTATGTCGAGCTCACCTGGAGCGCCGACGAGCGCGTCGCGCGCCTGACGATCACCGCGCCCGCCAAATGCCCGACGACCACCGAGGCCGCCGTCGCCGAGGGCGCGTCGTGGTGGATCTTCCAAGCCTTCCGCGAGCTCGAAGATGCGCTCCTGCACCTGCGCTTCGACCTGCGCCACCTGGCGCTCGTGCTCGTGCGCGCCTTGGGCAGCGCCGACACCGTGCGCACGACCGACAACCTCCTCGCCGGGAACAGCGACTGGTTCGTGAAGGAGGTCAAACACTTCGTCAAGCGCACGCTGAAGAAGGTCGACTTGTCGTCGAAGAGCTTCTACGCCGTGATCGACGACGGGACGGCGTTCACGGGGACCTTCCTGGAGCTCGCGCTGGCGGGCGACCGCACGTACGTGCTGGATGACCCGGGCCACGCCGTCGAGCTGGGCGTCACCGTCTCGAACGCGGGCATGTTCCCGATGTCGAACGGCATCTCGCGCCTCGAGACCCGTTTCCTCGGCGCGCCCGACCAGGTGCACACGATCCTCGCGGAGATGCGTCAGTTCCCTGCTTCGGAGGCGAACGAGCTCGGTCTCGCCACCTTCGCGCCCGACGAGATCGACTGGGACGACGAGCTGCGCCTCGCGATCGAGGAGCGCGCGAGTTTCTCGCCCGACGCGTTGACGGGCATGGAGTCGAACCTGCGCTTTGCAGGCCCGGAGACGATGGAGACGAAGATCTTCGGCCGCCTCTCCGCGTGGCAGAACTGGATCTTCCAACGGCCGAACGCCGCCGGAGAAAAAGGCGCGCTCGTTTGTTACGGCACGCCCACGCGTCCGGAGTTCGCGACCGAACGAACCTGATTCTCAGAGTCTCCTGGCGCAGCCCCTGACGGGCCTGCGCGCGAGAGCAACACCACCCGCACACGACACGCCCGAGCAGAGCTCAGGAGAACGAGAACAATGGCAGGCATCGACTACAGCCAGAAGATCCCGAATAACGTCGACCTCCGCTCGGACAAGCGACTACAGCGCGCGCTCGAGCAGTGGCAGCCCGATTATATCGACTGGTGGCGCAGCACGGGTCCCACCAACTTCAACGAGAACGACGTCTATCTGCGCACGGCGATCTCCGTCGAACGCGATGGTTGGGCGCACTTCGACTACGTGAAGATGCCGGACTATCGCTGGGGCATCTTCCTGACGCCGACCGAGGCGGGCGGCACGATCGGCTTCGGCGACCACCTCGGCAAGCCCGTCTGGCACGAGGTGCCGGGTGAATACCGCAACTGGCTGCGCCGGCTCATCGTGACACAAGGGGACACGGAGCCCGCGTCCGTCGAGCAACAGCGCCTCTTGGGCCTCACCGCGCCGTCGATGTATGACCTGCGCAACCTGTTCCAGGTCAACGTCGAGGAGGGCCGGCACCTGTGGGCGATGGTCTACCTCCTCCACTCCTACTTCGGGAAGGACGGCCGCGAAGAGGCCGACGAGCTGTTGCAGCGCCGTTCAGGGAACGCAGATCACCCGCGGATCCTGACGACGTTCAACGAGCCGTGTCACGACTGGCTCAGCTTCTTCTGCTTCACGATGTTCACGGACCGCGACGGCAAGTACCAGCTCTTGTCACTCGCCGAGTCCGGCTTCGAGCCGCTCGCGCGCTCGACGCGCTTCATGCTGACGGAAGAGGCGCACCACATGTTCGTGGGGCAGACCGGCATTGCGCGCGTGATCAAGCGGACGTGCGAGCTGATGAACGAGTTCCCGGACGCGAGCGTCAAGGAGCGCGGCGCGATCCCGCTGGAGATCATCCAGCGCTACATCAACTTCTGGGCGTCGAGCTCGCTCGATCTATTCGGCGCTGAGGTCTCCAGCAACTCGGCGAACTTCTTCGGCGCAGGCCTGAAGGGGCGCGCGTACGAGGTGAAGTACGAGGAGCACACGGGCTTGCACCAGAGCTACGCGATCGACCGCTTCCTCGACGGGCGCCTGGTCAAGGAGGACGTCCCGCTGCGCAACGCGATGAACGAGGTCCTGCGCGACGAATACATCACCGAGAACCAGAAGGGTATCGAGTACTGGAACCGCGAGTGCGAGCGGGCGAACATCCCCGTCCGCTTCACGTACCCCAGCAAGCGCTTCAACCGCACGGTCGGTGAGTACGCGGGCGGCGCCTTCCACCCCATCACGGGCGAGCCGATGGAGCGCACCGAGTACGAGCGCCGCCGCACGGAGTTCCTGCCGACGCAGGAGGACGCGCACTACGTGAAGAGCCTCATGCGGGCGGTTACGGAGCCCGGCAAGTTCGCGGACTGGATCGCGCCACCCCTGCGCGGCGTCAACAGCCAGCCGATCGACTTCGAGTACGTGAAGCTCTGATCGAGAATCTCGGAGCCGAGCTCCGACTGTTGCGCACCGACGTGCAGGCCCTCGGGATCGCCCGGGGGCCTGCACGTCTCAACATGGCGCGCGCAACATCGCTGACGCTCGTTCCAGGGCCCCGCCTGCGAGGGCCAGGACCAGGCGCCCGAACTGGCTGACAGACCAGGCACTCGGTGCCAATTTTACCCACGAATAGGACATGAGCTAGGAACTCCCTTTTTGCATCCAGGGCCCTGGGCCGCACCTCCGATGGTGCCCGATTGCAGGCGTGCGCCCGAGGGACACCCGCTGGGTGTGAGCGCGCGCCGCGAATCAGGAAGGGAATTGCGATGATCCTTAGGAACCAAGACTCGTGGGCCTGGCGCGGCCGACGAGTCCAGAATGCCACACGGCCGCGTGGGGCAGATGCTCGGCAGGACTCTTGGCGGCCGAGACGGCTCGGTCGCATCGCCCTGGGCGCGGGGCTCGCGCTCGTCGTCGCGGGCTGCGACGCCGGGACGACGCTGGGGAGCGTCTCGCTCGGAGACGGCACACCGCCGGCCTACGACTACGCGAACGACGGCCCCATCGTCGCCAAGATCGTGGTGCCCGCGCCCGAGATCGAGAGCTTCTTGCTGCAGGCCACGATCCCTTTGCCGCCGGGTACGTACGTGCGCGGCGAGACGCTCGTGCCGCTCGCGGTGTTGACTTCCAGTGACACAACGGCCGTACCGACCCAGGTCGAGATAGTGACCAACTACCCCGACCCGGCCCAAGGGGCCGCCGTCGTCGAGGTCACCGCGCGCGTGCGGCGCCCGAACGTCGCACCGGGCACGCCGGTCGAGTACGAGGTCGCGTTCCACCCGCACTCACCTCGCGCGTTCGAGCTGTCGCAGCCGGTCAGGTCGCTCCTCGCCGCGCCGAACTCGTTGCTGCTGCGCGCCAAGGACGTCTTCGGTCACACTTACCAGTTCGACCTGCTCGCCGACTACCGCTCGGGCACAGCCGAGCGAGTCCGCGACGGCGCGCTCGTGCATGAGCACAAGACGCATGGCTCGCTGATGCCCGTCGCACCAGTGACAGGCCCGCAGGCGACGCTGCCCCACATGATGGGCGTGCACGCCTACGTGCGGACGTTCGATCACGAGGACTTCTTCGCGCTCGACCTGCACATACACAACGGCTTCGACGGGCGCGACGCGTCGACGCCGAGCGACGATGTGCTGGACGAGCTGCACTTCGAGCGCCTCGGCCTGCGCCTCCCAGGTGGCTGGCGAATCATCGACTCCGTGCCGAACCCGTACACCGGCACGCAGGCTCTGTCGCAGGCGATGCAGGACTACGACATCGTGAGCCCGGTCGCCAACGGCAAGCTACACGTGATGCTGCGCCAGGGTCAGTTCTGGCGCCGCTTGATGATCGCGCGCGACGCGCAAGCAGAGGCGCGCGCCCGCGTACACCTCGAGCGGCGCAACATGGGCTTCTGCCAGCCTGGCCAATCCCAGAGCGGCGCGGAGTTCTGGTCGTGGTGGAACCACGAGACGGCGCGTTATCTCCCGCAGGCCCACCGCCTACCCGAACTCGAGGGGGCCGCAAATCGTGAGAACCTGCGCGCGCAGCATGCGGCCGCGCTCGACGCCCGCTTGACCCAGGTACGGACTGGGGCGGCGTCGACGTACCCAGTGACGTCTGGGGCCCTCGGCTGGGCCCACCCCTGGGGCGTGGACCACGGCGGCATGGCCGGCGGGGACGAGATCACGCCGTCGAGCGGCGTCGACATCGCTTGGGCCGCGTCACAGGCGGGTTACCGGCTCGCGGAGCTGAAGGCGCGCATGAACGTCGACCGCCATCCGCTGGCGCTCTACCACGCGGACGGCGAGCCGATGTCGTACCACACCGAGGTCCGGACGACGGGCCAGTACAGCCCATGGCTGCGCCAAGCGTTCTCGATGCTCCCTGTTGGTGAGGACACGATCGGCTTCTCGAGTGCTCCATTGCACCAAGCCGCCGCGGCAATCGCGTCGGACCGGGTAGCGCCCTATCGAGACTTGCTGCGGACCTACCAGCCACACGACACCGAGCACTACATCCGGTACGTCAACAATCTCATGGTGCTGGCCTGGCTCGGGAACGACAGCCTGGCCAAGGAGCAGATCGAGCACTCGGGCGAGCTCTACCGTCTGACCCACTGCGAGGCCTACATCGGCACCTATGGCTACAAGCCAGGTAACGGGCTCTTGGTGCGTCAAGATCATGTTGCGCAGTTCCCAGGGCAGGGCATCGCGTACGGGCGCGCCGAGGCCTGGGGCATGTACACCGCCGCGGCGGCCTATGCGCTCGGCGACGACGACCTGCGTGCACGCTTTCGGCCCTGGTTCTCGCGTATCGCGCAACTCATCGCCGCTGGTCAGTCGACCTGTTCGGGGAACATCACCTCGAAACGAATCGACAACTACATGTCTGGTCTGTACTTGACCCGCCAGTCGTTCGAGCTCGCGTTCGTGATCAATGCCCTCGAGTCCATGCGCCGGACGGTGTTCGAAGGCACCGACCTGGCCATGCAGCACCTCATCGAGGACGTCATCGTCGCTGCGACCTACACCACGGTGCAGGCACCCTTCTGGGACGCGTCACTCGGCGGCCAGCGACGCGCGGTAGGTGTCGGCCTCTCGGACATGAGCCAGCCGGACTTCTGCCAGACGATTCCGACCCAGGCGTACCTCGGCCTCAATTATCTCGAAACGCAGTCCGCGATGACGCCGTGGGCTTACGCCTACAGGTTCACGCACGACCCGCTCTTCCTGCAGCGGGCGGCCGAGTACATGCAAGGCTCGGGCAACCTTCAGCACGAGCTCGAATCCACATGGTCGACGCAGCTGCCCCACTCGGCGCCGCTGCTCGCTGTGATCCAAGAGCTCTCTTCGCTCTGAGCTGCGCCGCGAGCGGCGCACGTGTAGGGGCCTGCGCCTCGGCTCACCGCTTGGTGAGCCGAGGCGCGTCCATTCCTGCTATGGGACACCAGCGCGCGCGGGGAGGGGTCCAAATCGTGTCTGTGGCGAGGCCCCCGCCTGTTTGATGCACCATCGGCCGAACTCGGCGTGTCACCTTCTGCGTCACGTGTCCGCCCTCGACCGTCTCCCCGGCAGCCCACGAGTCGGCCCGCGCCCCAGCGCACAGCCAGCCGGCCGAGCGCCGGGGAGCATCGTTCGTGGACCCCACGGGCCGCCAGACGCGGTCATCCGACGACCGAGCGACAGTCACCCCCAAGCATGCTCACACCTCACTCGAATCGGACCACGCCGAGCCTCGCCAACTCGGCCGTCCTGCGCCTCCTCGCGCTACTGGTCGCCGCGCCCGCGCTCGCCAGCGCACAGACGCCCGTCGCCAGGATCTCGGTGGAGCTCCCGCAGATGGAGCAGTTCATCCTGCAGGCGACCGTGCCCGTGCCGGCAGGGACGTTCCTGCCGTCGATGACGAACATGCCGCTCGCGATCGTCACGGGCGGCGTGCCCGCGACGACACAGATCGAGTCGGTCACGCGCTTCCCGCGGGACGCGGACGGCGCCGCGGTCGTCGAACTCATCGCGCGCGTCATCCGCCCCGCGGGCGCGGCGCCGGGCTCCGAGCAGGTCTACGACGTCATCCTCCATGACCACGCGCGCGGCACCCACCAGCCCGGGGTCGACGTCTCGGCGCTCCTGGCGACGCCGGGCGCCGTGACGCTCGCGACCCGTGACCTCTACGGCAACCGGTTCGCGACCGACCTCTACGCGAAGCCGCGCACCGGAGCGCCGGGCACGACAGTGCTACGCAACGGCGCCTACGTGAAGGAGGTCCGCACCCACGAGGTGCTCACGTTGCAAGGCACGCCGCAAGGTCAGCCTCTGCCCCACATGATGGGCGTGCACGCGACCTTCCGGACATACAGCAACGAGGACTTCGTCCTGCTCGACCTGCACGTCCACAACGGCATGGACGGCCGCGACTTCTCCACCACGCTCGACGACGTCGTTTGCGACATCTATTTCGAGCGCCTCGACCTGGAGCTGCCAACGGGCTGGCAGGTTCTCACGGCCTTTAACGCGCCCTACTTCGGCGCGCCGGTGAACGACGCGGGGCACGTCGATTGGCCGCTCATCGACCGGTTGCCATACCGTCAGCTGCACCTCCTGCAGCAGCAGGCCCAGTTCACGCGCCGCTACGTCATCGCGCGCCCCGGCGCAGCGCTCGACCGCGGCCGCGAGGTCCTCGAGCGCCGCAGCTTCGGCTTCGCGATGCCGGGCTTCGTCAATGTCACGCAGGAGCTCTGGTCGTGGTGGCACCCCACCATTGGCGCGTACTTGCCGCAGCGCCAAGCTCTGCCGACGCTCGCCCACATGAATCAAGCCGCGCTCCGCGCGTCCATCCAGGCACGTCGCAACGAGCTGAGGAACCTCCTCGCGACCGGCGATAAGAGCCCGTCGGGCCCGTACCCCTTGACCACGAAGCTGCTCGGCTGGGCGCACCCTTGGAGCTACGCCTACGGCGGCGTCACAGGCGGTATCGAGATCGAACAGTGGCCAGGGACCGACATTTTCTGGGCTCGCAGTCCGGCCGGCTTGCAGCTCATGGACCTCCAGGCCCAGTGCTACGAGGATCGCCAGCCCGTCGCGCTCTACAACTCCAGCGGCAAGCCGTCCCGGTTCGAGGACATGGTGCAGCCGAGCAGCCCCTTCGGCCCGTGGATGCCAAGTTACTTCCACCTACGGCCGTCGCCGAGCTCGCACTACTTCGCGTTCCCGATCGCTGATCGCACTCAGGTCAACTTCGCATACGAGACCTATCGGGTGCCGTACTACGAGAAGGAGCTCCGCGCGTTCGACCCGATCGACTTCGAGCACCTCACTCGGTATATGAACGCCTGGCTGGTGCTCGCCTGGCTCACGAACGACGCCGAGGCCAAGCGCACGTTCGAGCTCCACTCCGAGCTGACCCGGATCACCCTCTCCGAGCTCTACAACTCGAGCTACGGGCATGTGCAGGGGATCGGGCTCCTCGCGCGCATCCAAGCGGCGCAAGCGCACGGCGGCAAGGGAGGCAACTGGGGCCGTGGCCAAGCGTGGTCGCTGCAAGCGAGCCTCGCCGCTTACGCCCTCGGAACGGACGAGCTTCGCGCGCGCCATCGGCCGTGGTACACGCTGATCGCCAACACGATCAGGGACACGGTCTCGACCTGCACCGGCAACCTGACGTCGCACCAGATCTACGAGGGATTCAAAGGGGTCTACCAGACACGCCAGTCGTTCGAGGCGGCCTTCATGTTGCACGCCGTGCATGGCCTGCGACGCACGGTGTTCGAGAGCACCGACCCGGCGGTTCACGACAGCTTGACAACGGTGCTCCGCGTGGGAGCGGAGGCGTCGATCGCGCCGCCCTTCTGGAACCCGGCCAATCGCGCTCAGCACCGGCATGTCGCGACGCGGCTGTTCGCGACGTCGTCGCCGGATTTCTGCACCAACATCCCACCCGGTGGCGTCACCGAATTCTTCGACTCGTGGACCGGGCTGACGACCTGCGCCTACGGATACCACGTGACCCGCGACCCCATCTACTTGTTGCGCGCCTCCGAGGCCATCGGCGGCGCGAACGCCCTCGCCCAGCTCGAGTCCCAAGGGCTCGGCAACATCGCCGACAAGGCGCCGATCATGGCGCTGCTCCAATACCTGAGTCGTTGACCGCAGGCCTGTTCGATGCAGAGCGGCCAGTTGGATCCTCGCTCCCACCGGCCGCTGTGCTCGCGGTCGGACTCGCTCGGGGGTCGCGCGGGCGCTCAGCCGAACCGGATGCCCTGCGCCAACGGAAGATCGTTCGACCAGTTCACGGTGTTCGTCTGGCGGCGCATGTAGGCCTTCCAAGCGTCCGAGCCCGACTCACGCCCGCCGCCGGTGTCCTTCTCGCCGCCGAAGGCGCCGCCGATCTCCGCGCCGGACGTCCCGATATTGACGTTGGCGATGCCGCAGTCCGAGCCCGTCGCGGACAGGAAACGCTCGGCGTTGCGAATATCGCGCGTGAAGATCGCGCTCGAAAGGCCCTGCGGCACGCCGTTGTGCTGCGCGATCGCGTCCTCGAGGTCGTCGATCGGGATGACGTAGAGGATCGGGGCGAACGTCTCGTCCTGCACCGCGTGGAAGCCGTTCTCTGCCTCGACCACCGCGGGGGCGACGAAGTGCCCGGCGGCGAGCCTCCCGGGCAGCTTCACCCGCCCGCCACCGCGCAAGACCTTGCCGCCCTCGGCGACGACCTGCGAGAGCGCGCGCTCCATGCCCTGCACCGCCGCTTCGTCGATGAGCGGGCCGCAGAGCGTTCGCGGGTCGAGCGGGTCGCCGATCACGATGTCGTCGTACGCGCGCAGGAGCCGCGGCATGAGCTCCGCCATCCGTGCACGGTGCACGAGCAGCCGCCGCGTCGTCGTGCAACGCTGCCCCGCCGTCCCGACCGCGCCGAAGAGCGTCGCCGGGAGCACGAGGTCGAGGTCCGCGTCGTCCATCACGACGAGGCCGTTGTTCCCCCCGCACTCGAGGATCAGACGGCCAAAGCGCCCGCTGACCCGCGCCGCGACCTGCTTGCCGACAGCCGTCGAGCCGGTGAACGAGATCAGGGGTAGGCGCGGGTCGTCGACCATCGGCAGCGCGACCTCCTCGTTCTCGCCGATGACGAGTCCGAGCAGCGCGCCGAAGCCCTCGGCCTCCAGCACCGGCCGCAGCACGTTGGTGATCGCAATGGCGGAGAGCGGCGTCTTGGGGCTCGGCTTCCACACGCAGGCGTCGCCGCAGACGAGCGCCAGCATCGAGTTCCAGGCCCACACCGCCATCGGGAAATTGAACGCCGTGAGGATCCCGACCGTGCCGAGCGGGTGCCATTGCTCCTTCATCGAGTGCCCCGGGCGCTCGGACGGCATCGTCAGGCCATAGAGCTGGCGCGACAGTCCCACCGCGAAGTCGGCGATGTCGATGCACTCCTGCACCTCGCCGAGGCCCTCTTGGACGATCTTGCCCATCTCGAGCGCGATCAGGCGCCCGAGCGGCTCCTTGTGGCGTCGGAGCGCCTCGCCGCAGCGCCGGACGATCTCCCCGCGGCGCGGTC
>Ga0163154_10010503_pt1 | contig 10273 bp, 6 predicted proteins | sample OliLakLV19MP9P1_FD_148649 | JGI IMG/M metagenome (GOLD analysis project Ga0163154, IMG submission 148649) | Freshwater microbial mat bacterial communities from Lake Vanda, McMurdo Dry Valleys, Antarctica - Oligotrophic Lake LV.19.MP9.P1 | ecosystem: Environmental > Aquatic > Freshwater > Lake >...
GAGAACACCATTGGACGCTTGCGCCGTTACCAGAGTTTAAGCCAAACCGACCGTCAACATCGCCAGAACCACACCGCACGAGTGTGTGCGGTCGCTGGGTTAGTTAATCGCCAACTCGCTCACCGGATGCCGGCATGACCTATCTCGGGTAAGGGGGTCTCTGTGTCCCTCTCCTATTTTGAAGGTTAACTACTGCGTTTGCCCTGATGACGAAGCACAAATAGGTATCCAATATGGCAACGAGGTATAGTTAGCCTTTGTCGGTCTAGATGCGATACCACGACCCATTTGCAATTGGACATTGGCAGGAAGCTCGGGTCTTTCGAGCACTAGCGCGTCAACTTAAGTTTCTTTGCACTTTAGTGATTCAAACCAACCTATTTCATATATAATGGAAGGGTTAAGCTGACACTTGCCAGGAAGATTCTTGACCTAGAAGAAAGGAAATGCTAGTTATGAGCGATATGAACAGTTTCATGGGTAGTACCGAAGATGACAGCCGCCGCATCTTGATCTACTTTGTATTGGATGTTTCCAGTTCAATGCAAGGGTCACCGCTGCAAGCAGTACAGGATGGGCTTGAAAGCATGGTGTCTGAGCTTAATAAAACTCCTGAAGCTGTCGAACTTGCTCACTTATGTGTTATCACGTTTGGTTCGAATGCACAAATCGCAGCGCCCTTAGTCCCGCTCGCAAACTTTACGCCGCCGCATCTGGCTATCAATGGCAGTACGAATATGAGCGCTGGACTTGAGTTGGTCAATCGTCAAATTGATTTGGATTTCCGTCCGAACAAAGGCGGCGCGGTACGCGGCGATTACAAACCGTTGATTTTCCTGATGACGGATGGCGCACCGGATAGTCTCGATACGACAATTCGCGCCGCCCAAAAGCTGCGTAATCGTTCTGCCGGTAAGACTATTGGCACTTTCCTTGCATTGGGTTGTGGTCAAGGTGCAAATGAAAACAATCTGCGCCAAATTGCGCCCGTCGTTGCGCTGATGCACGACATGACAGCAGAAAATATCAAGGCATTCTTCATTTGGGTGTCCGCCTCCATTTCAAGTGCGAGCAAAAAAGCATCACGCTCAACTGACGAAAATGCATCCATTGAGGCGCCGCCGATCCCAAAGAATGCATCCGGCGATTCCGCCTTTGTTTTCAAGTTCTAACGAAACGCGAGGCGTGGTGTGATCAGTGGTTCATCATCGGAACTGGCAATCTATTTTCTAATTGACCATTCGGCGTCCATGTCTGGTCCAGCATTCTATGCGCTGCTTGATGCGTACTTCTCAATCTTGACTGCTGTAGAGCAGGAGTATGTACGCATCGAGCGACTGTATTCCGTTATGGCGTATGAAAGCACACCAACCGAACTGCTGCGGCGCGGTCAAAACGCAGAGTCTATCCCGATCAGCGTCTTGCTGCCGCAGGGAAGTTCCAAATTAGGTAAGGCGTGGAGTGTGCTGCACTCATGGAGGATCGAAGATCGCTCATCGGGGCTGTGCTTTATCCTGACGGACGGTTTTCCGACCGACGATCTTGTCACTGCCTATAAAGAGCTTGATCGGAGTATGCTCATTTTGGTTGGGATTGGCTGTGGCAGAGAAGCCAATCTATCAGCGATGATGCCCTTTGTAGATGCGTTTGTAATATGGCACGAATGTGACGCCGAGAATTTTTCAAGCCTCTTGCGTAAAGCCAGCCAACAGCTCTTAATGACGAATTTTAAGGCAAACGATGATGGTAACACCGTTTTTTCTTAGTCTAGTCTATGCGCTTCCGGCAGAAATCGAAGAAGAGGTTCGTCCCCATATTCGTAGCCTCCTTAGTCGCCTGCGTACAGGCAACCCCAGCTTAGACCCTGAATGGATTAAGAGCGTATCGGGGAGAATTGATTTAGCCCGTAAGTTACAAACTTTGTTCCAGCAGACATTCGCAGACTTAGGGGTGCAGAACTCTGTGCTTATAATCATCGCTGAAGCACAGTTTATTACTCTTGAAGTAGAGCAGAAAATTAAAAAATTTCTAGAGCGCTCTTCGCAATCCTATGGGATGCGGATACGAGTAATCCTCTACACAAATGCGTCAGTAGAACATCTTCCAATCGAAATCCAGAATCCGGCTGTGACATTTCTAACATATACTCAGCCAGACCTTGTTTCAGGAATTTTCGGACATCTTGAACCGGAAGCTATGACGGCGATCCAAGAGGTTATAAATCACGATAGCACATTGAAGCACCCCTTACACGCAAACTCTACACCACCGCCCACTATGTCGCCGTCTACCGACTATGCACACTTATCAAGTGAAACAGCCCAAGTCGCTTCTACAAAAGCGCCGACCATTCCCAGCTATCTGCGTGACTACGTCTCACCTGTGACATTCCGCTACCAACCTTTACCCGCGAAAGCGCAAGATCCGAACCCGGATTGGTGGTTTCCAGAAAATGATAAGAAAACTCACCTAGGTACGATTTCGGGAGATTACCAATGGGTGATGTCAGCCGCGTCACGGCGGGGATTTTCACATTGGCACAGCAACCGTCAGCGTGATGATGCGTTCGCGTTAGGAAAAACCGCTACGTGGAATATTGTCGCGGTTGCCGATGGCGCTGGAAGCGCAAAACTTTCTCGCGTGACTGCTAATCGATCCTGTGAGATTGCTGTTGCGACGGTCAAAAAAAATGCTCCCTCTGACCTACCCAGCGATGAAGCTGCAAGTAAACAGGCGATACAACGCGCTATGCAAGCTGCCGTCGCTGAAATCTACGACTTTCAAGAAAAGTTCAATCGAACAAATGGGTTGGATAAACGTGATACCTACTCCACTTTTTTGCTGCTTGTTCACCAACCGTTTGAAAATGGCAATTGCTTGTTCGGCGTGTTTCATGTCGGTGATGGTTATATGATGGCATCAAGTCCATCGCTCAAACGTTCTAGCGCCATTTCTCAAGCCGATCACGGCACGGTTTCAAACGAAGCGTATTTCTTACTCAATTTCCCCAAACAGGAATTGTTAAATCGAGTGGCAGTCCATACCAGTCCTGCACCAATTGAAATGTTCCTCATGGTAACGGATGGTATAGAAGATGATATGAAACCCTCTCCTAAAGAGGACGAACAAAAAATCACCGTCCATCAAAAGTTTGAGCGCTTTGCAATTTCCCTAAAAAATGAACATCTTATCTGGCCGATTGTCGAAGATTGGGCAGACATCCTTGATTGGTTGATCTCATATGAACGTAAGGGTTCATATGATGACAGAACCATCGCTGTACTCACAACCACATCTCGTTAATCAATCTAAGCCTTTAGTGCGACGGGAGGGGAAATGAGTTCATTTGGCGGGAAACCCGCAAAACAATTTGGCAATCCATGGGGCAATCAGCCATCTGATCAAGACGGTGGGCGCGTTGTAGGAAAGCCTATCATTTATGCCCCTCAACCTTTGTTGTGGTTTGGTCGCCAAACGATCCAAGATATGCAATCGATTGGGAGTAACACACCGATACCTTCTGTACTCATCCTCATAAACTATGGGGATGCTGACTGGAAATCACACTTAAAAGTCAATGTCCCTTGGTTATCAGTGGGTGACTTTCATAACTTGATTATTCCCGCTGACTGTATTATGCGTTTGCCCGTGCAGTTGGTTGTCGAAGAACTCGCTAAGATCAAGCAGTCGACACTTAAAGAGGACTATGCGCTCACCATCGAGAACCTCGTATCGCCGCTGAATATTCGTGCTTGGCTGTACTTAACTGACTAGTGAGGAGAATGCGATGCCTAATCGCGCTATCATTGTAGATTCTAAGGATCAATATGGCATCATTGAATACAACGAAAAACCTATCGCTGGAGGTGGAGAAGGCGTCATCTATCTTTCGATAGATGGGTTATTCGTCGCCAAAATATTCATTCCTGCGATAAACAAGTCGCTTGATGTGCTTAAATGGATTCTTAAGGCTCATCCGCCGTCCGGCAATGAAGTTGAACCCTACCTAGCATGGCCCACAGCAATTGTTGTTGACAATACCCACACGCGGGCGCTCGGTGTAGTCATGCCCAATATCAACCGCCCCACCGCATGGATGCTGCCGCTCAGTTGGTATCGCAGTAAAAAAACATGGATGAAAACTTATACAGATCACCCCGAACGAAAGGGGAACTTCAAGGGGCGGGTTGAGGCGGCAATTTGCATCACCGCCGCGGCTCGCTATCTCAACCGAATTGGGTATGCACATGCCGATTTTTCGGACAAGAACGTTTTTGTCAACCCCGTTGCGGGCAAAGCAGCGTTGATCGACCTTGACGGACTGATCGTACCGAATTTTATTCACGGGGAAGTTTTAGGTACTAGCGGCTACATGGCGCCTGAACTGGTCACCCGTGAACAAAAACTGCCCGACCAGTATACGGATCGCCATGCGCTGGCAGTGGTGCTATATGAATTTTTGCTCATGGGGCACCCGCTTCGCGGGGGACGCCCAGCCATGTCTGATGATAGCAACCAAGATGATGAATTGATGTTTGGTAGCCATGCGCTCTATCGGGAACACTCGACAGACCATTCCAATTATCCCAAAGTCTCCTATATGAGTGCTAAAACACTTGGTCAAGAAATGGCAGCGTTATTTCGGCGCTCTTTCGAGTCCGCGTTGGCATTCCAAACCCAGAAAGGCCGCCCACACCCGTCAGAATATGAAAGCGCCCTAAAGCATTTACGCGACGACCTTGTGGCGTGCAGCAATGCAAACTGCTTCTGGGGGTACTTCCCTAGCCAAGATGGGACGCTGGAGAAATGCCCCGCCTGTGGGGCAAAAGCTCCAGATGTGACACGTGGTTATGCGCGTATTTTGCGGGCGAACCCAGCGCATGGGGTGTTTTCATTCGATAGCGAAAAGAGTGTGCGTTTGCTGCGTGACTGTATGCTTAGGGCTGATCAGTTGTTCGAGCGTGGGAAAAACAAGCCGAGCCTGTCGATTAAGCCGACACTATCAGGAACAGAATGGGATATTGAAATTCATGATCCCAACCTAACATGTGTTCTGATTTCCAAAACGGACGGTCATATCAAAACCTTGACGGCAAACCATTCAGCGCGTGTTTCTACTCACTATTGGCTTCGTCTTACTCAAACGGATGGGGAAAAAGAAGCTGTATTGGTTCAGTTCGGAAAGAAACAGCTTCAAGGATGGTCATAATACAATTCCATGCACGCCCTGTCCTACCAGTTCCAATCGCCAAGCAGCCGCGTGATCTGGTGCTGCAAGATCGCATTGCTTCTGCACAATCAGGGGCAGTAATCGAAATCGCGCCGGGTGAGTATCAAGGTCCGTTGATCTTGGACAAGCCTGTGACCTTAGTTGGCAAAGGGCGTTCAACGGTCATTTGGTCGGGCATTGGTCCGACGATTTTGGTCTTTTGCGCGGGAGTCAAGTTAGTCAATCTGTTGTTGGAAACCACGCTTTTGGAAGCTGTTCCGACGGTTCTCTTTTTGGGGGATACCGAGCCGCATCTTGAGCAAATCTACCCGACTTTATTAGGAAGCCAACGCATGAATAAGCAGCACCTCATCGATCTCGGAGACTTGATTCCCGGTAAAAAAGTCACGCTTACCTTTGAAGTCCCCCAGAGTCAAAAGATTAATGCGATTGATTTCGCTCAACCGTCGAAACTGCTGCACATCCTGCCCGCAGCGGATCGCAATCGGCACAATCACCGACGTTTCCGGTTGCAAATTGATGTGCCTAACGAGGAAGGCATTCTGCTAGAACAGATCGTTTTCCGCGACCAAACTACCCCAGATCAACCACAGTATTATTTGGTCAAAGGGATCATCCGCAAACCGTCCAAGTCGATGATACACACCGCATTGATGGTTCGAAAAGGAGACCGCGATGACCGAATTATCTATTTTGACGGGGGCTTTGAACTGGGCTTTGAGCAGATTTATTTCTTGAGCGGTGGCGCGGTGAAGCAGAAGACGCCCGCCCGACGCGGAGTCATTGTCCCAGCAGCGGACGATGAGAGCAGACTGAAAGCGTTATGGCTGCCCTCTGCCGAAGACAGTGGAATCACGCTGTCAGACGAAAAACTAACCCCTTGGACGCGGCGTCTGCTTTTGCCAGACCAAATCATTGTGCTGGATCAACTGCAACTGTGGGTGAAAGAAGTCAAATCAGACGCGGGAAGGCTCAACTTCCCATCAATGCTGCTCGATTTTGGCAGGATTCAAAACCCCACGAGTGGCGTTGTTCAACTTAATGTGACCTGCCGTACCGGGAAACTGTTTGCGGGACGGGATAAATGGGTGGGGAAAATTCAAACGCTGGTTGACTGGCTAGAACGCATCGACCAAGTTATCGAAATCGCGCCCGGTAAATCGCTCACGATCCCTGTACGCTTGAATGAAACGGCGTTTCGCCAGAAAGAAAACAGTGAGCAGTTCGAACCATCGGCGGTGGTCATATACAGTTCAAGCAGCGAAAATGAGATGTATTTTCTGGGTTCACACGTGGTCATTGACCAACAGCAGTATGCGCTGCAATTTTCCAGTAACGCGGTGGTTTTTACTTCAACATTTGCTTATCCGCTCTACGCGGGCGAACTAGAGGGGAAACAGACTGAGATCACTGTGAGCAACGTTGGACGGGATGCGCTTACATGCGAATTCAACTTAACCACTGCTTGGCTAGACACACCTGTCAAACAGCTAACGCTCAGCGCAGGCGAGCAAAAGGTTATCGACTTTCGCATGACTACCGCAGCCAACACGCTGCCAGCAGGTAAACTCCTTGAAGCCGCCGCTGTTAGGGTACGCTGCGTTGAAAATGGGATCGAATTGACTTTAGATGTGCAGATCGATCAGGTTGGAGCGGAGCGTAAAGCCAATATCGTGATCATGCGGCAGTCTGGTTTCACCTCCACCGTAAAGATCAATTTGGATGATCCTGTCTCGCCGCACATTCGCTTTCGGATTGTCAATAAGGGGACTATAGAAGGGGAATACACCTGTGATGCAGTCGGGCAGAATCTCGAGATTCAACTGAAGCCTAAGCATGGAAGTTTAGCCCCGAATCAAGAAGCAGCGATTGAACTTCATATTGATGCGCGTTCCGTTCTCAATCAGTCTGCTGGAAGCCAGATACCTATAACCTTTCGGTTACAGGCAGGTAAAACCAACGCACAGCAGCCCGCCACCGAAGAACGTATCAACGTTGAGATCATTGATGAATATCCCTTGCTCGAACTCACCAAAAAACATCATGTCCTTGATGAGTTAATTGAGGGGAATACACTCACCTTCCGCCAGCCAATCACAATCCAAAACAGAGGGAAAGGCCCGTTCTCTGGAAACATCATTTCTCATGTCTCGTGGCTGACTGTGGCTGAGGGGGGGGCGATCCGCATTTTGCCGGGTGAGCAGTTCGTTTGTCACGTCAACACAACCCCCGCTATCAGCCAGCTTGCACCGGGTGTCTACAACGAAGTCTGTGCGATTGAAGTTCAACGCGGTGGCAATCGTCCTGTCTTACGCCAGCCTGCTTGCGTTGGATTTGAACTGACAGTTGTGTCATCTGCGCCCGTCATTTATATGCTAAAATCTTTCTTATGGTATGGGGCAATTCAATATGATGTTAAAGCGGAGCAACTACCCGTCGATAACATCACAATTGGGAATATGGGATATAGTGAGTGGTCAGGGGAGATTGTTGATATTGCCCCTTGGCTGAATGTACCCTTTCGCCGTTTGATCGTTCCAGCCAATAGTTTGCTGAAAATACCTGTTCAGCCCAACAGTACACTCTTTTCTATGGATTACGGGGTAATCCAGACATCAAACGCGCTGGTGATTCAAGAGTTGATCACGGGGGCATTGCTGCCACCAGTGACCGCTCGCGCTTACCGCGTCCAACCCCAGTCAGATGTAAGCGCACACATTTACAACCTCGATTTAGGGGTCATGATGGAAGGGAATGCGAGTACGCTTGAACGCGTGATCGAGTTGACCAATACGGGTGCACGCGATTGGCAGATTCAGAGCATCGATCAGCCAACTTGGCTCGTCGTTACGCCACTGTCAACAACTGTTGCGGCGGGAGCAGAACCTATGCTTGTACGTCTTCGTGCCGAAACGGGCATTGAACTTAACGCGAAGATTTATCAGGCAGACGTGCGTTTTCATGGTGACGACGGGAAAACCATCACTGTGCGCGTTAAAATGGAAGTTGCGGGTATTCGCGTTAGGGTGGAACCGAAGGAACTTTATGTCACCAGTGCCAGCATGAGCGATATTTCTGTTCCATCTAGCATGACGTCTGGAAAGATGACGAATATTGTCAAAATTGTGAATGAGAGTCTAGGTTCATTACCATTAGTTATTGTGTTAGGAGATCATCAAAGTGAGCGGGCGGATGCGATCAAATTATTCTTAAGGTCGAACTACAGTGCAGAATGGATTAAACCCAAGCCGAGTGTTATCCGAATGCAGAGTAGTACGAGTGAAGTTATCCTTGAACCGCGAGAAGAAGCCCAACTTCGTATTTCGATCAAAGCCAATCGCACAGTTACGGGGCGAGTTTTGCCGTCGATCATGGTACAACTTCCAGATGGGCAGCGTGAGGTAATTGAGATCAGGAAGAGGTAAAAGGGGGAAATAATGGCGGATACGAACAACGATAATCAAATATCCCCAAATGATATCCCGCTAGGGGAACAAGTGCCTAAGAACCCAGTGGTCGAGCCAAACTCTGCAGCAGCGCAAGAACCAGCGGCGCAGACGAAACCAACGGCTGGGCCGTTACGTGACGGCAGCGAAGAAGACGATGCTGCGCCGAAAGGCTATGGCGACTTGCGTCCCAAAGCGAATGCGAAAACTGCGGCTAATCCAAATGAGAACGTGAATGGCTTGTTTCAAGGTGTGAAAACAGGCGACAGCGGCTACATTGGCACTGTCCAACAAAATTATTATTATAAAAATATGCCGCAAGACGAGAATAAAGCAATCAATCGACTGCTCGAAAATACCACATTAGATGTGCAGCCCTTTGATTCGCGTGAAATAGACCGAGTAGCACGTGTATTTGTTAATCCAATTTCCTATGGAGAAGCACTTTCCGTTTTCGAACGGGAATGCTTTGTCATCCTGCGCGGCGCGGCGGGTATGGGAAAACAGGCAGCCGCACTACACCTAGCGACTGAACGTTTTGGCGAAAACGATGTATTTCAGAGCCGCCCCGTCACCCGTTTTGAAGAATTAAAAGAGCTGCAAATGGATCGTAGAGTCTGCTTTATTTTGGACAATGCCCCATTCAGTCTATTCCAGCAGATCAACGAGTTTCGTTTGCGTGAACTGCTTTCAAAGCTCAAGAAACATGGATGTTATCTGATCATTACGTCATCTGCCGAAGGGATTCGCCTGCCGTCATCTACGCAGTTGGTCGTCAGTATCCTTACGGAACGTTCACCAACCATCACTGAAGAGATCATAAAAAAGCACATTGCATATTTTGCGACTGGCGAAAGTGAGGCACTGCGCGGCGAGGCATTGCGCTTGTTTTCGTTGCCCCAAATCCAGTTGATTTTGACTGGCATTGAGACGAATAATGAACTGCTTGAACTCGCATTTAATCTCGTCCGGACAGCGCGTGGCGAACTGCTTGTAGATGAGTTAGCTGGACGGCTCTCCAAGATGAGCGAGGTAGAGCGGGATACGTGGCTGAATGGATTCTATGAACAACGCGAATGGGCATTCTTACTAAGTATGGCGGTGTTCGCTGGTGCACGACGCGAACATATCGAACAGACTGCTAATATGCTCAAGTCTATCGCGCCACAGATATTCGATCCGCCGCTAAAAAAGGATGCGCCACCGCCGCCGAATATGCCCATCAGCGACTTGTATAAACGTAGTCGCTGCCATCCCGAATATACGGATACCTACGAAAAATTGGTATTTGACAACGAGCGTTATGGGTTTGCGGTTCTCGATTATTTTTGGAAAGAGTATCCGTTCATGCGTGATGTGATCTGCCAATGGCTGACTCATATCGGCAAATCAGGAATTTTCACCCCTGAGGCAACTATACGAATGCTTAGTGGCACGAAAGGCAGCAATACTTTTGATAATATTCAAGCAACAGCCGAGCAGCTTGATAAGTCCTCGAATATGCGAATCCGAGCGGCAGTCGCTGTTGGAGAACTGGCTCGTCGGCGCAATTTCGATTATGTTGAGGAAAATATCCTGCGGCTGTGGGTGCAAACTG
>Ga0163154_10010506_pt1 | contig 10270 bp, 8 predicted proteins | sample OliLakLV19MP9P1_FD_148649 | JGI IMG/M metagenome (GOLD analysis project Ga0163154, IMG submission 148649) | Freshwater microbial mat bacterial communities from Lake Vanda, McMurdo Dry Valleys, Antarctica - Oligotrophic Lake LV.19.MP9.P1 | ecosystem: Environmental > Aquatic > Freshwater > Lake >...
CAGCGCATTGAGAATCACTAACCCACTGACAAAGAGCGCGGGCTGCGTGTTGATCGTATCGTTTAGAGCGTCTTCGGGTCCCTCAAACATCAGACCAGAGAGCGAGAAGCCTAACAGATCATCTGCTTGCTGAATCAGATCATGCGCCACAGGGTAGGAGTCAGCAAAATCCTTTGCCATCCCAACCACTTGTGATCCTTGACCGGGAAACACAAACGCAGCAGTAGACCAATCAATATTCAGAGGCGAACTCCGGTGTCTGTGAAAAGGCGCACAGAGTTTAGCATAGCCGAAATGTTAAACAAAGCAAGTACCTAAAATTAGAAATTGCTGATAACAGAAAAGCCATTCGCAAAGGAATGGCTCTCTGATGAAAAAAATGGTTTCGATTAAAGGCGAAAGAACTACTTCGCTTCAATTTCGACGCGGGTTTCGCCGCGATAGGTGCCGCAGTTAGGACACATATGGTGCGCCACATGATATTCACCACAGGTTTCGCAGCGAAGCAGGTGATTCAGCGTCAGCGAATCGTGTGCGCGTCGCTTGTTACGACGGCTGATAGAATGTTTTCTCTTCGGTAGAGGACCCACGGATTTGCTCCTCAAACTAGCAAAACCGACCTCAACACGGGGTCGGCGGCTGTTGTCAATAGGTGGAGCATTATAAAGGCGCGGGGAGTCAGGGTCAAGGTGAAGAGTGAGGCGGTGACGCTCAGGTTGACGAGAAGTAACGTTTGCCTTTCAGCGCCTCTGGCAGTAGATCGCCTTCGTCGTACATCTCGTAGTCGCCCCCATAGCCGAGTTCTTTCATCAAGCGCGTGGGCGCGTTTCGCAGTTTGAGCGGAATAGGTAGATTGCCACGCTCCTGCACATCTTCTAGCGCACGGAAGAACGCATCACACGACTCGCGGCTTTTCTTCGCCTGTGCGAGATAAACCGTCCCGTGCGCCAAATTGATCTGACATTCGGGGTAACCCACCATTTCGACGGCGCGAAACACCGCATTCGCAACCACAAGCGCCGTTGGGTTAGCAACCCCAATATCCTCGCTGGCGAAAATGACCATGCGCCGCGCAATGAATTTCGGGTCTTCGCCGCCGTTGACCATTCGCGCCAAGTAATAAAGCGCCGCATCGACGTTGCTGGCACGCATACTCTTGATATACGCGCTGATGGTGTTGAAATGTTCTTCCGCCTGTTTGTCGTAGCGTAAATGCTTCGATTGCAGCGTATCTTTGAGCCGTTGCAGGCTGATTTCAGTTTCAGGCGCGTAAAGTTGTGCCGTCACTTCAAGCAAATTGAGCGACTGACGCGCATCCCCGCCCGCGTAATTGGTCAGGAACTCCACCGCTTCATCGGTCACAGTGACGCCAAGTGTCTCCATGCCGCGCCGGATAATCTTGTCGATGTCCTCATCTTTGAGCGGCTCTAACACGAACACCTGAGAGCGAGAGAGCAGCGCCGGGATCACCTCGAAACTTGGATTTTCGGTGGTCGCGCCAATGAGGATCACCGTGCCGTCCTCGATGTAAGGCAGTAAAAAGTCTTGCTGTGCCTTGTTGAAACGGTGAATTTCATCGAGAAACAGAATCGGCGTCGGCTTAGGTTCGTTCGCCTCGTTCATGCTGAACAAATCGCGCTGACCGCCCGCCCGTTCAAGCCGCGCACGCTCAACAATTTTCCGCACATCGTCTTTGTTGGCAGACACCGCCGATAGTTCAAAAAACGGGCGTCCGGTTGAATGAGCGATGATTCGCGCTAAGGTCGTTTTGCCCACACCGGGAGTCCCCCATAGGATCATCGAGTGGACGCGGTTGTTCTTAATCACCTGATAGAGCGGCTTGCCCTTCCCGACCAGATGTTCCTGCCCGATAAACTCATCCAGCGATTCAGGACGGATACGATCCGCCAGCGGGCGCGAGGGTTGCGACATGGGGTTACTCCTAGCATTGCGTAGGGGCATGGCGACGCCCCTACAAAAATGACCGTAGTATAACAATTGTTCACCCTACGGGGTGACTTTCCACACCAGCGGCACAAGGATGATTGCCACGACGAAAATCAACCCCGTGAGGATAGTCCCCACTTTTAAGAAATCCACGAACTTATAACGTCCCGGCGCGTAGACGAGCAAACACGACGGTTCGAGCGGAGTCATGTAGGAACAACTTGCCGCCACCGCGATCATCATGGCGAATGGACGCGGATCAAGGTTGAGTTGAATAGCCGTTTGCAGCGCCACAGGGACAATGACGACTGCCGCCGCCTGATTCGACATTGGCTGAGTCAGCAGCACGGTCACAGCAAAAAACGCGCTCAAAATCAACAGGGGAGAAACCGTCCCTACGATGTTGACGATCATTTCTGCTATGTAATTGGCTGTCCCGGTTTTGTCCATCGCCACACCAAGCGCCAGCATACTGCCGATCAAGATGAGCGCCTTCCATTCGATGTTGCGATAGGCTTCTTCCGGCGTGATGCAGCGCGTCAAAAATACAAGAATCGTGCCGATGATCATAGCGACTGCCAGCGGCACAATACCAAACACCGCCAGCGCCAGCGAACCAAGGAAGATGGCTAGAGCAATGCGGGCGCGTTCGGGGTTGGGGATATGAGGTTCTGTCGTTTCAAGGACACGCACAATATCGTCACGCTCTAGCTGTGCGATGCGTTCCGGTTCGCCCTGAATGAGCAGCGAGTCGCCTAATTCGAGGCGGATCAAGCTGAGTTTGCGCCGCTGTGAGCTGCCATGACGGTTGATCGCCAGCACTTGCAACGCATAGGTATCTCGGAATCGGATGCCGTTCAGCGTCCGCCCGATCAGTGGCGAACCGGGCAAAATCAAACCCTCAATCAAACCCAAGTCATCGAGATTGATTTCAGGATCGCCCAGCTTGGCGTCCGCTTTAATATCGACGCCGTTCATGGTCTTAACCTTCAAAATCTCGTCGCGCCCGCCTTCAACCAATAATTCGTCATCCTGTTCCAGCACTTGATCAGCGTGGGGGACAAGGTAGCGTTTCTTGTCGCGCACAATACGCAGTACGCGCAAATCGAGGTCACGCCCTAAGCTCGACTCGCCTAACGTTTTCCCGACGAATGCTGATTCAGGCGAAATGATAATCTCGGTCACATAGAGGCGTGATTCTAATCCTGCGTTGATCTCTTGCGGTGCGAACCGATCAGGGATGATCCGTTTGCCCACGAAATACATATAGGCAATGCCCACAATCACAACCGGAATGCCCACAGGCGCAAGTTCAAACATGCCCATCGGCGCGAGGTCGTAGCGCGTCATCAATTCGCTGATCAAGATGTTACTTGATGTGCTGACGAGCGTCACCGAACTGCTGAGGATGGATGAGAATGCCAGCGGCATAAGCAGTTTTGCGGGACTCATCTTCGCCCGCCGCGCAATCCCGATCACCAGTGGAACAAAGAACGCTGTTGACGCGGTATTACTCATGAATGCTCCGACAACCGCCGACGCCACCATGACAATGATCAGCACGCGGTTGGGGCTGCTGCCCGTGTAGCGATAGATCATGCGCCCCGCGTAATCGACCACGCCAGTGCGCGTTAACGCCTCCGTCTGCACAAGCAAGCCGAAGATTAACAGCACAGTCGTGCTGCCAAAACCGCTAAATGCTTCTACCGGAGTCAGCATTCCGGTGAGGATCAAAGTGACCATGACCCCAAGGGCGATCACATCGACGGGGACTCGTTCCAGCGCAAACAGTACAAGCGACACAAGGATGATCACAAGGAGCAAGCCGATGTGTAAAGTCATTCTGCCTCAACTTTATAACAAGGAACATAAACATGATTATAGAATATGTTATCTGTCGTGTCGATAAATGAGCAGACGCACAGAAACATGACACGAACTCATGAGCGCATTTTTAGCTAAACAGGGCATAATGAACAGCATTGACTATTGAAAAGTTGATCATGAAAACAGACCTCCCCATCAACCTCATATCCGGTTTAAGCCGCCAAGCCCGCGAACATTTGCACGCGAACGGGATTATCAGTTTGCGCCAGATTGCCGACATGCAGCCCGACGATTTGCGCCAATTCAAGGGCATCAAGACGACTGCCCCGGCGATTCACGCAAATGCCCGCGCTTATGTGGAACAGCGCCCGATCTGGTTTAGCCCGCTGCCGCAAGATTGTTTGGAAACCGGAATCATGTTTGACATTGAGACTGACCCCTACAACGGACGTACTTGGTCGTGGGGCTGGTGTGACCATGACGGCGAATCGCAAAATATCGTCGTGGCGCACCATGACGGGCGCGTTCACCTTCCCGACGGGCGCACGATTATCACCGTGCGCGATGCGAATGAGGGTTGGCGGTTGTTCGCAGAGATGAACCCGACTGCCCCGCGTATTTATCACTGGACGAACTTCGACGCCGCCGTGATGCGATCCCAAGCGCCCGATGAAGCCCGTGAACAATTAGACGCCCGCATGGTCGATTTGCATCACAGTTACAAAAGCTGTGTACGTTTTCCGGTACATGGCGCATCGCTCAAGGTAGTCGCCCGCTATCTCGATTTCCAGTGGGCTGAATATGATGCATGGGACGCCGCCTATCGTGATTATCAACAATGGCTGCTAGACGATGATCTTTATGCCCTGAGCCGTGCCGCGAATTATCAACGGGCAGATGTGGTGGCGCTGGCGGTGGTGTGGAAGTGGCTCAACGAGAATCGGGGGTAGATCGCTTTTGCATTCGCCCGCGTAAATCTTCCGGTACAAACTCCGCGCCGAGTTTGAGCGCGAAATCTAATTCGGCGCGTACAGAGGCGAGGGCAATACGAGTCTCCAAAACGAGCAACCAGCAGGTCAACAGGAACAACCCCGCACCCAGCATTGCTAGACCCAATGGAAGCCACGTAAAGCTGATATTCACAAGCTGCACAATACCAATGGCGATGCTTGTGGAGACGAACACCGCCAGCGTCATGTACAGCAGAGCCAGCGCCCGTTGAAGCAGTCGCACACGCCCCGCCACCATCTCAAGCTGGCGAAACAACAGTGTAAGCCGCTCGTCACTCAATTTATCGACGCCGCGCATGTGAGTTTCAATCAAGCGCGTGAGTTCGCGTATCCGTTCTAGGGCGCGGATCAATCGGGCAGAGGTTGAGATCGAGAGCGTTGCACATGCTGAGATCAGGATGGCGGGTGTCAGCATTGCCGACAGAATAGACAGGATAGCAGTAGGATCATCCATTTGCATGGCTTACGCTTTCGGACGATATTGAACGGCTTCTGCGACATGCTGAACATGGATCAAATCACTCTCAGCGAGATCGGCAATCGTGCGGCTGAGTTTCAACACGCGATGATATGCCCTTGCGCTCAACTGCATTCGCCGGACGGAAAGTTCCATCAACTGCTTTGACTCTGGCGTCAACACGCAAAACTGATCGATCTCGCTCACGGTCATGTCGCTGTTTGCCATCAAATGCGGGTGTGCCACAAAGCGTTCTTTCTGACGCGCCCGCGCCGCTTCCACGCGCTGACGAATCGTATTGGAAGTTTCGCCCCGTTCGCTGCCCAACAACTTGTCGTATTCGACGCGGGGAACATTCACATGAATGTCAATGCGATCAATGAGCGGACCCGATAACTTGCTCTGGTAGCGTTCAATCATTGCAGGAGTACACGAACACGCCTTGACCGGATCGCCGTAATAACCGCACGGGCATGGGTTATGAGCAAGGATCAACAGGAAATTCGCGGGAAAGGTCAAACTCCCTCTGGCGCGGCTGATCGTGACGATCTTGTCTTCGATGGGCTGGCGCAGCACTTCTAGCACATGAACTGACATCTCAGTTACTTCGTCCAAGAACAAAATGCCCCTATGCGCGAGAGTACATTCTCCCGGTCTGGGAACTGACCCACCTCCGATGATCCCCGCCTGACTGGTGGTGTGATGCGGCGCTCGAAAGGGGCGCGTCCTCACCAGTGGATGATCGCTTGAGAGCATGTCCGCCACTGAATAAATGCGCGTCACATCTAGCGATTCTCCGTAGGTCAGTTTGGGCATAATTCCCGGCATTGCCCGCGCCAGCAGCGTTTTTCCTGTACCGGGAGAGCCGATCAAGCGCAAATTATGATTGCCCGCCGCAGAAATTTCCGCAGCCCGCTTGACGAACTGCTGTCCCTTCACGTCGGCAAAATCGACCATGCTTTCGGGCATAGGCGGTTCTGTGTCGATAATCTCAACGTGGCACGGCGGAATCGGGTTCATGCCGTAAAGATGCTCTACCAGTTGACCCAACGTTCGCACGGGGATCACGTCAACGCCTTCGACCAGCGCGGCTTCTTCGGCGTCCTCAGCGGGAACAAACGCAAATTTGTAACCCGCTTGCTGCGCCATGTAGACCATCGGCATCACGCCTTTGACGTGGCGCACGCTGCCATCCAGCGAGAGTTCGCCTAAAAACACCGCATCCTCAATCGAGTCGATGGGTACTTGATCGGTTGCAGCAAGAACGCCTACAGCAATCGCCAGATCGTAGGCGGGTCCCGTTTTTTGGAGGTCGGCGGGACTCAGGTTAACGACGTAGACTTTATTGAGGAACTGTAATCCACTGTTGCGAATAGCAGAGCGCACGCGCTCACGGCTCTCTTTAACGGCGCTGTCTGGTAAGCCAACAATCGTAAAACTGGGGATTGCAGCGCGGGGATTAAAGTCAGTTTGCACTTCTACAATGCAGCCATCTAACCCGACGACAGCACACGCCCTGACGATTGCCAGCATAAAGTTTCCTTACGACAAAAACGGGATCATAGTCCAAGTATAACTTTACACGGAAATTCGGCAAACGGCTTGAGGGATAGTGCGTAGGGGGCATAGCGATGCCATACCCCATCAACAAACCGCGTTATTCTACGTTGATCGTGACGATGATCACGGTATAAACTGCCGTCCCCGGTTCATTTGCCGTGCCGGGATCGCGCTCCGCAATATCAAACACCGACGCCATACCTTCCATCACCTGCCCGAAAATCGTGTAGCCACCCGTCAAGCGATCTACAGGCGCAAGCGTGATGAAAAATTGGCTGCCGTTGGTATCCACTCCAGCGTTCGCCATACCCACCACACCGATCCCGTTATAGCTCAGGTCGTTATCCGTCTCGTTGACGAATTCGTAGCCGGGTCCACCCAAGCCCGTCCCTTGCGGATCGCCGCCCTGCGCCACAAAATCAGGAATCACGCGGTGGAACGTGGTGTTATCGAAGAAGTGATTTTCCGCCAGATAGACGAAACTGTTCACCGTGATTGGCGCATCTTCTTCAAACAGGTCAATGCGGAAGCTGCCCGCTGAGGTGCAGAAAACCGCAGCGTAATCGACACCTTCTTCAATCACGTCACCCGCCGCGAAATACTGCAAGCGCGTCGGTTCTGGCATATCAGCCGCGTCCGCGCATACCTCGTCAGGAGTCATCTCGCCCAGCACGACAGGCGTTTCGGTGTTTGGCGTTTCAACAGCCGCTTCTTCAATGGTGAGCGTGTAATCGCCCGCGCCTGCATCACCCGCCGTTGCCACTTCGATCACGAGGTTTGCACCGCCCGGCACGACAATCGCCTCAAATCCGGCTGATACATCGTCCGCGCTGATGTCACTGCTCTGCACGGTAGGAATGTCTTCACCTTCGCCGTAGACACGCAGATAGGTGTCGAGATCGTCTGCGCCTTCCAGCAAGATTCGCAACGTAGTGGTTTCATTCAACGTGAGCATATAGCGTTGACGTGTGTTTTCAGCAAACGAGCCTTCGACCACATCCCCGACAGCGATTTCGCCTATATCTTCAACCGTTGGCGGTAGCGCGACGCGAAGTGTATACGCACCTTCGCCCGTGTCGCCATACGTCCCCGCTTCGATGATCAGCACATCTCCAGCAGAAACTTCGATCCCCGAAATGGCGGAAAACAGTGTTCCGTCGCCGCGATCATCGTTTTCAGCAAACGGTTCGCTTTCGCCTTCCAGATATACGCGCAAGTACGTGTCTGCGTCGCCTTCACCATCCAAGAACACGTTGAGAGTGCTATCTTTGCTCACTTCCAGCGTGTAAACATCGCGTACCCCGGCTTGAAACTCCCCTTCTGCACTTTCATTCGCTGCGATAGCGCCAACGTCATTCGGTTCGTAGTCCTGTGCATAGGCAGCCACAGACATCAGCATCGCAATGAGGAGGACAAAGAAAACTCGTCTCATGTAAAACTCCTTTTGGATAGAAATATGTGTGTTGTAATTATAGCCGCAACCGCTATGAATCGCCCAAATATTCCTGACGAATGGGCGCTACGAGTGCCAGTTGTTCGGCGGTCAGCAGTGACCAGAACAGGTCGGGCGTGACGATGCGTCCCTCTCCCGCTTCGGCGTAACGTCGCAGCCAGTCGAAAAATGCTTCTGTCTCCAACACCGCACGCAGATCATCTAACATCAGAGCGCCGCGCAAATACACCGCGTTGATGTAATCACGGATGCTGGCGAACTGGTAGACCGTGCTATCCACGCGATTCCCGCTGAATCGATCCCCTACGTACTGGTTTACGCGGAAGTCCCACCACCAGTTGGTCGAATCGGGGAAAAACTCCTCGTAGTAGATGTACTCGCTGTAGGTGGCTAAGGCTTCATCAAGCCACGGATTGAGGGCTTGATCGTTGCCCACACGAGCATACCACCATTGATGCGACACCTCATGCACGGTGATGAACGTCAGAAAAGACTCTGCTGTGCCGGAATTGATCTCAAACCAGCGATCCGACACGAACACCAGATCGCTAAATTCCATCCCATCGGGGAAATCGCCTTGCACAACCACGAATCGATCATAGGGGTATGCGCCGAATAAATCCGAATACATCTCCAATGCTTGAGCAGCGGCAGTCAATGTTTGCTGCGATCCGCTGACCGCTCCCGCCGCCGTATTCACTGTGTTTTCGCCAAAAGCATACAACTGAACGTTCACATCATCCACTGTCGGTTGTTCGTAGACGTTGAAAAACGGACTCATGCTCAAGGCAAATTCGCGGGCGTTGGGGTGAACAAATCGCCATGTCGCGCCGTCACGGGTCATTGTCCCCGGCGCGGCGACGATCATGTTGGGCGGCGCGTTGTTGACCGTGAGCGTAATATCCCAATCGGCAATATCGACGACGGTTTGCTCACCTATCGGCACGACGTTATGCGTCACCCATTCGTCACCCTCGTACACCGCCATCACCGCTAACCAATGCCCAAGATTCATCTGACGGATGCTGTAGCCAAAATAACCCGTAAACCCGCTTAACCCGCGCTCGATCACCGGCAGTCGCAGCCCAAAATTGAGCGTCACATCAATACCACAATCGGGTTCAAGCGGTTGGGCAAGGTCTAAAGTCAAGCGGCGTCCGGTCAATTCATAGCTCGTGACCGTCTCCAGTGGCGTCACGCTGGAGAGCGTGAATGCATTGGGCAAACGGTTCGGCTCAATATCAAGGACGAGGGTCGATAGTGGAGTCGCCGTCTCGTTGATGTAAAAGATCGCCTGTTCAACGGCTACCTGATGCCCCTCGTAATCCACCGTCGCATTGACGACATGCTGGACGGCGGGCAGCCCGGCAGTGGACTCGCAAGCGGGGTTCATGGGGGTAGTCGGTGCGGGCATCATGGTGTTGATCGGCTGCATCTGCCGATCCATGGTGGGAACGAGCGTGGTTTGAATCACGCGGACAGTCGTCGCGGTGGGCGGAATCGCGTCCACCTGCGCGGGGTTGATCGAACAGGCTGCCAGAAAAATCAGAATCACGGGGTAAAGACGGAACATGAGTCCCCTTTTGGTAACTTACGGTTGATAGACTACGTATTTATACTACAATGCGTAGGGTTCGTAACAACTTCACGATTCTCGTGTTATATATCTCAGACATTCAGCAAAGATTTATCAAGGAGGGGAAGTTTGAACAAAGCGACGTTCATTGACCAAATTCGAGGTCTTATTCAGTTAACCCGTTGGCAAGAATATGTGCCATTTGTCGTCCCGCTGACGTTACTCGGCGGACTGCTGGCAGCACGTCCCAATGGCATAGACTTGGATTGGCGTTTAGTCGCCGTAACGCTGGCAAACATCCTCGCTGTTGCTTATGCTTTCATGATTAATGATATTGAAGATGCTCCCGATGATGCGCGTGACCCCGCCCGCGCCGCCCGCAACCCTATCACCAGCGGACGCATTGGCGTGCGTATGGGTTACGCTGCCTGTCGTCTGGT
>Ga0163154_10010511_pt1 | contig 10268 bp, 9 predicted proteins | sample OliLakLV19MP9P1_FD_148649 | JGI IMG/M metagenome (GOLD analysis project Ga0163154, IMG submission 148649) | Freshwater microbial mat bacterial communities from Lake Vanda, McMurdo Dry Valleys, Antarctica - Oligotrophic Lake LV.19.MP9.P1 | ecosystem: Environmental > Aquatic > Freshwater > Lake >...
CGCTGTAGCCGGGGGCGGTGACCCCGGTTCTGCCTGCCAACCACCGTCGATCTCACCCTTCACCCCCTGAAAACCCCACTCCACCCCGAAGGCAGTTCCTCGCGGGCAACGTTCATTTGAACCGTTCCATCTCCAATGAATCCTCCATTTCCCCACTATTGCAGCCAACCCATTGCAAAACGCTTGCGTTCGGCGGGGTTCAGGTCCACAAGGAAGGTGTGCTCGGGGCGAACTCCCGAACCAAAAAAATCAGAAAAGATTTCATTGCCAACCCAAGCCAAACCCTCCATCTTGAGTCTATGAACGCCAGAGTTCTTCCCTCCCTCTGCCGCCTCGCACTTCCAGTGCTTGTCGCAGCCGCCCTCCACCCCGCCTCGGCTCAGAACGCCACCACGATCCCCGTGGGATACATCAAGAGTGTCAGCCTCGGGGCCAACTCGACGTCGAACATCACGGCGAATACCGAAGTAGCGGTCAGCCTCCCCCTGAAGCGTCCGGTCGTTTTCGCCAGCGCTGTTGCCTCGGTGAGCGGCGCAAACGTGACGATTCAGAACGCCACCTTCGGTGCCGGGAATCTGACCACCGAGCCGCACCTTCTCGAAATTGCCTCGGGAACAGGAGAGGGTGTTTCCGGTGTCATCACGAGCCACAACTCCACCACCTGCGTTGTAGATCTCCCCAGCGGATTGACATTCAATGGGGTGGTTGCAAATGATGCGGTCCGCATCCGCAAAGCTTGGACTCTTGGTAGCTTCTTTGCAAACGCCACTGTACCACTCGGTGTCGAGGTTCAACTACGCAGCGGTACGGTGGCCGGTATTCGGATCGCCCCAGACGTGCTCTACCAGTACGACGGCATTGGCTGGCTTGATCTGAATACCTTTGATTACGCCGACAACGCGGTGCTTTACCCCGGGGAAATGATTCTCCTCAAGAACAGTTCGGGTAGCACGCTGCAGAATCTGGTTCTCGTTGGTGAGGTTCCTGCTTACAAAACAAAGCTGCCCCTCGTAAATCTGAACCCAAGCCAAGCACAGGATCTTTTCATCGCATACAACTCGCCTGTGCCTGAGACCCTCAGCAACTCAAGCATTACGGCAACCGCCCAGTCAGGAGACGAGATTCAGCTCATCGATAACTCTGCAACCGGAACCAACAAGGCGCCGGTTGAGCTCTATCAGTGGGATGGCTCCGGATGGTTGGATCTGAATAGCTTTGAGTACGCGGATGACAATCAGGTGTTGAAGCCGGGGACCGGATTTCTGTATCGTCGATCTGCAACCGGAACAGGTGCCACTTGGGAGCAGAATCCCTCCTACCTTCCCCTCAATTGACTCAAGCCTAACGTCGGCAGTACCAGGAATCAAGAATGTCGCTTGCCAGACAGCAATTCAGCACTAACTAATCCATCCAATCCCGAAGCCAATCCAAAGAAATGAAACTCAATAAATTAATCCTCGCCAGTGCTCTCGGCGCGATTGCGGCATCAACGCTTCCGGCAGCAGTCAGCTTTACCATGTCAAACGGCACGGCCGTACTGACGAATTTGACGATCTCGGGAAACAATACCCAGCGGTTGGTTTGGGGCATATTGGTTGATTCAGACAACAATGGGTTCGCCGGTCTCACTGGGAATGGCTCTTACATCGGCAATGGAACCCTCACGCCCCTCGCCATCATGACGCAAACCGGAAGCCAGCGACTCAGCCGCACTCCTGACGGCACAAGCAGCGTGCTCACGGACGATTATCTGTACCTATCCAACAACGTAATGGCTACTGCAGGAACCGGAGATTCTTCCAGCGGACTCTCCAAGACCACGGCGATCACGAACATTGTTTACACGGGCAATGTAACCACAGGAGATCCCTTTGCGATTGTCTGGTTCAATCTCGATAATATTTCGCTGAACGCTACAACTCTCTCCGGGGTCCCAAACTCGATGGTCCCGCTACTGAATTTTGGACTCCAATACGGTGTTCTCACGGGCAACTTCTCGTCTCCAGCGCTTACCATGCCCACCGACGACAACACCACGTATAACTACGCCACCAACTTCTTGGGCGCGGATCCGCTCAGAACTGCAGCCTTCACCCTCAAAACCGTCATCCCCGAGCCCTCCTCGGCCCTGCTCCTGATCGGTGCTGGATCGCTCCTTGTGGCTCGTCGCCGCCGGGAGTCCTGAATCCACTTGGGAACCATTTCCCCCTGGGAAGGGCGGCTCGCGAGAGCCGCCCTTTTCGTTTTGCGAGGGTCCCTTGGGCAGTAATCACCTTCGCGCAGCGCCGCCCTCCCCCCCTCGAACACGGCTCAGGAATGCCTTCCAGGTCGGAATTCTCGCTTCCCGTGAGAAATCCGCAATCCGTTCCCGACGCCCACCGGGCTCACGCGACAGGTCTGAATCCCGTCAACCACCGCGACTTCGACGCCCCCGACCGGGCGGATCTGGGCCGGCTGGTTCCTTTGCCACAAGCGCCCCCGCCGTCCCCTGGACCACCGAACGCACCTCGCCATCCGCCCATCGGGTCCGCAGCCCCATGCCTTCCGTCACCGCGGCAGCGGACCTCACCAACGCACCCGCCTCGTCCATCGTCAGGCTGAACCCGCGCGCCAGGGTCGCCTCGGGCCCGAGCAACCGCACCTGTTGCCCGAGACCCGCCAACCGCATCCGATGCTCGGCCAGGGCGCGGGCGGTGCGTTCTTCCAGAATCCGGGTGCAGGAGGTCAATTCAGCCCGAAACCGCGCAAACGCCTCGGCAGGACGATAGGCCGCCAACTGCGCTGATCGCTCCCTCAGAAGCGCCCTCGCCCCCTCCAGGGCCAGTTTCATCCGGTTCCTCAGTCCGTCCGATGCGGAATCGATCTGCTGACGCAACTCGCCCACCACCCGGGCGGGTTCACGGTGGAGCGCGCTGCCGGACATCCATTCCAGTTCGCGCCGGGCGGAGGTGACCCTTTCCCGAACCCGTCGGTCCATGCGGGTGCGGAGTTCGCCCATCCGCTCGATCAACGCCTCGCGATCGGGAGCGACCAGTTCGGCAGCCGCGCTCGGGGTCGGTGCCCTGAGATCCGCGGCGAAATCGGCAATCGTAAAATCGATCTCATGGCCCACGGCTGAAACGATTGGAATTTCGGATGCGGCGATGGCCCGCGCGACGATCTCCTCGTTGAACGCCCAAAGATCCTCGAGACTGCCCCCACCCCGCCCGGCGATGATCAGATCCACTCTCGGGAGGCCATTCTCCCGCCACGCATTCAGCTCCCCGATGGCCGCGGCGATCTCCTCGGCAGCGCCTAATCCCTGGACCCGCACGGGGTGGAGCAGGATCTCGATCCACGGAGCCCTCCGCCCCAGCACACTGAGCATGTCTTTCACCGCAGCACCGGTCGGCGAGGTGACCAGCCCGATCCGCATCGGGAACGCGGGCAGCGCCTGCTTCCGCCCGGCATCGAACATCCCCTCTGCATCCAACTTGCGCTTCAACGCCTCAAACCGCGCCTGGAGCAGTCCCTCGCCCCGCGGCTGCACCGATTGGACGTTGATCTGATACTGCCCGCGCGCTTCGTAAACGGTCAGCATCCCCCACACCTCGACCTGCATGCCGTCGCCGAGCGAGGCCTGGCCGAGGCCGCCACCGCCGGATCGACCTCGGAACATGACGCACGAAACCTGGGCGCCTTCGTCCTTAAGGGTGAAATATTGATGCCCGCTCGCCTGGCGCCGGTGATTGGAAATTTCGCCCTCGACCCGGACCATCCCAATCCCCTCCTCCAGCAACATCCGCACCTGGCGGGTGAGCTGGGTGACGGTCAGAACCAGGTGGGCCTCGCTCATTGATGTCCCCAAAATTTCCCGCGCTCCTCGCGTTCCCGCCGCTCGACCCGCTCCGCCAGCGCACGAAAGCGATCGACGATCTCCGGCTCCTCCTTTAGCGCTGCCAGCGGAGCCAGTTCCCGAACTACTTCCTTCCGATCCACGAGATGTCCCGACCGCACTAGAATCGCGTCAATGTCCTCCCAATCGAGCGGACGGTTCGCAAACGCCTTATGCACGATCAGGTCGGTGGCGGAGCAGACTCGAAGCATCATCCCCTCCTCAAACCGAACGTCGACTGCGCGCCGAACGCAGGTTGTCTCGAACGGGATCGCGGCCAAGGCGATATCTACCGGGACTCCCGTGGAAGATCGCATCAGCGCGACACGCGACCGCAGAGCGAACCGATGATTCCCTTCTTCGCGATAGGTCAAGAACTGCTCCAGCCCTGCGAGAAACCGCTCCTCCTCACCCCAGCCGGTGAGGAGCGACAGATCAACGTCGGTGGTCATCCGGGCCTGGCCCCACGCTTGGACCGCCAATCCGCCGATGAAGCAGAAGGACCACGCTCTCCGGGCAAACTCCGCTTGGAGCGAGGCAGCTGCCTCGAAGAGCGGCCCTAGCGTGGCCATCGGCTGAAGATCCGTTGCTGCTCGACAAGCCCGCTGGCGCCAGGACGTCGCCAGACCGACCCAACTCCGCCCGGACCATACAGAAGACCCACCTCGGTGGCCGTCTCCATGACCCGCAGTCTCGCCCGACGCTCAGCCGCCAGTTCCGGCGCTGCTTGCTTCCAGCACTTGACCCACCGCTCGAGTTCACCCGGTTCCGCTTCTCTCATGACAACACTATACCTTGGCGCCAGCAGGGACGCGACCCGATTCCCTCCGATACGCCTCCGCCAGCAGGGAAATGGTGTGCCGGACCCGCGTGCGCCCCTCCTTGCCGGCCTCGCCACGGAGCCCGCTCTCGAGCTGGACCATGCACCCGGGATTGCTGGTCGCCACCGTGCCGCAACCGGTCCGGGCGATGTGCCCGAGTTTCCGGTTCAGCAACCGTCCGGAAGTCTCGGGCTGCGTGATGTTGTAAACGCCCGCGCTCCCGCAACACCAGGTCGATTCGGTCAGCTCGGTCAGCTTCAGGCCTGGGATCGACTGCAACACCTCCCGAGGCGGGCGGGTGATTCCCTGGCCGTGGCAGAGGTGACACGCCTCGTGGTAAGTGACCTCCTGCGGCTGGGGCTCGGAGCGCGGCGGACGAAACCCTTCCGCGGACAGCCATTCGTGAATGTCCTTCACCTTGCGCGACCACTCGATCGCGCGGGTTGCATAAGCCGGATCATCGGCCAGCAAACGGTCGTAATGCTTGAGGTGCGACCCGCATCCCGCCGCGTTGGTGATGATCGCATCGAGGTTCTCGGGATTGAACGCATCGATCTGGCGGCGGGCGAGTTCACGAGCGAGTTCCGGCTCGCCGTTGTGACCGTGCAACGACCCGCAACAATACTGCGCCCGCGGGGTGAAGACCTCGCATCCGTTGGCAAGCAGCACATCGGCGGTGTCGCGGTTCACCTCGGGATAGACCAGGTCCTGCACGCACCCGGTCAGCAACCCCACCCGACTCCGCACCTCCCCGGCCGGACGTTCGATCTGCCGAATCCGATCATCCGAGAACGGGGCATGAACATCCGGGGTCAACGGTTCCAACTCCGCAAGGCGGCCGGGCAACAGGCGGGTCAACCCAAGGCGGCGCACGGCGGACTGGAGTCCGCTCACCTGATACAACCAAAGCGACCGGCCCAGCCACCGCAGGACACGCGGCCGCATGAACACCCAGCGGATGGTGAACGCCCGCACGCCGTTGCGCACCGGGTTCTCCAGGACCCGTTCGCGCTCCACATCGGCCCGGGCGACCTCGAACAGCTCCGCGTACGCCACCCCGGCCGGGCAGGCCGAGACGCACGCGAGACAGCCAAGGCAATAATACATCTCCCGGCCAAAACTTTCCGTGACCCGCTGATCGCCGTCGGCAATCGACCGCATCCAGGCGATCCGGCCGCGCGGACTGTTCCGCTCGATCTTCGTTTCCTGATACGTCGGGCACGTCGGCAGGCACATGCCGCAATGCATGCACTGCTGAAGGATCGAGTAATCCAGGTCGGCGAGGCCGACACGCCGTGGATTTCCAACCCCGACGACGCGGGGCGGCCCATCGAACTTCGGCATTGCCTCATTTCTGCTCATTGGAGGTCGAAGATCTTCCCCGGATTCAACAACCCGTCGGGATCGAGCGCACGTTTCACCTTCCGCATCAATTCGAGACTCCCCTCGCCAATCGCCGCGGGTAGGAACGCCTTCTTGGCCAACCCGACCCCGTGCTCTCCGGTGATCGTCCCGCCCAATTCCACGGTGTAATCGAAGATCTCCTTCATCGCCCGCTCCACACGTGCCATCTCGGCGTGGTTGCGTTCATCGGTGAGGAACGTCGGGTGCAGGTTGCCATCCCCCATGTGCCCGAAGGTGCCGACCCGAAGCGCGTGCTTGCGCGCGGTCTGTTCGATGAACCGCACCATCTCGACCAACCGGCTCCGCGGGACCGTGGCATCCTCGAGGATCGTGGTGGGGGCCACCCGGGCAAGGGCGGAGAACGCGGTCCGCCGCGCCGCCGCCAACCGTGCCGATTCCGCGGCATCGGCCGCCACCTGAACCGCCCGCGCGCCATGCGCCCGGGCGATGGCGGCCATGGCCTCCGCCTCCTCCTCCACCACCACCGGATGCCCGTCGGTCTCCATCAGGAGGATGGCCTCGGCATCCAATGGCAATCCGATCTTCGCGTAGTCTTCGACGCATCGGATCGTGGTCCGATCCAGAAACTCCAGGGTGCACGGGATGATCCGGCCGGCGATGATCGCCGAGACGGTGGCGGCGGCGTCTTCCATGCGGTCGTAGGTTGCGAGCAGCGTTTTCCGGGCCCGCGGTTTCGGGATCAGTTTGAGCAGCACCTTCGTGAGGATCCCGAGCGTCCCCTCCGACCCAATGAACAGGTCGCGCATCGAATACCCGGCGACATCTTTGACGCACTTGTTGCCGAGCCAGACGATTTCGCCGTCGGGTAACACCACCTCCATGCCCATCACGTAATCGCGAGTCACGCCGTACTTCAGTCCGCGCAGCCCGCCGGAGTTCTCCGCCACGTTGCCGCCGATGGTGGAGATCTTCATCGAGCCCGGGTCGGGCGGATAGAACAGGCCCACGGCCTCCGCTTCCTCCGCGACCCGCTGCGTGATTGCGCCCGCCTCGGCGAGGAGGGTGAGGTTCTCCGAGTCCACTTCGAGGATCCGATCCATCCGGACCAGACACAGCACGATGCAACCGGGAACCGGCAGGCTGCCCCCGCTCAAGCCCGTCCCCGAACCGCGGGTGACCACCGGAGTCCGGTGCTCCCGCGCGATTTTCAGGACCGCTCCGACATCGTCCGTGCCCTCGGCCATCACCACGCACCCGGGCAGGGCTTTCAGCGCGGCCGTGCCGTCGAAACTGTAGGGGACGAGATCCTCCCGCTGATACAGAACCTTCCCTTCACCGAGCAGCGCGACCAGGGCGGAAGTGGAGGGGTTCATGGACACTCACTTTGTAGGTCCTTCACCGGGCCGGTCAAGCGGCGCACCGCCAAAGGCCTCTGTCAGCCCAAGAACCCACATCGCCCCCTCCCTTTTGGAGGGCGCGACTCCCGGCGCGCCTGGGCCCCTGTCAGCCCAAGAACCCACACGGTTCACCCCCTCCTTTCCCTCCTTTTGGAGGGCGCGACTCCCGGCGCGCCTGGGAGCCCTGTCAGCCCAAGAACCCACACGGTTCACCCCCTCCTTTCCCTCCTTTTGGAGGGCGCGACTCCCGGCGCGCCTGGGAGCCCTGTCAGCCCAAGAACCCACACGGTTCACCCCCTCCTGAAACGGCTATGGACTTGCATGCTCCTCCCCGCCCCTCCACCGAACCGGACGGGCAGGTGACCCTCAACAGTGTCCCTCAAACAGCTTGGCGCGTCGCGAGATGCAGGCTACAATCCCCGGCTCTCATGGAAACGACTCTCATTCTCCTGAAACCCGATTGTGTGACCAAAGGCCTGATCGGCGAAGTCATCGGACGCTTCGAGCGCGCCGGGTTCCTGGTTCGCGGCTGCAAAATGATGCGGCTGGACACGGCCACGCTCCGCGAGCATTACGCCCACATCGCGTCGAAACCGTTCTTTCCCGACGTGGAGAACTTCATGGGCTCGAGCCCGGTGGTCGCCCTCGCCCTCGCCGGCGACACTGTCATCGACCGGATCCGCACCCTCGCGGGGCCGACCGATTCGAGAAAAGCGGACAAAGGCACGATCCGGGGAGATCTCGGCGTCGACGTGATGGTGAACATCATCCATGCCTCCGACTCCGCCGAAAGCGCCGCCGTCGAGCTGCGTCGTTTCTTTCAGGACTGCGAACTATTCGACTACGCGCGGGTGAGCTGAATTTGGCGGGGGTTCATCCCTCCGCGGCCAGGGCCTCGTGATCGATGACCGGTAACCGTCGCTGGTTCGTGCCCAAGCGCGGGATGCAGGCGATCAGCGCACGCGTATAGGGGTGCTGGGGTTCGGCAAGAACGCGGGCGGTCTCGCCCTGCTCGACGATCCGTCCGCGGAACATCACGGCCACGCGATCGGCGACGCCCTTCACGATGCCGAAGTTGTGTGTGATCAGCAGCACCGCCATGCCGATCTCGCGCCGGAGCCGTTGTATCTGTTCGAGGATCTGGGCCTGGGTGGTCACATCGAGCGCGGTCGTCGGCTCATCCGCGACCAAAAGATCGGGGTTGCAGCTCAAGGCCATGGCGATCATCGCCCGCTGCTGCATGCCCCCGCTCAGCTCGTGCGGATAGCTCCGCAACCGTTGGGCGGGATCGGGAATCCCCACACGATCGAGCCATCGGATGATCTCCGCATCCACATCCTTCACCTCGGGACGATGCAACCGGATCGCCTCTCCGATCTGGGACCGAATGTTGAAGACCGGGTTGAGCGAAGTGGACGGTTCCTGGAACACGTAGGCGATTCGTCCGCCCCGCACGGCCCGCAACTGTGCCCGGCTCATCTTCAACACGTCCTCCCCACCCACGAGAATCCGGCCAGAGACGAACTTCGCGGGCGGCTCGGGCAGCAGGCGGGTCAGCGCCAGGGCCGTTACGCTCTTGCCACTCCCGCTCTCGCCGACCAGTGCGAGCGTCTCCCCTTTCCCGATCCTGAGGGAAACGCCACGCACCGCATCCACGACGCCGCTCTCCGATTCGAATCGGACGCCCAGATTTTCAACCTCGATCACGTTGGGTTCGTTCATCGCGCTCCGTTTCCTTTCAATGTTCGAGGCTGTGCGTTCCAGGTTCCACGTTGCCTACTCCCGCTCCCGCTTTGTCTGCGCCGCCCGGCGCAGGCCGTCCCCGACCAGGTAGAACGAGAGCGCGGTGATCAAAATCGCCACACCGGGGAACAGGATCAACCACCAGGCGTCGAGCAGATAGGTCCGCCCGTCGGCGATGATGTTTCCCCAGGTCGACTGCGGGGGTTGCACGCCCAGGCCGAGGAAGCTGAGGGATGCCTCGGAAAGAATGGCGCCCGGCACACCGAGCACCGCGGTGACGAAGATCGGTCCGGCGGCGTTCGGAAAGATGTGCCGGAACACGATGCCGAGATGGCTCTGGCCCAGGGCCCGCGCGGCCCGGACGTATTCGGATTCGCGCAGGCTGAGGAACTCGGCCCGCACGAGCCGGGCGCTTCCCGTCCACCCCACGAGGCCCATCACCAGGATCACGTTGAACAGGCTCGGACCCAGCAGGGCCACCACCGTGAGAATGAGGAAGAACGACGGGAAACACATCATCGCATCGACGATCCGCATCAGCACATTGTCGACCCAGCCTCCGGCGTATCCCGACACCGCCCCGACGACCACCCCGATCCCGACCGCCACCACCACCGCCACCACACCGACCATCAACGAGATATAGGTGCCATGGAGCAGGCGCGTGCACACGTCCCGCCCGAGGTTGTCGGTGCCCAGCCACGCGTCCGGCCCGGGCGGGCGCAGCTTGCCGGCCAGATCGGTCAGGTCGGGGTTGGCGGGAAACGGGATTTGAAACAGGCGCAGGGTGAAAAACAGGGCGGCGGTCACCAGCAGCAGCACCAGCACGACGGCGGCACCCATCGCGACGGGGTCGGCCCGGAAACGACGGCGCATCCGGGCGCCGGGACTTTCGGCGGCGGGAACTGGGATTGGGCTGGAAACGACGGCGTTCACGAGAGACGGACGCGTGGGTCGGCGGCGGCCAGGGCGAGATCGGAGATCAGGTTGCCGAGAATGACGAGGGCCGCGACGATGAAGTTCAGGGCGACGAGCACCGGGTAATCCCGTTCCATGACGGCTTCGTAG
>Ga0163154_10010513_pt1 | contig 10267 bp, 10 predicted proteins | sample OliLakLV19MP9P1_FD_148649 | JGI IMG/M metagenome (GOLD analysis project Ga0163154, IMG submission 148649) | Freshwater microbial mat bacterial communities from Lake Vanda, McMurdo Dry Valleys, Antarctica - Oligotrophic Lake LV.19.MP9.P1 | ecosystem: Environmental > Aquatic > Freshwater > Lake >...
TTGGGAAGGGTGGGGAGGGGAAAGGCAAAAACGCCGGCAACAGTCATGGCGGCGGGGACTTTCATCATTCCGGGTGGCTGCGAGCCATGACCGTTAGCTCAAGGGTGCGCCAAGCATAGCCCGCGATTCGGTAGTGATCCGTGCACAGGCAGACTGCAAATCACCTGGGTGTCTGCGATCAGCGCTGTAGGAAAAATCTGACAGGAAGATCGGAAAGCGTGGGCAGTCAAATGCTTTTTGCGCCGCTAATTTGACTCCACCATCCTTCCTGCCGGAGTACTCGTATGCCTATCACCCGCCCACCGCAGCGCACCACCATTTGCTCACACAGCGCCCGCTTCGTGATGCGTTCCCGGCCCAGCCAATGCCGCGGCATGAGCGCTGCTGAGTTGCTGATTGCGCTCGCCACTGCGCTCATTTTATGTGCGATTGGCGTGCCGTCTCTGGCGCGCATGCAAACCAGTGCACAATTGACATCCACCAAAAGCGCGCTGATCCTGGGACTGAATCGCGCACGTGCCGAGGCCGTCAGTACGGGGCGTAATTTGATCATCTGCCCCAGCGCCAACGGTCGCCAGTGTCTGGATGCCAGCGATTGGTCCGATGGCTGGTTGATTTATCGCGACGACAATCGCAATTCGCGCTTCGATCCTGTCGAAAGTTTGGTTTTGTACCACCAAGCCGATGCCAGCGAGGTCAGCGTGCGCAGCAATGCTGGGCGGCGGCGAATCACCTATCGTAGTCTAGGAGACTCAGAAGGCGCGAATTCCACTTTTATCTTATGTAGCCAGCGCGACCGGGGTGAAGGTCGGCAGGTCATCATTGCCAATTCGGGCCGCGTGCGCGGTTTGAGCTTTGCGCCGGCCGCGGCTTGCGCGACACTTTGAAGGTGCCACCTCTCACCACTTGAGTCTAATCCACCGTGCCCAACCTGCCTGCCGAACCCCAAAACCATAACGCTACCCAACCATTTTGGGAGCGTTTGCGGCATATCTTGGCTTACCCACTGAATTCGGAAGCCTTGCTGACTATTTCCATGCTGGCGGTGTTGCGGCTGGTGAATTACGTGCCGGCGCTGGGTTGGCTATTAAACATCTTTGTCACGGTCGCTATTTTGAAATACGCGGCGGAGGTATTGAGTTCAACGGCAAACGGCAATATGGAGGCACCGAGTGGCTATTCCACTCCCGATGGTGTCGGCTGGGTGGTATTTAAGGTGCAAATTCTATTATGGATTTTGGCTATAGGCGTCATCATGGTTTTAGCTGCGCTGGGTGCCGGCGAACTTGCCGTAGTCGCGGCGCTGGTGATCGCGTTGGGAATACCCGCGGCATTGATGTCTGCAGCCATTGATCAGGATACCTTTGGCGCGCTCAATCCGGTGATGTGGATGGCAACCATTGCGCGAATCGGCTGGCCCTACGTCGGCGCGGCTTTATTGTGCGTGCTGGTGCTGTACAGCGAGGCTAATGCGCAAGCGATGCTAGTACCTTTTCTGCCCGGGCCATTGGCCATGGTCGGCCATTATTTTGTAGCCCATTACGCCACTATAGTGACCTTTCACCTGCTCGGTTACTTGGTTTTTCAATATCGCGATGTACTCGGTTACGAAGTGAAGAGTTCTGCCCCGCAAAAACTGCCACGCTTAGCCGACCGTGATCAATCCGTGCTGGATGCCAGTGAAAAATTAGCGGCGGATGGCAATACACAAGGCGCCGCACAGTTATTGGGCAGCCATATTGCCGAGCGTGGCGGCAGCGATACTTTGCACCTACGTTATCGCAAACTGCTGAACCTACACAATGATGCGACTGCGTTGACTAAACATGCACGCGATTATTTGAACGTGCTGATCGCCCATGAAAAGTGGGGCCAAGCCTTACAGTTTTGGAGCGAGTGCCGGGATACCGACGCCCAGTTATGGCCCAGCGATCCAGATCAAGTGCGTGAATTGCTCGACAAAGCCCACGCGCTAGGTCGACAAGAACTCGCGCTAAAATTTGCCAACGGATTTAGCCAGAACTACCCCAAACATCCCAGCGTTGGCGCCGTGCATTTACGCGTCGCACAAGCGCTGAACGAAAAACTTAATCGACCAGACGACGCCCGTAAGTTGCTCGAATCAACCCGCGAGTCTTTTCCGAAATCGAAGGCGCTGCCGGAAATTGAGGCCTATTTGGCGAGGTTGTAACGCGCGCCGTCGCCGGCCCGACAAGCAGCGCAGCAAGCTCCGCTACAGAAGCGGTTGATTTGGCAGAGTTCCGGTCGATCTTGTCTGGCGGCAGAGCCTGCCGTCCGAGACGGCGCGCGGCTGGCCGCATGAATGCACTGAGCGGCGGGTGCCGCTTTTCGTGGGCTTGGACTTCTCCAAACGCTTCTGCTTGGGCTTCTCCGCGTTCTGCAAGCGAGGCAGAACAACGGCGAGCAACCGCAACAGCGTTCGGACAAGTCCGCACCCGCCATTGCTGATCAATGCCTTGCAAGGACAACCGACCGGCGCACACTCGCAAAATCAGCGCATCGCCATTCGCCTACCACCTAGACTGCGCCAATCTTAATTGCCTACCGAAAGATCACCTTGGCGACTCCTGCCCTGCCCTACTGGCGCTTGTCGGCCTTCTATTTTGCCTACCTCGGCGCGCTTGGCGCTTTTGCGCCGTACTTTGCGCCGTATCTGGAAACCCGCGGGCTGAGTGCTTGGCAGATCAGTTTGGTGATGAGTTTATGGTACGCCACGCGGGTGTTGGCGCCGTCGATTTGGGGTGCGGCGACGGCGCGTTCTAGTCGACCGATTGTCTGGCTGCGTGCGGGCGCGGTAGCGAGCTTGCTGTGCTTTGCGATGTTTCTATTGCCCTTGCAGTTTGCCGGCATTGTCGTGGTGATGTTGCTGTATGCCAGCGCATACAACGCGATCATGCCGCAGTTCGAAGCATTGACTTTGGCTTCGCTGGGCGCGCAGCGCTCACGTTATGGTCGGATCCGGGTCTGGGGTTCGGTGGGTTTCGTGTGCGCCAACCTGGGATTTGGGGCCTTATTGCAAGCGCTCGGTTATGGCTGGCTGGTGGCGATTTTGTTGCCGGTTTTTGGGCTGTTGGTGGCCGCCACGTTCATTAATCACGAACCTGCAAATGCCGCCCAAGAAAATGAATTACTGGGCTTTCGCGCAACCGTATTGCCACGCTTGGGCGATCGCGCACTGCAGATTTTCCTGCTAACAGCGATGACCATGCAGTTGGCGCACGGCGCTTTTTATGTGTTCTTGTCTTTGCATTTGGATCGCAATGGTTATGCCCCGCAACAAATCGGCGCGGTTTGGTCGATTGGCGTGGCGGCGGAAATAGCTATGTTCCTGTTCGTGCCCCGATTAATGACTCGCTTTTCGCCCAGAGTCTTGATGGCGAGTTGTTTTGTGGTGGGAACCCTACGTTGGATAGTGACCGCGCTGTTACCGCAGTTTGGCTGGGTGATCGCGCTGGCGCAGTTGGGACACGCCTTTACCTTCGCGGTATTCCACAGCGCCAGCATCCAGGCCATCAGTCAGTTTTTTCCGGGTCGCAGCGGCGTGCACGGCCAAGGCTTGCTGTACGGATTCAGTTCCGGCCTCGGCGGCGTACTTGGCGCCCTGTTGGCGGGCGCGTTGTGGGAACTCGGTGGCGGTCGCGCCAGTTTTCTAGGCGCGGCGCTGGTTTCGTTGCTGGGTTTTGCATTGGCCACGCGATTGCGGATTTAACCCGCATGTTTCATGAATTCGCGCGATGATCGCGCAGAATATTGATTGTCCAGCGGTTTTTTCGAAGGAGCGGTGTAGTGATTCATACACCCGACTGAGGAAAAATCGTTGGACAATCAGGAGGCGAGGGCTGTGTAATTTATGAAAAATGCGGGTTAAGGCATTCATCAACTCATTCCGCCGGGATCAGCGTATCAATCATATGGCCCACATAGGCATCGAAAACTTCGGTGCTAAGGCGCGAGGTTCGTAGCTGCAAAGTCAGTTGCAGCAGGCCGATGTATGCCGAATAAGCGAGGCGCGCGCGATGATTTGCGGCGATCGAGTCCATGCCTGCCTGTTCAAAAACCCGCGCCAAATAAAGCATGCGTTCTTGCGACACCCGATCCATCACCGGCGCGACAACCGGATGATCCGACGCGCGCAATAAGGCCGCATAGATTTTATGGGAGCGCATTTCGCGGCTGGTCAGTCGAAATAGCTCGCGAAGTCGTTTGCGCGGGTTTTCGATCGATTCCACTCTGGCGACCAGGTTATGGGTATCGTTTTCTTCCCAACGCTTTAGCGCAGCCTCAATCAGCGCGTCACGCTGACTGAAATGCCAATAAAAACTGCCTTTGGTGACACCCAATCGACGTGCGAGCGATTCAACCGCAACCGCGGCAACGCCCTCCTCTGCCATCAGTTCTAGGGCGGCCAGCTCCCAGTCTTGCGCCGAAAGGCGTTGTTTCTCGCGCTCGGGGGCCACCGGCGCCACAATGGTATTGGTCATAGCTGCGTAGAAGAGACGTGAAAGGCGTCCATACGCAAGCGTATTGACAGCTCTTCGACTCGTCAACATACTCGGCCGTATGGATAGTGTTCAAACATTGCCATTTGACTGCGTGACCGGCCCTACGGTGCGTTTGCACAGCGGTCGCGGCGATTTGTCGCTGGCCATTGAGCACTACGGGGCCGAAGGTCAGCCAGCCGTGTTGTTTGCGCACGGTTTTGGGCAAAACCGCCATGCTTGGCGCGGCACCGCAAGCCATTTGGCTCGCGGCGGCTGGCACGCGCTGGCCATTGACGGCCGTGGTCACGGCGACTCGCAATGGGCAGATGGTGGTGTCTATGAACTCGAACATTTTGCCGAAGATTTATCTGCAATTGCCCGCTCCTTGCCCGAAAAGCCCGTGCTGATTGGCGCGTCGATGGGTGGTTTATTGGGCTTGTTGATTGAGGGCGAAGCTACCCAGAGCGTATTTCAGGCGATGGTGCTGGTCGACGTGACCCCGCGCTGGGAAACCGAAGGCGTCGGCCGAATCTTGAGCTTTATGGCGCAACACCCCGATGGCTTTGACAGTTTGCAGCATGCCGCCGACGAGATCGCCCAATATCTGCCGCACCGTGAGCGCAAAGATCCGGAACGCCTGCGCAACCAACTCCGGGCTAGCGCTGACGGGCGCTTTCGCTGGCATTGGGATCCACGCTTGCTGGAACGGGTTGCCGTACAAGCAGCCAGTTACATCCCACGCTTACAAAGCGCTGCGACCCAAGTGCAAATTCCGGTGCTGTTGCTGAGCGGCGGTCGTAGTGATGTGGTTTCCGAACGCACCATTGGCGAATTCATGCAATTGGTTCCACACGCGGAACATGTTTGTATCGACGACGCCACGCATATGGTAGTCGGCGATCGAAATGATGTTTTCACCCGGGAAATCTCCCGGTTCTTGCACCGTTTTGGGCCTTAATCGGTTCCGCTTCAAGGAGTGTTTGCATGTCTGGTTTTATTCCTCTGCTCGCCTTGTTTGTCGTTGGGCTGGTATGCGGGTTTTTGCGTGTCGGCTTAAAGCCGTGGACCCTCGCTAGCGGCGCCGCATTATTGATCGCGACGCTTTACAGCGGCGCGTCATGGATTACGCTGGGTTTGACTTGGTTGTTGTTTGCTATGGTTGCAGTAGTGCTCAACTACCGGCCATTACGCATGCAATGGCTGAGTGGGCCGATGCTGGACGTTTACCAGCGCATTGCACCGCAGTTGTCGGACACCGAGCGCGTGGCGCTGGAATCGGGCACGGTGGGTTGGGAAGGAGAATTATTTTCTGGTCGACCACGTTGGAACAAATTGCTCAGCCAAGCCGCCCCGCAATTAAGCGGTGAAGAAAAAGCCTTTCTCGATGGACCGGTTGAAGAAGTGTGTGGCATGGTCAATGACTGGGAAATCACCCATGAACGCAACGATTTGTCGCCGCAAGTCTGGGATTACCTGAAACGCAACCGTTTCTTCGGCATGATCATTCCAAAACAGTATGGTGGTTTAGGTTTTTCGGCGCACGCGCATTCGGCCGTGTTGCAAAAACTTTCCAGCATTAGTCCTACGGTGAGCTCCACGGTGGCCGTGCCCAATTCGCTGGGGCCAGCCGAATTATTGCTGCACTACGGCACCGAGCACCAAAAGAATCATTATCTGCCCCGTTTGGCCGATGGCCGCGAGATTCCCTGTTTTGGCCTGACCAATCCTTGGGCCGGCTCCGATGCAACGTCCATCCCCGATTTTGGCGTCGTCTGCAAACAAATGGTCGATGGCAAGGAAGTGCTGGGGCTGCGCCTGACCTTTGAAAAGCGCTATATCACGCTGGCACCGGTTGCAACGGTGATTGGCCTCGCTTTCCGAATGCTAGATCCTGAGCGTATCTTAAGCGACAAGACTGATATCGGTATTACCTTAGCACTGATTCCGCGCAGCACGCCGGGCCTGGAAATCGGTCGACGTCATTTGCCGCTGAATATCCCCTTCCAAAATGGACCGGTGAGCGGCAAAGACCTGTTTGTCCCGCTCGATTGTTTGATTGGTGGTCAGGCCTATGCCGGTCAGGGATGGCGTATGTTGGTCGAATGCTTGGCTGTCGGTCGATCGATTTCCTTGCCGTCGGGTTCCACTGGCAGCGTGCGCATGGCGGCGTTGGTGACCGGCGCCTACGCGCGCATTCGCAAACAATTTGGCATGTCGATTGGTCGCTTCGAGGGCATCGAAGAGGCATTGGCGCGCATCGGCGGATTGACCTACGCGGTCAGCGCGGTATCGCGAATGACGGCGGCCGCGGTCGATCAGGGTGAAAAGCCGGCGGTACCATCGGCGATCGCCAAATACCACGCAACGGAACTGGGTCGTACCATTATTCAAGATGCGATGGATGTGCACGGTGGCAAGACCATTATCCTTGGGCCGAAAAATTATCTGGGTCGCGCATGGGAAGGTGCGCCGATCAGTATTACGGTAGAGGGTGCGAATATTTTGACCCGCAATATGATCATATTTGGTCAAGGCGCCGTACGTTGCCATCCTTATGTGCTCAAACTCATGCAAGCGGCCGGGATTGCCGATCAGCAATTGCGCATCGTTGAATTTGATAAGGTTTTATTTCAACACGCCGGTTTTGCGGTATCGAATGCCTGCCGCGCATTTTTGTACGGTTTAACGCATAGCCGAATTGGCAATGCGCCTGGTGATCGTTACACAAAGCGCTATTACCGCAAGCTCTCGCGTTACAGTGCTGCATTGGCGCTGGTTGCCGATACCTCAATGTTATTGCTCGGTGGCAAGCTCAAACAAAAAGAACGTCTGTCCGCGCGATTGGGAGATGTGCTCAGTTATTTGTACATCGCATCGGCCATGCTGAAACGCTTTGAAGACCAGGGCCGTCCGGAACTCGATCGCCCTTTCTTGGCTTGGGCTTTCCACGAATGCACATACCGCATGCAAGATGCGCTTGACGGCGTGCTGCGCAATTTTCCAATCCGACCCGCCGCTTGGTTATTGCGCGCGTTGGTATTCCCCATTGGTCGATTGGAAGCTAAGCCGGGCGATCGCTTGGGCCGGCGCGTTGCGACATTATTGATGTATCCCAATGAGGCACGCGATCGTCTCGGTGAGTTTTGTTATCTGACGCCAAGCGCCAATAACAGCGCTGGACAGGTGAATGCGGCATTGGCCGAGATCATTGAAGCCGAGCCGATCGAACGCAAAGTCGTCAAAGCCGCCAAGGCCGGCACGCTGACCGCGCCAGAAGCCCACGCGCAATTGGCCCAGGCGCTGCAGTACGGCGTGATCACCGAAGGTGAGCACACACTGTTGTTGCGCACCCGCGCGGCGATTGCCGACATCATTGCAGTCGATGATTTCGATACCGCAGATCTAGTTGCCGGCCGGCGGCCAGACACTGGGCGACCGGTTTTACGTAGCGCCGCGTAGGACGAATCCAATGTCGGATGCAATCGCACGTGATCAAACGGGCAGCGCCGCACTCACGCTTTTCCGCAGGTGGGGGAAAACGGGTCTGGGGCGTTGGATGTGTTCGCGCCTGATTTGCTCACGAGCGCCGTACTTCAGCAGCATAAGCCCGCTGCTGGAAACCCTGGAGCCCGGGCGCTGCGTGGCGAGCATCCAACATCGGCGCCGGGTGCAGAATCATATCGGCACGGTGCACGCGATTGCGCTGTGCAATCTGGCCGAATTTGTCGGTGGCTTGGCCACCGATGCGGCAATGACGCGCAGCTTACGTTGGATTCCAAAAGGCATGACGGTGGCCTATCTGAAAAAAGCCATCGGCCCGATGCACGCCGAAGCACAACTCGACCCGATTGGCGACATCGGTGCAGGCGCGGAACGCATCGCGCGGGTCATCGTTCGTGATCAATCTGGGGAATCCGTATTCAGTGCCAACATCAGCATGTGGCTAAGTGCAAGAAAATCCTGATCCAATCTAGAAACCTAGTTGGACGGGGTAGAAGGTGCGGTTCTCACCCGCCACAACCGTGCAATCCGCCCCGTAGCGCACTCAGCCAATGGGTGAGCGAGTAGATCGGCTGAAATGCCACAAGAACCATCGATTGCCTATAGCAGCCTGTAGTGATTCGCCGTTCGGGCGTTCGGGCTGTAGGAAAAGTTCCATTGAGCGGTGGGTGTCCAGCGTCTGTCTCCAGCGTCTGTCCGGCAAGTGCGGCGCCATCACCGGGCCAGCGCCCGCTGCGCTTGAGCGCCTGGGTCATAGCGCTGAGCGCTGGCAGCGACAGGTTTTGGCCGTGGGCTCCGGGTACTTCAGGGCCATCGGCGCGGCCGACCTCTTGATCGAGAAGGCCCGTGAAATCGAGCAAGTCTGGCTGCGCGGCATCAACTGCGCGCTGCGCGCGTCAACTTGAAACCGCGCACTAAGCGCAACACGTTTCCACGTTTCAGGCCAGCGCAGGACGAATCAGTAGTCAGCCGCGGTTTGCTTGGCACGTCGCCGAGCGGCGAAGGCCGACCGTGCTGTGCACGCGCATTGCAGCCGGCCGGTGGTTTCGAAGACCGTCCGCCATTGACTTCTATCCTCCCGCGAGATCGCACCTTTTGACGCTTGGGTGCCTGGGTTCCCAGCTCTATGCAGATGTTGACTGCCCAGTGCCGCCGTCCCGCAGTCCGTCCAGTGCAGCAGTCCAGTGCCGCTGCAGATCTCGACTGTCCAGTGCTGTCTCGGGGATTGTTACAGCCGCATTCCGGCAGCGTTTGCAGCTCTTTGCTGCTGGGCAGGCGCCAGTCGCTTTGGCCGGCAAAGCTGCTGTTGCTGGCCAGCACCAGCGCCTGCGCCCAGGTAGGCGTGCTGGCGGTGCCGCTGCAGCTGGTGCCTGCTTGCCCCTGGCTGCAGCGCTGCCAAATCAAACTGGTTTGCAAGTCGCGCACGGTGCCATCGGCCTGCACGTGATAACGGCTGTCGGGCGCGTTGCGCGGGTTGCCGCTGGGGCACACCTGCTGGGCGTAGGCTGAGGCGGTAAAAAGTAGCGTGGCGGTAAGCACTAAGGCAATGCGGAACATGGGGAAACCTCCAGGGGTGGGCGATAGATTTGGGTAATAACGCGGGCGGCGCGCTGGTCGCGTTGCTATGCCCGGCCCGTCCTGACTGTTCGATATTTATGTGCCGCGCCTGAAGTTCAAGCAGCTCAATGTTGGTCATGGCTTGCTGCTTGCGCACGATTGATCCGCACTACAAGTAGCTTTTAAGCTACTCTACACGCGTGATTGAACTCTTACGCTACCAAGACGAAGCTGGGCACGAACCCTTTACGGCATGGCTGGACGGGCTTCGCGACAAAGTTGCGCAAGCGCGCGTCCGAGTGCGTTTGCGCCAAGTGCAGGCCGGCAACTTCGGTGACTGCGAGTCGGTAAGCGAGGGTGTGATCGAACTTCGCCTTCATGTTGGGCCTGGATATCGCGTGTATTGCGGCCGGCATGGCAAGTTTGTGGTGATCCTGCTCTCAGGCGGCGACAAGAGTAGCCAAGCAACCGATATCAAGCACGCCAAAGCGCTTTGGTTAAAGTGGAAAAGCAGACAGATATGAACAAGTTAAAAGGTGTCGTTTCACATCATGATCGCGAGGTAGCGGAACTACGCGCTGATCCGGAGCTGGCGGTGGCGTACCTGAAAGCCGCCATGGAATCGCTCGATGATCCTTGCGACCGCGCTGCGGGATTATTGGCGCTGCGCACGGTAGCCGAAGCCTACGGCGGGCTGGCGCTGGTCG
>Ga0163154_10010518_pt1 | contig 10266 bp, 5 predicted proteins | sample OliLakLV19MP9P1_FD_148649 | JGI IMG/M metagenome (GOLD analysis project Ga0163154, IMG submission 148649) | Freshwater microbial mat bacterial communities from Lake Vanda, McMurdo Dry Valleys, Antarctica - Oligotrophic Lake LV.19.MP9.P1 | ecosystem: Environmental > Aquatic > Freshwater > Lake >...
GAGTACGGGGGAAAGGCCAGCCCGGAAGTCACGGCGGGCCGCCGGGCGACATCATCCTGACGGTGGGCGTCGGTCAGCATCCGATTTTCCGGCGTGAGGGCCTGGATTTATTCGTCGACGTGCCCATCACCATTGCCGAGGCGGCATTGGGCGCGAGCGTGACCGCCCCGTTGCTTGGAGTCCTGACGTCGCAGCCGCCGACCACGGTGCAATTGAAGGTTCCGCCCGGCACGGGAAGCGGTCAAAAGTTGCGTGTTCGCGGCCGGGGACTGACCAACGGGAAAGGGACGACAGGTAATTTTTTCGCGGTTATTCAGATTTACGCGCCCATGACGATCTCGGAAGACGACCGTATTCTGTTGTTGAAGCTGGCGGAGGGGTTGAAAAATCCCAGAGAATCCGCACCATTTGCCGATTTGATGGGAGATATGGACACTTAACGGTTTGGTGTTGAGAATTTGCACGGCCATCGTCCGCCGACGGGCGCCGATGTCGTTTCATGCTTCGCAAGCAGCATCGATTTTTTCGCAGTGTCCTCATGGCCAGTGATGCCATGTTGCTGGTGCTGACCGCCTTTCTGGCATTTGAAATCCGTTTTTACGGCTTGGCCGCGTGGTATCCGCCCACCGACACTCCGCAATTCTCAAGTCACAGCGTTCCTTTTCTGGTCGCCACGCCGCTGATGATGGCGTCCATGATCTGGGCGGGCCTGTACCGGGCGAGGCGTGATCAGCGGTTCATCCACGAAGCGATCGACATCGTGCGCGGCGTGACCGTCGGCCTGCTGCTGGCCATCGCGGCGACCACCCTGCTGCGCAACGTGCTGTACGACGGCCGCAATCTCAGCCGCCTTCAATTTGCCTTGTATGGCGGGACCGCGGCAGTATTGCTCATGTTGTGGCGATACGGCTTCCGCACGTTCCTGCGTTTGCTTCGGGCCAAGGGTTGGAATCTCCGGCACGTCGCCATCATCGGCACCGGGCGCCTGGGGCAAATCGTCGCCCGCACGTTCCGCCGTAACAGTTGGACGGGCATCAAACCCGCCTTTTTCATCAGCCATCAGTCGCACCATCTGAAGCCTACTTGCGCCGGCCTGCCGGTGCGCGGCGGGCTTGATCAACTGGAGGCGGCATTGGAGGCGGGCGAAGTGTCGGGCGTGATCATCGCCTTGCCCTCGCGGTTTGCGACTGCCTTGCCGGAGGTGCTGGCTCGCCTAGAGAGATTCCCGGTGTATGTCCGCATCGTCCCCGACATGAACCCCAAGCACATGCCCATGAACATGGCCGCCAGCGAACTGGACGGCATGCCGATCCTTTCGCTGCGCGAATCGCCCCTGGCCGGCTGGGGGAACCTGTCGAAGCGCACGTTGGACATCGTCGGCAGCGCGCTGGCGATGGGCGTCTTCGCGCTTCCCATGCTGTTCATCGCCGTGGCGATCCGCCTCAGCGGACCCGGTCCGGTGATCTTCCGGCAGGAACGAATGAGCCTGAACGGCCAGCGTTTCAAACTGTTCAAATTCCGCACCATGCGTCACGTCGACACCGAGGCCTTGGAACTGGTGAAAGGGCTCTTGGGCACGGATGCGTGGACCAAGCCCAACGATTCGCGCGTGACGGGGCTGGGTCGGTTCCTCCGTCGCACCAGCCTTGACGAACTGCCGCAACTGCTGAATGTGTTCCTGGGCGAGATGAGCCTGGTCGGCCCGCGCCCCGAGCGGCCGGAGCTCATCCAGAAGTTCCGCGAGGACTGGCGCGGCTACATGCTCCGCCAGAACGTCAAGGCGGGCATCACCGGCTGGGCCCAGATCAACGGGTTGCGCGGCCACAGCAGCCTCAAGAAGCGGTTGCAGTACGACCTTTTCTACATCCGCAACTGGTCCCTGATGTTCGACCTGCGAATCCTGGGGCTGACGCTGGTGCGCGGGTTCGTGCATCCGAACGCGCATTGAGGGCGGGTGCGAGGGAGCCGCTGACGCCTCACAAGTGGGCATCTCAGCGATGTTTCCGGTGCGAAGATTCTGTTTGCCGAAGAACGTTTCTTTGCGGAGTCGATGGGCGACGCCGCCGAAGGGATTAGGCATGAACAGTTTCCAGACGCGGCCGCTCTCGGGAAGTTTGATGGCATTGAGCATTGCGGCCGCGCTGACTGGCCCACAGGTCACGATTGCATCAAAAGGGCAAGCGGAGAATGTGTTGACGAACATGACCGATGCCGCGGCATCGCTCGGTGCTCGATTCGACGGAACGTCACGCCGCATTCAGGAATTGCAGAGCGAAGTTGACCGAAATGCCGCTCTTTTTGCACAGGTGGCGGAGATCGAATGGTGCGCCGATGCACCGGTGGCGTACCTTCAAGGAAATGAGCAAGGAATTTTTCCCTCCGTCTTTGAAGTGAAGATCACCACGCCGAGGGGCCGCTGGTACTTCGATTTTCCAGCCGGCGCGACATTGCAGGACGTAGTCGATGGCATCAACAATCCTTCTATCCACATCGGCGTCATCGCGTCGATTTCGTCCGCGAACGGAAACCGGGTTGAAATTCGAGGGCCGATGGCGCAGCTGGTGCCTTTTCTGCGTGTCCAACAAACCACCGAATTAAGGCCATCGGTCTTCTCACACGCGGTGGGCGGCGCGGGAATGCTTGAATGGCTCGACTATGGTTGTGTGGTCGGGGTTCCGATCTGCGCGGAGCCCGCGGTGCTGTATCTCTCAACCGGCACCAATCTCCTGACGGATGGCAAGGGGCACACCACGCTTCTGGTTCGCGGGGCTGAAAACCACAATTCGCAGTCTTTCACGTTTGCATCGGGCACTTCACAATTAAGCATCATTTCCGCCTTGAACACCTTCCAGGATCAGCTCGGGGTGCGGGCGGCCCAAGTGGCGGTGAATCCTTCCCGCATTGAAGTGCGGTCGTTCGCAGTCGGCGACCTTTCTCGCGTGCAACTGCTGGAAGTCGGGGGAGTGCCCCCAATTATTTTCGATCAACCTAAAGGGGGATCAGCATCGTATGACCGCACCGATGCGGGGCAGAATCCCGTTCGCGGTGACGTCAACTGCGACCGGTTCGTGGCCGCCGCCGATCTGAGAGAGGTCATTGATGCTTGGGGTGCCTGCCCGCCCACCCCGAGCAGTTGCCCAGCCGACCTTGACCATAATGACGTCGTCAACGTCGATGACCTGCTCACCGTCATCAATCACTGGGGCGACGACGATGAAATCTGAGATTTGAGATTTTGAAAATTAAAATTTGAAATCTGAGATTTGAAATCTCGTATGCCATACCTCAAATATCCAAGTTCTTCACTTCCAGGGCGTGATCCTCGATGTACGTCCGCCGCGCCTCCACGTTTTCGCCCATGAGCGTCGTGAATAGTTGATCGGCATCGGAAACGGTGTCCCAGGTCACGCGCAGCAGCGTCCGCTTGCCGGGATCCATCGTGGTGTCCCACAACTGCTCGGGGTTCATCTCGCCCAGTCCCTTGAAGCGTTTCACCTCCACGCCGCGGCGGCCGACTTCGTGCAATGAAGGCACAATCGTGGGGATGTTGGCGGCTTCGATGAGATCGACGCCGCCCTCCGCGCCGTCCTTCCGCACCGCCCAGGCATAGCGGGTCGGCAGCCGCTCGCCGGTGACCGATTCCTCCTGCACCAGCGAGTAGTCGCTGATGTCGAGACCGGCCGCCTCCAGCCGCTCCATCACCTTCATCAGCTCGCGGTTCTCGTGCAATTCGCGCAGTGTCGCATTCTTGCGCCGCCCCGCGCCTCCGCCTCCGTCGCCATCAATCGGGCCATCGGCCGAACCGAGATCATCAAGCAGCAAGGCGTTTTCCTTGATGAACACTTCCGCCGCGTCATCGGACCAGAACAAGCGTTCCCCATCCGGCCAAGTCAATCGATGGGAAGGCAGGAGATTGCGGTCCGAGGGATCGTTCTCGCGCGTCTCCAACAGTTCCGCAAACGTGCTGCCCCGCCGCTCCGCCACTTTCACCAAATCCTGCAGGCGAACCAGTTGCCGAACGAGTTTCTGCAGCGGCTCGCCTTCGATGCGATTGGTTTCCACGCCGTCCTCGTCGCGAATAATCAGCACCGCATGTTTGAGCGCAAGCGTGGAGAGGACATCCGACATCTTCGATTCGTTGAGCACATACTGCGATTCCTTGCCGCGCGCCACCAGGTACAAAGGCGGCTGGGCCAGATGCACCTTGCCTTGCCGAATGAGCTCGGGCATTTGGCGGAAGAAGAAAGTCAGCAGCAGCGTGCGAATGTGCGAGCCGTCGACGTCGGCGTCGGTCATGATGATGACCTTGCCGTAACGAAGTTTGCTGATGTCGAAATCCTCGCCGATGCCGGTCTGCAAGGCTTGGATGAGGATGCGAATCTCCTCGAAGCCCAAGACTTTATCGATGCGGGCGCGTTCGACATTGAGGATCTTGCCGCGCAGGGGCAGGATGGCCTGCGTGTCATGGTCGCGGCCGCCCTTGGCCGACCCACCGGCGGAATCGCCTTCGACGATGAACAGCTCGGACTCCTCGACGTTGTCGCTGGCACAGTCAGCAAGCTTGGCCGGCATCCCGCCGGAATCGAGCGCCCCTTTGCGCTTGACCAATTCACGGGCCTTGCGGGCGGCCTCGCGGGCCTCGGCCGCCAACACTGCCTTCAGGCTGATCTTGCGGGCGTCTGCGGGATGCTCCTCCAGCCACGCGCCCAGATGCTCCGAGATCGCGCTCGAGACAAAGCCTTCCACCTCGGGATTGAGCAAACGCTCCTTGGTTTGGTTGTTGAATTGCGGCTCGCGAAGCTTCACCGAGATGACGGCCGTCAGGCCCTCGCGCAAGTCATCGCCGCTAGGCACGAGATCCTTCAGGAAATTCATCCGCTTGGCATAGGTGTTGATGGTCCGCGTGAGCGAGGTCTTGAAGCCCGAGACATGCGTGCCGCCGTCGGGGTTCACGATGTTGTTGCCGAACGCCAGCAGCAGTTCGCTGGTGGCGTCGGTGTATTGCATCGCGATGTCGCAGACGAGGCCAGTCGCCTCGTCATCGCGATGGATGGCAATCGTCGGGCTCATGATCGTCTTGCTGCGATTGAGATGCTCGACGTATCCCTTCAGGCCATCCTCGAAGTGAAACACCTCCTCGCGCTGCTGGCCCTTGGCATCCACGCGCTCGTCGATGTAACGGATGGTGACGCCGGGATTCAGGTACGCGAGTTCGCGCAGGCGATGCTGCAGCGATTCGTACCGAAACTCGATGTCGGGAAAAATCTCGGTGTCGGGCAGGAAGCTGATGCGCGTGCCCGTCCGGCGGGGATTCGCGTCGGTCGCGTCGGCTCGTTCCGCGATTACGTCCAAGGGCTTGGCGACTTCGCCTCGTTCAAAGGTGATGAGGTACACCTTGCCGTTCTTCACCACTTCCACCTCGGTCCACTCGCTGAGGGCGTTTACGCACTTCACACCCACGCCGTGCAGGCCGCCGGAAACTTTGTACGCGTTGTCGTCGAACTTTCCGCCCGCGTGAACTTCCGTCAGGATGACTTCGACGGCGGGGCGACCGTTGATTTTCGGATTGTCCGACTTCATGGGATCGACGGGCATGCCGCGACCATCGTCGATGACGGTGCACGAGCCATCAACGCCCAGGCGCACGGTGACGGTGGTGGCGTGGCCAGCCATCACCTCATCAATGGAGTTATCGACGCACTCGTACACCAAGTGGTGGAGGGCGCTCAATCCAGTGCCGCCGACATACATGCCGGGACGTTTGCGGATCGCTTCCAAGCCTTCCAACACTTGGATTGATTCCGCGTTATAGAGGTCTTTCGGGGCCGGCTCGGCGGGGTCTGCCATGGTGTCTAAATCGATGGCGACGGGCGGATTTGTGGTGGTGTTCGTCAAGCCAAACAGTATAGGCGAGATTGCGTGAATGATCGCCTCGGCCGACCTGTTTATGGTATCGGAAAAATTCGCATAAACCATGATGGGACAGAGGTTTATGACGAGTGGTGATTATTCATGAAGAATGGCGCAAGGAACGCTTTATAATCGCCGTCAAGCCGCTGACTTTTGAGCCTCGCCAGCCGGTGCAATTAACCGAAAATTGTCGCGGCTGACATCATGGCCTTCATGCTCCACCACCAGTAAATCCGTGCGATCGCGTAGATCGTGGCGGAGCGGCGAAAGGTTGGCGGAACGAAGCAGCCTCGGCGTCGAGTCGGGCAGGATTTGCACCGTCGGTTGGCACGGTGCTTCGGGGTGCCACGCGGTGACGACCGCCCTCTCGGCGTTGCTCAGCGTGACCACGGACCCCGGCGGATATGCCGGCACCACCAGCGGCAGCGACGCCAGCACCACGGGATCGAATCGCGAGGTCATTTTGCCCGCCAGCATGCTTTTCAAAACCCGCACGCGCGGTTGAAGGGGGCCATACGCCGGACGGCGTTGGCGATCGAAATGATTGGCCACGCAGACGATCCGCGCGAACACATGGATGTCATCGCCGGCTAGACCGCGCTGTTTCTGATCAAATCCAATCGAGGTGGGAAAGCCCGAGCCGTCGTAATGTTGATGGTGATGCAGGATCACGCCGGCGGACGCGGGGGGGATCGCGCCGCTCATCATTTTGTGGCCAAGGGTGACATGGGCGCGCCACTCGGGATCGCGTTCATCGCGCGTCTGTTCCCAGCGCATGCGAATCTGCGGGTCCATCGCGCTGATGCCGATGTCGTGCAGCATCGCGCCCAAGCCCAGGCTCACCACGTCGCGGGCGTCCTTCGGCAGAAGCCGCTTGCGCTGCTGCACTAAATACCCCTGCAACTTCAGTCCCAAAAGCACGCTTAACAGACACACTTCGCTGGCATGACGGAGATCGTTCAACGCGCCGCCCCCCAACTCAACGATGTACGACGCCGCGGTCGGTTCGCTGACCAAAGCTTCAATCAAGCCCTGAATGGTCTTGCGATAGTCAATGAAACCGATCTCGGCGTGGGCGTCGCGATGCACGGAGTCGAACATGTCGGCGACCATGCCGATCACCCGCGTCTGCTGGTTGAGGATCGCCGGCGACACATACTGCTTGATCTGGGCGGTGTCGGGATATTCGATCCAGAGGTCGCCGACCTCCATTTCGCGAAGGCGGCGGATCAACGGATCATCCAAGCCGTAGCCTTCGGTCAGCAGAATCGAACCGCGTTGCGGGTGCAGCACGGGCAAGGCCAGTCGCATGCCGGGCAGGGCTTGGATGAGGGGAACTCGAAGCATGGCGGGGGTGTCCAGGCGCTTTTCGGAGCGTCCTCTTCATCGGCCTCGCGGACGGGTTTCTCGCTCGGGGTTTCGCTGATCGGCACCAAACGCACAGGTTCCCAACCGACTGGAACAGTCAACCAGCCCCGGCAAAGTGGGCACTCCGGGCAGTTGGCGGATTTCGTATAATGTAGATCAGCATTGGGGGCGGTCGATACACAGGTTATCACCCCTCGATCTCCTGCCGAGCCTCCGCCATGCCATTGAATGAATCCCATCCATTGTGTCCGTCCAACCCCGCGGACTCCCACGCCTCGCTGGAAGTGAAGCCGTCGATCCTCGACGGCATCGGCGCCCAGTGGCCGGTGCCCTCGCGGCGAGCCTTCCTGCTGATGGGATTGGGCACGCTGTTGGCTGGCTGCGCCGAATCCAAAACCACCACCCTCCTGCCCAGCCCGGTGTGGAAGCCGCGCGAGATGCCGCTGCCACCCGTTCCCGCCGCCAAGCCCGCGCCGGGCGGCTTCGGGTACGTCATCGGCCGCGACAAGTGGGCCAAGGGAGTGCCCGGGCCTAGCGACCTCAATAAGATGCTGCCCATCAGCAGCATTACGGTGCACCACGACGGCATGGATCCGTTCTACTCCACCGACCAGAATTCAAGCGCGTGGCGACTCGAAAAAATCCGCAGCTCGCACCGCAACAACGGTTGGGCCGACATCGGGTATCACTTCGCCATCGACCGCGAAGGCCGTGTCTGGCAGGGCCGCCCGCTGAATTGGCAGGGTGCGCATGTGAAGAACCGCAACGAAGGCAACATCGGCGTGCTGATGATGGGCAACTTCGATCGCCAATCACCCAGCGGGCCGCAGATCAAAGCCTTGGCCATGCACGTCAATCGCCTGATGGGTCTGTACCGCGTGCCGACCAAGCGGGTCTACACGCATCAAGAATGGCCGGGCGCATCGACAGCCTGCCCAGGCATCAACCTGCAACGCTACATGGTTTCCGCCCGCAGCAACGGCGTGATTGGGTGAGAGCAGGGATCAGGGACCGGGGTCAGGGTCAGGGATCAGGGACATGGGGTCAGGGAAAAGGAAATGACTTCCACGAAGCTGCGCCTGACGAGCCGCCGGTTGTCTCGTGATGGCGGAAACCGGAATCGGCGAGGAAGACGCGGGTCGGAATGACAATCGCGATCGTTCTCAGCGCAAGCCCTCGTCGGCGTCCCCCTCAATCGATCCTGCATCCCCGACCATCGCATACTTTACATGGGTGTTCATCCAATCGATCATCTCCGCCAAGGTGTGCATGATCGACTCCTTAGCCCTGTAACCGTGTGATTCGTGGGGCAGCATCACCAAGCGCGCGGTGCCGCCGTTGCCCTTGATCGCCTGGTACAACCGTTCGGACTGCATGGGAAACGTGCCGGGGTTGTTGTCGTTCTGGCCATGGATCATCAGCAAGGGTTCCTTGATCTTGTGGGCGACCATGAACGGCGACAACTCAATGTATGGCTTGGGGGCCTCCCAGATTGTCCGTCGTTCGGTTTGAAAACCAAATGGCGTGAGCGTGCGGTTGTACGCGCCGCTGCGGGCGATGCCGGCCTTGAATAAGTCGGAATGCGCCATCAGGTTGGCGGTCATGAACGCGCCGTAGCTATGGCCGCCCACGCCCACCCGCTGCGGATCGCCGACGCCCATTTCATCAGCCTTGTCGATGCACGCCTTCGCGCTGGCGACGATCTGCTGGATGAACGTGTCGTTCATCGTCTCGGGATCGCCGATCACGGGCATGGTCGCGGCGTCCATGATCGCGTAGCCCTGCGTCAGCAGGAACAGGTGCGACATGCCCTCGATGCGTGTGAAGCGATGGGGCGAGCCGCTGACCTGTCCCGCGGTGCTTGCGTCGTTGAACTCTTGCGGATACGCCCAGACCAGCAACGGAAGTTTTTCGCCCTTCACATGATCGGCGGGCAGGTACAGCGTCGCCGACAACTGCACGCCGTCATCGCGGGTGTACTTCACGATCTCCCGGCGGATGCCGCGCAGCTCCGGCGTGGGATCGGGGAAGTTCGTCACCTGCCGGTCAGCTTTGGCGTGGCCCGCCAGATCACGAACATAATAGTTCGGCGGAACCGTCGTCGTCTCAAAACGCGTGAGCACCTTGCTGGCGTCGGGGGCCAGCACGTCGACCACCGATTCATAAGAATCGCCGGTGCATTGCCACAGGCGTTCGGTCTTCAGGGAATCGAGGTTCAAGCGATCAAGAAACGGCCGATCGCCTTCGGGCGTCGCGCCGCCGCCGTTCAGGTAGATAGTGTTCTCATGAACGAGCGCGACGACGCGGCCGTTGGGCAACTCGGTCATCACGGGGCGGCCAGGGTCTCCGTAACGATCGTTCACGCTGCGATCCCACACCAGCGTGGGCGTGTTCTTCGGATCGTCGGCGAGGGCGAGATCGATCATCCAGGTGCGCGTCCAGCGGCGGTCGCGGTCGTACTCGCCATACATCGCCACATCGGGCGTTTGCAGCCAGGTGACACCGGTGAAGCGATGCTCGGTCTTGGCGATTTCGGCCGCCTCGCCCGCGATGGGATCGGCAAGAAGCATGATGCGGTCGCGATGCGGCACCTTGTTTTTCGGGTCGCCGCCGTCGAGCGCCTCAGCCCACAGCAGCACGTCACGTTCGGAATTGGACTGCCATTGATGCCCGCGCGGCCCGGTGGGCACGCCTTCCATGGGAATGCTGTCGAGCAGGCCGTGCCGATGGATTTCCTTGAGCATCTTGCCGCTGGAATCCCACAACTCGGTCACTTCGGGAAAACTGCCAGAAGTAAAGAGGTAGGAGTACGGGCGCTCGATGCGCGAGACGAGCAGCAGGTTGCCGGAGGGCGATGGATCAATGTTGCCGTAGATCGCGGGCGGGCCGAGATCATTGCGCTGACCGCTGGCGACATCGACGAGCGCCAACTGCGCGGTCATGTGGTGGTCGAACAACGCTTCATCGTGGGGATTCAGAAGCAAGTCC
>Ga0163154_10010519_pt1 | contig 10266 bp, 5 predicted proteins | sample OliLakLV19MP9P1_FD_148649 | JGI IMG/M metagenome (GOLD analysis project Ga0163154, IMG submission 148649) | Freshwater microbial mat bacterial communities from Lake Vanda, McMurdo Dry Valleys, Antarctica - Oligotrophic Lake LV.19.MP9.P1 | ecosystem: Environmental > Aquatic > Freshwater > Lake >...
CTGGTAGACAGAAAATAACTCAGCCCGACATCAATCCCCATTGCAGTACCATGTGGCACTAGATCGGGAATGTTGACATCAACCTGAAGGCAGAGTGTGACATACCAACCAGAGTGTTTGCGTGTTACTCGCACTGTTTTGACTGCGAATCCATCGGGGATAGGACGATGCAAAACAATCGGCATCAATCCAATTTTGGGCAGCTTAATTTGACTACCTTCAATCGGACTAGCTTTGAATTGCGGAAACAGAAAAGAGCGATATTGCCCAAACTTCTTGAAGCGTGGGAAGCCATGCCCTCTTTGTTTCATGGCAACAAATGCCGTGTCTACCCGACGAATCGGCTCTTGGATAACTTGAGACTGAACATCCTTCAGGTGTGGCAATTTTTCCTTGGCTACCGTCAGCGCATTTTGCTGTTTGTAGTAGTCGGGGTAAGGAGCATCAGCAGGAATGATGTATTCAGACCTCAAAGAGCAAGAGTTGATGTCGCATTTACGAGAGTTTATCCAGTCTTTACGCTCCCTCAAGGCGTAATTATATACGCTACGACATATCTCAAGCCATTTGACCATACGGGTTTCTTGCTCAAGAGATGGGTAAACGCGGTACTGATAATTTATCGTAAACATGAAGCTATTATAGCATATTTAAGCAAAGTATTTAAGCTACTTAAATGTTCGTTTTCGGGGTATCGAACCCCTCAACTCACGCGGGATGTCCGTGTATCCCGACGCTCATCTGGGTACAGATAGAGCGCGGGACTTACAGCCTCCCGAACCCACCATTAGTTAAAACAAGAGCGATTGTTTCATTGCCACTTTTTGCCATAACTTCACCTAGTCAGAGAGATTATCAGAACCGCATTCACTATACTATTTTCTCTACGCTAACTATGCTGGCAAAAATGCTAACTTGCCCAGCCCTTGTCGCAAAATCTTTGGTTCATCTTCAGTCAAATCTAGAATTGTTGAAACTTGATATTCAGGCTCCGAACCATCATCGATAATGATGTCTACCAAATTATCCCATCGTTCGAATAGTTCGGCCTGACTGGGTGTGTTAGACCAGTTTTTCTGTTTTTTTTGCCCATTATTTCGATCGATTTCAACGATGTGAGCTGAGGTTGAAATAATTGGATTGCCCAAGGCTTGTAGCAAAGACATACTAACAACATGATCGGGAACTCGAATCCCAGTCGTTTTTCGCTTGGGGTCCATAACTAGGCGGGGAACTAATTTGGTCGCAGGTAGGACAAAAGTATATGGGCCGGGGATTAAGCTTCGCATGATCCGATAAGCACTGTCGCTGACCTGAGCATACTGAGCAATATTAGAGAGCGAAGGACATAAAAAAGTAAGAGGTTTGTTATTGGATGATTGCTTGATCTGTCGAACCCTCTGCACGGCTGACTTTGAGTTGATATCACAACCAATCGCATAAACCGTATCAGTGGGATAGAGCATCACCGCACCATGAAGCAGAGCTGCCTGAATTTGGGCAACAGTCCTAGCCTGAGGATTCTCAGGATGTAGGCTATACATTTCTGCCATGTTGATTGGTTAAGTGATTAAATTTGTGATTTCTGCTATTTTTTAATATAGCTGCTAACAGTCGATCGATACCAGATCTAATCCTAGTTCTGCTCAAGCCTCGGCTAAAATTGGAAGAGCATAAATATTTTTAACAACACATGGTTCAGTATACCCTTGCCCAAAGTCCAGAAGTAGTTTTAACAGTTGCTGGCAAAGACTCATCCAAAGCCCGTGACAAGGCGATGGCTCAACTTGTCGAACTGATGGATGCGGGTAAACTCGACACCGATCTTGCCGAAGGTTTTAGCCCTCAACAGTTGATCGAGGTTAAAGAACCTGGATCGGCAGACTCTGACCAAGAAGATTCTGTGACTCAGGCAGTCCAGATTCTGAATAATCTCGCAACTCTGAAGTTAAAAGCCCAAGAAATTCGGACTGAGGCAATGAAAGTTCGCGCTCAAGTTGACATCCTATTTACGGATGAGCCAGTGAGTGAAGAGCAGGTGAATAGTCTGAAGGAAGGCTTTAAAATTCTTAAAACCTTTGCTCAGGTAAATCTTCGTTATCGTGACAGTCGATCGCAAGCCGAGCAAGCAAGAATCACGCTAGATCAGGCGTTGCAATCTACTGGTTCCGATCTCAAACCAGAAATTAAGCCAGAGATTCAACTAACTACTCAAGCAGAAGTTGAACTAGAGACTCAACCAGAACTTGAGCCTGAAATTAAGCCCGAAGTTAAGCCTGAGAAGGGTAAAAAGTCCTGAGTTTAGGAGATTTCCTTTAAAGAATCTACCCAGCCCCCTGCCCCCAATTCTGGGGGTTCCGAAGCCCCTAAATCCCCAATTCTGGGGATTTAGGGGCTTCGGAATGGGTAATTTTTTACTAGAGACCTGCTTACGATGAAATTTCGACTTGAGATGGGGTGGATGGGGTTGATTCGGGTTTGCCGATCGAATAGTTAAGGGCGTAGCTCCAACTAAGTAATTTCAACCAGAGACGTGGATTGCGAGGTTCGATCGAGCCTTGTAATTTTCTTAAATATCTCGGTAGCCATCGACCGAGCAGGAAATTCGCGATCGCATCCCAAGTAAACCTGAAGTAACTAACTAACCACTTGAGTAGATCTCCAATGCCTGCCATTTCTAGAATCCAAGGAATAATCGATGGGTTTATGAATGCGGCTTTGAGTGCCATGCGGTTGAACATCATCCAACCTAACCGATCTTTGATGAATCGATCGCTGACATCTGAAGTCTCGGTCGTCATCACGCCAAAGAAGGTATTCAGCATTGAGTTAATCCGCTCTGGTGGTAGGTGCTTGCCTGTGGGAACCATCATTCCTTTAGAAAATAACCAAGTTACCGCAACATTACTTTGAAACGCATTGATCGAGCTTAGATCCCGAACTGTGAGTAGATCGTGCTTAAGCGCAGTATCCAACAAATTTGTCAGACGAGGCAAGTTACGCACCAGCGAACCAAAACCTGTAAATACCAGTGGCGACTGCATCGCGGCGGCATCCCCAATCGACAGCAATCGATCGAATGGACAAGAGCGATCGCCAGCATTCAAACTAAATTGTCCAGGGATATAGCCAAATGTTGCTTTTTTCCACACAAGTCGATCGAGATCGCAACGCCGATATTCGGGCAGAATACTAAAAAAGTCTTCATACATTTCTAACAATGAGCCAGGATTAGCTTTATTCACCTCATGGTAATGGAATAGATAAACCGCCACCTCGCTACCTGCGCCAGGGAATAGCTCCCAGATCAACTGTCGCCCCCTAGAGATATCGCCATGACTAAATAAGACATCGCCAAAATTGGCATCCCACACCCCAGGCTCTAATCCATCTAGCACCGCGCCCACAGTCGGACAAACACTATCAAATGCCATGCCATAGTTGATTTGTTGGGCGATCGAACTAGCCGAACCCATGGCATCGATCAGCAATCTTGCCGCGATCGCGATCTGCTCCCCACCCTGACGCGCTATAACTGTCACCGATCGATCGCCAATTTCGGCACGTTCAAACTCGGTTTGGTCGATAATTTTGCCACCTGCTTGGCGGAGCTTGTCGCCACAAAGTTGTAAAAGCTTACTCGTATCTAAAGCTAGGTTTAGTACGGTCGGCGTGTGTAAAATCGGCGCGATTGCATTGGCAGGATTATTCCCATCAAAAAATTTATTAAACCCATCGACATATTCACACTGAATCAAACTTTCCAGTTCTGGCTGAGTCAACAGCCCACAACTAACCAAAACTTCCAACTCAGACCGCGAAATATTCCATTCCCGATTCATCCGCCCAAAGTGCAACCGCTCGATCAGGCAGACCCGATAACCCAGCTTTGCCATGATCGCGGCATGGATTACGCCAAGCGCCCCACCCAGATAGACCAGATCGTAATCAGGGATTGAACTAGGTGCAGATTCTTGAGCAGATTCTCCTGCCACCTGACTCCTAATTACTTGCTGGATTACTTGCTGGGGCTGTTGGGGATTTCTCACACTTTCGCGCCAGCGTTTTTCCCACCAATAAGCCCGATTCAGGTCATATTCGCCATTGGGGAATTTCTGGAAATACTTGACCGTAAGCGGGTAACGATCTGCTAGTAGCTCAAAAATCGATCGATCGGCAAGTTCAGCCGTAATGACGGGAGGCTCTGGATATTCATAAGGAAATGCAACCCTAATTTGTTGGGTGAGTTGTTGTAAAATCTGCTCTTCGCCATCCACAGGCGCATCTGACCAACGAAAGGCTTTGAGATAAGTAGTGCGTTGCAATGACCAGACAAATACACACAGTTCTCGCTCGCCACTCGATCGAACTAAAAAACCATCAGGTGTGATCGCTTTTTCGCCAATAGTTTCGATCGTTTTGGGTTCAAATCGATGTTGGAGCCAGTCTTTGACTGATTCTGTATCCGAGACGGGAATTTCTAGGTAAATTAGCTGCTGCACGGCTTGATTAAGGTTAATTAGGGATTATTAAGACACCAGACTAAGATCCTACTCAAACTACGTCATGTTTCGATCGAAACTTTGCCAGATTCCCCCAAAAACAGCAATCGATCGATCGACTCCTATTAAGCTGTATACCCTTATACTACCCAGTACCCTGAACAAAGTGATATAAACAGTATGTAAGAGTGAGCTTAGCTGCACTTAATTCTCTGTTCTAGCCTAGTCTTAACAGATATCTTGCAGGAATTAGCTTCACATGTTTACAAATTCTCTACTCTGCCAGTAATCAAGAAAAAGCTATGAAATTTTGGAAAAGCAGCTTACTCGTTCAACTCGTTAGCTACTTCTCGCTTTTATCGGTAGTTACCGTAGGTATTGTTGCAGTTGCTGCTTACACGCGGGGTAGAGATTCGCTCGAAAAATCGGTACTCGATCGACTGACTGTTGCCACATCACTCAAAGAATTTCAACTAGGGGAATGGGTTGACAATCAGCGCAAGGACGTACTCCTAATTAGCCAATTACCGACGGTTCAAGATCAAATAGCTCTACTAATCGTCAATGATTCATCAAGGCCAGAACATCAGAGAGCCTACAAAAACTTACAAAAAGTTCTAAATGATATCTTTGCGGTCAAACCTAGTCTTAGAGGAATTCGGATAACAACTAATGGCGGTAATATCATCTTTGCTTCTGACCGCAAGCGCGAAGGTAAATATCAGGCATTAGCTTTTCCGACAACTTATTTCACCCGCAAAGATTTCGATCTGGTTGTGCCCAATTTCTATAAATCTCAGTCAACTGGCAAAGCCGCAATTACATTCGCCACGCCTATATCTGATGTTCAGGGAGTGCAGATGGGGGCGATCGCGATCGACCTCGATCTCGGTGGGGTAGACAACTTGATTCGGGAAAAGACTGGCTTGGGCGAGAGTGGCGAAACCTATCTGGTGGGCAAATCAGGCTCTAAAAATGTATTTATATCGCGTGGAGATACCACGGAAACCTCTAAAGTCAATGGTACTAGTAGCCCTAGTAGTGGTGTTGTCCTCAATCCACCTAATGTTAACGATCCCAAAAAGCCCGCAGGGGATGACAAAATCGCTAAAAGCGTGGCGATCGATCAGGCGATCGGTAAAAACGACGGCATTGGGCTTTATAAAAACTACGAAGGCACAGATGTAATTGGCGTTTATCGGTGGCTAACCAAGCAAAACTTGGCGTTAATTGCCGAGATGAGCCAAGATGAAGCCTTTGCGCCAGCTCGACAACTAGCAAGGGATATTTTGCTGATTGGACTAAGTTCCGCAGGTATTTTGCTGGTGGCAGTGTATCTGTTGGCACGTCGCATTACCCAGCCAATTATGGGGATTACCGATGCTGCCCTGCAAGTCTCAGCAGGCAACCTCAACTCCACCGCCCCGGTTCTGACCGAAAATGAAATTGGCGTACTGGCAAAAGCGTTTAATCAAATGACGGCTCAGCTCAGAAATTCTGGCGAGCAGTTGGCAGACTATAGCCGCACATTGGAGCAGAGAGTCGATCAACGTACCAGTGAGTTGAAAGCGATTATTGACAACATGGTTGATGGTCTCGTAGTTGTCGATCCTGATGGCAGAATCACCCAGTTCAATCGCGCCTTGGTCACAATGTTGGGAATCGAACGCCACGCGATCGAAACGGGCGACTTTAAACAAATCTTTAAATCTGAGGTTTCAGACCTAGTCAACAGCACAAGAGAATCGCCGAAAGAGGTATTCAAAGCTGAGTTTGCTTTACCCGATAAGCGCACTGGACAAGCAGTTGCCACCTCAATTTTTCGCGAAGAAGATATTAATGATATTGCTAATGATGGCAGTGCCAATGTTGGTGGATCGGTCTATTTAGGTTCAGTTATTCTGGTTCGAGATATTACGGCTGAAAAAGAAGTCGATCGAATGAAGACTGACTTTATTTCCACGGTATCTCACGAATTAAGAACGCCATTAACATCCGTACTCGGTTTTGCGAAGTTGATCCAGAGAAAGTTGGATGAGTCGATCTTCCCAGTTGTGCAAACTGATGACAAAAAAATCCAACGTGCAGTACGTCAAGTATCAGAGAATATCGAGATCATTGTTTCTGAAGGGATGCGCCTTACTAAGCTGATCAATGAAGTCTTGGATGTTGCCAAGATGGAAGCAGGTAAGATGAACTGGAGTATGGAACCACTCCAAATTACAGAGGTGATCGATCGAGCTTTTTCGGCGACATCAGCTTTATTCGACCAAAAAGATTTAGAACCGATTAAAGATATTGAAGCCCAATTACCAATCGTCAGTGGTGATAAAGACCGACTGATTCAGGTGGTGATCAACCTGATTTCCAACGCGGTTAAATTTACTGACAAAGGCTCTGTAACCTGTAGGGTGAGGCAGGTAGACAAAAAACTGGTAGTGAGTATAATCGATCAAGGGATGGGGATTTCTGAAATTGACCAGCCTAAAGTGTTTGAGAAGTTTAAGCAAGTTGGTGATACTTTGGTCGATAAACCCAAGGGCACTGGTTTAGGCTTACCGATTTCCAAGGAAATCGTCGAGCATCACGGTGGGAGAATTTGGGTTGAGAGTGAGATTGGTAAAGGTAGCATTTTCTCCTTCACTTTACCAATTGCGGTTGAGGAGAAAGTCGAACCAACTGCGTTAGAACCTAGGGCTCCCATCCCATCGATCAATCTTGATGTTTTGCTCGACCAACTGAAGCGACGTGTTGCCAGTCATGGTGATAGGCAAAGTATTAGCCAGACAAAGACAATTTTGGTGATTGATGATGACCCAAGTATTCGTAGCCTTCTAAGACAAGAGTTAGAGTCACACAGTTATGTGATTCGAGAGGCAGTCAGTGGTGAAGATGCGATCGCCAAGATCAAAGAATCTCGTCCTGACTTGATTACACTCGATCTGATCATGCAAGGTATGAGCGGCTATGAGGTTGCGGCTGCGCTCAAAGCCGATCCTGCCACGCTCGATATTCCAATTATTATGGTGTCAGTTCTAGATGAGAAGGAAAAAGGCTTCCGTTTGGGTGTTGATAGCTATCTGACTAAACCGATCGATATGGGGGTTTTGATGCTGGAAGTAGACTTGCTTCTGAGTGGCAAATCGGCAAAAGGCAAAAAAGTGTTGGTCGTCGATGAAAATCTCTCAACTGTGAGTATGTTGTCTGAGGTGCTGCAAGCTCAAGGCTACAATACGATTAAAGCTTTTAGCGGGCAGGAATTGCTGGATAAAGCAGCCGAAACAAATCCCGATATGATTATCGCTAGCACTAAATTTTCAGAGCAGCAGCAGAGTTTGCGTTCCGCTAAAGGCATGGAAAATATTCGTTTTTTGCTAGTAGCGGACTAGTCAAAGTCTGTAATTTATTAATCTGTAGCAAAAGGATTAGTTAATGCCCCGAATCTTTGACAATATGCAGAAAAATCTGCTCCCAGAATTACGCAATACCTTAGACGGTGCTATTCGGGCTGATTTTTGTGTTGGTTATGTCAATCTCAGGGGATGGCGATCGATTGAAGACAAGATCGAGCAGTTTGCGGGTACTGAGGACGCAAGATGTCGGTTACTTGTGGGGATGCAAGCTCTACCAAAAGATGAATTGCAGTCTTTGCTTAGTCTTAGCAATGAAGAGGATCGAATTTCTCTCAATGAAGTCAGCAAAATCAAACGCCGCTATGTTGAAGAATTTCGATCGCAGTTGACCTATGGCGCACCAAACAACCAAGATGAAGCAGCATTACGGAGATTAAGCGCCCAATTAAAAGCGGGAAAAGTCACAGTTAAATTATTTGCCCGTCATACTCTCCATGCCAAGCTCTATTTAGTTTACGTTCCAGAGAAAACACCTCGGATTGCCTTTTTGGGAAGTAGCAACTTAACTCTATCTGGTTTATCGAAACAAGGTGAACTGAACATAGATGTTAACGATCATGTGGCTACGGAAACTCTAGAAACTTGGTTTGAGGACAAATGGACAGATAAATTTTGTGTTGATATCTCTCAAGAATTAGCAGAAATTATTGATGAAAGTTGGGCTAAGGAAGAATTAACGCCTCCCTATCACATTTACCTAAAGATGGTTTACCACCTTTCCCAAGAAGCAAGAGCAGGGATAAATGAATATCTCTTACCCAAAGAGTTTAAGCTGTTTGATTTTCAGGCCGCAGCCGTCAAAATTGCGGCTCGTCATGTGAACAGACGCGGCGGCGTGATAATTGCCGATGTGCGATCGCTAAAAGCTTTTGACTTTAGCCAAGAACCCGATGATTGGCGCGACCTGATGAGATTGTTTATGGTTAGGCGTACCCGCAGTTTCATCAAAAATAACTATGCTGAACCCAAAGGAGATCCAACTGCACGAAAGTACTTAGAATTTCCTGATGGTACACGCTCCTATTTTCCCAATCGCATACCCAAAACCGCTAAGTTCTCAATTAGCTCAGACAAGGAAGATCTTTATTCTCTGCTTTACAGCGATCGCGTAGTTGATGTGATTAATGCCCTAAATTTACCGCGATATGGTTTAGGTAACTTTGCCATTGATAAGCCTGTTAAATCTCCCACTGAAGCAGAACAAAAGATTCTCGATAGCCTGTCCCGCGCTGGAAAGCGGTTAATGGGTTTCTGTCGGACTAACCTATTCAAACGATTAGAAAGCAGTGGTATAGCTTTTTTGCAGTCAATCGATCGACATATCCTGCGAAATTACATTTTTCTCCATGCGATCGACAATGATTTAGATATTCCCATCGGGACACAGGACGCAGCCCTGTTAGATCCTAAGAATGTTGACGAGGACTCAGATTCATTGGTATCGACAGATAGTGATGTGGAAACTGAAGGCGATAGCGACGATGTGGAAGGTAATGCTGAAGGCAGCTATGAAAAACGCGCCAAGTTTGTCTATGAACTCTATGCCAAGAAATATAAAAAACGGTTCAAGTGGATTCGCTCAAACCTGTTTAAAAAAGACTTAAAAGATGCTTTACTTTCCGATGCTCAAGCCTTGATTCAGGTAATTAGCCTATGTCCAGAGTGGCAAGCCAGCAAAGATCGCAAGTTGGAAACACTGGTAAAGCTGCTAACAGTTGACCATATCGATCGAAAGGTACTGATATTTACCCAGTTTGCCGATACTGCCAACTATTTAGGCGAGCAGTTGACAAAATTTGGTATTGATAAACTTGCCACAGTTACGGGTAGCACCGAAAACCCTACCGAGCTTGCTTATCGGTTTAGTCCTAAGAGTAATAAACGGTTGGGTGTGGTTGTTAACGAGTTACGGGTCTTAGTTGCCACTGATGTACTCAGCGAAGGTCAGAACTTACAGGATTGCGACATCATCGTTAATTACGATTTGCCTTGGGCTATTATCCGACTGATCCAAAGAGCAGGACGGATCGATCGTATTGGGCAGGATTCAGAGCGAATTCTGTGTTATTCGTTTTTACCAGCCGACGGTGTAGAGGACTTAATTAAACTCAGAAGCCGACTCCGCCAGCGTCTCGAAGAAAATGCTGAGGTTGTCGGTACTGATGAATCATTCTGTAAATTACCCCAACCTGCTTACGCGAGGATGGGGCTTTCAATAGCCCTGAGATGATCTGCAATATTGCAAAACAATCTCGAACCTTCAGGCGCAGTTACAAGCACCCCAAGAGTAGCAATATTCTTGCTCCCATTCAAATCAGCATCACCACGCCATCCACAGTGACCACACTTAA
>Ga0163154_10010524_pt1 | contig 10261 bp, 18 predicted proteins | sample OliLakLV19MP9P1_FD_148649 | JGI IMG/M metagenome (GOLD analysis project Ga0163154, IMG submission 148649) | Freshwater microbial mat bacterial communities from Lake Vanda, McMurdo Dry Valleys, Antarctica - Oligotrophic Lake LV.19.MP9.P1 | ecosystem: Environmental > Aquatic > Freshwater > Lake >...
CGGCACAAGACCCCGAGGGACCGGGGAACATCGCGCGCGTCTTTTGGATGTGGCCGTGAAGGCCCAACGCACCACCGAACTACTTCATGCCGTTCGCGGCGTCCTGGCGCTGACCGAGCATGGCTTCGACACCCGCGGCAACTTCTGGGCGAAGCAAACATGACCACGTCACACCCAGATCCTCTGGGCTAAAGAAAGTTCTTGCATCTCTCCTGGGTCTTGCTAGTATCTTCTCTCGGTCGCGGTAGACACCAACCAGGAGCAAGACCATGAGCAAGAACCCCGGCCCCTTCGACACCGCCATAACGTACAAGAGCGTACGAGCGCGCCGCGAGGCATGCGAACTGGCGCTCGCGGCGTGCGAGCAAGCTGCGGAGGATGCACGCGTGGCTCTGGCCGCTGCAGAGGCCGCGGAGGATGCGCTGATCGAAGCCGAAGAAGAGGAGCAGGAAGAGCAAGAGCGGCAAGACCTCGAAGACGAGCTGGCACCATGACCCCAGTCCTGGTGGGCTTCATCGACTCTCGGGGCGCGCTGGAGGCGCGTTTCGACGACGGCTACTCGGTGATGCTGCACAGCAGCACCACTGGCCGCTTCTGGGTGATGCGCCCTTTCGAGACGGACTTCCGTGGGGACGCCCCGCTCGCACCGGTGCAAGAGCTGCAGTACCAGCGCGCGGCACTGCGTGCCTTCCTCGGGTGTGCTCGACACAAGGTCTCCGTTTCCCCAGCTGCGCTGCTGGCCGAAGTCGCACAGTGAACGGCTCCACATTCGTGCTCATGCTCCTGCTCGTGGTCCTTGCCTACGCCTGGGGCTGGCACTGCGGACGTGCGGATCTTCGCGCAGCGCGCCGCGCACGGCGGAAACTTCGTCGACAACTCGGAGTGATCGAAGAGTAGACCCAACCAAGAAAGGACCAGGACCACCATGTACGACCCCAAGATCAGCATCGCCTATCGCCCCGAGGTTTCGTTCGCCGGGGGCAAGAACTTCAGCAAGACTCCGAGCAAGCCTCAGCGCTTTCTCCAGCACGTTTCCAGGATGCCGGAGCTGGCGCCGTTCCTCGTCGCCGACAAGGCTTTCGGGCCCCTCCCAGTCGAGGACTTCTGGCTCGGGCACACGAAGGACTACGTGCATGGATTCTTCCGCGGAACACCTAGGTTCGCCACGAGCAACTGTATGGACTGGAGCCCCGAGTTCGCCGAGAGCGTCCGCTACACGAACGCCTCGTTGTGCCACGCAGTCGACGCTGCGCTGCTCAACCCGAGCCGGGTAGTGCTATCGCCCACGGGCGGCTTTCACCACGCGCAGCCCGGCCGTGGCGGCGGTTTCTGTACGTTTTCCGGCCAGGTCATCAGCGCGATCCGTGCGTACCGGAAGCACGGCGCGGTGGGCGCGTGGATCGACCTCGACGGGCACTTCGGCAACAGCATCGAGGACAGCCGCAAGTTCGCGCCGGTTCTCAACGTGTGTCTTCCCGTGAATATCAACCCGATCGGCCGAGGGCAGGTGTACCTGCAGGACCTGAACGCCAAGCTCCTGCTCCTACAGCCCCGCGTGCTCTCGGGGGAGATCAGCTACATCGCCTTCGCGCATGGTGCCGACTCCCACGAGGCGGATGACCTCGGTGGGCAGCTCTCGACGCACGAGTGGCTCGCTGCGTCGGTGCTCGTCTACGGCGCGGTTCACCGCTGGTCGCAGATGCTCGGCCGCCCGATCCCGCTCGTCCTCGCGCTCTTCGGCGGCTACCGCGAGGACGACCCCAGCAGCGTGTTGGCGCTGCACGCTGCAGACCTCAAGGTGGCACTCATCGAGCTGGCTGGTGTCAGCCTCGACAACTCGGACTTCAAGATCAAAGAGAAAGCAGGACGGCATGGCAGCACCTGACATGTTCGGACGGGCCGCAACCTACCACAGCACGTTGCTGATGATCGCGTACTACGGGTACGTCACGTCAGCGGTGGCTCGTGACGACTTCGCGGCGTACGTCCTGCGCTGCGAGGGCCGGCGGTGAAAGCAGACACGAAACTGGAGCTGGCCGCGTTCAACCGGCTCCGTGATCTGGAGACGGAGCAGAACGTCGTGTTCAACCAGCTCAGTCGACTGCACCCGGAGAGCGTGCCGAGGCTGCTCGCGGTTGTCTCGATCGTCCAAGAGTACGAACGCATCTGCACGCAGCAGCTGCTCGCCTTGGAGGCTGCGCGCCACAGGCTGGGGTGCGGCGTCAGTGGGGTCGTCCTGGCGGTGTTTCAGGCTGTCTTGCGCAGTGCATGAAAGAAAGTTCTTGCACTCCGAAAGCTAGCTGCTAGTATCTTCTCTCGGTCGCAGCAAACACCAACCAGACTGGAACCAAGACCATGACCACCACCTACACGATCAGCCAGCAAGAGTCGGCCACCGCAGGAGTCGCACTTGGCTGGTCCGGCGGCGAAGCCGTCGCGATCGAGACGTTCGCGGCAGCCTGCGAGGCCATCGGCGTCGAGGCTCCCGAGCCGCTCAGCTTCGCCTCCGCATTGGAGCGCGCCATCCGTGAGCTGGCTGGTCGGCAGCGTCTGAGCCGCAGCTACGCCGACGCCAACGGCGTTGTCGGGCAGCGTAAGCGCGGTCGCCGCGCGCTTGTCGACGAGAACGTCCACGGTCGTGACCTGACCTACTCGGTGCGGCTCCGTGCCGAGGTCACCAAGGAAGGCGAGCTGTTCGTCTTCGACCAGCACGACTGTCCCGTGAGCCACGAGTCGCACCCGCAGTGGGCAGAGGCGCAGACCATCGTCGACAAGGTCCAGTGGCATGCGGAGCACCTCGACGCCGCGGACGTGAAGACCTGGCTGATCAGCGTGGTCACACGTCGCCTCGACGGCGTGTCCATCCTGCGCGAGCGCGGCGGTGTCTACTACGTCCCGCCCCACCACGTGCCACTGCTCTCGCTGCTCCGACAGATCGTGACGCAGCACTGCCAGATCCGTACGTCGGTCCTTGCCTGCGTGACCAACGACGCGGACACGGTCGCGACGATTCTGGACGGGATCGCGCGCGAAGTCGAAGAGGCCACTGCCGAGGCAGAGGCGCAGTGCATCGAGGGCGCGCAAGCGCGCACCTACGAGAAGCACAAGACCGCGCTCGGCGCGGTGCAGCAGAAGCTCACCCGGTACGAGGCACTCTGCGCAACGGCAGCGCTCAGCCTCCAAGAGCGCATCGCCACCGTGCAGGGTCATGTGATGATGGCGGCGCTCGGCGAGATGGGGGCCCCGCAGTGAGAGCGCGGTTTCGGGTCTACGACAGCGGAGAAAACGGGGACCGCTACACCGTGGTCGACAGCAAGGCGGTCTCCGGCGTTCGCCTGTACTTCGGGATGAACGGCCAGCCGTACCACCCTCAGGGGATCGGACAGCACGGGGAGTTCACCGCACTCACGTGGCGCGCTCTGGCTGCGGTGCGGTTTCGTAATCTCGGCAGACGGATCCTGGTCGCGGACCTGCCCCCTGAGGCTCGGCGTGCCGCGGAAGCGTTCATCCGCGGGTGCGCGTGATTCTCGCGCCTGCCGGTACGACCCTGTTGGTGGCTGGGCCTCGGCTTCTGCAGGCGCTGGCGGGGTTCAAGGACTCTGCGCAGCCACACTGGTTCGAGGTAGTGCAGCGGGCAAGCAGCGCACTGCGCATCGTAGGCGCGGGGACGCAGGAGTACGTGCCGCTCCTCGCTTGGGCCCCGAGCTGCGCTCTCGGCGCCTTCAAGGGGGACTACGTCTTTGCAATGGCGCCGAAGGATTCTGTGCTGCTCACGGTGCTGCCACAAGGGCTCAAGACCGACAACGGCGTCATCCTCACGCGCGTAGCCCACGGTACTTTTTGGGTCGAGCCGGGTACATGAAAGAAAGTTCTTGCACTCCGAAAGCTAGCTGCTAGTATCTTCTCTCGGTCGCAAGAACAACCAACCCGAAAGCGAACCACACCATGAGCCAGAACATCCTACTGAATATCCTCATCGAAGCTGGCGTGCCCGTGTACATCGAGGGGCCGCGTGGTGACGGTAAGTCGTCTGTGCTCCGCGGTCTTGGTCGCGCGCTCGACCGCCACACCGAGGTGATCATCAGCTCGATCCGCTCGCCTGAGGACTTCGGGGGCCTGCCCATGATCACTGACCAGGGCGTCGCACTGGTCGCGCCGGGCTGGGCGCACCGCCTCGCGAAGGCACCCCGTGGCCTGCTGGTGCTCGACGAGATCACGCACGCTCGGCCTCCGGTGCAGTGCGCGCTCATGTGCGTCGTGAACGACAAGCAGGTCGGCGAGCAGTACCTCGGTGACCACACGTCGATCGTCGCTGCCGGCAACGGGGCGTCCACCATGGGCAACAGCCCCATGATGGATGCTCTCAAGAACCGCTTCGCGCACCTCGCTTGGGACCTGGAGCTTCAGACCTGGTTCGACGGCGCGCTCACCGGCTTCGCGGATCCTGTCGCGCAGCGTCTGCCGGACGGATGGGAGCAGGGCGTCGGCGCACAGATGGCCGTGATCGTGTCTTTTTTGAGGAAGAACCCAGAGCTGGCGAAGACGAAGGACGAGGATGCGGAGCACATGATGGCCTTCCCCACGAAGCGCACCTGGACGATTCTCTCGCGTGTGCTCGCCGCGGCTGCGTCGATCGGCTACGGCACGTCGAGCGCCATCAGCGCGCAGCTCGCCCAGATGCTGGTCGGCGAGGCCGCAGCGCGCACGTACACCGTCTGGGTGCAGCAGCAGGACCTCGTCGACCCCGAGGAGCTGCTCGCCGCTCCTGCGACGCACGCGCTCCCAGTGCGTGGCGACCGGATCGCGATCATGCTGGACGCGCTCTGCGCGGCTACGCTGACCCGTGGCACGTACACCCCGGCGCAGGTCATCGCGCGCTACGCCGCTGCCTGGGTCGTGATCGACCGGGTCTTGGACGCCGGCCACAAGGACATGGCGTTCCCCGCCCAGCAGCTCTTGGCGTCGAATAAGCCTGCTGGGGCGCCCTTCCCCGGCGCATCGGTCGGCAAGATGGCGCCCATGCTGGCGAAGGCTGGCCTGCTGGCCACCCGCTGATGCCACAACTCTGCGACCCCTCGCCCCGACGACGCTGCACGCACTGCGGCTCGTCGGGGGCGCCCCTGCGGTTCGTCTCGGTCAAAGACGTCTTCCGCCACGCCCGAATGGGGTGGCTCTGCACGAGCGAACGCGCATGCGAGCGCCGGTACCTTCGGACCTTGGGCCCCCAACCAAAAGAGAAACCATGACCACCACCACCGTCCTGATCACCGGCAATACTTTTCCCGTCAAAGACGCCCTGAAGGCCCTCGGTGCGCGCTGGGACGCAGCTGCGAAGGGCTGGCGCGTGCCAGCAGCGCTGGAGGCAAAAGCCCGGCAGCTGGTCTCCGGCGCACCGCAGAGCGCACCGAGTGGCAACCTCTCCTCCGGCTACGGTCGCAGCCGCGGCTACGGCCGCAGGAAGGCGTGCGTCAGCGATGGCAACTGCAGCTCGTTCGGCGCGGGCCGTTCGTGCGGGGGGCACGACTGCGATGGGTACTGACACGATGGAGGCGATGAAGCTGCTGTCTGCTGAGATCAGCACCTTGCGCCACGCTGCGGAACTCGCAGCGTGGCTGAGCGTGACCAGAATCAACCTCCGGGCGGCTCTCCTGACGTTCGACAACGCGGCAGAGGGCCTGGACGCTCTCCGCGAGGACCGGGACATGTGGAAGAAGCGCGCCGAGAGCTTGGAGGCAAAGTGCCTCCGCCTCAGTGACGAGTACCAGCTGTTGTCTCGGATGAAGGACGAGTGCTTCAACAGCAAGTCCACGCTGCGCGACGAGCGCGACATGTGGCAACGCCGCGCAGAGAGAGCGGAGGAACAGCGCGACCAGGCGCGGCTGCACGTGGAGGGCCTGCAACGACGCTAAAGAAAGTTCTTGCACCTGCCCGCAACCTTGCTAGTATCTTCTCTCGGGCAGCGGAACACACCACGGAGCGAGACCATGACCATGACCACCACCATCGACAAAGCCGCAAGTGAGACGCTCCAGGCTGCCCGCGTGGCCGCCATGAAGAAGCGCCCGTACTTCGTGCAGGCGCTCTGCGCGATCAAGCTGGTCGAGAAGCGTGGCATCGGCACGATGGCCTGCGACGCGCACTGGCGCGTGTACTACGACCCCGAGGTCGTCAAGCGCTGGGGTGTGCCGGACAGCGTCGTCGGTCTCCTGCACGAGCTTGGGCACCTGCTCCAGCGCCATCACACGCGGGCGAAGTTCCTCGGCGTCACCCGCGCCACGATGCACCGCGCCAACGTCGCGCAGGATTGCGCGATCAACTGCATGCTCCTGACCGACGAGGACGTCGGCCTCAAGCTCCTCGCGAGCGACCCGCTGCCGAAGCACTTCAAGCTCGACGATGGCCTGACCTGGGAGGAATACTTCGCCCTGCTCCCCTCGTCCGATGCCAGCAGCGGCAACAAGCCCCACGACTCCTGCGGCTCCGGCGCCACTGGTGTCGTCGAGGACTGGGAGGACGCGCCCCCGTCCGAGAAGGGCGACGACGAGGCCGGTGGCCTGAACCCCGCGGAGGTCGAGGCGGTCATCGGCGCGACGGCAGAAGCCGTGCGCAGCCACATCAGCAAGCACGGCAAGGGCAGCGTGCCTGGTGGTCTCGATCGCTGGGCCGGCGTCGTCATGCAGCAGTCGCAGGTGCCCTGGACGACCATCCTGCAGCGCCTCGTCAGCAGCGCCGTCAGCTACGTCAGCGGCGCGAACGAGCACACCTACTCGCGGCCCTCGCGTCGTGCGCACGCCTGCCCTGACTTCTTGCTCGCGTCCACGCGCGACCCTGTCGTCGAAATTGTCGGTATCGTCGACACGTCGGGCTCGATGGCGGACGGTGATACACAGGCAGCGCTCACGGAAGTCCAGGCGCTCTGCCGCAAGCTCGGAGCGCCGCTGCGTGTGCTCTCGGTCGATTCTGCCGTCCACACCGACCAGATGGTCAACAGCGCGCAGCAAGTGCGCCTGCGAGGCGGTGGCGGCACCAGCATGGTCACCGGGATCAAGCACGTCGTCGCGATGCGCAAGAGCAAGCCCTGCGATGTGCTGGTGGTGTTCACTGACGGTGGCACGGACTGGCCAGAGCGCCGCGATGTCCCGCGGGACCTGCACCTCATCTTCGTGCTGATCGGGCGCTACGCCGAGCACGCTGTCGCACAAGTGCCGAGCTGGGCCCGGCACGTGGTGGTCAAGTCGGTCAACAAAGAGGAGGGTCTTCGATGAAACATCTTTTGTTCGCTCTGGTTCTGGTTCTCTCAGCCTGCGGCCCTGTGGAGCCAGAGGTGTTCGTCGACCGCGACGCACCACCGGACTCTCTCTACCTCTGGGAGGTCACGCTGGACGGCACGCGCCTGACGTCAGGTTTCGGATGCGGGGGGGACTTCGAGGTTGCGCTTCGTGAGCGCCCCTCCGATGGCACGTACCTCACAGCGGAGAAGACCTGTGGAGATGCTGTCCTGACTCTCACCGGCTTTATCCCCGACACCCGTGCTACGCTCGACATGACGATTACCACGGAACGCGTCGGTGAGGACGCAACTACCTGGGAGTTCAACGGGCGGGCGAAGTGAGGATCTTGGTGCCGGTGCAGGTCATGTGTCAGGGGCAGGACAAACGGGGCTGCGTGGCCCCGCACCCCTCCGTACACGCCGGCATCGTGCAGCTGTCTGAGCGACGGTCAGAGGACGGGCTCCCCAACGGAGAGTACATGCTGACCGATGCCGATATCCTCTTTAACCTGTACTTGGAGGGGTGGTCTCGCCCGCCTGGACGTTGGGCGGACCTCGTGTGTCGTCTTTGCCTTATCGCTGCGCGGGAGTGAACTGTGGACCGGTACTCGCATCAGATCGAGGACGATGGTAGCCTGACAGTCCGGTACGGTTTCACGGTCCGCTTCGACCGCGAAACTGACGGGCGCTGGATTGCCTACGTGGCACAACTGCCGGGCGTGCAGGTGTACGGTATGGACAAGGTCACAGCCTGGCGCGCTGCACTCGTGCTCGCGCTGCGCGTTACAGCAGACCAGATAGCGCATGGAGAGGAAAAGGAACCGAACCGTGAAGAAGACGCCACAGACAGCAAAGAAGAAGACAGCCCCTGAGCGGAGCTTGCGTAGTCGCAAGGCTGCAGTCGTCGTGAAGGCGCCCTGGACCGCGGAGGAGGACGCACTCGTGCAGACGATGCGCAACGAGAGCAAGCCGTGGAAGCGGATCGCCGACGCGGTCTCCGCGCTCGGGACGGTACGAAGCCCGCCGACATGCTCACAGCGGAGCATCTATCTCGGCAAGACCCGAGCGCAAGGCTGGATCGGGTACCGGGCCCGCCCAACCGACAGCACGACGATCACGGTGGAGATGCCTGGCCACACGCCGGTACATGTCCACTCGACGCGCACGCTGCAAGAGATCACTGAGTTCCTGCAGGCATGAAGCGCGCACACGAGGTCATCGTACTCGCAGCTGGGCGAGCGGAGCGTCTGGTGTCGGTGCCCGGAGAGCTTCGGTACGAAGGGCACTTCAGCTTGAGGCACCACTTCGCGCGGATACGCGAGTTCCGGGTGTGGGCCACACTGCAGGGGAAGGCCCAAGGGGGGATTGAGTTCGATTCAGAGTTGCAGGCGAAGCTCTTCGATATCGTGATACGCGTCGATAGCGAGAACGAGCCAGTGCGCCGAGTTCGGGAAGCCGTGCAGCGTTTCCAGGCCGATGAGTCTGGGCTCCGCCCTCTTCCCACCCCAACCGAGCGGTTGAACGCGCTATGGAGTATTGCTGTTCAACGCTTTGAGGCGCACATACCCAAGTACATCTGGGGCTCTTTCGGTAGTCTGTATGGGCAGAGACCTGAAGGTGGGGCGTACCCACGTAGCAGCACAAACTCGGATGCACCTGTGCTCGGGTGGGTGACGGCGACGTTCCCCGAGGCTTGGTTCCGCGAGTTCCGCGGCAGGGTGCAGGCCGCCTCCGTCCGTCCAGAACAGACTGGTCGGCACGCGCACACTTGGCCCGACGTACTGCTGCTTCGACGACGCCGTGCCCGAGCCCTCGGGATCGACAAAAAGGGCAAGTTGTGGGTAGGTACTTTCCAGGCGCGGCATCGCCACGCAGTGATCATCGACGCGGAGCCTGGCACATGGACATCGCTCTTTACCGACCCCCCCTGATCGCATGGCTGGCTGCTCGCAGCTACTCGGGCAAGACCGTCGCAGACACGCTGGGAGACCTCCAGCTCGCGTGCCGGCGTGTGGACGAGCACGCGGTGCTCCCCGAGCGCCTGCGCACGGCTGTGCGGCGTCTGGAGGCGGCAGCGGACGACACCAGGGACGCAACGCTGTTGCAGCTCTTCCGCAAGCTGGCGCCAGCTCTTCCTGCGCGCGTCGTGGCCCCACGCTTCCACGGAGCCGGCGCGAAGCGTGCCGAGAGTGCGCGGGAGGCCCGGAGCTTCGAGGACGACGCCTGGGACCTGCTCGTCGCGAAGCTGCAGAGCGCCACGGACCCGGCCAGCCGCGCCCTACTCGTGATGTCGCGGACGGGCTTCCGCGTCGGTGACATGCTGCGACTGGAGCGGGCGGACATCGCGGTGGCGGCGAAGACCGGCAAGCTCCGCGTCGTGCTGAAGGGCGCGAGTGTGCGCACGGTCGACGTCGCTGGTGCAGCGGAGGAATGGGCGGCCCTCTTCGCTGCGTTCCTGGCGAGCCCGGCACTCGACATCGCGCACTGGGTGTCGCCGGGCTGCGGAGAGACCATCCATGGCGCCTCAGGCGCCTACCAGCGGATGCGACGCACCCTGCGCACCGTCGCGCAGGACGCAGGGCTCACCGAAGCCGTCTGGACGCATCGACTGCGCCGCACGGTGGGTGTGCGCGCGTACCGTGTGACGGAGGACGTGCTGGCCGTGCGCGATCTTCTGATGCACCGCAAGCCAGCGACGAGCCTCGGCTACCTCAGCGAAGCTCGCCCAGATCGGGTAGCAGACCTACAGCAGAAGATCCGGGGCAAGATATGAGCCCTAGCGCGAGTTCACGTGCCTGATGGCGCCGATGAACGCGCCCATGATGGCGCCGGAGACCAGAATCGTCGAGCCCTCACGCTGCCAGCCTGGGCGGTAGACCAGCATCAGGCCGAGGCAGCCCCAGAGGCCAGCCCCTAGAATCGCGAGACCCTCGACCGTCTTCGTGTTGACCATCCCCCCTCCTACCACCACCAGGACCCAGATGCCCACCC
>Ga0163154_10010525_pt1 | contig 10261 bp, 7 predicted proteins | sample OliLakLV19MP9P1_FD_148649 | JGI IMG/M metagenome (GOLD analysis project Ga0163154, IMG submission 148649) | Freshwater microbial mat bacterial communities from Lake Vanda, McMurdo Dry Valleys, Antarctica - Oligotrophic Lake LV.19.MP9.P1 | ecosystem: Environmental > Aquatic > Freshwater > Lake >...
CTCGTCGACGCTGAGCACGAGGCAGCGTTGGTGCAGCTCTTCGTCGAGCTCGACCTTGCTGGTCGTGATCATCAGCGCGACCGGGCCCTCGACCTTGTACTCGTGCGAGGTGATGCGGCCCGTTGCGCCGTCTTTGCCGGTGCTCGCAATGGTGAGCTCCTTCGACGACTGGAGGAGCTTCAGGGCGTGCGTCGCCTTCTCGGCGCCGACCTCTTCGGCGATCGAAAGCAGCCGATGGCGCAGCGAGCGCTTGCCCATGTAGTAGAGGCTCTGGCCCGAGACGGCCGCGTAGCTGAAGCGCTCTTCCTCTGGCACCGTCGACAAGATCGCCTCGAGCAGTGCCGTCTTGCCCGCGGCGCTCGAGCTCTGGATCACGAGGCCGAGCGGATGCGCGAGCTTGCGCGACACCGCGACCAGATAGCCCACGAGCAGATTCTCGCGCTCGCCGACGATGCCCATCGTCGCAAACGCCCCGAGCACCCGCTCGAGGAGCTTTGGATCGCGGAGCAGCTCGAGCGCGTCCTGCCGCTCGTGCTCCTTCATCTCGGGGGTCTTCGCCTCGGGCGAGTGGAGCCTGGCGAGCATCAGCTCCTGTGCTTGCTCGAGGCGCAGCAGCACCTGGCCGAGATCTTTCTTCAGCGCGGCCTCTTCCATGCCGAGCTCGACAGCGGCCTGATGGAGAAACGCCTTGCGATGGCGGGCGCTGTAGAGGTCGAAGCTATCGACGTGAAAGCCGATGTCGTCGCGCCAGACGAACACGTTGAGCTTGAGCGTGCCGCGCGCGAGGTTCTCGGCGAGGCCGCGGATCCGCCACTGTCGGTCCTCGAATACGAGGACCTCGTCCGCGCCGCCGTCGCGACCCGCAGACTCGCTGGGCTTTGCGACGGCCTCCGTGGCGGCGCTGCGATCGGCCGCTCCTGGCCCGACGCTGCCTTCTCCGGCCCTTGCGACCCCGCCGACCCACTCCGCGGCCCGCAGGAGTTGGCCGAGCTTGTAGGCCCCGTCCTCGGCCCGCAACACGTCGTTGGCGTCGTCGTTGCCAGGCAGCACGGCGCGGAGCACCTCGATGCCCATCGCGGCGATCGCTTCGGTGAGCCGATGCGTCACGGCCACGAGCTCGGCCGTGCGCTTCACCGCGAGCGTCACGCGCCGTGCGCCGCACGTCTCGACCAACGAGAGCAGCTCGTCGAGCGGCCCATCCGCGCCGTGGAACGACGTTACATGCGTGCAGCCAGTCGACCACACCGAGAGCGCGTCGAGCACCGAGCCGGTGATCACGATCTCCTTCGCGCCCTCGAGCCCGGCCACGTTGAAGAGGCCTTTGCGGCTGCCGTCCGTGAAGAAGTGCTCGCCCCCGTAGCGCTTGTGGATCTTGCGGCCGTAGAGGTTCACCAGCGCGCCGTGCTTGTCGGTGAGCGGCACCACGATGGCACCGCGCAGCTGCTCGTGGCCGCTCTCGCGCACGATGCCGAGCGCAGAAATGCGCGCGCGTAGCTCGCGGCCAGACAGACGATTTTTGCTCGGAAGTCGCAGGCCCAGCGTGCGGTTCGCAACGCCGATTCGGAGCGCCGCGACCGCTTTCCGATCGACGTGACGTGCCTCGAGGTAGGCGAGCGCGGGCGGATCGTTCGGCAGCTCGCGCTGGTAGTAGGCCACCACCTTCTCCATGATCTGAGCGTCGCTGTCGGTCGCGAGAAACGGCGAGCGCAGCCGACGAATCGTCGACTGCTTCGGCACCGCCCCAGTCAGCGGGCCGCGGTTTCGGCCCGTCTTGCGCAGCACCGAGCCCTCGCGCACGAGCTCGGCCGCGTGCCCGCGAGGCACGCCGTGGCTCTTCATCACCCACTCGACAATCGTCGCCCCATCCGGCGCGCACGACGGGCACCACCAGCGCTGCGTCGCCGGATCCACGCGGAGCGCCAGCGGCGCGCCCTCGGCCTCATGGAACGCGCAGTCGCCGTGCAGCATGCTCTCCGCGTCGGCGTCGAGCGGTGTGAGCAGCTCCACCAGCGCCTCGAGTCTCGTTTCAGTCATCCCCGACTCCTTTGACTACGACTCCGCGAACTACGATTTTTCGGACCGGTCCAGATGTGCATTCCCGTTCAGACCGACCGGTCCACACCATTGACCCGAGATACGCCATTCGATTCGTGGACTTGTCCCTCACGAGAGGCCGCAAAAGAAGGGCCGACCGGTCGCCGACCACCCCCCGACCGGTCTCCCTCGGACCCCGACCGATCTCCCTCAGGCCCCGACCGGTCGGGGTCGTAGTCAGCGCCGTGCCCCCCCATTACCGGTCTCACCCCCTCGTTGCCCACCGACGCGAGCTCGTACAGCACGACCGGGCCGCGACGGTGCGCGATCACGTACTCGTGCTCCTCGAGTCGCTTCATGTGCACCTTCGTCTGCGTCTGGCCCCAATGCGTCCGCTCGCGCACGTCGCGCTGCGTGAAGCGCACCAGCCGCCGCTCGATCCCCTCGCGGCCAGCGATCTCCGACACCATCGTCTCGAGCACGCAGAGCAGCTTGCGCGCCTGCGGCGACAGCTCGTCGAGGCTGCGTCCGAGCACTGCGCGCGCGAGCCTCGTCGCGACGGCTACGTCTTCGCGCGTCGACTCGATGTACTCGATGTGCCGCCCTCGGTGCACCGTCGTCTGCAGCGGCCGCTGGTACTGGAACAGCAGCGTCACCGCTCGAATCAGCGTCAGATACTTCATGTGATCGCGACGCGTGCGCGTCACGTGGCTCGCGAAGTCGAGCTCGAGCGCCAGCGGGTTGACCACCAAGAGCGGCTTCAGAAGCCGCTGCGCGTTCTTGTGCATGCGCCGCACGCCCAGCCGATCCTCACGGTCGAGCAGGCCCTCCAGCGTCTGGGAGCGCCGCTGCCGCGCATGAATCGCAAGCGTCTGCAGCTCGCCCTCGTCCACCGTCAGCACCATGCATCGATTCAAAAGCTCCTCGTCCACCTCGCTCGCTGTCGTCGTCAGCACGATCATCACAGGCCCTTCCACCCGGTACGTCTGCGTGATCAGCCGCCCTGTCGCTGGGTCCTTGCCGGTCGACGCAATGGTCAGCTCGCCCTCGCTCTGCAAGAGCTTCAGCGCGTAGCTCGCCCGCTCCGCGCCTTCCTCCTCCGCGATCGCCAGGATCTTGTGCTTCAGCTGTTGGCCGCTCATGTAGAAGAGGCTCTGCCCCGTCATCGCCGAGTACTGCACGCGCTCCTCGTCGGGGATCAGCGCCAGCACCGCGTCCATCAGGCTCGACTTGCCGGCGGCGCTCGCGCTCTGGATCACAATCGCCAGCGGCTCCTCGAGCTTCCGGCTCGTCGCCGCCAGGTAGCAGACGAGCTTGTTCGTCTCCTCGCCCACCATTCCGGCGCGGCCGAGATCTTCAACGATGCGCTCGCAGAGCTTCGGATCGCGCAGTAGCGCGAGCGCCTCGGCGCGTTCGGCCTCGCTCATCGCGTCGACCGCGTCCTTGCTCGGTGGCGCCAGCGCCGCCTGCTCGGCCTTTCGCTCGCGCTCCAGCTCGAGCACGATCGCCGCAAGCTCGCGGTGAAGCCCGCCCTCGTCCTGTGCAAGCTCGGCCGCTGCGCGCTTCGTGAAATGGGCGCGCTGCCGCGATGAGTAGAGATCCAACGTCTCGACGAAGTAGCCGCCGCCCTCGCGCTCGTCCGACACGAGCACGTTGAACCTGAGCTCGCTCGCTGTCTGCTTGCCGGCGTTGCGCGCCCGCCATTTCCGGTCGCCGAAGGTGAAGAAGAGATCGCCGCCGTCGCGCTCGACCTGTGGCAGGGCTTCCTGCTCGTCGCTCGATGCTGCTGGCGCCTCGTCCTGCGGAGGCGGAGCAGACGGCGGAGAAGAGGCAGCTAAAAGGGGAATCTCGGGTGAGGCAGGCAAGCTGTCCGCATCGGGCACCGTCACCGCCACCGTCGTCTTCTGGCCGCGCATCGGCTCCGCTTGCGCGAGCACCAGCTCGAGGCTCTTCTGCGCTGGCGTCACCCTGAGCCCGTAGGCGTTCGCGTCCATCCCGCGCGGGAACAGCACCCGCGACGACGCAATCCCGCGCTGCCAGAGCCGCTCCGACACCTTCTCCGCTCCGCGGTCTCCGGCCTCGTCGCGGTCGAACGCGATCTTCACCGAGCGCACGTTCGCGGCCTCGAGCGCCTCCAAGATCTCTTCGGTCACGCCCTCCACCCCATAACCGCTCGTCACGTGCCGGTACCCAGCACACCAAAACGTCAGCGCGTCGATCAGCGCCTCGCACAAGATCACCTCGTCGCTTCCGGCGAGCCCGACGGCGTTGAACACGCCCCGCTGGGGACTTGCCAGGTAGAGGTGCTTCGCAGCGCCAGGGCCCACGTGGTTGTCGATCTTGCGGCCATAGAGCTGCACCACCTGGCCCCCTGCATCGCGCAGCGGAATCACCAGACAGCCCGAGAGATGCTCGTGCCCGCTCGCGCGACACACGCCCAGCTCGATCAGCCGCTTGCGCAGCCCGGAAGCCGTCTTGTGCGTGCTGTGCGGCAGCTTGTAGCCCAGCGTGCGGTTGGCGAAGCCCAGACGAAAGTGTGAGACGACCTCCGGGTGCGTGATGCCCCGCGCGTGCAGATAGGCCTGCGCCTCCGCCGCCTCGAGCAGGGCCGCGTGGTAATGGTCCACCACTCGCTCGAACAGCTCGCTGTCGGCGGCTTCGTCGGTCGCCAGCGGCTCCAGCACACGCTTCACAGCGTGCATCGGCGGCACCTTTGCAATCGGCTTCGCCGGCACCGCGTCGCGGCGCAAGAGCTCCACGGCGTGCCGGAACGAGATCCCTTCGGCGCGCATCACGAAGTCGATCACGCTGCCGCCCGCCTGACACGCGCCGAGGCAATGCCAGAGGTTCGTCTCCGGTGACACAACGAACGATGGAGACTTGTCCGGATGGAGCGGGCAGAGGCCGATGAGGTTGTCGCCGCTCCGCGTGAGCTCGACGCCTCGAGCAGCGGCGAGGTGCTCGACCAGAATCTCCTTCTTTAGCCGCTGGATTTCGTCGTCCGGGATCCGGGCCATCGCGCTGCTCCTTGAAAAAAAGCCCCCAAGAAAATTGTGCTCACCACGACTTCTTCTGGCATGAACGGAGATAAGTAGTATGCTGCTTACGTGTATGGCGCAAGAGCCTCTCTTCCCGGGAGATCCAGAGATCCGCCCCTATCCTCGGGCTGTGCCACGGAAACTCAGACACCCACGACCCAAGCAAGGGCAGCGCCTCGTCTCTCTTCGACAAGCCGCCGGCTTCAGCCAGGCCGAGCTCGCTCGTCTCGTCGGCGAATCGCAGGCCAATATTGCGCTATGGGAACGCAGCGATAAGCCGCCGCGCTCCGACGTGCTGCCGAAACTGGCCGAGGCACTCGGCGTGCGCATCCAGGATCTGATCGAGGCCGCCGGCCCTGCCGCCGTACGCGCCCCGGGCGGCAAGGTGCAGCAGCTGTTCGACGAGGTCCGCAGGCTTCCGCGCCGAAAGCAGGAGCGAGTGGTCGAGGTCGTCTCCGCCCTGCTGAAAGAGTACAGGCTCAAGGCGAGCTGAGCCGGAGAAGGCTGGGGACAATGCCGCAGCCGCGGAGAAGTGGACAGCCGCGTTCCCCGACCTGAGAGAATGGCAACGCTCTTCCTCGCGCCTGCCCACTTCACCGCAGCTGCTTGGACAATCGCTTCGCGATTGACCACATTGCCCCCAGCCTCCGCGACGGCATTTTTCATTTTGATCCGAGACCGCGCTCCCGCCTTCAACCCGTAGCCTCGACACAGAGACGGTCGTCTCTGTGTTGACCCAGCTCGCATGACCCACCCGTCTGCACAACCTCCGCCTCGTACTCGCGTCGTCGGATACGTGCGCGTATCGACCGAGCAGCAGGCCGGCGAAGGCGTGAGCCTCGACGCGCAGCGCACCAAGCTTGCCGCCTACGCTGTCGCGCTCGACCTCGAGCTCGTCGCCGTCTTCGAGGACGCCGGCCTCTCGGCGAAGTCGCTGCAGCGCCCCGGTCTCGCCGCTGCGCTCGCGCTGCTCGACGCCGGCGACGCTGAGGGCCTCGTCATCACCAAGCTCGATCGCCTCACTCGCAGCGTGCGCGACCTCGGAGATCTCGTCGATCGATACTTCAGCGCGCGCTGCTCGCTGCTCTCCGTCAACGACGCGATCGACACGCGCACCGCGGCCGGCAGGCTCGTCTTGCACGTGCTCGCCGCGGTCTCGCAATGGGAGCGCGAGGCGACGGCTGAGCGCACACGCGACGCGCTCGCGCAGCTGCGCTCGAGCGGCGTGACCCTCGGTGGCGAGGGCTTCGGCTGGCGCCGATCGGAGATGACCGACGACTTCGGTCGGCGCATCCGCGAAGACATCGACGACGAGGCCAAGACTGCCGAGCGGATCGTCGTCCTCCGCGCCGAGGGCCGCAGCATCCCCGAGATCGTCGCGACGCTCGAGGCCGAGGGCAGGTCGACGAAGCGCGGCGGCCGCTGGCATCCGACCACTGTGCATCGCATCTTGCGCCGGTTCTCGTCATGACCCGCGAGACCGCCGACGCTCTCTGGGGCCCCGACGCTGTCGAGCACGCGCTCCGCGAGCCAGAGCCAGAGCCGCTCACGCGCGAGCTCACTCAGGAGCTGCAGCGCCGCGCCAACGCGCTCCCAGCCGGCGCATTCCGCGCCTGGACGCTCGGTCAGCCCTGGCCTCGCTTCTGCACCATCGTCGCCATCGTCTCCGGCGCTGTGCGCGACGAGCTCGAGAACCTCGAAGAGGACGACGACGACGCCATCGAGTGATGGCGCCGCATCTCGTTCTCTTCTGCTGAAAAGAAATTGAAAATGTCGCCGCCGAGGCTGGGGGCAGTGTGGGCAATCGCGCCACTCGGCCGCGATCACCTCGCATCGCGACGCGACGATGCCCTCAACGAGCGCGTGCCGTTGCTCGGCGCGATTGTCCAAGTGGCGGTGGGGAAGTGGTCAGGCGCGCTGCGATCACCGCGCGATCTCGAACGACGGTGCCGCGCGGCTGTCCACTTCCCCACGGCCGCGGCACTGTCCCCAGCCTTCTCGAGCTCTGCTCGTGCGGCCATTGCTGCTCTCGTGTGGTAGCTTCTAGCGGTGACGTCGCGAGAAGTGTTTCAGGCCGCCCTGGCCCTGCCACCTGAAGAGCGCATCGAGCTGATCGAGGAGCTCGAGGCCAGCCTGCCGCCGCTCGACGAAGAGGACGACGCGTTCATCGACATGATCAACGCACGCTCCGCCGCCGCAGAAGCAGGCGCGCCCGGCACCCCCGCCGAGCAGGTGTTCGCCGAGCTGCTCGGCGAATGAAGGTCGAGTTCTCAGACGAGGCGAAGGCGGAGATCCGCGCCGCCCGCGAGCACTACGAGAACGAACGGCCAGGACTCGGTCGCGAGTTCGTCCTCGAAGTGCGAGATCTCGTCCGCCGAATCGCAGACGGCCCGCAGCACTTTCAAAAGGTCGCGCGAACCAAAGCCCGTCGCGCCGTCGCCAACAGATTCCCGTTCAAGATCGTCTTCCAGCTCATGACCACGCACATCCGCGTGCTCGCCGTCGCTCACCAGAAGCAGCGACCCCAGTACTGGCGCCGTCGTGCCTAGCTCCGTGAGCACGCGTGAGCGAGAGGAGATGGCCGAACAGCGCGCTGAAGCAGACGGGCACGAGCTCCGTCGCGCCTGCGGCGCTCCCTCGGTGCCCGCAGCTTAGCGCCATCGTTCGGCTGTCTCGCTGCGTCCTCCGCGGCATCCTCGTTCCTTGGACCCCAGAACGCGCACAAGTGGCGCGCGCCGCGGCGCGCGCGCCGCTTGTGCCTCTCGGCTCCGAGACGATCATCGAACGGGGCGACGTCCTCGCTTGCCACCACGAGGACGTCGCTTGCCGATCTCTTCTCTGCCCAATGCATGGCGTTCAGCTGCGGCCTGAGAGGGAGGCCCGAAGGGCCGACTGACAAGCCGTCAGCTGCAACGCGCCTATTGGGCGGTCTCAGAACTTTGCGGTCTCTACCATTGCGAGCCCAGCCAGACTCCCTGGCTCATCTATGCCGAGGCCGCCGGCCCACCGCCGGCCTGCACTAACGAAAGTCCCCTCGGATCAACGCCCCGCTTTGCAAGCTCATTCGCGAAACTGGCAGCCTCCGCGTGAGTGCCTCGAATCACCGGAGAGCCCGGCGTGACACGAGCCCTCGCGTCGTCCAAGCTCAGGGCCAGCAGCTCGCGAACCGCGGAGATTGCCTTCAGCCGAGCGCTTGGGGCAATGTGCGCTTCCCAAGCTCCGTGCTTCACGAGGATTGCTTGCCGGACCTCCTCCGAGGGAAGCTCCGCGTAGTTCGCTGCGGACACGTCGCCACATCGTTCGCACCTGATCTCACGGTGCACCGAATGCCGTGCGCGAAAAGTGTCCGCGTAGAACACCTCGTGCGTTCCGCCCGAGGGGCACGGCTCATTCAAAACGACCGACTCATGAATGGCTTCCATTGATCCGCCTGTCCTACTCGCCCGTTCCTGGTGCCCAGCCCTTCCGGGCTGCGAACCTCTCCATTGTCTTGTTGAACTTGGCCGCCAGGTCACCCTCGTGATGCCTGTCCACGATTCCTCTTGCCCACCAGCGCTGATGCAGCTCTTCATGAACCATCGTTCCGGCGACCTGCTGGCGAGGGTTCATTGAATTGAATGGAATCGGCCCGATTTGGGACCCCACCCCTGGCTCCGCCACTCCCAGCGGTTTCAGGAAAGGATTGTATTCCGGCTTGAATGTGAATCGCACCCCGGCCAGCTCCTTCTCGGAGATGTCTTCAATGATGGCATTCCGGACCTTCGAGGTTTGCCCGGTGGTCCGTGAGGCGATGTCAGGGACATAGAGCCTGCTCTTTGGAAGCGAGAACTCCCTCGCCGGACGGGAAAGCCACCGCCCTAAGGCCCCTCCGACGGCATTAATGGCTCCCGTCAGCGCGCCGGTCGCAGCGCCCACCAAGGCCGTCCGACCGTAGTCCTCAGCGGAGCTGGCCCGGCCATCCAGTGTGTCGCCGAGCGCCTGCACGCCCACCGCCGTGGTGCTGCCCACCAGGGCCCCCCCGAAGATCTTCGTGAGGACGCCGGCCTCCTTGAACAGTGCACCCAGCTTGCCAGGTCCAACAAATGAAAGGACCCCAATCCCGTACTCGGCCGAGGTCTTGCTCTTTGGCGACCACTGCGCGTCACGCTCGCTGGTGGGCGCTCCAGCAGTATTCGTCACCGTGCCCAGAGCTTCCTCGGCCACATATCTTGTCGCCTCTTCGAGCCGCCACCACGGCCGCGCGCTCTCGTACGCCTCGATTGGCTCACGGCTCTCGCGAGCCTGTCGCTCCCAGTCCTCTTCCGGCGGAGGGGGGCCCTGACCGCCACTCTGCGTCCCGTCAAATGTGCCCGTGGTGGGCTGCTCCGTCGTCCCGCTGGGATCGACGTAGTTGATCGGTGATCCCCGACAGTACTGGTACAGGTTCACCCCCGCCTGCATCCCGATCGGATCCGCCGAGGTCCACCGCCCGAGCCAAGCGGCCAGATAGCGCGCCCCGTTGTAGTATAGGCCCGTCTCCTCGTCCCGTTCCTTGCCGGTGTACCGATACCTCCGCGCGGATACGTCCACGCCGCTACGTGCCGCCTGATACGCCGACGCGCCATACGGCGTGTATTCTTCGTAGCTGATCACCGCCCCTGTTTCAGTCACCTCCAGCGTCGCGGAGCCCAGATGATTCCCGAGCTGGAAGCGCAGCCTCGGCGTCGGCGTCCCAATGACGGTGCCGGCCTCCGTAGTCTTGGTCTCCACCATTGCGATGCGTTGCACGCCATCCATGACGTGCAGCGTCTGACGCTCCAGCTCAACCGCGGCTGACACCCACTCGCGATAGATCTCGTATCCCCCGAGGTAGATGCGCTCCTTGATGAGGTTGCTGTTGGTGTCGACGACCTTTCGCACGCGTTGGCCGCTGCTGTCGTAGACGTAGTACGCGTCCACCGTCGCGATCTCGGCTGTCTGCATCTGATCGAACGGCGTGTACGTAATGGCCGCCATGTGCGGCATCGCGGTCATGTTGCCGTGCAGGTCGTGGGTGTAGCTGACGCTGTTCACAGGCGCGGGCACCGAGGTCGCGGCGAGGCGATTGGTGCTGCCTCCGCCGTAGTCGTAGGTGCGCGTCCAGGTGTTGGCGCCCGAGTCGTGGAACATCTGCAGGATGTTGCCGATTACGTCGTATTGGTAGCTCTCCT
>Ga0163154_10010526_pt1 | contig 10260 bp, 10 predicted proteins | sample OliLakLV19MP9P1_FD_148649 | JGI IMG/M metagenome (GOLD analysis project Ga0163154, IMG submission 148649) | Freshwater microbial mat bacterial communities from Lake Vanda, McMurdo Dry Valleys, Antarctica - Oligotrophic Lake LV.19.MP9.P1 | ecosystem: Environmental > Aquatic > Freshwater > Lake >...
GTTTGGGGGTGTGTCAAACATATTCCTGGTCATGGCGACGTGGACCGCGATTCTCATCTAGAATTACCCGTCCTCTCCACCCCCAAGACCGTGCTAGCCCGAGACCACTGGCCTCCGTTTCAGGCTCTGATTAGGGCGGGGGTCGAGACGGCGATGGTGGCCCACCTCCAGGTCCCGGCGTTGGACCCGATGGGCTGCCCCGCGAGTCTTTCTAGACCCATCGTGACGGACCTACTCCAGACCCAGTGGGGGTTTCAGGGGGTGGTCGTGACCGATGCTCTGACAATGCAGGCGATTACTGACCGTTATAGTCCGGCAGAGGCGGCGTTGTTGGCTTTTCAGGCGGGGGCGGATATTCTGCTGATGCCCCCAGACCTCGCTACGGTCCATCGTGCATTAGAGACTGCCGTGGCGACGGGAGCAATCACTCCGGCACGGATCGCCCACTCGCTCCAGAAGATTCACCGACTCAAAACCAGTCTGCGCCCCCCCCAACCCGTTGCCTGGGCGGACCATCGCCACGGTGCCCAGCGGCTTTTTGCCCAGAGTTTGCAAGCCGTGGGTCTCCAACCCTTACCCGCCCAGTCTGAGTGGGTCCATGTGCTCGTCCTCCCTGAAGGTGAAGCCCCCACGGGTCCACTGCTGGATTTGAAACCCACGGTGCTGACCCCAGCGAGTCCGGTTAATCACTACCCCAGTGCGGGAGTAGTTTTTGTCCACCTGATGTTGACCACCGGGCCTTACCGCTCCTGTACCCGGCTCCCGCCCAATTTACAGACCTACCTCACTACCACGTCTGCCCGGTGTATTGTCCTGAGCTATGGCAATCCCTACCTACTCCAGGACCTCCCGCCCACCCAGGAACGCCTTTATGCTTACAGTCCGCAACCGGAAGCACAACGGGCCGTAATAGATTTTTTAGGTAATTTTATTACCCTGGAGCACCCGATATAGGACCGCCGCTACTAGGGAACTAACCGTAGACCAGAGGTGCGGATAGACCGGGAGGCGGGGTTGGAGTTGCCAGCCCCAGGACTGCAACTGGCTCTGGAGATGGGCTAGGTCGGGTTGTTCATAGTCGGGGTTGACCACATCCATGGGGCTAATCCCGCCTAAGTCCGTCACGCCAGTCTGTAAGAGTCCGGCTAGGTCTGTAACTAGGTTGGGCGGGACCTGGAGGGCGATGGTGGGGCCGAGAATTTCACGGGCCACTAGGACGAGTGCTTGGAGTTCGGCGGGGGTAATCTCGGTGCCGCTGAAGGTTTGCTGGGTGCCCCGGCGGTGGGGCTGGAGAATGACTTCTTGGATGTGTCCGTACTGCTGTTGGATCGTGGCGATGGCCTCTAGGGACTGGACGCGCTCGGTCTGGGTCTCGCCAATGCCTAATAGCAAACCAGTCGTGAAAGCAATCTTTAATTCACCTGCCCAAACCAGTTGTTCTAGGCGCAATTGGGGAATTTTGCTGGGGGCGAGACGGTGGACCGGGAGGGGGGCAATATTCTCTAGCATCAAACCCAGACTGGCATTTACAGTTTTGAGGCTCTGCATCTCGTCATAAGTCAAAATCCCGCAGTTGGTGTGGGGCAAGAAGCCCAGTTCTAACGCCAAAGCGCCTAGGTCATAGAGCATTTGGAACCACTGGGGGCGGCGCGGGTCCTGGGGGTGGACTTCACCAGAGAGAATCAGGATTTCGACAATACCCTGGTGCTGTAAGGGCAACAAGATGGTCCGTGCCTCAGCAACCGAAAGCCAAGCGGCCCCCCGGTCCCGGCGGAAATTACAGTAGGTACAACGATTAAAACATTCCTGGGTCGGGACCAGGGTGAATGACGGACTATAGGTGATTACGGTCAAGTACGCCGACAGAGTAACAGACCAAACCAACCCTGGGGGTCCTGCCAAACCTTGACAGTGGGTAGTCCTAGCTCCGTCAATAACCCCCCTAGCTCCGTTAGATCAAACTTACGGGAAGACTCGGTGTGGATCGTCTCCCCAGCCGCAAATTCCACGGTTAGATCCAACTTACTTAGATAGACACTCTGCGGACACAGACTTCGTAAATGCATCTCAATCTGGTGTAGTTGCTTGTTATAAAAAGCCCAGTGTTCAAATTGTGTCAGGTCAAAGTTCCCATCAAAATCCCGGTTCAACCGCGCCAACAGGTTCAAATTGAAGGCCGCTGTCACACCTTGACTATCGTTATAGGCTGCTTCCAAGAGCGGGACCGCCTTCCGCAGGTCAACCCCCAACAAAAAATAATCCTGCGGTTGGAGGGAGTCAGCAATCTTGGCTAAGAAAGTCTCACATTCTGCTTGGGAGAAATTTCCTAAAGTACTCCCCAAAAACACCAAGAGCCGTCGCGACTCAAAGCGGGGTAAACGTGCCCAGACCCCCTCATAATCTGCAACCACGCCCCGCACTATCAATTGGGGATAATCCGCTAAAAGTCGCTCCGCACTACTTTGCAGGATCGTCGGACTGACATCCACGGGCACATAGACCAAGGGATACTGCAATTGGACCAACGCATCCAGTAAATAGGTCGTCTTAGTGGCACTCCCCGAACCCAACTCCACCAACTCGCAGGGTCCCGTGGTCTGAAAAATCGGGACCGCCGCTGTTTGCAAGATTAACGCCTCGGTCCGGGTGGGATAATACTCGGGTAGCTCACAAATCGCCTCAAACAAGCGCGAACCCGTTTCATCATAAAAATACTTGGGTTGTAGGAACTTAGGGATACTGCTCAGGCCTGTGACCACATCTTGACGATAGGTCTGGGCAACTGGGAAATCTTGAATCTCTAACCTGGGTATAGACAGCATCAAACCCACTCCGCGCATCGCTCAAGTTTACTCTAGCGACGTAGACCCAGCACCAGGACCGCCCCGAGTGCCAAGACACAAAGGACCATCAAACCAGGGATATTGGGTAACAAAAAGCTCAGACTGAGCGGGTTGGGCGCGTCGGGTTGGATAACCCAGATGAGGGTATTGCCCGTGGTGCGGGTGGCATTGGTGGAGAGCGCGGCGAAGGGTAGGGTAATCGCTAGTTCACAATTAATCAAACCATCGGCTTGGAAGGTCAGGGCACCGTTGCTCAGGGGGAGCCGCGCAAGGTTAGTAAGGTCCAAAACCCCATTTAATTTGTAAAGTTTCACGACGAAAAAATTCTGTTCCTCTAGCTGAAAAGACTGGATTGTGCTGCGGACTGTGGAGGATGAACCCGCGCTTGATTGGGCCGTATCGCCAAAGAATTGACCCAGTTTCCCCTCGACCTGCTGGAGTTCTCGAAAAGGAATAACTACCTGGAGGATACGGGGGTCCTCTTGGCGGTCCAGGTAACCCCCAGCCCGCGCCGCCCGTTCCTGGACTTGTTCTTTGAGGTCGGCAATATTGGCGCGAGCCAGACTAGCCAAAAACGGGTCCACTTGGAGCTGCTGAATAATCGTCCCACTGCCATCCCAGCCCAATTCCAGCCCGAGCCGATAATTGACACATCCGGTCAGAGTAAGCAGGAGGACCAAAAATCCTAGACTTTTGTGGAGCAATGGTTTCAAGGGTGGGCTGGCAAGATCCATGGCCTACCTTACCTTACTCATCAGAATTTGCCACTAGGTATCTTAAAAAATCCTAGACAGAGCTGCAAAATTAGCCTATGTTAGATCTTTGTGACCTTCGGGTCCGTGCAACCATGGAGTAACGGCTGTGGCGTTGGGGTTATTAGGCCGGAAGTTGGGGATGACCCAAATTTTTAGTGAAAGCGGAGAAGCGATCCCCGTCACGGTAGTCGAGTGCGGGCCGTGTATCGTCACCCAGGTGAAAACCCAGGACAAAGACGGCTACAACGCGATCCAAGTCGGGTTTGGCAACGTCAGCGAGAAGGCTTTGACCCAGCCAGAACTGGGCCACCTCAAAAAACATGAAATTGTGCCCCTGCGCCACCTCCAGGAATTTCGTCTCGACGCGCCGCCGACGATGAATGTTGGCGAGGAGGTCAGTCCTGACCTTTTTATGGCCGGTCAAAAAGTAGATGTGCGGGGGCTGAGTATCGGTAAAGGTTTTGCCGGTACCGTCAAACGCCACCACTTCGGGCGTGGTCCCAAATCTCACGGTTCTAAGAACTACCGCGCACCGGGCTCCATTGGGGCCGGGACGACCCCAGGCCGGGTTTTTCCAGGGGTGCGGATGCCGGGACGGATGGGCAACAAACAGGTGACAGTGCGGAAGTTGACCGTGGTGCGGGTGGATGCAGAGCGCAAGTTCATCATCATTAAAGGGGCACTCCCTGGCTGTGAGGGGAACCTGCTGCGGATCACCCCGACAAATCTGGTAGGCGGTAAATAAGTTATTCAAGGATGCGGACAATGACAGCGAGTGTGGTCAAGAATTGGGCGGGCGAGGCGACCCCCACCGAAGTTGAATTCAGTCTCCAAACGGCGCGGCCCGAGAGCAAAGGCCACGTGGTCTGGCTCGCCCTCAAGCGGCAACTCAACAACCGCCGTCAGGGGACCCATTCCACCCTGACCAAGGCTGAGGTCCGGGGCGGGGGCAAGAAGCCCTACAAACAAAAGGGGACGGGCCGCGCCCGGATGGGTTCGATGCGGACGCCTTTGCGCCGGGGTGGTGGGGTTATTTTTGGTCCCAAACCCCGTGACTATGACCTCGCCATGAACCGCAAGGAGCGTCGTCTAGCCCTGCGGACCATTCTCCAGGAGCGAGCGGGTGACATCATCGTGGTGGAGGATTTCATCCAACAACTCGAACAACCCAAGACCAAAGAACTGGTCCTAGCCCTCAAACGTTGGGGTGTGGCTCCCGGTGAAAAAGTCCTCCTCATCCTGGAATCCAAGCAAGATACCCCCTACCGCTCCGGTCGGAATGTCCCCTATCTGCGGATCATCACGGCCCAGAACCTCAATGTCCACGATCTACTCCACGCCGACCAGATCATCATGACAGCCCCAGCGGTGGCCTTGGTCCATGAGATTTTTCAGCCCAAGCCCCCAATGCTCCTAGAGGAGGTCTTCCATGCGTGATGATACCCGCCACCAGTACGCGGATGTAATCCGTCGCCCTCTGCTTACCGAAAAAGCAATCAAGATGCTCGAAGAGGGCAAGTACCTCTTTGAAGTCCATCCCAAGACCAACAAAACCGAAATCGGTCAGGCCATCACCAGTCTTTTCGGGGTCAAGGTGGTCAAGGTCAATACCTACAACCCCCCGCTCAAGCGCAAAAAAGTAGGCCGTTTCGCTGGGGTCAAACCCACCTACAAACGGGCGGTGGTTACGCTGCAAGAGGGTGATTCAATTAAGCTCTTCCCCGATGCCTAATTAATTCAACATAAATAATCAGAGATAGAGGCTGTCTAGCTACCATTGATAGGCAGCCTCTATTATTTCATCCAAGAAGAACGCATGACGCGCTCAGACTACAAAGCTCTCGTTTATGAATGCGCTGCCGCCATGTCTCCCGAGGCGATTGAACGGATTTTGAGTGAACCCTTGGCCCAGGATGCGGCGGGCTTTGAGGATTACCTCGGGCAGTTTGTGCGCGGGGAAATAGACCCAACCGAGCGGACCCTGGCGAAAAAAAAGTTACCCCGGCAGACCACCTTAGATAAGATTTGGCAGACCTGGGAAAAATTGCGCCATAGCCAACGCGATAACGTGCTGGACTTGTTAGCGACCCAGTTAGTCCGTGCCCCGCTGGGGACCGAGCTTGCAAAACTTGTGGCGGCCCTAGACCCCCTAGAGAAGGTCTACACCAACTTCGATTTCAGTAAGCCCCAGCGAGTCGTGGAGTTTTTGCAGTTTTTACGGGAGCGCAATATTGATACTGAACCCGCTAAATTTCAAAGACTCGATAGTTTGATCAATGGCTGTAGGCTGGGGGTCCAGGGCTGTGCTGAGGTCAATCAGGCAATTTTAGACTGGGCCTACGAACCTCAGCAGCCCCGGATTAGTTTTGGACAGAGTGAGGGGCCGTGGCTCGCTTGGGGCCGTAAACTCAGCCATCCACCTCTCAAGGCGTTTCTGGGGGCGGTGGGCCAGGGGAGCCTGCGCGAATTTTTGGGGGCGAACCTCAAGTTACTGGATGAACCGCTCTGGCTGGAGTTCGCGTTGGTCCTGCGTTACGCCGAATTTACGCTGCTGGACCTATTTGAGCAGCGCATCATGTCTGGGCGGGAGGGGGACCGGCTCGCCAATGCGACCTACATGACCTTCCTCGGGGTATGGGCAGAGTTGGGCTTTGAGCTGGCAAATCTAGAATCACCGTTGATGGAAGTGAGCTATCAAGTCGGGTTGCAGGTCCTCAAGGAATTTGCTCAAAGGCCCTATTTCCCGCTCTACGGCCCGCTTTTGGTCAGTCTGAGTGGGGCGGCCTTGGGTGAGGCTGTGGTCCATCTCCGTGAACCCCTCCACGAAGTCGAGGACATCCCGGAGATGGCGAAAATTTATAACTTGCTCGGCTGTGCCCTGCGTTATCAAGGTCGTCCCCAGGAAGCCGCCCAGTTTTTTGAAATCGCGACTGCCCTAGCCCAACGCCATGCCCAGACTCAAACTGAAGCGGCCTGTTATGTCAATAGCGGCTGGGCCTTAGTTGAGCGTGGTTCACCCCGCGAAGCCCTGGTCCTCCAGGAAAAAGCCCTAGTCTTGACGCGCACGGTCGGGCATCGGGTGGGGGAGTCTCATACCCTCGTCGCCCTAGGTCACACCCTGGCGGCTCTGTACCGTCATCCCGAAGCGATTGATTACCTGAACCGGGGGCTGGGATTGGCACGGGACTTAGGAGAGACCCCAGCGGAGAGTTTGGGTTTGTTGGGACTGGGGCTGGTCTATGAGGCGACGGAACGCCACAGTGAGGCAGTGACAATGCTGATGGAAGCCCGTGACCTCTGTGTACGGACTCAGGATCTCGCCGTGTTGGGGCAGGTCTTTTTGGCCTTGGCGGAGGCTCAGAAGTCGCTACAGAAAACGAAACTGGCGGTCCAAGAAGGAGTCCAAGCTCTCCTGTTACTCCATCGGCTGCAATCACCACGCTGGCGGCAGGCGGGCGGGCTGTTGGTAGTCCTGCGGGGGCAACTGGGGGAGGAGGCGTTTGCAGAAACGCTTAAGAGTGTCACCGATGGCATGTCCCAGGGCGGGTTCCAGCGACTCTATGAGCATGTCTTGGGCCTATTGACAGAATTCAACCGTTGACCTTGGTAAGCTAGAGGGGTGGTCAGGGGTGAACGGTGCAAGAGCTACCCGCGCAATACGCCACAATTCGTTCCTTGGTCCGGCAACGGGTGGCGGAGCGGTTTGTCGAACGGGTGCCCCTCTTGATGGCGGGGGCTAGAGTCCAGTTATTAACTGAGCATCACGCCCAGGAAATGTTGGTGGACCCCAGCACGTTGCACCAGGAATTTAATTCCTTGGAGGAGGGGACACTTTTTTATCATCGGCTTTTTGAACGTTATTTCTGGTTGACTCGTGAGCCAGCGGGACCCTTTAGTTTTTATGAACGCCATCTGATTCGCGCTACGGTTGCTATGCACGTCTGTATGGATGTGGCTCTTGAAGCTTGGGGGACCGGGGCGGCGGACCCATTTTCCTATTTACTCGCACCGGGAGACCATACCCTGTCGGCCTTTTTGCAGTCCACGCCCGGTCAACCCGTGAACTACCAGCCCGGTTGGTTGGTACAAATTCTCGAAGTGATGCGGCAGTTAGTACGGGCGACTTTTGAGAACCAGCCCTTACAAGTCGGGGTCCTGATTGACCCGCAACGCTGTCAAGGCAAACCCCCAGCCGGGAGTTTCTCGGCGCATCTTTTGGAATCCAAAGTTTTTCAGCGGCTCAGTGACGGTCAAAATCTCGTTTATCTCACCGATCAGCGGGGAAACTTGGTGGAGTTGTTGGATTTCAGCCAACAGGATTGGTCCGCCACGGCTGATACGCCGCCGCTCTACCCGACCATGCACGCCAAACACGCAATTGCCACCAAGAAATCCGGCAGTATTCTTTTATTGTTGACGGCCCAGGGTTCGGTGCAGATCTTCTGGCAAGGGGAGTGGGCCTTTGAGTTGCGGCATCAGGGCTGGCGGCTCTTGGACCTGGGAACTAAATATAAGCATCTGGTCGCCCATGTCGGGACCCTGTTGGCTCCGATTCTCTTTCAAACTGCCGTGGACCTCGCAGCAAGTCGTCACGGCGCGATCCTCTTGGTCCTGGATGACCCGGAGAAACGTCACCAACTGTTGATGCAGAAGGATGACCTGCGCGGCGGTGGCCCGGACCCGACCTACCCGAAAACTCTTTTACATTCGCTGGTCGCTAATATCCCGGTCCCCCAGATGAGTCCAGCGTTATTGGCAAATCTCGCTAACTTAGACGGGGCGGTGGTTCTGGACCGAGAAGGGCATCTGTTGAGCTTCGGGGCCATCCTCAAAAATCCCGCCGACGAACTGCTTTTTAGTGATACTTCCGAGGGTGCCCGCACCAAGACCGCCCGTCTGTCCTCGCGCTACGGCTATGCAATCAAGGTTAGTCAAGACGGTGAACTGACGGGTTATTACCACGGGCATTTGGTCTGGCGGACTTGATGCTAGAACGTACCGTGGAACTCGTCGTGGCGGCTCCGGTAGCAAAAGTCTATGAACTCTGGGCCGACCTCAAAAATTTACCCCAGTGGATGCAGTACGTGGACCGAGTGAGCCTTGACCCAGTACGTCTAGGCTATTCCCAATGGCGGTTTGGTCGAGAGCCGCTCTTCGTCGAGTGGACCGCCCGGATTACCCGCAAGATCCCCCTGCGCTTGGTGGCTTGGGAATCCGTGGCGGGACTGGCTAACCGGGGTCAGATTGAGTTCTTTCCGGTGGCGGCGGGTTGTCGGTTGCGCTTGACGGTGGCGGTGGCGGCTCCGGGGGGACTGGTCGGGGCGTTTATCCAACAAGTGGGCTTGGGTCATTGGCTGGATGAGAACCTGCTCGCGGACTTGAAGCGATTTGCGCGGTTGGTGGAGCATGGCTAAACTCCGCCTAGGGGTGATTGGGATTGGTTGGTGGGCAACTGCCGTTCATGTACCCGCGTTACGTCAAGCGGGGGCCGAAGTAGTTGCCATTTCCCGCCGCGATCCCGTACGGCTAGCCGTGGCGCAACAGGCCCTCGGGGTTCCCCAGGCTTACACGGACTGGCGCGAACTTTTGGCCCAACCCTTAGATGGCGTGATTGTCAGTACCGCCCACCATGCCCACATGGAACCGACTTTGGCGGCTTTAGCCCAAGGCTTGCCAGTTTTAGTTGAGAAACCCTTGGCTTTGACCTCTAGCGATAGTCAACGGATGGTCAGTGCGGCTGAACAGGCGGGGCAACTGTTGATGGTGGGCTACAATGCCCGTTGTTTGGGGTTATTCAGAACCGTCCAGCAAGCCTTGGCCCAGGGTCTGATTGGGCAAGTGCGGCAAGTAAATTTAGTTTTTTCGGACAACTACCGCTGGTTCTGGGAGGCTGAGCGGGTGCCCCCAGCCATGACCGCGATGTTGCGGGCTTCCGGGGTGCCCGAGGGCTTGATGGGGGACGGCAGTCTGGACCAGTATTGGCGCAGACAGCCAGAACAGATGGGCGGCGGGATGTTTGCGGACATCGGCAGTCATTGGGTGGATCTGGCTTTGTGGCTCGGGGGTGCGCCAGCGGTGACGGTGATGGCCTTGACGGAGCGGGCGGGTTTGGCGGTGGATTGTTTTGTGACCGCCCAGGCACGACTTGCCAATGGGGTCCTGGTTAGTTTGACCGCTGGGGCCGGGGTTGCCGGGAAATCGCAACGGCAGTTGACGGTGTTGGGGGACCAGGGTTTATTGACAAGTACTTGGTCGAGTTGGGATATGACGGAAGTACAGGTCCAGCAAAAGGGAACTATCACGGCCCTAACCACCCAGTTCTCTGACCTCACTCCGGCAGCAGCCTTTGTCCAAGCCCTCAGGGGTGGACCCAACCTCGCCCCGGCCCAGCAAGCAGCCCACGCCGTCGCCTTTACCGAAGCTTGTTATCGTTCTGCCGACTCGGGAGCCTTGATTCATCTGTCATAGTCTCAACGCCCCGGTGGTCTCGCCCTCAGCCTCCTAAAACGGCGTTGCACAAGCAGCTAATGAAAGTGGGGAGAAGTGGGATTTCCCCTGTTTTTAGGTAATGCACTACCAACCGTAAAGATAACTTCCACATCGCCTTGCTCTTTGCGTAACCAAGACGCTTGCGTTTCAGGCCGGCTAGCTCGTGCCTTAGA
>Ga0163154_10010527_pt1 | contig 10259 bp, 10 predicted proteins | sample OliLakLV19MP9P1_FD_148649 | JGI IMG/M metagenome (GOLD analysis project Ga0163154, IMG submission 148649) | Freshwater microbial mat bacterial communities from Lake Vanda, McMurdo Dry Valleys, Antarctica - Oligotrophic Lake LV.19.MP9.P1 | ecosystem: Environmental > Aquatic > Freshwater > Lake >...
GTCGCTGGTGTCCCTCAGACCGTATTCACCACGACAAACGTGAATATGATTTTCGACAACGCCAAGCTAGACGTTCAAGTCTTTATAAACGGTGTTCGCATGAAGCAGGCCACTGATGGAACTTCTGCAACCGGTGAATTCAGTAAAACCTCTGCGACTCAGATCCAGTTCTTTAGTGCAGTCTCGGTCAATGCTCGAGTGTGTATTCGTGACGAAAGGTCTGGATCTGCAATCTCTGGAGGCGGTGGGGTTGATCTAACAAACATTTCAGTGAACCCACAGCCATTGACGAACGGGTCACAGTCTCTTGGAATGGTGACAAAAGCTTGGGAGGCATTGTATCTAAAAGATACTGCGTCATCTCAGGTTTACAAGCTTGAAGTGACGGGCGGCGTGTTCCAGATTGTAGCGGTACCATAAGGAGAAAGTATGACTATTGGATTCAAATCAAAGTTCATCAACATAGTCCCATCGACTCCCGCTTCTGTTCCGGTCAATACTCTGTTTATTGACTCTACTAATAGCAATCAGGCGACGTTCAAGGATGGCTCTGGAAACGTAGGAGTGATTGGGGCTGTTTCAGCTTCAAACATTTTCATCAAGCAGATGCAATCATCGGCGATCATTCCTATCAACACTCCTGTAGCAAAGCTTGCTGACGGTAAAATAGTTATAGCAGATGCAGATGGTGTGAATGCTCAGGTCTACATTGGTGTGACAATGGGTGCCGCAGTGGTTAACGGTCTGGTGGCCGTGCTTCTTGTTGGCGCAAACATCGCAGGAGCTTTGACGGGTCTTGGATTTACACCGGGGCAAGAAATATTTCTGGGAGAGAACGGCGGCTTCACTAATGACACTTCGACATTCACCGGAGACAACGACTCTATTATAAGAGTTGGAATAGCTGATTGTGCTAGTGGGATAGCTTCTGCTGCCGTGACCGATCTCATTGCATTTACTGAAGTGGTAGCACGACCATGAGCGAATTAAAGAAGACTAAAAAATCACCGAAGAGTAGGCATCAATTTCCACACAAAGAAATCATTGACCATGTTGAATATGAAGGGAACGGAATGCTCCTCCTTGCAGACCGTTCGGAAGCAAGTAAAATAGAGTTAATCAATTCGTTTGGGGCAGAGGCTAAAATCGTTTATGAAGGTATTGAAGAAAAAATCAAGACCATCTCCGATAAGCTGAAAGTCAAAGCAACCTTTAAAGTTTTTATAATTTTAGAATAAGGAGTATCCTCAAATGGCAAATTTAAATCTATTAGTCGTCGAAAGCTCTGGTAAGCAAAAGCGCAAGCCGTCGAATGCTGAAACAGTTGATTTTTTAAGTATCAAAGTTGGTGCTTCAGGACTTGAAATCAAAGAGACTTCAGGTCACTTAGATTTTGGTGCTAAGAAGCTAGTCAATATTGCCAACGGCGGTGCAGCTGGAGAAGCTCTAAGCTTTTCTCAGCGTGGTGCTGCTCTAGGTGTTGCCTCTCTAGATGCTGGCGGTAAAGTTCCAGTTTCTCAGCTCCCTTCTGCGATCATGGAGTATCAAGGTGTTTATAACGCTACGACAAACTCTCCAGCACTTGCTGATTTTGCAAACGGTGCCGCTGCTGGTGACTCTGTTGGTGATGTCTACAGAGTTGGAACTGCTGGCTCTCAGGACTTTGGTTCTGGATCAATCAGTTTAGAAGTTGGCGACTATGTAATCCTAAACGCTCTTGGTAAATGGGAAAAATCAGATACTACAGACGCAGTCGCTTCGGTAAACGGATTCATCGGTGTTGTAGTCCTCACGACTTCAAACATTGCTGAAGGTTCTAACCTTTATTTCACAGACGAAAGAGCGCAAGACGCTGTTGGAGCTACTCTAACGGATACGGCTTCTATTGATCTTGTATATGACGATGCTTTAAATCAAATCAGCGCAATCGTTCTTCCTGCTGGTGTTGACCATGATGCCTTAGCTAACTTCGTTGCTAACGAGCATATTGATCACTCAAGCGTTTCGATCTTAACTGGTGCTAACTCAGGTCTATCTGGCGGCGGTGATTTAACTGCTTCAAGAAGTCCAGTCGTAGCACCTGCAAACGCACCTGCTGCCTCTGCTGCACTTCTTGATGAAATGCTTATCTCAGATGTTTCTGACTCTGGTGCTCTTAAAAAGATCACTGTTCAAAGCATTCTTAATCTTGCTGGTGCTGGTGCCGCTAAGTCGTTCATCAATGACAATGCTGGAACAATCACTGTTGGCCAGATCGTTTACATCAAGGCGAACGGCAATATGGATCTCGCTCGAGCAACTGTCGCTGCAATCGCAGACGGTCAGCTTGCAGTCGTAAAAGCGGCTTCAATCCTTACTACAGATCCGGGCGAAGTGTTCGTGAAAGACGGAGAAATCATTTCCGGATTTACTGGATTAACTCCGGGTCAGAAGCTCTACGTTTCAAGAGCAACTGCTGGAGCAATGACTCAATCTCTTACTGGCTTCTTAGCCGGAGAAATGGTCTACGCAATTGGCAGAGCTATCAGCGCAACTGAAATCGTATTCGACCCAGAATTCGAATTTGAATTCTAAATAACTAGAGGGAGAGGAAACTCTCCCTCAAATTTTTGAAGGGTCAATTATGGCTACACGAGTTTTATACATAGATGATGTAACAGGAAGACAAAAGCTTGGATTACCACCTAGCTCATTCGGTGCAGTTTCTTTCGTAGACACTGCCACAATTGATTTTACAATTACTGGTTCAAACTTAACTGCTGACATTATTCTCAGTTCAATTATCTCTGACGCAATCGTTGACGGTGTTGTGAGCAGAGCCCCTACCCAAAATGCGGTTTTTGACGCTTTGGCCTTAAAAAGAAATTTAACAGACGCTCCACTAATAGATCAAGATTTTGATGTCGCCACTCCCACTTCTAACTTTATTGTTACTCAGACTTTTGCTGCTGGAACAAAATTAGATGTTTGGGTTAACGGTGTTCTAATGAGGGAGGGTGTTGCCTATTCTTACCAGCGGAATGTTCCGAGTAATAGAATAGATTTTACATCGCCGATTCAGACGAATGCTTGGTTAAGAGTTAGAGTTTATTTATAAGGATTAAAATATGCCAAACTTAGGTAATGTTCAACTAGGCCAGATCGTCACGGATGTAGGCTATAAATCTCTAGGCTCGATAGCTCGGGAAGAGTTCGACCTTGTGATGAGCAGAATTCAAGCAGAGCTTGATTCTCCGCTTCGTCTTCACGCTACCCACCCAGTAGCAAATGCGGTGTTAAACCTAAGCATCGCTCCAATCACTTTAGGAGATGGCGCAAAGAGAGCACTTCCTCCAGTTAAGTCTCAAGTCTATACTTTGCCAGCTTCAACTATTAACTTTCAAACTCAGGCCACTTCCGGTGCGACCTTTGTAATAACATGGCCAGCATCGATTGTTGGACAGTTTAGACGTGCAGGTCTTTCTCTTTTAGGGAACGGCACTGTTCAGATTCTCTTTAGTGCTGAAGCCGCTTCAGTAGGTGCGCTTGCAAATCCGGGAACCGTGTTCGTTAAGTCTGGTGTTGCTCTGGGCTATATTGATCTCCAATGTACCAACGTGCTTGGATATTTCAAAACGGCAGGATCAGCTACCGACATTATCGAGAATGCGGCTATCTCAAGATTCTCGGCAGGCTCAGGTGGCGGTTCTGGATCAGGAGACGCTAACTCATTCACAGAGAACTTAAAACATCGCCTTGGGGCTTCTTACTACGGATTCGTGACCCCTGCGGTTTTTGAGTCAGATGAAGCTGCACTGACAAGTTCTGCCACAGCAACTTTTGACATTGTGAATGCTGTTTATGCTTTCAGCACTGGAAACTCTCTTCTTTCAACTCAGCTTTTTGATTCTGATTTCTTAAATAATGACGATGACAGTCTACAGTTAGAGCTTCACGCTGAATGGCTTACTGCTCCTCCTGTTATGCCAGCTATCCAAACGTCTCTTGACCTTGACTTTTCTAAAATGGCAAATCTCGATTCAAGAATTACTTTTACTCGTGCTTCAACTGCAACAAGGGTTAACTCAAAAGGATTAATTGAAACCGTTGGGGTTAACGTCCCAAGATTTGATTACAACCCGTTAAATCTTGAATGTAAGGGTCTTCTTCTCGAAGAGTCCAGAACAAACCTTATGACATATTCTGATTTCACTGATGCTCAGTGGGGAGAAGATGCGAATACTTTGTGGACGACAGATACTACACTCTCTCCTTTTGGAGTATTAGCAAATAAACTTTATTCAAATAGCACAGCGAGTGCTATGTACAGAACAAATAGAACCTCAGCAGCCTTAGCTACAGCTTCAGTTTATACGCTATCTTTTTATGCAAAAGCTGCTGAAAGAGAAATTGTGTTTATTTCAGCGCACAGTTTATGGGCAGCAAATCAGAGAGCATTTTTTAATCTTTCAACTTTAGTAGCAACTGTCAGCAGTGGTACAGGCACAGCATCCATTCTTCCAGCTGGTAATGGCTGGTATAGATGCAGTCTTACAACAGATGCGACAACTTCGGCAGGAGTCTCCGCCGTATTTTTTGGTAGTACAGATGTCGCAACAGGTCAAACTCATGTAGGAATAGTGGGAGCTGGTGCTTACTTCGATCACGTTCAAATAGAGCTTGGTACATTTGCAACATCAGCAATACCTACTCAAGCTTCAACAGTCGTAAGATCTGCCGACACCGCAGCTATGACAGGGACAAACTTCTCGTCTTGGCATAATCAAAGTGAAGGGACAATCGTTCTTAGTGGCAACCTTTACAAAGTTGGATCAGGACAAGTCCTGATAGCTCTAGGCAATCCGACACTGTCATTTGCGTCAGGAGAGACAATGTATATCTCTCCAAACACGAGTACGACAATCGCAGCTAGCATTATAGATGGTGGCGTATCGCAAATGGGAAGTGTAATAGCAGCTCCAGCAGACGGTGATTACTTTAATATAGCACTGGCATACAAACTCAATAATTCACGGATTTCTTTAAATGCAAACTCAGGAGCTACAGATGCAGTTTGTACTATGCCGACTCCTGTGGGGATGAGTATTGGTTCTGCTACACAAGGCTGGAGTGGTGCCACTAGTCACATAAACGGTCACATTTCAAAATTAACTTTCTATCCTGTTCGTATAGCAGATTCAGAGATTTCCGCTGTAACTGAAAATGTTAGCTATGAACTTTCTATTGATGGGTCTAACTTTGAAACAGTAGATATGGAGTATCAAGGAAGGTCTGCAAAAGTTACTGGAAGCAAGTTGATGAGAGTTCCAGTGAACTCTGTTATATCCACTCAAGCTGGTGGTGTCACGAATACTGAACTAAACGCAACAACCAGACAGGCAATGTCTGCACCATTTACTTTAGCGAGTAAAAACGCTGTTAGAGCTTTGACATTAGAGATTGATAGGTTGGGTACAGCAGTCGGCTCATTCATTATCTCGATCAAGAAAGACATCGCAGGAGTTCCGGGCGATACGCTTTATAGTACGATTGCTCTTTGCTCAACATTGAGTGCTGGACTTAACTCTTTATCTTTTTCAAACTTCAGAAATGTCCTACCGATTGGTAATTACCACGTTGTTATTGAAACAGATGCTACTTATAAATCTGGCTTTAGCATTGGTGTGAATAGCATCAGGATTAGAACAAGTGCTTCTACTGGTAATGACATTCAGTTTAATGGGACAGTTTGGTCTGTCGGAACAGTAGATATCAAGTACGCTCTTTCAGGCCATGCTTACGATCTGCGATTCAAAGTTACTTCTTACACAAGCAAGAGTTTAAAAGCCTTTGGAGTGTTCTATAACGAAAGCGTAGGAGCAATTACTGAAGGGACTTTAGCTCAACAGAGATTTATTTTTAGTGGGGATTTAGATACTACTTCTTTCGCTTTAACTAGATTCTTGCCAGACCCAGACCACATGAAAGTTTATGATGTGACTAGTGGTCAGGTCTACATGTACCCCGCTTTTACAATTGATGGTCATAATGTTGTATTCCCTGTTGGAACTTTCTTAATTCCTGCATCTACGATCAATCTTCTTTTTGATCAGTCAGAAGGTGTGGGCTACGATTACTCGGCTGAGAATGCAAACCTTCTAGCAGCAAACAAGCTTGGGTCTTCCGATACCTCAGTAGACAAATCAGTGAGTGGTAGAGGGATTCTAATCAGAAATTCCGCTGGGCAACTAAGAGAATTATGGTTGGACAGTTCAGACAATCTAAACATCACAGCTTTTAAAGGGTAACATCATGGGTATTTTATTAAATAAAAGTAAGAACTACATAATCAACGGTGCTTTAGATTATTGGCAACGTGGTACTTCGTTTGCTGCGATTGCAAATAATGCTTACAATTCAGACCGATTTGTTTACGGTAAAAATGGAACTATCGTTCACACGTTGTCACAAGACACCGTTGTTGTCCCTACGCTGGCGGAGTCTGGATTTATATTTCCAGCATCACTAAGACTCGCTCTAACGACACCTTTAGCTAGTTTATCCGCTGCAAACTATAGTTTGCTAAACTACCGAGTCGAAGGTCAGGTTTTTGCACCACTCGCAGGCAAGGACTTCACTTTTTCTTTTTGGGTTCAGGCCACTCTTGCCGGTACGTATTCCGTTTCTTTTAGAAACGGAGCACAAAATAGAAGTTTCGTCTCTACCTACGTAATAAATGCAGCGAATACTTGGGAGAAGAAAAGCGTAACAGTCCTTCATGATCCTTCTGGTACTTGGGACTACGCTACAGGCCTAGGCCTTAGGATAGATGTCACGCTTGCATCAGGTACGACCTTTCAAGCACCGTCTTTAAATGTTTGGAATACTGGGAACTTTTTTTCTCACGCTTCTTGTGTAAATGGTGTCGCTGCAGGTGCAACAAACTTCAGGATTGCAGGAATTCAGCTAGAAGAAGGGACGACTGCTTCTGGCTTTGAACGTGCTGGTGGGAATGTAATAATCGAACTTACGCTTAGTCAGAGATACTTTGAGAAGAGTTATGACTTAAATGTCAATCCCGGAACAGTCACAAGCTTAGGGACTGAAAGTAACTACTTTGGTGGGGTTAACATCGGATCAAACGAAAATGGTGTTTCGTTTAATTACAAAGTTATGAAAAGAGTTGCTATCTCAGCAGTCGCATACTCACCTTACACCGGGGCTATTGATAGACTAGGTGTACAGATTACTAGTGCAGACGTAACTACTTCTAATAGAACATCGCAGTCTAAGGGGTTTGTTAACAAGGGTGCGGGTTCTGGGAATACAAGTGGTCTTGAGTTTCATTGGACAGCGGACGCAGAACTTTAAAGGAATATAAAATATGAGTTCATTTACTAAAACAAATATCTCGATAAGCAAGAAAGACCTGACCAAGAGCAGGGTCACTCCTGTAGCTAGTCGAAACATTGCTTTCTACCATAAAGCTACGCTAGGCCAGCTCACGATTAATTTACTGAGCTTGAGTATGCCTAGTGAGATGCCGACCAATGTTCAAGCTACTGCTTCAGAAATAAGTGGTGCTCAATTATACAATAACAGAAAAAACTTATCTATTGCTTCAAGTTCTAAAGGCCCACTCATTCAGGGTCTTGATTATATCGTTTCTTCAGGCACGACCATTGCTTTAAGAGGTGTTGGTTATGCTGGCATTGGTGCAGAGCTTGATGAAATCTTTGTAGGAACTATCAACGCAGCACCAATCAGTGACCTAGTTGTAGCGAGTGCTAAAGGTGTTAACAAGTCTTACTCATTAGCAGTAGGGCAAAATATATTAAACTTAGGTCTAGAGTATCAGACCAATGTAAACCCACTTGAGAAAGTCGGCGTGATTAAAATTTGGGTGAATGGTGTTCTAGCAATTCGTGGTGAAGACTATGCTGAAGTTGATGCAGGAAGTGGATTTGGTACGACCGTAAGCTTCTACGCTGCTCCAGCTACAATCCCTTATCAGATCGTTGTAGATTTCGGTGTAATGTCGATCACAGATAATAATGCGATTGGAACTATTCAGAGTCTATCTAGCTCAGTTCTTGCACTAGCAAATGGCCTAGCGATTCTTGCCAGTACACAAGCGTCTGACTACTACTCAGCGTCGCCAAGTGATATTGAAAGAAGAATTTTCGGGGATCAGGTATTATCTCTTGTTAAAAACTTTAACCTACTTCTTGCCAAGCTAGATGCAGATGCAGGTGTGACTGATACTAATTACGGATCAACTTTAGGATTATAAATATGAGCAAGCATTTAATTTTTAAAAAACTAGAAGACGAGACATACGGAGAAAAGATAGGAAGCTACGAGGGAGCAAAAGATGATTCTTCTGCAAATCGTAGTCACCTACAATCTGAACCACAAGCTTCTCACTTCTTAATGCCTGAAGGTGCAGACGAAGACACTTGTGTTTTAGTTTTAGTGCTTGAAGTTTTAGAAGTGGTTGGAGTAGAAGCTCAAGTAGAGAAGTGGACAAAGGAAGACGAAGCTGATTTATTTGAAGACCCTGTGGATGTGTCTTGGACACACGTACCTGCTGTCAGTGCTGTGCAGGCCGTGGCCTATGCTCCTGAGCACTACGCAGCGATAGTTGATGCTAATCTAGTCATTGCTAAAGCTGCTGCTGCTCAACTACGAGCCATACAGAATGCCTTATCTTCGGCCAAGTCTTTTGGTGAAGCAATCATGAACGAGTTCACAGTCGAAAATATCACACTAGGTATCACTGCCGATGTCATGACCGGAACAGTTCGTAAGAATATGTCTGAGGTCATCATGGCACTTCAAACTGGGTCACTTTACGATGCGATTATAGAAGCTAAGTTGATTCCTGCAATACAGAAAGACGCAAAGTATATCACGGATGCACGACTCCTTTCTTTCGTGAACAAGATTGAAACTAAACTCGGCATTACTTTAAGCACAACACTCTAAACACAACACTCTAAGGGGTAGATCATGTATTTAAGAATTTTTTCTGATTTATGGTTAGGAAGATTAATCACATTACTTAACCCGTCTTATCAGCTTAGGATAGCAACTCTTAGTGATGTTAGAGCTAGCGGTACTGAAGGGCCTCTTAGCGTAATTGGTCAAAATACAAGGGTACTACAAACCATAGTTGACACCACGGGGCTTGTAACGTCTTTGGTATCTAATCAGTTTGTTCTTCCGGCTGGAACCTATTATTTTGAAGGGGCTGGAGTTTCGTACAATAATACTGGTTACACAAGATTACGGATTCGTAATATAACCGACAGCGTGACCAGTGTACTAGGTCTTTCGACATACAATGCCAATACAAACATCCAATACCAAAGTGTGCTGGTAGGTGAAGTAGTTATAACTTCGGCTAAAACTTTTGAGCTGCAACACTATACCTCTGCCTCACAGCGTTTTGGTCTTTCGTTAACCATGGGTGAATCTGAGGTCTTTGCACAACTAAAAATAACAAAAATTAAATAAACACTCTAAGAGGTAGAATCATGGGAAGTCCGATAGCATTGCAGAGGTCAATCAATGGATATACTTACTCAAATTTCAACTTGGGCGGCACCACCACTTTTAGGTGCCGTCATATACTTCGTCATCAAGAAGTTCGACGATTCAGAAAAGTCCCTAGACCTGTTAAGGAAGACCACGGATCACAATAAGAACACTTCAGACGAAAAGCTAAACGCCATCAACGACAAGCTTTCAACCACGTTCATTCAGCTTAGAGAAGACCTTAATAGAACATCCCAGCTTATTGTAAACGTCCAGACGACCATGAGTAAAGAGGTTCTGGAGATGAACAAGGCCACAACGGAGATGAAGGTTTCTAATGTTAGGGTTGAAAAGTGGTTAGAAGACTCTCGTGTTTATCACGGTCGAATCATTCACATAGATTCATCGGTTCAACGTCACGATCAACTCCTTGTCACTTCTGCTAAGATAATGAAGAATCATAATGAACGCCTTCACAAAACTGAAGGTGACATTATTAATTTAAGTAAAAAGAAGGTTGACGATGAAGGTGCTTAGTTTGCTATTAGTTTTTTGCCTATCTGGTTGTGGATCTAAACTCGTGAGAGACTCTAACGAATCAAGCATTGATCAGGGCTTTAAACGAGTCGAGACGTTGATTTGTAACCGACACGATGTTGGTGAGAACGGGTGCATTTTCCATGATGGAGAAGAACTAGGTGAACTTAAAATCTTTGTTATTAATTCTGGTTCTATCAATG
>Ga0163154_10010533_pt1 | contig 10254 bp, 10 predicted proteins | sample OliLakLV19MP9P1_FD_148649 | JGI IMG/M metagenome (GOLD analysis project Ga0163154, IMG submission 148649) | Freshwater microbial mat bacterial communities from Lake Vanda, McMurdo Dry Valleys, Antarctica - Oligotrophic Lake LV.19.MP9.P1 | ecosystem: Environmental > Aquatic > Freshwater > Lake >...
CGTCAGCACACCACCATCGGCAATCTCAGCCCCGTCGACTTCGAGCTCCAGCGGGCCAAGGCCGCTTAACCACCCGTGCGCACTATCGGGGGAGGATCAGCGGTATGTACCTATGCGAAATAATAACAACAAAACAAAGAGAGAGCCGGGGTCTTCCCGTGTTCTGCTCTCGCCAAGCGGTCATCATTTCACCGTCGCTTCAAATCGTGCGACACGAATCCACCGAGGAGGTAAGCTCAGATTCACAAGCGCAGATGCCTCGGTTGCAAGGCCCGGCGATCACATGGAACTTCAGGATGGCAGCGGTCAGGGCGAGGTGCTGATATGAACGCGCGCACTCTGCTGCAAGCCATCCTTGGCGACTGTGACCTTGTCGGCCTCAGCGTTCCCGCCACAGAAGGGAAAAGGGTTTTCCCGTCAGCCGTCCACGATGAGGCGGATCGATTGGCGTTGATTGATCAACACCTGGCGGGACAGATCGCCGGCCGTGAATGCCGGCGATCTAGCGATGGGCACACCTGGACCGAATCGCGCGCAATCGGGCTCCATGGGTATTGCCTCCGGGCTCGGTCTGAAGGCACCATGTGCGGATGGCTGGCGCTCGATATCGACGCGGGCGACCATAAGGCGGGCAGCGATGAATTAGCAGCCAAGGCTGCGCGGGCTGCCTGTTCGGTTATCGTGGCCCAAGGGCTTCCCTATTTACTCGCCCAATCGGGCGGGGGGCGCGGTTTCCATGTCTGGGTCCTGTTCGACCGGGAACAAGACAGCGGCTTTGCGCACTGGCTGGCCGGTTGCTTTGCAGCGACGGTGGTTCGCATGGTGCCTGGTGCTCATGTCGAGGCATTGCCCAAGCAGCGGACGGCGGCCATTGGGTGCTCGCTTGCCCTGCCGTGTGGCGGGAATCCCGCTGGCGCGGGTGGAGGCCGCCTCCTCTGGCCGGAGGACTTCAGCGACCGTGATGCCGCGACCGTCGAGACGGTTACAGGAAGCGCGCTGGCCAAGCTGCAAGTGCGCTACGATGAGAGCGAGCGCACACGGGTTTCACGCGTAGAAGCGGAGCAGCGAGAGGCGCGGCGACGGGCTTTCAGGAATCGGGGCAATGGCCGCGATCCGTTGACCCAGTTCGCACGATACCTGGAAGCCGTCCCGCCCGCTGTCGAGGGCGCCAATGGCGATGACCACACACTGCGTGTAGCCATGCTGGCGGGGGATTTCGGGCTTTCCCCTGATGCAGCCTTTTCCGCGATGTCGATTTGGAACGCGCGATGCGATCCACCCTGGACCGATCGAGAGTTGCGCTCAAAGCTGCATAGCGCCGCACGTAGCAGACGGACGCCGATTGGATGCAAGCTGGGGATGGAGGTGGCCCGTGGATAATCCAGCCGAAGTTTTCAATCGCGTTGTAGATGAGCGCGACAGATTGATTCCCTCCCATCCTTCAAAAAATGATCAAAGCAGTGGGCCCCATATCGCCAGCGAGCGCTACGTGGCCGAGCGACTAGCCAAGGAAGGGCGCATCCGCCAGGAACTGCGCTGGATCGACTCGGGGCCGAAGGCCGGCATGGTGCTTTGGAATGGTCGCTATTGGGCCGCGACCGGTCGGGCGGTTCCTCTGGTGTTGTCCGCTGCCGTTCACGAGCAGGTCGCGTGGATGCTGCGGGAGCACTTGATCGACAACAAGACTGCGCGCCAGCTTGAGAGCGCCGCGCAGACCAGCGCGATAGCTCGGCACCTTGAAGGTTACGACGAACTAAAAATGAACGCGGACGAGTTGGATCCACCCGGCATCCTCGTCGTTCCCGATGGCGTTATTGACCTGGCCACTGGCGAACTGCTCCCGCACGACCCCTCCCGATGCGTCACCCGCTGCACCGCCGTCAACGCTGGCGAGCAGGGCAACGACGTATGGCAGCGCATCGTCGCGCACCTCGCCACCATGGGCGAGAGCGTTGCGGCAGCTATGCAGCGATATATTGGCGCCGGTCTACTCGGCATCCCGCCGGATCGCCGCCTCCACTGGTGGCTGGGCAAGGGCAACGATGGCAAGTCCACGCTCATCCGCGCACTGTGCGGGGCGCTGGGCGACTACGCGGCAACCATCCCGGCCGAGGGTCTTACGCCTGGCGGTGCTCGCGGTGCTCACGGGCACGAACTGCTTGCCGGGTTGGCTGGCGCTCGGCTCGCTGTCGCTACCGAGGTGGGCGAGGATTTGGACTGGGCCCTGATTAAATCCATCACCGGAGGTGACGCGCGGGTAACCAAGCGGTTGCACGGGCGCAACTACACGATCACCCCAACCGCCGCGCTGGTGTTCGCATCAAACCGCGTGCCCGTTGTCAAATCGGGTGACCAAGCGGCAGCCGACCGCATCGGCATCGTCTCGTGGCGTCAGCCTGAAGACAATGACCCCGAGGTGGCGGCAGTGCTCGGGCGACCTGGGCCGGAGCGGGATGCGGTCCTGTCGGCTGCGCTCGCCTGGATGCTCGACGGGTGCTCGGCCTTCCAGCGGGACGGCGCGCTTGAGTTGCCGGGGATGGAGGCGCCGGGGATGGCTGCCGCCGAGGGCGTAGAGGCGTGGTGGAAGGATGGGACCGCCAACGGGTTAATCATCCCGCGCGCTGGCTGGACGCCTGCCGCGTCTGTCATCGAGGCAGCCCAGGATTGGTGCCAGGCCAACGGTCAGGGCGTACCCACCAAGACGGCGATCGGCACCTGGCTGAAGCGTCGGGTTGCCTCCAAGCGGGTTGGTCGGGGGAACGTCCGGACAACCACCTACGGGCTTCAACTGGGTTGGGACACTGTGGGACATGGTCTAAAGCGTCCCCCTATCACGTGTGAAGAGGACGGAATCAACCATGTCCCACCGTGTCCCATCATGGCCGAGGAGGGCAAAGCATGATCCGCCAAGCTCTCCCCAGTCTCATCCCTGGTAGCTTCATCCCCGGCAGCGCGGAGAGCCGGGCCACCGTGGACTGGGGCACTTCTGAGCGCCTGCCCCATCCCAGTTCAAGGCCCGAGCCCCCTTCCTCTGGGGAACCCCCGTCTCAGGAGGCACGGCGACCCCTTGGCATGGCTCGCTCTCTGGCCGCAGCAACGCGCAGGGCGGCATGGGAGGAGTGGGGCTCTGGGTGGAGGTGCGGCCCTGACTCTCCGCCTGGAGTGGGCTGGAAGCTGACCAAGAGGGGGCAGTCTGACCGTTTCTATCGGGACCGAGGCACTGCCTTGGCCAAGTGGACGGAAATGCGCCCAGCTTGGGAAGCGGAGGGCCAGCTATGAAGAAGCCCGGCCCCGCAATCGTCCGGACGGCGCTCAACGTGGCCAAGAAGCTGCGCAACGCACGGGCGTGGACACCGAACGCGATCTCATCGGCCGACCTTCACGACATCGCTGCCTTGGCGGTCCAGATGGCCCTGGATGAAGACCGGTGGAAGACCGTGGAATAGCTGGCTGCCTCGCGTGCGAGGAAAAGACGGGCAGGAATCATAACGGAACACGACCCTTGGGCAGCAATGCTCAGGGGTCTTTCGTTTGGCCAGGGCGGCGGCTGGGCCCCTCCGTGTGCGGTAGGTGCCTTTAGGGATCGAGGCAACGGGGATCGGGGCTGGGTTCCATGCGGATGGACCTGTTGACCTCCGTACGGGCGATGTTCCCCGGCGCCGGCTGCCGATGAAGTGAAGTGCCCGGCTGAGCCAGAAACTGCACCGGATTTTGTATGGGAGCTTGTATGGGAGCCATTATTGGGCCATTTTAGCCCCGCCCAACTGAGCCCATTAAATGACATAACCCCGGCTTTTGCCGAGGTTACGTACTTGGTAGCGCTGGAAGGAATCGAACCTTCGACCTATGGCTTATGAAGCCACCGCTCTAACCGCTGAGCTACAGCGCCGTCCGGGAGGGCGAAAGGCTAGACTTGAGGCGGTGAGCGCAAGAGGCAAGCCGGTTCGGACTCGTCCACCTCCTCGCCAGCGCTGGCGGCGCCTTCCGATTCCTGGGTCGCGGCGCTGCGCTTGGCGAGGAACGCGGCGAAGCCGGCTTCGAGGTCGACCGAGCGCGCCAGCACCGCTTCGAGGGCACAGGCAGCGTTCATCTCGCGCAGGAAGCGGGCCTCTTCGCTCTCGACCACCTCCTCGGGCTCGGCGCCTGGCCCGTCGTCGACCGCGTCATCGGCTGGCACGTTGGCGGCATCCGACGCGTGCCAGGTCACCAACGGGGTGCGGCGGCGCCGCCGGCGACCTTCCGGCATCGGCTCCTCAGATGGCGGCGCCAGCTCGCGTTCGCGCTCTGCCTGGTCACGGAAGCGCAGGCGGACCTCGCCGTACTGTTCGTGCTGGGTGAGTTCGAGCAGGCGCTGGCGGGTGCATTCGAGCACTGCGATCAGCACGCCGGCCTGCTGCACGGGATGCGGCTGGGCGCGCAGCAGTTCGCTGAGTCGCCCGTGACCGGTGGCCTGCAGGGACGAGGTCACCGCGGCCATGCGCGCATCCATCGGCACGTCGTCGTAGACGACGGTGCGCGGGCCCATGCCGGCCAAGCGGACGGCCACCACCTCCCACGCGGCGTAGAGCAGGTAGGGGTCGGCGTTGTCGAGCGAGAGACCATCGATCTCGTCCGGGTCCTCGGGGATGGCCTCGCGCAGCGTGCGCGAGCAGCGCTGCGCGCGTTCGGATTCGAGACCGGTAAGCACGGCCACCGCGTCTTTGAACGACCGGTAGGCGAGCAACTGGCGGATGAGATCGGCGCGCGGGTCGAACAGCTCGCCGTCACCATCCTCGTCCCCTTCCGGCGAGGCGTCCTCGGCAGGCGGAGCGACCATCCGGCTCTTGATCTCGAGCAGGGTCGCGGCCATCAGCAGGAAGTCGCCGGCGAGGTCGAGATCGACCTCAGTCCACCCCCGCACCGTGGCGATGAACTGATCGGCGATCAGCGCGATCGGGATGTGGGCGATGTCGACCTGGGTGCGGCGCACGAGGTAGAGCAGCAGATCCATCGGACCAGAGAACGCGTCGAGCTGGACGTGGTAGCCGAGATCGGGCGGCGTGGCCTCTGCAGTCGAAGCGGTTGGCGCCTCGGCGGGACTGGTCGCGACCTCGTTCATTCCGCCGGCACCATCCCGGCGAGTTCGCGGATGCGGCGATTCACCGCCTCGATCACATCTTGCGGCGTGCTGGTTCCAGCGGTGATGCCCACGTGCTGACGACCAGCGAACCACGCCGGGTCGAGTTCGTCCTCACGCTCGACGTGGTAAGCCGCGATGCCGCGGTCCGCGATCAACTCAAGCAGCTTGCGCGTGTTGGCGCTGTTGCGTCCACCGATGACGATGCCGAGGTCGATGTCCTCGGCGAGCAGGGCATGGATGGCCTGCTGGCGGTCTTTGACCGGCTGGCAGATGGTGTCGACGAAGCGGACCTCGCTGACGCCGGGAACCGTGCGGATGGCGCGCACGATGGCCTGCACCTTTTCCAACCGATTGGTGGTCTGGCTGACCACGCCGATGCGCGTGTGGCCGGCCAGGCTGCCGACCTCGGACTCGTCATTGATGACCGTGGCGGCGTGAAGGTTGCCGAGCACACCGCGCACCTCGACGTGGCTGGCCTCGCCGATCACCACCGGGTGGTAGCCCTCGCGTTCGAGGAAGCGGGCCAGCTTGTGCAGGCGGATGACGAGCGGACAGGTCGCGTCGTAGACGGTGAAGCCGCGCGCGGTGAGATCGGCCTTGGTCGTGTCGGCGGCGCCGTGCGCGGTGATCATCACTGCCGGTGTGGTGATGCTCCCAATCTGATCGCGTTCGATGATGCGCACGCCGTTGGCGCGCAGACGTTCGGTGACCTGCGGATTATGCACAAGCTGGCCGACGACGGTCAACTGGTCTTTGAACTGCGGATCCAGGGCAAGGTCGATCGCGTCCTGGACGCCGAAGCAGGTGCCCATGGCCTGGGCGAGGGTGATGCGCACGGAACCCCGCGGACTGGTGGTCGAAAACGGTTTAAACCGAAAAGAAGCCGGCGCGGCTGATGCCGCGCCGACGTGGTGAAGAGCCTCCGCTTGTGCCGTATCCAGCAGGCTTTCCCTGAACCGTATAGTTCAGGTGGGACCCTCCCCATCCGAGCATGGCTCTTCCGGGAGTGTCAGGGTCCCTGTTTGATAGAAAGGTCAGGGGATTGCGGCCAGACCTCGAACACAGCAGGGGCACGCGAAGCCTAACCAAAGGGGTCCGCGGCGCCATGCCCGATCCCCGTGGACCTTGCGCACGAACACCTGCATCGGCCGTCCAATGCTGCCATCTGTGGAGACCGAGGACGCCGGGGGCGCAGTAGGATTCAGCCAGACGGTCGGAGGCATAAAAGCCTCGTTGGTGAGGCGCCGCCCGATTGGAAGTTCGCCCGTGGTAGGGCGGGGCATGGCCACCTACGGGTGGCCATGCGTTTTGCCGCAGCACGAGACAGTTTTGCCGCACGAGACGAGGATTTGGTGGGGGTTGGCATGGCGATGGTCGATGGCAAGTCGTGGCATGTGCGACCCGTGGGGCGCACGGCGTGGGCGGTGTGGGCGGGTGATCTGCAATTGCCGGCAGGCGTGTTCCCCTCGGCCGAGCAAGCGGTGACGTGGGCGCGACGCCAGGCCGATCCCGCCCGGCACGGCCGAGTCCTGGTTCACGAACGGGATGCGAGCGTGAGCGAAGAGATCCTGCTCGGCGATTATCCGCACCTGCCCGATTGACCACGTCTCACCCCAGGAGTCTGTCGGGGGATAGGGAGCGAGCGAGGATGGCGCGAGGTGAACGCGCTCGGTGAAGGGCAGGTCGGGAGCGCTGGCGGCGCCGACGTCGCCGGCGAGCAGCCACAGCGTGGCATGCAGTCGGCCCGGCCCGGCCCGCCCAGTCCAGGTCAACGACGTTGCCGTGGCTGCACGGTCGAGGATCCGCTACTCGGTGACGTGCGGGTTGGCGATCATCTGCGCCGACTCGCCAACCTGGGCTGCCAAGGAGGCGTTGGCATGAAATCATAGGCCAACCAGGTCGACAGGGCGGCACGCAGCAGCGGGACGCCACCGCCCGCATCGGCCGAGCATCTCAGCATCCGCCAGGGCAGTCAGATGCTGAGGCGCGACCTGGGGGTGCTCGTGCCGGCGCTGCTGATCAGCGCGCTGATCAGCAGCATCCTGCTCGGCATCAGTCTCGGTTGGTTCCGCCTCTGATCCCGCGACACCGATATCGTCAGGCGCCGGCGCGGGCGCGGTAGTCGGCGAGCAGGCGCTCGATCACCTCGGGGCCGAGCGGCGCCTCAAGGCGGGCGCGGCGGGCGAGATCGTTGACGGTGTCGGCGACGCGATCAAGCAGCAGCTTCATCTCCTCGGGCGCCTCGGGCAGGGTTCCAACCCGGCATTCGTCGGCGCTGGTCAACTCGAGCTCCCACCCGCACTTGAGCAGCAACAAGCGCTGGCCGGCGGGACGGCGCAGCGCGTCGTCCAAGGGCAGTTCAGCGCTGATCTCGCAGACCAAGACCTTGTAATGCGTGGCGGTGACCTCGTCGGGATCCTCGAACACCGGCGCGTAGCGCAGATCGATGCGCACCTGCTCGCCGTAGAGCGCCAGTTCCTGGGGCCGGAGCTGGATGCCATAGAGGCGGTCGGCGACGATGCTGGGGGCGGGCATAGGCGGGGACGCTAGCTGGTCCGCACGTGCCGACCAGCCTCCGCGCGCCCGGGGACTTGCCTGCATGCCGGCGCTTGGCGAACATGCGGCGATGCCCGATCCCCAGCCAGCGCCGTCGTCCGATCGAGAAGCCCTGGTGGCGAGCGTCGAGCGCGTGCTGCGCGCCGAGGCCGAGGCGCTGGCGCGGCTGGCCGGCACCGCGCGCGCCCAGGGCGACGCGATCGCCGCCGCCTGCGCGCTCATCCACGAGCGATGCGGTGATGGGCGCCCCGGACGTCTGGTCGCGACCGGCGTCGGCAAGGCCGGATTGATCGCCCGCAAGGTCTCCGCCACGTTCGCCAGCACCGGCACCCCCTCCTTCTTCCTCCACCCGGCCGAGGCTCGTCACGGCGATCTCGGCATGGTCCAGGCGGCGGATGTCGTGCTCGCCTTCAGCAACTCGGGCGCCAGTGAAGAGATCATCGCCCTGCTGCCCAGCCTCAGCCACACCGGCGCCGAACTGATCGCGGTGGTCGGCGATGCCGGTTCACCGCTCGGCCGCCACGCGCGCGTCGCGCTCGGGATCGGCGTGGTGACCGAGGCCTGCCCGCTCGGCCTGGCGCCGTCGACCAGCACCACCGCGATGCTCGCGCTGGGCGACGCGCTGGCGCTGACCGTGCTCGAACGCCGTCAATTCACACCTGAACGCTACGCGCGTTTCCACCCTGGTGGCGCACTCGGGCGCAAGCTGATGACCTGCGCCGAGGCGATGCGCACGGGCGCGCGCCTGCCGGTGGCCGGGCCGGGTACCACGGTGATGGACGCGATGCGCGCGATCACCCGCGCCCGCGCCGGCAGCGTGCTGCTGATCGATGCCGGCGGCCGCCTGCGCGGCATCTTCACCGACGGCGACCTGCGCCGGCGCCTGATGGAGGCGACCGACCCCGCTCTGATCCTCGCCGCCGCGGTCGACACCGTTGCCACCATCCCCTGTCGGTCGATCCGCGCCGCTGAACTCGTCCAGGCCGCCTTGCGCCTGTGCGCCGAGAAGAAAATCAACGAGCTGCCGGTGGTCGACGACGATGGCCGCCTGGTCGGCCTGCTCGACGTGCAGGACCTGGTCGATCGCGGCTTCGCGGTGTGATGGGAACGCGCTGAGCGCTAGGAGCCTGTCGGGAATAGCGAGCGTCGCGCTGGCTCGCTATCCCCGACATGCTCCTAGCAGAACTACCGCGAGTGGAAGACGACGCCGGTAACGCCGACGAGACCGGCCGGAACCGACGGGCAGGATTCGTGCCCAGCCCCTCTTCAGTGCTGGCGCAGCGCGGCGGCAACCAGTGCCCAGCCCGCGGCCGGATCCACGCGTGCGGTGGGCAGGATGACGATGCGCTCGTTAGCCACGTTCACCCGCGCACGCAGCGCGCGCGTCGGGACGAAAGGCGCCGCCCGCGCGGTGATCACCAGCCGTCGCCCGCTCACCGCATCGGCGAGGGCGGTGGGGTCGACCGCCACCCCCAGCACGCGGTCGCCAAGCAGGACATCGCCGCGCCAGACCCGGCTGCCTGCTTCGCCGAACCCCACCGCCGACACGGGGCGGAAGTCGCCGCGATCCGCTACCACTGCCGTGAGGGCGTCCCAGCCACGCTCGACCAGCACCACCTCGGCGCCATCGGCCAGCGCGGCGTGCGCCCAGGCCACGCCGGTGCGCGCCAATTCGGTCGGATGGTCGGTGGCGATCGCGATGACGGCCCAGGGCTCGGTGTGGCGCGGCCGCACGAGCACCACGCCGTCGACCCGGTGGGCCTGCCACGGGTGCAGGTGCGCGGCCAACAGCGCCAGCGCGGCCAGGACGCAGGTCGCCAATGCGCCGGCTGCAAGCGCGTGCCAGGCGGCGCGCCCCATCCGCTCGCTGCGCGCCTGCGGCCGCGCCACAGCGGCCAGCGCCGTGCCGATCAGCGCCAGGACCAGGACGAGCGCGTACGGCCACCAGCGCTGGTGCGACTGGAACATCGCTCCCGTCAGGTGCGCCATCGCCAGCGCGGCGCATCCGGCGACCAGGCGCTGTCCGCGCATCCGTGGATCGGCGGCCAGCGCCAGCGGCCAGGCGATCAGGATCATAGCCGTGCCAGCCACGGGCAGCCCGTAGGTCAGCGCGGTGTCGAGGATGGCATTGAGCGGTGAGGCGAAGCGCCCGCCGAGCACGGCCGGCAGGTACCAGGCGTCGATCCAGTCCGGCGGATTGCTCGTAGGAACTCCCCGCCAGGGATGGTCGGCGATGCACGCGAGGGTCGCCCACCACAAACGCAGGCGATCGGCGATCGAGGCATCCACCACCACGCCTGCGACCATCCGGCTGCCCAGTGGTGCCACCAGGCTGGCCAGCGCGACGACTCCCAGTGCACCGGCGGCCAGCCGCCAGCCGATCGCCCGCAGCCCGACCAGAACCGCCACGCCGACCACCAGGGCAAGCACCCCCGCGCGCGATCCGCTCGCGGCGAGCCCGACCAGCGCGAGCACTGTGGCCACGGCGCCAAACCCGATCAGCGCCCGACGCCACGCCAGCCCGAGCGGGATGGCGTGGCGTCGGGCGCTGATCGGGTTTGGCGCCGTGGCCACAGTGC
>Ga0163154_10010534_pt1 | contig 10253 bp, 9 predicted proteins | sample OliLakLV19MP9P1_FD_148649 | JGI IMG/M metagenome (GOLD analysis project Ga0163154, IMG submission 148649) | Freshwater microbial mat bacterial communities from Lake Vanda, McMurdo Dry Valleys, Antarctica - Oligotrophic Lake LV.19.MP9.P1 | ecosystem: Environmental > Aquatic > Freshwater > Lake >...
ATGCAATTCGGCCAGCCCCACCTGGATCGAAACTTCGCCGGAGGGCGTTTCGAGGAAACGATCCAGCAGTTGCAGGATGCGCTTCTTTTGCTCGAGCGCCTTAAAGAGTTCCCGCAGGGTTTCGTGCGTCAGGCTCACGTCCAGCCCCACCAGGTTCGCCGTGCCTTCGAGATGAATCTCCGGCACCAGCGTCAAGTCCAGCAGGCCCTTGTTGTAAAGCTGCGTCAGCGTCTTCAAAATGACGTCGTACGTGGCCTGCTCCTGCTCAAAGCGCCGCTCAAGCTCACGCCGCACATCGTCCAGCATCCAGCCGCTGAAGTTGTGGTTGATGTAGTTGCGAATGCGGTGGAGCTCGTCCTGCGAAACTTTGCTATCGATGCCGACGACGCGGTTGCGCACCATCCGGTCGGCGGTGATGATGATCATCAGCACCCGCCGGTCGGGTAGCAGCAGCAGTTCGACCGTGTCTAGACGCTGGCTCGAAGCCGGAATGGCGGCGGCAATGGCGATGGTCTTCGACATCTCGCTTAGCACGTGCGAGGTGCGCTCCACATGGTCCTCAACGGTTTGGGCACGTCGGAGGTCGGCGCGCAGCCGGTCCAGCTCGGCGTTCAAAACCCGGCCCGTGGCCAGGCTTTCCACATAATGCTGAAAGGCCTTGCGCGTGGGCACCCGGCCCGCGGAAGCGTGCGACTGCGCCAGATAGCCCTCCTCGGTCAATTCCTGCATAATGTTGCGGATGGTGGCCGGACTCAAAGAGACTTGCGCGCTGCCGAGCGCCCGCAAGCTCTCTTTCTTCAGCACAATGTTTTTGGATGCCACCGGCTCGCCATTTTCGATGTAGCTCTGCACAATCGAGTGCAGCACTTCGATCGACCGGGCAGCGAGATGGGATGCGGATGCCATATCTGGAAAGTAGCTGAGCCTATCACGATTCTAGCGCCCCCTGCCGATCGCAGTGCGGATTCTCTCCACAAGTCGCAGCGCGCTTGGTAGACTAGGTGTTTTCGTTTACGGGAGACTTTGTCTTGAAATTCTTGCGGCTGCTACTCATCGCCTACGCCAATCTGCACCATTTCGCCATCACGATTCTCTTAGGCGGCATCGGCTTTGTCTCCTGGTCTTCCGGCACCACCAGCGTCAAGCTCGAGATGTTCCCCTGGACGGGCGAAGAACTCGTCGCCTGGCTGCTGCGCATCTCCGCCTTGGGCTTTATCGCTTGCGTGGGTCACATCACCGGCAAGTTCCCGTATCTGCTACCGCTCACCACCCTGGGCCTCGCGATTCTCTTCTTCCGCGGCTTCTTCTGGCTGCCCTTTCACTTCGATAACCCGGAGCAGTTCTACTGGATCATCGCCTTCGTCGCCGGCACCGGGGGCGCCTTCCTCAGCAGCCTCGCGTTTTTCTTCGGCAAACCCAAAACCTGACTTCCGCTCCCTCATGGGGTTTACGTCCCAGCCACGAATTTCGCGCACCCTTTGCTGGTGACGGTAGCGGTTGCCATGATGTCTCCTTACGTAAGAGTATTTATGGTAAAGAATCTAACTCAACCCTTAGTCACCCTTTACTAGCCCGCAGCGTAAGCTGTGGGGTGACAATCGCTTTACTAGCCCGCAGCGTAAGCTGTGGGGTGACAATCGCGCGATCGCTTACGGTCGGCCCAATAGAATTAACAACTCCCGGATTCATTTCGTAAACTAGCCCGCTGCCTAAGCGGTGGGGCACCCGTGCTAGTGATTATGCCGCGGAATCTCCTTGCCCACGTCCTGATACTTCACCGCAAACTCGAGCACCGCGCCCGATTCCAACTGCCCAACATGGGCGCGGAAGAGCTCCTGCCACGGCGTCTGGCTCGGCCGAAGGTCGATCTTCATCTCAGAACGCCGCTGCGCGATCTCTTCCTCTGAGATCAGCACGTCCACCCGACGCTGGTTCAAGTCGACGGTGATGCGGTCTCCGGTCTGCAAGATGGCCAGGTTGCCGCCCACGGCTGACTCGGGCGACGCGTTCAGGATCGACGGGCTGGCGGAGGTGCCACTCTGCCGTCCGTCACCCAGAGTGGGCATCTGGTTCACGCCGATCTTGATCAGCGCATCCGGCGGCTGCATGTTGACGACTTCGGCGGCGCCCGGTTGGCCCACGGGACCCACGCCGCGGATCACCAGGATGCAGGTTTCGTCGATCTCAAGCGCCGGGTCGTTGATCCGGTCGTGGTAATCTTCTGAGCCCTCAAAGACAATGGCGCGGCCGGTGAATGTGTTCTCGGCACCAGGACGGGCCAGGTACCGCTGGCGGAACTCTTCGCCGATGACGGAGGTCTTCACCAAGGCCGAATGGAAGAGGTTGCCGCTGACCACGAGGAAGCCGGCGTTGGGCATCAGCGGCTCGGCCACCGTGCGGATCACCTTGGCGTCGCGGCTGCGCCAATGGCTGTAATTCTCGCCAGCGGTCTTGCCGGAAACGGTGAGCGCCTGCGTCTGGATGAGCCCGGCGGCGATCAGCTCGCCCATCACCGCAGGAACGCCGCCCGCCAAGTGATAAGCCTCGCCCAGGTATTCGCCCGCTGGCTGACAGTTGACGATGAGCGGCACGTGATGGCCGATCTTCTCCCAATCCTCGATGTCGAGCTCAATGCCGATATGGCGGGCGATGGCATTAATGTGCGGCGGGCAATTGGTACTGCCTCCAATCGCCGAGTTGACGACGATGGCGTTGTCGAAGGCGGCCCGCGTCAGGATCTGGCTCGGCTGCAAATTCTCGCGGACCATGGCCACAATGCGGCGGCCGGTCTCATAGGCCATCTGGGCCCGTTCGCGATATGGGGCAGGTATAGCGCCGCACCCGGGCAGCGACATGCCCAACGCTTCGGCCAGCGAGTTCATCGAAAGCGCCGTGCCCATGGTGTTGCAATGGCCGATGCTGGGCACCGACGAGGCCACCATCTCCATGAAGCCGTGGTAGTCGATGGTGCCCGCGGCAAACAGCCGGCGCGCCTCCCAGATGGCCATGCCGCTGCCAGCCAGCTTGCCCTCGTAGTAGCTGTTGATCATGGGCCCGCCGGAGAATACGATCGACGGGATGTTCACCGTGGCGGCGGCCATCAGGCAAGCGGGCGTCGTTTTGTCGCAGCCGGTGGTCAGGATGACGCCATCGATGGGATTGCCATGCAACACCTCGACGAGGCCCAGGTAGGCCAAATTGCGATCAAGCCCCGCCGTCGGCCGTCGGCAGCCCTCGTGAATCGGATGCACCGGAAAGACGAAGGGCAATCCACCCCCATCGCGCACGCCATCGCGGAGGCGGCTGGCGAGCTCCAGCAGATGCCGGTTGCAAGGCGAGAGGTCACTGCCGGTTTGCGCGATGCCGATGATGGGCCTGTCGCTCTGGAGTTCCTCGCGCGTGAGGCCGTAGTTGGGAAAACGCTCCATATACAGGGCGGTCATGCCTGGGTTGGCGTGGTTGTCGAACCAATTGCGGCTGCGCAGGCGGCCGGGACATTCTTGCTTGGGGTCGAGGCTCATGGAGCCCCTATTGTATCCGGCGTGTCACCCCTTCAGCGGGTGCAATCTCGATTCCCGTTCAACACTCTGCCTCAGGTGTGGGACCGGCGTTATCGCCGGTCGGAAGAAACCTGATACTTTAGCCAGATGCGTTTCATGCTCCTCGCTCTTTCGCTAGGCTTTGCCCAGGCGGCCACGATCCAGGTCTTCGGCAAAGATGGCCAACTTCGCGAAGTCACCACCAACTTGAAGGCCATCAAGGTCGACGGTCGCACCATCCCGCTGGCCCAGATTTTGTCGATCCACTCGGCCGAACCCGCCAGCCCCGGCGAGCAGGCCCGCATCGAAAAAGCCTTGCCCCTGCTAATCGCCGCCGACCAGAAAACCAGCGCCCAAAACACCAGTGACCGGGCCCAGCGCGACGCCGCCACCGCTGACCTGGTCTCCATCGGCCTGCCCGTCTTAACGCCCCTCCTGCTCACCTACAAAGACACCGACCAGCACGAGCCCAAGCCCCTCTACCGCCTCTTCGAGCGCATCATTCCCAGCCACGCCGACGGGCCGGACCGCACTCTCAGCCTCATCCGCCTCACCAACGGCGAGAGCCTCCGCGGCAAGGTAGAAGCCTTCAGCGACGGGCCCCTCAACTGGGCCGAGATCCGCCGCCTGGCCGTCAAACAGAAGCAAGTCACCCGCCAAGTGGACGTCCACTCGCTGTTTCACTGCACGAAGATCGAGTTCTTCGATACCGGCATCGGCCTCGCCGAAGGCTCCAAGCTCGATTCCAAAGCCACCGGCTTCACCCGCCTCTCCTGGGAAACCGACGGCTGGGCCACCGACCCCAACGGCCTGCAAAAGCCCGGCCCCAACTACAAGACGAACCTGGTCGACGGCCAACCCTTCGGTGCCCTAGTCGGACGCGTCAATAATGGCGAGAACTTCCTGCTGGGCAAGATGGCCCTGAAACAAGGCCTCGGCAATGGACGCCTGATGCTCGCCGTCAACGACAACGGCCACTGGCAAAACAACCTCGGCCACTACCGCGTCCGCCTCACCGCCACCGACGCTTACGACCTGGGCGATCCCCAATAAGCGACTGGCGATTTCAATTCCCACGCGAAGCTCGATTTCACTGACAACCAAATTCCGCCATAATGGTAGTGGAGAAGCCATGCCATATACATCAAAGGCGGTCGCGAACTATTTCCTCGATCTGGCGAAGCGAGATGGGAAACTAGTAGATCCCATGAAGCTCCAAAAGCTCGTGTACTTTGCGCATGGATGGAACCTCGCAATCTCTGGGAAACCGCTGCTTGCCGACACGGTGGAGGCATGGCAATTTGGCCCCGTCATTCCTGACCTGTATCATGAATTTAAACACTTCGGCCGCAATCCTGTGACCGATTGGGCATCGACGCTTACGTCTTCTGGCAAGAGCATCAGTATCACCTTCGATTCGGTTCCTGAATCTGACGCAAATGTGCGCGCACTCCTGGATCGCGTTTGGCAGGTTTATGGCAACTTTAGTGGCATTGAGCTGTCTAACCGGACCCACGATGAAGGTTCCCCATGGGATTTAACTTGGCAGCGGGCCGGTGGTCGGAAGAACGTCGATATCGAGGACGCCATGATCCGCGATTATTTCAAGGATAAGCTCGTTGCCGCCGGAGAATGATCCCCAAGTCGATTGGTACGCGTAACTCAAGCGAATCAGTACCCCTGCAAAAACCGGTGTCTCCGAGCCAGACAAGAACACAAAAGCGGAAGCGGAAGATCTCGAAAATCAACACAAGAAGGCGCAACTTGAGGGCGTTAAGCAGGACACTGAGGAACGCAAGAAGTACGCTTTTTGGTTCTTTGTCCTGGCCTGCGTTTGGATTACAATCGTGACGGTTTTGCTGCTGTTGCAAGGCTTTGGATTGCGCTCCTGGGAGTTCAAACTCAGCGATACTGTGATGCTGGCAGTGATCGGATCGACGACGGTTAATATCCTCGGAATCCTCTATGTAGTGGCCAACTACTTGTTCCCCAAGCGTTGACCCCGATCCATGGCAATTGTTCAGCAGCCTGCTGCACAATTGTCTCCTCCAAAACCCCTACCTTACGATCAGGGCTAGGAGTATGATCTACTCGTACCGTGATCACTAGGCGCGACTTCGGCACCACCAGCGCCGTGGCCCTCACCACGGCCTTTGGCTTCTCGCTCGCCCCGGCCCAGGCTGCGGTGCGTGAACTCAAAATCTCCCGCACCACCCAATCCCGCAGCGTCTGCCCTTATTGCGCCGTCGGCTGCAGCGTCATCGTCCATTCGCTCGGCGATAAAGCCCGCAATGTCCGCTCCTCCGTCGTCCACATCGAAGGCGATACCGACTCACCCGTCAACCGCGGCACCCTCTGCTCCAAAGGCATTTCGCTCAAGCAATTCGTCAATTCGGACCGCCGCCTGACGAAGCCCCTGTACCGCGCGCCCGGTGCCAAAGAATGGCAGGCCATCTCCTGGGATCAGGCCTTCGAGAAGATGGCGCGCCGCATCAAAGACTCGCGCGACCGCGGCTTCCTCGAGCAAGACGACCAGGGCCGCACCGTCAATCGCCTCGAAAACATCGTCATGATGGGCGGCTGCACCGACACCAACGAAATCAATTACCTCATCTCCAAGTTCCGCTTCGGCCTTGGCCTGTTGCCCTACGAGAACCAAAGCCGGCTTTGACACGGCCCCACGGTGGCCAGTTTGGCCGCCACCTTCGGACGCGGCGCCATGACCAACGGCTGGACCGACGTCGCCAACGCCGACGTCATCCTCGTCATGGGCGGCAACCCCGCCGAAAATCACCCCGTCGGCTTCCGCTTTGTGATGGAAGCGCGCCTCAAGCGCAAAGCCAAGCTCGTCTGTGTCGACCCCCGCTTCACCCGCACCGCCGCCGTCTCCGACTACTACGTCCCCATCCGCTCCGGCAGCGACATCGCCTTCCTCGGCGGCCTCATCCACCGCGCCGTCTCCACCGGCAAGTACCAAGCCAACTACGTTCGCGAACACACTAACGCTGGCTTCCTCATTCAAGAGGGCTTCGGCTTCGAAGGCGGCCACTTCACCGGTTGGAACGCCGAGAAGAAGGCCTACGACAAGTCCACGTGGCAGTATGAGATGGGCCCCGATGGTTTCGCCAAAGTCGACCCTACGCTCGAACATCCCCGCTGCGTCTTCCAACTCATGCGCCAGCACTATGCGCGCTACACGCCGGAAAAGGTCTCCGAGATTTGCGGCTGCACGGTAGTGGAATTCGAACGCGCCGCCGACATGATCCTGGTCGCGCACGCCGAGAATAAGAGCGGCACCGTACTCTATGCTTTGGGTTGGACGCAGCACTCCCACGCCGTCCAACTCATCCACGCCGCCGCCATGGTTCAGTTACTCATGGGCAACATCGGCATGCCCGGCGGCGGAGTCAACGCCCAACGCGGCCACGCCAATATCCAAGGCTCCACCGACATGGGTGCCTGGAATATGCTCCCCGGCTATCTAAAAATCCCGCGCGCTAACTGGACCTCGCTCGACGAATATCTGAAGGCCAACACTCCCAAGGCACTAAGACCCAATTCCATGAACTACTGGGGCAACACGCCTAAGTTCATGACCAGTTTATTGAAGGCTTACTACGGCGCCGATGCGACGCCGGAAAATCAATATGGCTATCAGTGGCTGCCGAAAATTGCCGAAGCAGCCAATCATAGCTGGGCTTACTTCTTTGACGGCATGACCGAAGGCAAAGTGGAGGGCCTCATCAGTTGGGGCATGAACCCGGTCGCCAACGGCCCCAATACTAAGAAGATGCTGATGGGCTTATCCAAGCTCAAGTGGATGATCGTCGCCGAGGTCTTTGAAACCGAAACCGCCGGCTTCTGGAAGGCCAAAGAGTTAGCCGAAAAGTATTATCCCCAAGCCGGGGACGCCGCCAGTATCGAAACCGAAGTCTTCTTACTCCCCGCCTCTTGCTTTGCCGAAAAGGACGGGGCCTTCGTGAATTCTTCCCGCTGGTTACAATGGAAAGAAACCAATATCGAGCCCCCCGGCGACGCCAAGCGCGACCAGGAGATTATGTCGCGCCTCTTCCTCAAAGTCCGCGAACTCTACGAGCAAGAAGGCGGTAGGTCCCCTGAGCCCCTCACTAAAATGAAGTGGGACTATGCCACGCCGCACTCGCCATCGCTCACCGAAGTCACCCGCGAGATCAGCGGCCGCGACCTCACTACCGGCAAACAACTCAATGGCTTCGGCGAACTCAAAGACGATGGCAGCACCGTCTCCGGCTGCTGGATTTACTCGGGCTCCTACACCGAAGCCGGCAACCAGATGGCCCGCAAAGGTCAGGAGGACCCCACCGGCCTGGGCCTCTTTCCCAACTACTCCTGGAGTTGGCCCGCCAACCGCCGTATTCTTTATAACCGCGCCTCGCTCAGCACCGCCGGCAAACCCTGGGACGAAACCCGCGCCCCGTTGCGCTGGGATGGCCAACGCTGGAAGGGCGACATCCCCGATTACAAGTCCGACGCCAAGCCCGAACAATACGGCTCTTTTACGATGCTCCCCGAAGGCGTTGCCCGGCTCTTTGCGCCGGAGTTAGTTGAGGGTCCTTTCCCGGAGCACTACGAGCCCGCCGAATCGCCGGTTGAGAATTCCCTTCATCCCTTAGTCAGCTTCAACCCCGCCGCCTGGGTCATCCAAGGCGTCGGCGATCAACTCGGCAACGCCAAAGACTATCCTTATGTCGGCATCTCCTATCGACTCACCGAACACTTCCATTACTGGACTAAGAACGTATCCGCCAGCAGCCAATTACAAAGTAACTTCTTCGTTGAATTACCCGAGGCTTTGGCCAAAGAGAAAGGCATTGTAAGCGGCGACTTAGTGCGAGTTACTTCGGCCCGCGGCAAAGTAGAAGGCCCCGCCTTAGTCACCAAGCGTCTGCGCCCGCTTCAGATCTCCGGCCGCACCGTCTATCACGTCGGTCTGCCCATCCATTGGGGCTTCATCGGCCGCATCAACGGCCCGCTGATCAACAACCTCACCGCCTCCGTGTACGACCCCAACTCCGGCACCCCCGAGTATAAAGGCTTCCTTGTGAACCTGGAGAAGCTATGACCCAAACCGTCGTCAAACTCATCGACACCACCCTCTGCATCGGCTGCAAGGCCTGCGAAGTCGCCTGCCAGGAATGGAACGACCAGGAGTTCACCCTCGGCACCTTCGGCGGCACCTACCAAACCATGCCGGACCTCGCCCCCAACTTCTGGAACCTCATCAAGTTCAACGAGCGCGAAGTCGACGGCGGCATCTCCTGGCTCATGTCCAAGTACCAGTGCATGCACTGTGCCGATCCCGGCTGCCTCCGCGCCTGCCCCGCCCCCGGCGCCATCGTCCAGGCCAAAAACGGCATCGTCGACTTTGTCTCCGACAACTGCATCGGCTGCGGCTACTGCATCACCGGCTGCCCCTTCGACGTGCCGCGCCTCTCGCCCGAATCGAAGAAGGTCTACAAGTGCACCCTCTGTTCAGACCGTGTCGCCGTCGGCCTGGAGCCCGCCTGCATCAAGAGCTGCCCGACGAACTGCCTCACCTTCGGCGAACGCACCGAAATGCTCCGCGTCGCTGACCAGCGGGCCAATGTCCTGAAGGAAGACGGCCACGCCCAAGCCGGTGTCTATAATCCAGCCGGTGTCGGTGGCACCAACGTCCTCTACGTCTTGAAAGACGCCTCCGACCCCACCGCCTACGGCCTCCCCAAGGACCCGACGATCCCGCTCAGCGTCATCCTCTGGAAAGGACCCATCAAATGGCTCGGCACCTTCCTCTTCGCCGGCGGCATCCTGGGCGCCTTCTTCCACTACCTCAAATTCGGCCCCAAGCACGAGGAGGCCCCCGATGATGAACCGCTATGACTTCGCCGAGCGCGCCATCCACTGGCTCTCCGCCCTCAGCTTCGCCTATGCCACGTTTACCGGGCTAGCCCTCTGGTCGCACAAGCTCTACTGGCTGGCCGCCGTCTTCGGAGGCGGCAACGCCACTCGCTTCGCCCATCCATGGGCCGGAATCGGTTTCGCCCTCGCCCTCGGCTTCATGTTCCGCCGTTGGGCCGGCCAGATGCGGCTCGACCGTGACGATCAGCTCTGGCTTCGCAAATCGACCCAGTACGCCATGAACCAGGACGAAGGCCTCCCCGAAGCCGGCCGCTTCAATGCCGGGCAGAAGATGCTCTTCTGGCTCCAGTCCTTGGCTTCGTTTGGTCTGCTGGCCACGGGCTTGGTCCTGTGGTTCCCGGAGTGGATGCCCCGCACCCTGCGGCTCTGGGCTATCTCACTGCACCCCTTCACCGCGATATTAGCCATCTCTCTCATCATCTTGCATGTCTATATGGGGACTGCCGCCATCCCTGGGGCATTTCGAGCAATGATCCAGGGAAGTGTCACTCGTGGTTGGGCCAAGGCGCATCACCCAAAGTGGCTCAAACAGAAATCTCTTGCCAAATAAACGATTCCATGGCATAAAATAGCTATGAGTGCTACCGGAACAGCGATGGTCGATACCGCCGGGAGAGTTGTCATACCCTCCAAGATGCGACAAGAAATGGGGATCGAGAGCGGCTCGGAGTTAGTTATGGCTCTCGAGAATGGCGTGTTAACGCTGGTCTCGAAGAAGTCCGCACGGCAGGCTGCGCGGGCGGCGGTAAAGAAGCTAGTTCCTGCCGGGGGATCGCT
>Ga0163154_10010535_pt1 | contig 10253 bp, 10 predicted proteins | sample OliLakLV19MP9P1_FD_148649 | JGI IMG/M metagenome (GOLD analysis project Ga0163154, IMG submission 148649) | Freshwater microbial mat bacterial communities from Lake Vanda, McMurdo Dry Valleys, Antarctica - Oligotrophic Lake LV.19.MP9.P1 | ecosystem: Environmental > Aquatic > Freshwater > Lake >...
GGCTATGCGACCGTCGCGGCCAGCGCACCGCCGACCAGCCCCATCCAGGGGTTGCCGCTGGCCGCGACGGTCGCATAGCCCGCTACCGCGCCGACCAGCATCTGCCCCTCGATCCCGAGGTTGATGCGGCCCACGCGTTGGGTCAGGCATTCCCCCAGCAGCGCCAGCAGCAAAGGCGTGGCACTGCGCAAGGCCGAGATCAGCAGGCCGGTGAGGATGATTTCGGCGCTAGTCACGCGGTTTCCTTCGGTCGGGCAGCCACCGGGCGCCGGCGCCGAGCACGGCCACGAACAGCAGACCTTGCACGACCAGCGTCACCGATGACGGCACCCGAGCGTTCATCTGCAAACCGTCTCCCGAGGCCAGCAGCCCACCGATGAGCAGCGACATCCACACCGTCCGCCCCACCCGGTTGCCAGCCAACCACGCCACGAGGAAGCCGCTGAGACCGGCACCCTGCGAGAGGTCAGACTGTAGGCGGCCCTGAACAGCCGATGCTTCGGCGATGCCGGCCAAGCCTGCCAGCATTCCACCGATCCCCATCGTCAGCAGCACCTGCGGCGCGATGCGCCGCCCGGTCACGTGTTCAAGCCGCGGATTGCTGCGCAGCACGTCGAGCTCCAGGCCCCAGCGTGTGCGGTCAAGCAGGAAGTACAGCAGTGCGGCCAGGCCGAGCGCCAGCAGCAGGCCGGCATGCGCGCGGCTGTCGGCCAGATTGGCCAGGCGCGCCGCACCTGGGAACTCGACCGTCGCAGGCCAGCCCTGGCTTTGAGGGTTCTTCCAGGGGCCGTAGACCAGCCAGGTGACAGCAAGTGCTGCAACGTAGTTCAGCATCAGCGTCGAGATCGTCTCGTTGACGCCTGCCGCAGTGCGCAGCAGTGCCGGAACCATCGCCCACATCGAACCGCCGACCATGCCACCGAGCAGCACGGAGGGCAGCAGCAGCCCCTGCGGACCGGTCCAGGCCAGCATCACGCCTGTGCCGCAGATCGCACCGAGGTAGAGCTGGCCTTCGGCCCCTACCGAGATCAGGCCCAGTCGTGCGGGCACCAGCGTAGCCAGTGCGCACAGCAGGATCGGCGTGGCGCGCAGCAACGTTTCGCCGATGGCATAGCCACTGCCTGCTGAGGCGTTGGCGATCTCGATGAAAATCGCGCCAGGGTGGTGCCCGATAAGCAGAAAGAAGCCGCTTGCCATCGCGCCGAAGAGGAGCAAGGCGCGCAGGGTGTGGACGAACGGACCGGGCGCTGCCACTGCGGCGGGGCTCACGTGTGCACCTCGTGCTGGCGCGTTGCTGCCGCGCCGGTCTCTTCCTGCGTCTGCCCTGTCATCCAGCGTCCCAGGTCGAACGCGGTCGACAGGCGAGCATCGACCACCCGCACGACGCGGCCCTCGGCCATGACGGCGATCCGGTGCGCATACCGCAGCAGGTCGTCCAGATCCTCCGAAATCCAAAGCACCGCTGCGCCCGCACGCGCCAGCCCGAACAGCGTCTCGTAGACCTGGGCCGTGGCGGTGATGTCCAGCCCCATCGTCGGGTAGCAGGCGACCACGGCAGCGGGTTGTTGCGACAACTCGCGTGCCGCCACAAGCTTCTGCAGGTTGCCGCCCGACAGCGTGCCGGCCGCCGCCGACGGATCGGCCGGCCGCACTGCGAAGCGCTCGAGAAGCGGCTGCGCACGCAGCGCCAGCGCAGCCCGGTCAACGATGAAGGGCAGACCACGCAGATCCTTCAGAGCGAGGTTGACTGCCAGCGGCAAGGTGGGTGCCACCGCGTTGCGCAGCGGCTCGGCCGGGATGTAGCCCAATTGAGGCGACGGCTGCGCTGTCCGGCGCGGCGCGCGAAGCAGTTCGCCGTCCAGAATGATTTCACCATCATCGAGCGGGCGTGCGCCCGCGATGGCTTCGGCCAACGCCGTCTGCCCACCGCCCGAGATGCCGGCGACGCCGACAATCTCGCCGCCACTCACCTGCAGGTCAATATTGCGCGCGGCGCCAGCGCTCATGCCCTTGATCCACAATCTCACCGGAAGGGTCGCCTCCAGGTATTGCGGCGCATCTACAGCGGGTGGCGCGTTGCCGACCATCCAGCCGATGATGCTGTTGTCATCGGCCTCGGCGACCTGGATCTGCGCAACGACGCGCCCGGCGCGCATCACGGCCACGGCATCGGCGCAGGCGCGCACATCGGCCAGTTTGTGGGTTATCAGCACCACGGCAACGCCGTCTGCTGCGAGCTCGCGAATCAGCGACCACAGTCGCTGCGCTTCGGTCGGCGTCAGCACGGCGCTGGGTTCGTCGAGGATCACGCAGCGGGCGTTGCGCATTCGCACTTTGACCAGCTCGATCAGTTGCAGTTGGCCGATGCTGAGACTGGCCACCTTCGCCTCGGCCGCAACGCCCGGCGCGAGCCGGAGCACATGTTCGTCGAGTGTCCGCAGCGCCCTGGCCCGCCTGCCGACCCACCACGGTGGCTGGTCAAGTGCCAGCGCCAAGTTCTCTCTCACGGTCAACGCGGGAATCAGGCTGGATTGCTGGAAGACCATGCCGATGCCGCAGTGCATGGCGACGCGCGGTGAGCTTATCTTCAACGGCTGGCCGTCCACCTCGATCACGCCGGAGTCCGGCTGGTGGATGCCGTACAGCAGCTTCATCAGCGTGCTCTTGCCGGCACCGTTTTCGCCGAGCAGTGCCAGCACCTGTCCCTTGCGTATCTCCAGGTCGGCGTCGGTGACCGCAGCGACATCGCCGAAGCGCTTGCAGATGCCCGATAGCTGCAAGGTCATCACTGAACTTTGGAATGGATGTCCATGCAAGACACTCTATGAGGCCACCTGCCCTGCGTCGATCAGGCGGCTCGTGGTTTCAGTGGCATGGAATCCACTTGCTTGGGGTCACGGAATCCATGACCCCATCGCAGGGCTCGGATGCCTGCTGCCCATGTCAAAACCGGACCACGACACAAGGAGCAGGGGAGTGACTTTCCAACCGTGCCTCGGCGTGCAATCGGGACCAACCCTGAGGAGGTTGAGTTGCCGCCCTGAGATCCGTCACGACCTGCGTTGGTATGACCTCGACTCGCGGATGCCGAGTGCGTGCTGGAAGACAGAGATCGACAAGGCCAATGATCGACCGCGAAGTGATGCTGGCCGTCGGCACAAATCGACCTTTGCTACATTGCCACCGCTCGTTGAGTTGTGTTTTGAGACTGGTGAGACGTTCTCAGTGATTGCAGGGCCGCAGCAACTTTGTCTGCAAGTTGAGGGGCTGCTGAGGGTCGAGCCTTGCCGCTCAGTGCTGCTGTTCTGCGTCGGCTAAACAGTCGCCGGCCTGTTGTCGCACTCGCGCCGCGATCACGCAGCCACAGAGTGCGCCTCGAGGTTCACGTTCAGGCGTTCGCGAATTGCGTGGAAGATTGCCGCCAGGTTGTCCATGCTAGGGTTGCCCGCGGACGACAACATGCGGTGCAGGCTCTTGCTGGGCTTGCCGGTCAGGGTGGCGAGTTGCTCGAAGCCGATGGTCGCGTTGATCAGGTCTCGCAGGATCAGGCGCGACGTTTCGGGCTCTCCGTTGAGGAACAACGTAGCAGCTTCGTTGAGCAGCGCCTGCGCGAATGCAGGCTCGCGCTCGACCCGCTCGACCACGGTCTGCTTGAAATCACGCGTCAGTGCCATGAGACTCACCTCTTTCTCTTGTTTGCGCTCGGCTTTACAACCCCGGCCTTCTTGCGCACCTTTTACTCGGCCAGCAGGGCCCTGGCCTGATCAATGTCGCGCTGCTGGCCGCGCTTGATGCCACCACCGAAGAGCACGATCAGTGCTTCAACGTCCTTGGCCAAGTAGATGCGTTAACCCGGTCCCCAATCGATGACGTACCTGCCCATGCCATCGCACCACTTGATGTTGGATGAGTTGCCCAACGCCATGCGCAGATTAGCCGTAGCATCTTCCTCAAGCTGACCACGACCGGCCACTTGAACTCGACTTGGTTCCTCGCCAACAGCACCGGCACGGCCGTCAACAGCAACGACTACATCCTCTACGAGACCAACACCGGCAAGCTGTTCTACGACGTCGACGGCAACGGCGCTGCCGTGGGGGTTCATTTCGCCACCCTGACCAACGCGCCGGTCATCAACAGCTTGGATTTCTTTGTGACCTGAGGCGGGCACAAGGCCGGCCCGCGCCGGCCTTGGACCAGAGAAGGGGAGTTGACGCCGACCCAATCGGTCAGGGGTAGCGCGGTGAACACCGGAACGGGCGCCTGTGCTGCCGGCCCCTATCTGCTGCCGACGGTCTTGCATAGTCGTCAAGTGTTTTGCCAACAGCGAGCGATGGTGCCCATCCGCCCGGCGCTGCGCCTTGGCAATCTAGCGACTCAACCCTTCTCATAGCTTGGTCCGGTGGACCTCGGCGGCGATGTCTCGGAACGGCTGGACCTGTCGACGCCCCGACGGGCAGCTTCCTGAATCGGCTGCGAATTCACCCTCCCGGCCAGGTCCGGACGTTCAAGGTCTGTGCAGCGGCGCGCCGGGCGAGTCTTCAGAGAGAGCTCAGAACTCCTTCTGATGCGCGACCGCCATCACACGATCAGCTTCACCTTGCTCAACCGCTTGGCGCGGCGAGCGCCCGCCGAGCCCATCGTGCGGCGATTCCAGGAACGACAACAACGTCCTTCCGTCCGTCGTACCGAGGGCCGCCGACATTCGCGGCAGTAATTCCCACATCGACGTCTCGAATTGCCAGCGCGGAAGCCGGAACTCGCTCTTGGTGTCGGTCAGGCCGACCGCGCGGCCTCTTGCAATCCGTCCCCGGATGGTGACGAGCGTCGTGGCCATCAGCTGTGCGGCCTCATCAGCAGAAATCATGTCAGCGGCAGCCAACCCTTGCTGCTGGGCAGGCAAGCTGGAAACGATCAGGGCACCAACTTCGGAGGCGGGCAGATAGTCATCAGGTTTGCGGTGCGAATCGATCGCAACGCCCTTGAAGATCAGGCTTTTTTTCAACGTGCCCCCGATGCTGCCCAGCGAAATCTCGGCCGCGGCGCTCTGGTCTTCGACCTGCCAAATGCCTTCCTCGGCCCGCGTGAAGACTTCTACCTGACGCGTCGCGGCGTCGGCCAGCACGTACTCGCGCAACGAAGCGGCCATCCGATACCGCCGGAACTTGTCGCGCTTGTCGTATCCTGTGGCTGCAGGGTCTATGACCTCGATCACCAACGTTGGGTCGGTGACGAACGACTCATCGCCGGCCAAAGCCTTGTCGCAGGTGACCTTCACGTCGGGGTAGAGCAAGCCGTCAGCGACCTGCAAACTCATGCTTTGGCGAACGACTTGACAGCTCGTGCCATCGATCAGATCCGCGATCAGGCATGCCAGATTCAGCACGACCCGGTGGTGCTTGGCGCTCTCGCCGCCCATGGGTAAGATATGGCCGCCCCAGAACTCGTGGCGTTCGACATGGCCCTCCTCGAACGCCATGAACTCATCAAGAGTCATTTTTTTGATCCGTCTGTCTGCGCCGATGCGGATGTGACACACAACCCTCAAAAGTGGCTCAGTTTTCGGTGGGCCAACAATGGGTCACTGTGAGCACAAAGCCAGCGCTTTGCCTCGACGGTTACGTTGCAAACTGCCGGACGGACCCAGTACGCGACCTCGAAGGTCAGGGTGTCTTCTGGCAGGGTCTTGCGGTGGTCGTAGATGCGCGTCGTGGCGAGGTTGGCAGGAACTAGCCACTCCTGCACCCCAGCAATGTCGGCACGGAGGTCGAGCGCGTTGGCCGCGCCGGTCGCCCACAGTGCGTGGGGCCAGTCTCGAAACCCAGGGCACCTGAGCACGCGCGAACCAGCTTGTAAAGATCGTCTGGCGTGATAGCGTCGGCGGCACCTTCGGCTCGGCTGTGATCCAGCGAGCGGACGGGCGCTACCCGATCGACAACAACGCTTGTGAAAACGCGGTCCGACCGTTCGTGTTCGGGCGCCGCAACTGGCTCTGCGCCGGCACGGTGGCCGGCGCGAACGCCAGAGTGAACCGGTACCCGCTGCTGCAGACCTGCCTGGCCAATGGCATCGACGGCTACCAGTACCTCAAGGCGCTCCTCGTCGAATTGCCCAAGGCCACGAACGTCGACGACTACGAGGCCTTGCTCCCCTGGTGCATCTCACTCGCCGGCCGCTGATCAGCAGACCGCCATTGGCGCAAGAGCGCGGTCAATGACCGCTCACGATGGATTCTCCAACGAGTAGCGGGCCGCTTGGGCCTGCACCGATTGCACCGGCGGCGCTGAGCGAGGTCAACTGGGCATTGGGCCGCTGGACGAATCCTAGAGTTCTACCCGATGGCCCTCGGGGACACTGACCCTGTGCCTGGCCGGAACGTCGGGCCTGGGACGAACACACGAGCAGCCCGTTTTGGCAGATGCCGGGTTTACGCCGAAGTCGCCGTAAGGGCCTGTAAAACAATAATATAGTCATTTGGCCTTGGATGCTGTACGCTCACGGTCCATGCAAGGTGAATCCGCCACTAGGCAGCGCTGGGAACTGGTTCGAGAGCACCTGAACGAGCGACAGCGGCGGGTCTTGGCGGCTGCCGAGGCACGGGTGATCGGGCGCGGTGGAGTGGCTCAAGTCGCTGCGGCGACGGGGCTGGCGAGAGACACCATCAGCGCTGGACTGCAAGAGTTGGACACGCCGCACAACGAATTCATGGGCGGTGTCGTTGCGGCTCCACTGGGCATGGTCCGCCGCAGCGGGGGCGGGCGTAAATCGACGGCGCTGAAGGATCCAAGCCTGGTGCCTGACTTGCTGTCGCTGGTGAACCCGACGACGCGTGGCGATCCGCAGTCGGCCCTGCGCTGGAGCTGCAAGAGCCTGCGTGTCTTGGCCGATGAGCTCAAGCGCCTGGAGCACAACGTCAGCCACGTTCTAGTGGGGCAGTTGCTCAAGGCGCAGGGCTACAGCCTTCAAGGCAATGCCAAGGTCATCGAGGGCAACCAGAGTCCCGACCGCAACGCGCAGTTCGAACACATCAACGCTACTGTCGAAGCCGCACTTGCCGCTGGTCAGCCAGTGATCTCCGTGGACACCAAGAAGAAGGAGCTTGTCGGGCCGTACAAGAACGCCGGGAGTGAATGGAACCCCGAGGGTGAGCCCGAGCAAGTGAAAGTGCACGACTTCGTGGACGCTGAACTGGGCCGCGCCAGCCCCTACGGCGTGTACGACATTGGGGCCGATGAAGGCTGGGTCAGCGTGGGCACCGATCACGACACCGCGGCCTTTGCCGTTCAGACGATCAGGCGCTGGTGGTTCACGATGGGTCGTCCGCGCTATCCGCAGGCGCGTGAGTTGACGATCACCGCTGACGGTGGGGGCAGCAATGGCTCTCGAGTGAGACTTTGGAAGTTGGAGTTGAGTCGGCTTGCACAGGAAACGGGCTTGACCATCCGGGTGCGCCACTTCCCGCCGGGTACCAGCAAATGGAACAAGATCGAGCATCGCCTGTTCTCCTTCATCACCATGAATTGGCGCGGTAGGCCCTTGATCAGCCATGAGGTCATCGTCAATCTCATCGCCAGCACCAAGACGCGAAGCGGTCTGACGGTCCGCTCGGAAATCGACACCAACTCTTACCCCAAGGGCCTGGTCGTCAGCGACACCAACTTCGATGCCATCAATCTCATCCGAGACGAGTTCCACGGCGATTGGAACTACTCCATCGAACCGCTAAATAACGAAGGCGTTGTTTCTTAACGGACCCTAAGATGACCCTGGCCGGCCGAGCCGGTGCATCGAAAGTCAGCTACCTGGCTCGACTTGTTTCGCACGCCGTTGGCCATTTGTCGCCGCACACGTTCATCCCGTGCCTGGCAGCCTGCTGCCCTAGTGGACCGTTGCCCGGTCGGGCCCCTTTGCTGGCCGGCGTGTCCAATGGTGGGCAGAATGAGGACATGCCGAATCGTCTTCGTCCACCAGATATTCGCCGTCGAAGCTGTCTGCTTGCGGCGTTGCCCTGGCTGCCCACAAGCGCGCCGGCCGCCGAGGGCCCATTTCGCGAGGCGATGCGCCGCGCCGAAGCGTTGCGCGACGAGGCGCTGCGTGCCGGCGATCAGCCCTTTGGCGCGGTGGTGCTGCGCGGCGAGCTCATCGTCGGCGCCGCGCCCAGCCGGGTGGTCACGGCAACCGACCCCACGGCACATGCCGAGATGGAAGCCATCCGCGACGCGGCACGCCGAATGCGCACACGCGACCTGTCGGGCTGCGTGCTCGTGTCCACCTCGCGGCCCTGCCGCATGTGCGAGGCAGCTGCGGGCTGGGCCGGCATCGCGCGCATGGTCTACGGCGAGGCGTTGTCCGACGCGGGGCCCCCGCGATGAGACGGCGCACGCTGCTGGCAATCGGCGCGGCATGGCCCGTGTGGTCCCTTGCCGATGCCCCTTTGCTGGTCGGCGCGGCCGAAGTCGGCGACATGGCGGGGCTGCGACGGCTGCTCGATGCCGGTGCGCCAGTGGACGCACGAGACGCGCGCCGCCGCACGGCCTTGCTGGCCGCCACGCATGCCAATCGCATCGACGCGGCGCGACTGTTGATCGAGCGTGGCGCTGACGTGAACGCGAAGGATGAGATGCAGGACTCGCCCTTCCTCTATGCAGGTGCACAGGGACGGCTCGAGATCCTGCGTTTGACACTGGCCGCCGGTGCCGACCTGAAGAGCACCAACCGTTACGGCGGCACCGCATTGATTCCGGCGGCACACCATGGCCACGTGGAGACGGTGCGCGAGCTGCTGAAGACGAAGATCGATGTCGACCATGTCAACCGGCTCGGCTGGACGGCATTGCTCGAGGCCATCATCCTGGGCGACGGTGGCGCCGCCCACACCGAGATCGTGCGCCTGCTGGTGGCCCACGGCGCCAGGCTGCAACTGGCCGACGCGCAAGGCGTCACGCCGCTGGCGCATGCCGAGCAGCGCGGGCAGCGCGCGATCGCCGAAATCCTGCGCCGGGCCGGAGCACGGGGCTGACATCGCACCGCTCCGATGCAGCGACGCCGGTTCCTCGCACTGATCAGCAGGCCCCACGCCATCATGTTCAGCGCCCCAGCTCTTGCTGACAGTTCCGGCCCGCAACTCGCGTCGTACTACGACCGCCTCATGGCACTGCACGGCGATGAGCCCGTCGGGCTGCCATGGGCCATGCAAGAGCCCCTTTAGAGCCCTTGGCGAATTCCGGAGTTCGCAGTACGAAGGAACGCCAGTGAGCACGCCTGACATCACCAGACTTTGCGGCTTGCTACCCGGCATCAACTGTCCTGAGCTGTGTGTTGCCTCGAAGACCGGCCGTTCAGTCCGCGTCGGATTGAATGGCTGCTGTCGGTGCTGACCGCGAACTGGAAGTCCCAGCCATCAGCTGACGGTGACGACAGGCAGCTTCCTGGCGTCTCGTCTCGTCGACGTCGTTCCGGAAGCAACCGCTAACAGATCACCGGAACAGGCCCCGCAGAGGCAGGCACCTGCAGGCAGGCGGCACCTGGAGTGATTGAGGCGTAACGCGCGGCCTGAGACCGTCCGAGGTCACAACCTCGGGAGCCTCGCGTGCAAGCCATTGGTCGACAGCCGCAGCGGGCGCCCGACGGCGCCCCTGCTCACTACGATCGTCACCGCCATGCGCAGACCCCGCTGTAACGTCATGAGGACTTCAGCCCATCTGTACAGCATCAATGGCCTGAGTTGCCGGGCGCCGACGGGGCCTCTTGACGGCCTGCGCCGAAACGGTTCCGGGCCAGTAGCTGGGCCGTCGCTCGACCAGCGCGCGCTTAAGCGCCGCCGCGCCACGCCCAGCAGGCCCAGGCCGGACAGCAACAGCAGCGCCGCGCCGGGCTCTGGCACCGGGGTGAGCACGAACTCGCTGACGCTCAGGCTCGACACGCCGATGAAGTCCGTGGTGTCGACGACGCCGAAGGCCAGCGTCACCGTGCCGCTCTGCGTCAGCACGATGCTGAAAGGCCGCTCAGCCGCTGCCGGCGCGCTGCGCGTGGCCAGCGTGATGAGTTCGCCGTTCAGCACGGCAAAGGCGTGGTCCTCGAAGTCGGTATCCAGCGTGCTGAACTGCCAACTGAAGCTCACTGTGTCCCCGGCCTGGGCGGCAAAGCTCTGCGACACGAGCGATCCTTCGGTGCCGACCTCGGTGTCCGACAGGTCCAGCGCGAAGGCCGCCAGGCCGACGCCGGCCTCGACCGCCGCGATGTCGGCCGCACTG
>Ga0163154_10010537_pt1 | contig 10251 bp, 6 predicted proteins | sample OliLakLV19MP9P1_FD_148649 | JGI IMG/M metagenome (GOLD analysis project Ga0163154, IMG submission 148649) | Freshwater microbial mat bacterial communities from Lake Vanda, McMurdo Dry Valleys, Antarctica - Oligotrophic Lake LV.19.MP9.P1 | ecosystem: Environmental > Aquatic > Freshwater > Lake >...
GCGGGGCACCGTCCGTGCGCGGCTGCCAGCCGTGGCTCTGACTGCCGCCCAGACCGGCGTACTCGCCGGCCAACAGGTGCGCGGCCAGCCCGAGCGCCACGGTCAGGCCGGGCGCGTTGCCATCGAGGCCGTGGAGGTCGTACTTGCTGGGCACCAGGTCCATGCCGGCGAGCGGATCGAGCACGTGCACCGGGCGGCCGAGAATGTTACCGAGGATCTCGCCGATGGTGGCGAGCTGGCTGGTGCCGCCGGTCAACACGACGTTGCTGACCTGCTGCTCAAACTGGCCTTCGACGTAATCGAAGCTGAGGCGGATCTCGTTGGCGAGGTCCTCGAAGGCGGGCATCGCGGCATCGACCAGCGCCTCGAGCGCGTCGCCGGGTGACGATTTGATGCGCTCGATCTCTTCCGGCGGTTCATTGAAGGTGCGCACGATGGCGTCGGTGATCTCGTTGCCGGCGAGGTAGACTTCGCGGGTGAAGAGCAGGCGCTTGCCTTGGACGATGGCGATGTTGCTCTTCGACGCGCCGATATCGATCAGCGCGGTGGCGCCTTCCTGGGCCTCGCCGCCCGGGCCGAACAGCTCGTAGGCATTGGCGAGGGCGAAGACGTCGACATCGATCACCTCGGGATGGACGCCTGCGCTCTTGAGCATGCTGATATGGTCTTCGACGAAGCCGCGACGAACCGCGACCAGCAGCACCTGCATGTTGGTCGCTTTGGCGCCTTCACGGTCGGGCAGCGGCTGGCAGTCGATGATCACCTCGTCGGTGCCGAACGGGATGTACTTGTCGGCCTCGTAGGTGATGTGGGCCTTGAGTTCGTCCGGGCCTAGGCGCGGCGTCTCGACCTGGCGCACGATCACCGAGCGCCCCGAGACGCTGGTGACCAGGCGCTTGGGCTTCACCCCAAGCTGCTCGATCACCTGGCGCACCACGGTGGCCGGGTCCTGGCTGCCGATCTTCGCCGAGGCGAAGCCGGAGAGGGTGATGCGATCACCGTTGGGGGTAAGGGCGACGGCTTTGATGGCGTGCGAGCCGACATCAAGACCGACGACCGTTTTCGACATGCCGAACATGACGATCTCCTGGCGTCCTTCCGCTCGGGGCCGGAGGACAGCATTCCGATCATAGGTGCACGGGTGGTGCCTGCGCAAGCCCCTGCCGGGCGGCGTTCGCCCTGGTGGCGGTTACGGGCGAGGTGCCGCGGGAGGCGTCGAGGGCTGCAGGCGCCAGCTCAGGGCATGGCGCTGGACCACCGCCTGAGACATGGCGGTCAGGCCGAGGGTGAAGGCGAGGCTGCCGCTGGCCGTGCCCGGCATGCCCTCGGCGAGGGTGGCCGAGCCTGTGCCGACCACCTCGCGCAGCACCCCGGTGACCGGGGTCGGTTCCCCGAGCAGGCGCAGCTGGAGTTCACCCTGCCCCTCGGGCAGGCTCAGGCGGTAATCGGTGCCGGTCCAGGTGCGCGTCAGGTTGCCGACGAGGGGGGCGGCCAAGGGCACGCTCTGCGGCTCGGCGCTGGGCAACGCCAGCAGCTGCGACCACCAGGCGGCCAGGGCTTCGGGCGCGTAGAGCGCGCGCGCCGCCGCACCCAGTGGCGGCGGATCGCCGGGCATCGCCGCCGGGTGCTTGGCGTCGATGGCGGCGATCAGCGCCTCGCCCCCGGTTACCGCGGTGACGCGCCCCGTGGGCTGGTCGATGGTCAGGCCGAGGGTGACACCCTCGAAGGCGGCGAGATGGCCAAGCACCGGGTCGACCGGGCCGGCAGCCAGGGCCGAGTCGACGGCGTGCTCGGCCGCCGGGCCCTGGTGGGTGGCGGTGACGCGCAGGTAGGTGGCGTTGACGGTCGCGCTGGCATCGCTGACCGCGACCGTGCGCAGAGCGAAGCGCCAGAGGATGCGGGTGCGGTACTCGAGACGGTCGTTGGCGCTCTCCCAGGCCACCCTCTGCTCGAACGTGTAGTCGTAGGAGCGCGCCGTGCCCGGTTTGAAGGCATAGCCATCGGCGGCGTGCAGGGCGGCGACCAGCAGGCAGAGCGTGAAGGCGCGCACTAGTGCGACCGCTCGACGACGAAGCGCGCCAGCGCGGCGAGCGGTTCGCCGCGACTGCCCAGCGGCGCGAGGGCGGCGAGCGCCTCGTCGAGCCGGCGGCGCGCCTCGCTGCGCGCGCGGTCAAGGCCGTAGACCGCGACATAGGTCAGCTTGCCCTGGGCGGCGTCCTTGCCCGGTGTCTTGCCGAGCTGCGCGGCGGTGGCGGTGGCGTCGAGCACGTCGTCGGCGATCTGGAAGGCGAGCCCGACCGCCTCGCCATAAGATGTGGCGGCCTGGCGCAGGCGGATGTCGCCGTCTCCGGCGATCACGCCCAGTTCGCAACTGGCGCGAATCAGCGCCGCGGTCTTGCCCCGGTGGATGCGGTCGAGGCGGGCGCGGCAGGCGTCGCTGGCGTCGATCGGTTGGCCCTCGGCGTCGAGGTCGTCCTGCTGGCCGCCGATCACGCCCAGGCTGCCGGCTGCTTTCGCGAGCACGCGCACGCCCTCGGCACCGAGCTCGGCCGCGGCCTGGAAGGCCAGCGTCTGCAGGGCGTCGCCGGCGAGGATGGCGGTGGCCTCGTCGAAGGCCTTGTGGCAGGTCGGCCGGCCACGACGCAGGTCATCGTCGTCCATCGCCGGCAGATCGTCGTGGACCAGGGTGTAGGTGTGCAGCACCTCAAGCGCGACCAGCGCCGGGGCCAGCCTGGCCGGCGTCGCGCCGCACACCTCGGCCCAGGCCAGGGCCAAGGCCGGGCGCAGGCGCTTGCCGCCGGCGAACACCGCGTAGCGCATGGCCTCGTGCAGGCGGGCGGGGGCGGTGGCAGCCGGGGGCAGCCAGGCTTCCAGCGCCGTGTCGGCCGCGCGCACCGCGCGGGCGAGGATGGTGGTGGCGACGTCGGCGGAGGCCGCAGTGGACATGGCGCGGCATCGTCGGCAGCGCCCGCCGGGGGTCCAGCCCGGAACCGCCTACGGTCGCATCCGCCTCCGCTGCACCGCCTTGCGTTCCACCGCTTGCAGGCTGGACCTCGCCCCGCCCTTCCTAAGCTGCGCCGATCCACCGAGGAGCATGATGATGGCAGGCGATCAGGGACAGCCGGGACGCGAGCAGGATCCGTTCCAGCAGAGCAACGTCCCCCCGTCCCCGAGTGGCTCCGGCGATTACGGCGTCGACAAGATCCAGGTGCTCGAAGGCATGGCCGCGGTGCGCAAGCGCCCGGGCATGTACATCGGCGATCCCGGCTCGGGCGGCCTCTACCAGCTGGTGTGGGAGACCATCGACAACTCGATCGACGAGGCCCTCGCCGGCCACTGCACCGAGGTCTCGATCACCATCCACCCCGACAACTCGATCAGCGTCCAGGACAACGGCCGCGGCATCCCGGTGGCGCCGCATCCGTCCTCGGGCAAGTCGACGTTAGAGGTGGTGCTGACCGTGCTGCACGCGGGCGGCAAGTTCGACCGCAAAAGCTACAAGGTCTCGGGCGGCCTGCATGGCGTCGGCGTCAGCTGCGTCAACGCCACCTCGATGTGGCTGGTCGCCGACGTCAAGCGCGACGGCAAGCACTGGCGCATGCGCTTCGAGAAGGGCGAGGCCAAGACCCCGCTGCAGGAGATCGGTCCGGCGAGTGAGCGCGGCACGGTCATCCATTTCAAGCCCGACCCCGAGGTCTTCGGCGACAATACCATCTTCGATTACAAGACGGTCGCCGCGCGCCTGCGCGAACTCGCCTTCCTCAACAGCGGCGTGCGCATCAACCTCCAGGACCTGCGCGAAGAGGGCAAGGCAGAGGTCTTCTACTCGAAGGACGGCCTCGCTGGCTTCGTCAGCTACCTCAACCAGGGCAAGGCGCCGCTGCACCCGGTCGTGCATTTCGTGCGCGAGACCGAAGACGGCACCTGCGTCGAATTGGCGATGCAGTACAACGACAGCTACGACGAGCAGATCATCTGCTTCGCCAACAACATCCGCAACCGCGACGGCGGCACCCACCTCGAAGGCTTCAAGACCGCGCTGACCCGCGAACTCAACGTCTACGCCAAGAACGCGAACCTGCTCAAGGGTGACAAGCCGCCCACCGGCGAGGACCTGCGCGAAGGCCTCTGCGCCATCATCGGCGTCAAGCTCGCCGACCCCAAGTTCTCGGGCCAGACCAAAGACCGCCTGATCAACGGCGAGATCGCCGGCATCGTCCAGAACGCCGTCGGCGGCGCGCTCAAGGACTACTGCGAAGAGAATCCCAAGGTCGCCAAGCTGCTGGTCGGCAAGGCTTTGATGGCGATGACCGCGCGCGAAGCCGCGCGCAAGGCGCGCGAACTGGCGCGTAAAGACCGCAAGTCGCTGCTCAACAACGCCGGCATGCCCGACAAGCTGCGCGACTGCCAGAGCCGCGACGTCGCCCTCACCGAGATCTTCCTGGTCGAAGGCGATTCGGCCGGCGGCTCGGCCAAGCGCGGTTCCGACGCCAAGTACCAGGCGATCCTGCCGCTCAAGGGCAAGATCATCAACGTCGAGAAGGCGCGCATCGACAAGGTCATCGGCCACAGCGAAATCAGCGCGATGATCCAGGCCTTCGGCACCGGCATTGGCGAGGAGTTCGACATCGCCGGCCTGCGCTACGGCAAGATCGTCATCATGACCGACGCCGACGTCGACGGCTCGCACATCCGCACCCTGCTGCTGACCTTCTTCTTCCGCCAGATGCCCAAGCTGATCGCCAACGGCCACGTCCACGTCGCCTGCCCGCCGCTCTTCAAGGTGCGCCGCGGCAAGCGCGAGGAATACGTCTACAACGAGAAGCTGCTCGCCGCCGAGATCACCGGCATGGGTCTGGCCGAGAGTGTGCTGATCGACCGCCACCAGACCACCGCCGCCGGCGAGATCCGCGAACGCGAGATCACCGGCCCCAACCTGGCGGCGATCATCGAGGTCCTCGCCGAATTCGACGAGCACGAACGCGTGCTCGCCCTCAAGGGCCTGACCCTCGACGAGTACCTTGGCCTGCGCGACGGCGCCGGCCAGCTGCCGCTTTACCGCGCGCGCATCGGCGACGCCGAACGCTTCCTCTCCAGCGAGGCCGAACTGAGCGAACTGCTCGCGCCGCGGCACAGCGCCGAGGTCGTGCCCAGCGACCAGCTGCCGCAGGGCGAGGTGATCCCGGCGGTGCAGCCCGAGATCGTCGAATTCAGTGAACGCGACGTGCTCGAACGCAGCCTCGACCGCCTGCGCATGCTCGGCATCAATCCCGAGTATCTCCTCGATGGCCCCGCCCGTGTCGCGCCCTTCACCCTGCGCGCGCCGAAGGAAGAGCACATCCTCACCTGCCTGCGCCAACTGGTGCCGGCGATCAAGAAGGTCGGCCAAAACGGCCTCGACGACATCCAGCGCTACAAGGGTCTCGGCGAAATGAATCCCGAGCAGCTGTGGGAGACCACCATGGATCCCACCCGGCGCACGATGAAGAAGGTGCGCATGGCCGACGCGATCGAGGCTGAACGCATGTTCTCGACTCTGATGGGCAACGACGTGCCGATCCGGCGCGCCTTCATCGAGCGCTACGCGCTGGCGGTGGCCAAGAAGATCGACGTCTGAGCCCACCTTGGGGGCCAGGGGGAGCGTCGTCACACAGTGAAGCGCAGGGGGCCACCGGCCCTCTCGCCCTGGCGACGATGGCGCTGCCAGGGCATTGCTGCGCGGTGGGGCGCAATGTGGCGGCCCGCCGGATCACGGGTTTGGGTCGGGTCGGAGGCGGAGGGAATAATATCCGTGACGGTCGTGGCTGAGCGGCAACCTACCAGGTATCACCGTGACCGAAGCCGCCCTCATCGCCGCCGCCCGCCAGGGCTCCCACCGTGCCTTCACCGGCCTGGTCAGCCTGCATCAGGCCCGCGTGCGCGGGTATATCGCCCGCTTCGTGTCGGAGCGGGACCGCGTCGATGACATCGCCCAGGAAGTGTTCCTGGCCGCATTCCGTGGCTTTCCCCGCTTTTCGGGCGACGTCCCTGTCGAGGCCTGGCTGGTGGGCATCGCCCGCAACCAGGCCCTGGTCCATCTGCGTTCGGAGCGTCGCCGGCGCGAGGCGGTGAATGGCGCCCTGGGCGACGCCCTGACGGCGTGGCGCATCGAGATGCTCGACGCGGAAATCGAACGCGGCGAGGATCGCTCGCGTGATGTCGATGCCCTGGGGCAGTGCCTCGGCACCTTGGCGTCGGACCAGCGCAGCCTGGTCGAAGACCACTACCTGAGGCGGCATTCCAGCGCGATGTTGGCACGTCAGCTCGGGAGGGGGGAAGGCGCAGTGCGCATGATGTTGCTGCGCATCCGCCAAACCCTGCGCGCCTGCATCGAGCGTCGCCTACGCGGAGAAGCGACGTCATGACCCGCGAGAATCTGACCGAATGGTGGGCGCGGCATCTCGATGGCCAACGCCTGACGACCGAGGATGAGGCGTCGCTGATCGCAGGCCTGCGCGCGGATGCGGCCCTGCGCGCCGCGCTGGTCGCCGATGCGGCGGTGGATGGTCTGCTGCGGGTGGTCACCGCTCCGCCGCAGGAGCAGCGCGCCTTCGTCTCCGGTGTATCCGCCTTCATTGCCGCCCAGGCCGATGGCGCCGAGTTTTCGCGCCGCGTGCGCGAACGTCTCGTCCAGAGCCGTCGGCGCCGGGTGCCGCGGCGCCGCGCCACGCCAGCGGTTGTCCACTGGTGTGCCGCAGCGATGCTGGTGTTGACCGCGGGGGCCGTGGCGTGGTCGCTGGCGCCCCGCACCGGCAGCGCGCTGCCGTCGGTGGCCGTGCTCGATCACCGCAGTGGCGCGGTGCATCTCGAACGCACCGCAGTCGCCATCGCGGTCCTGGATGGCACTGCGGTGGTCGCCGGCGACCGGATCGTGATCGGTGACGGAGCGGTGACGCTGCGCTACCCCGGTGACGGGACCGCCATCGTGCTCGGCCCGGATACCGAGGTCGAGGTCGGGCAATCCGCATCAGGAGTCGGCAAGCTTCTCCGACTCGAACGCGGTGCGTTGATCGCCGACGTCGCCCCGCAGCCGGCAGGGCGCCCCTTGCAGATCCGCACCGCCGAAGGGGTGGCCACCGTGGTCGGTACGCGCTTCACGCTGGAACGCGGCAGGTCGGCCACGGTCTTGGCGGTGACCACCGGTCGGGTCCGGCTGGCCGACCCAGCCGAGCGCGGGATCCTGGTCGAAGCGGGACGCACGGCCCGCGCCGATGCCGACGGCATCCATCTGGTCCCGGAACCGCCGGCGGTGCCCGCGGCAGTGGCGCCAGCCATACCCGAGGTCCTGCCGGTGGCGCCACCGGCCGCGCCGGAGCCACCGGTAGAGGTAGTGACGGCCGATCCACCTTCTCCTCTTCCGCCGCCGCCCGTTGCCAAACCGGCCGAGCCGACCGCAGCGGATTTCCTGGCGCGCGAATACACCACCCCCGCCGGCACGACGCCCTACCGGCTGTTCGTGCCCAGGGATCAGGTCGCCGGCAAGCGCTACCCTCTCGTGCTGTTCTTGCACGGGTCAGGCGAGCGCGGCACCGATAACGCCGCCCCGATCAAGCGTCAGGCCGCCGGCAGCATGGTCTTCATCTCGGCGGCCAACCAGGCGACGAATCCCTGCTTCATGCTCGTTCCGCAGTGCGCGCATGGCACCTGGACCGATGCGGTCATGCGCCAGCACATTGCCGGCATCATCGCCGAGCTGCGCACCAGCTATGCGATCGATGCCGAGCGCATCATCATCACCGGATATTCGCTGGGCGGCGGCGGCACCTGGGACCAGTTGGCGCAGAATCCCACGCTCTACGCCGCTGCGGTGCCCATCGCCGGCTGGGGCATGGGCAATTTCGCCAGCTTCTCCTCGGTTCCGCTGTGGACCTTCCACGCCGCCGACGATCCCACCGTGAAGGTCGCTGGAACGCGCGCCGCGGTGGCTGCGCTGCGCACGGTCGGCGGCGACCCGATCTACACCGAGTACGCCACGGGCGGCCACGCCAGCGGAGGGCCCGCGTATCGCACTCCCGGGCTGGTCGAGTGGGCGATGGCCCAACGCCGCGGCGTTCCCCGGGTCGGCGGCCCGCGCCTCGACATCACCCCGCTGACTGCCGCCGCCCGCGCCAGTACGGCGCAACGGATCGCCCTGTCGGGCACCGCCACGGCCGATGCCGGAATCACTGCGGTGACCTGGACCGTTGGCACCGAAGAAGGCGCCTGCGTCGGCACCAGCGAGTGGTCAGCGAAGAACCTTCCCCTGTTGCCCGGTCCGAACCTGCTGCGGATCCTCGCCACCGGCACCAGCTGGTCGGCGAGCAACGGCGGATCGACCTCCTTCAGCGCCTCGCTCACCGTCAACCGTCCGCCTGCACCGCTCAAACGCCGCTGATCCTGGAGAACGCCATGGCCTTCAACCGACTCTTGCTCGCTGCGACCCTGCTGGTGTGGGCCCTTTTCCCCGGCCACGGCGAGGCCGCCACCGCGGCTGACTTCACCTACCACACCTACACCAGCGCCACCGGTTCCACGCCCTACCGCCTGTTCGTGCCGGCAGGCTATGTCGCCACCACCAGCTACCCGCTGGTGATGTTCCTGCACGGCGCGGGCGAAGCCGGGACCAACAACACCAGCCCGCTGAACAACAACGCCAATGGCGCGCTGGTCTTCGTCTCGACCGCCAATCAAGCAGCCTATCCCTGCTTCATGCTTGTGCCTCAGGCCACGTCATCGGGATGGTCGGCGGCGGTTCGTCGTGAGCACCTTCCCGCGATCATCGCCAGCCTGCGGGCAACCTATGCCATCGATCCTGACCGCATCGCCGTCACTGGCCTCTCCCTGGGTGGCGGTGGCACCTGGGATCAGCTCGCGCAGAACCCCACTCTCTATGCCGCGGCGGTGCCGATCTGCGGCTGGGGCGGCGGCAACTATGCGGCCTTCGCCGGAGTGCCGATCTGGACCTTCCACTCCGCCAACGATCCGACCGTGAGCGTGACCGGTACCCGCAATGCGATCAGCGGGGTGCGCGCCGCGGGCGGTGACCCGATCTACACCGAGTACGCCACCGGCGGACACGCCAGCTGGGTGCCCGCCTATCAGAATCCGTACTTGGTGCCGTGGGTCATGGCGCAACGCCGTGGCCTGCCACGGATGGGCAACCCGCGGCTTGATATCACCCTCCCCACCACCGCGCCCAGTTACACTACCTCGGCGGCGACGCTCGATCTCGCGGGTTCGGGTTGGGCTAGCGCTGACATCACCGGGGTGACCTGGATCGCCGGTGGCGCGAGCGGTGTCGCCACCGGTACCGCCGCCTGGTCGGCCAGCGGCATTCCGCTGATCATCGGCAGCAATCTGGTGCGCTTCACCGCCAGCGGTACGAGTTGGTCGTCCAGCCTGGGCGGTGCGACCACGTTCAGCGACAGTGTGACGGTCATCCGCTCGACGGTGATGGCGGTGGCGCCGGGGATCACCACCCAGCCGGCCAACGCGACGGTGGCCGCACCGGCGACCGCGACCCTCGCCGTCGCGGCGAGCGGCAGCCCGTCGCCGAGCTATCAGTGGAGCTCGGCGCCATCGGGTTCGAGCACCTTCACCATGATCAGCGGGGCGACGTCGGCGAGCTACACCACGCCCGCGACCTCGATCGGGATGAGCGGCACCCAGTACCGCTGCATGGCGACCAACAGCGCCGGCAGCGCGACCTCGAACGTCGCCGCCCTGACGGTGAACGCAGGCACCGCGGGCACCGTGGCCACCTCGGTCACCGCGGGCGGCGGCTCCCGCGACTGCGGTCTCGGTTCGGGAGTCGTCCTGCTCACGCTGGCGCTCGCGGTCGGCCTGTGCGGTCGCCGCACCCGACTTTGATCCGATCAGTCGTCGTGCGGCTGGCAGTATGCCGCCGGCAGGCCAGTTCCCACACCGGGGTTCATCCGGCTGCGGATGGGGAATCATTTGGCTCGGGCTCCAGGGCATTCCCGGCTGAATGCGCCCAAGCGGAGCCACCGCGGCGCCTCGCCGCGGACGGCGAGAGCGCCCTGCCTCAGCCCACGGTAGACGGTCGCCCCGACCGTCGAGAGCGGGCGTCGCCAAGCCCCTGATCGCGAACCTGATCCGGGTATATTGGCCCCAGCAATTGTTTTCCCGTCACCTCCTGCCAAGGAAGTGCCCCTGGCACTTCACTGTCCAGCCAAGCCCTCCCACTCCGCCTGCGTATCCACATCCCCAAAC
>Ga0163154_10010538_pt1 | contig 10251 bp, 5 predicted proteins | sample OliLakLV19MP9P1_FD_148649 | JGI IMG/M metagenome (GOLD analysis project Ga0163154, IMG submission 148649) | Freshwater microbial mat bacterial communities from Lake Vanda, McMurdo Dry Valleys, Antarctica - Oligotrophic Lake LV.19.MP9.P1 | ecosystem: Environmental > Aquatic > Freshwater > Lake >...
GGCTCGCCGGCTCTGGCGAACACGTTCGCCGCGGTTGGGGCGTTTGGTCTTCCGACAGAGAGCCGTGACGCCGCGCTGCTCAGCACAGTCGAGGGAGGGCGGACCGCACAGATCGAGGGGGCGGTCGGCGGGACGGTCCTGGTGGAAGCTTACGACGCCGAAAGCGGCGTCACCCCGCGGCTGACCAATGTGTCGGCGCGGAATCAGGTGGGCACGGGTGGCGATGTTCTCATCGCGGGATTCAGCATCAGTGGGTCGGCCCCGAAGACGGTGCTGATTCGTGCGATTGGGCCGACCCTGGGGGTGTTTGGCGTGCAGGGCGTTCTCGCGGATCCCAAACTGGAGGTCTTCTCCGGCCCCACGAAACTGACGGAGAATGACACGTGGTCGCCATCGCTGGCGGCGGTCTTTTCGCAGGTTGGGGCCTTTCAGCTGGCGGACGGAAGCAAGGACGCCGCCATCGTTCTTTCGCTCTCGCCAGGGGGCTACACGGTCCAGGTGAGTGGCGCCGACGGTGGCACCGGCGAAGGCCTGATCGAGATCTACGAGGTTCAACCCTGACTAACGACGTCCAAGTAGTGGCTGCACCTCCATTCCGTGCGGGGTGTTCGGTTGCGCGACGCGGCATCCCGCGGCCGCGGCCGGCGTCTATCGGGTGACGGCGACCAATCCGGCCGGGCCCAGCCTGAGCAACGGGGCGACGCTCTTGGTCAATTCGCCGCCGGTGGTGTCCCCAACGGTGATCCGTTCACCGGTGGCGGTCACCGTCGGTGCGGGATCGACGGAGGTGTTGAAAGTCAATGCGGTCGGATCGAGCCTGACGTATCAATGGCGCCGTGACGGCCAGACCATCGCGGGTGCGACCGAGACCCTGCTGGTGCTGCCGGCGGTCAGCGCTGCCTCGGCCGGCGTTTACTCGGCGATCGTGCGGAACAGCTTGGGCTCGGTGGTGAGTGGAGGGGCGGCTCTAACCCTGGCGGGGGCGGGGGACCCGTCCCGCTTGACCAACCTCTCGGTGCGTTCACTGGCCGGCTTGGGAGAGAAAACCCTGATTGCCGGTTTCAACCTCAGTGGCGCAGGTCCGGCGACCCTGTTGATTCGGGCGGTTGGACCGACGCAGGGGGCGTTTGGAGTCACGGGATTTCTGGCAAATCCGCGATTGGAGCTCTACGACGCGGCCCAGCAACGCGTGGCGGCGAATGACGACTGGAACGGCCAGGATGGAAGCCGGGTGGGCGGATTCGCTCTGCCCGCGGGAAGCCTTGATGCCGTGCTGACCTCGACGTTGGCGGCGGGAGGATACACCGCACAAGTGAGCGGTACGTCAGAAGTCCATGGAGGCGTGGTGATTGTGGAGGTTTATCTCTTGCGGTGAACGGACCTCCCATTCGCCTCGATCCTCCCCAGAGAAGACGCGGCCCAACGGTGAGTAACCCATTGGGTTACTTCCGGCGGACCTCTTGGCCACGGGGTACGCCATCAACCCAGTCTGCGGCGGGTAACCCACTAGGTTACTTCCGGCGGAGGTCGGTGCCTTCTGGGAGATATTTTGAGTTCCTCGCTACTTTCAGTGGGTAAACGAGGCGGCGATGCAAGGACCACGAGGGTCATTGCGCGTGGAAAGGAGACCTAGCGAGTTCCCCGTGCCCACCCCTGCGCAGGCTCGCACCCCAAAAGACTCCCGCAGTTGAACCGGGATTGGTCCGCAAGCTCCATTTGGGGCAGCGATGCGAGGTCTGGGTGTGGAGGCGCCTTGTTGGCTGGAGTGTTGCCTTGGTTGAGAATTGCCAACTCGAAGCCGCAACCCCCGGACCTCGCATCGCGGGGTTCGCGCTCTGGCATCAACGACGTTCTGAAACCGCCCTCTTGGCGGAGGCGGGACTGGATGGTCCCGTCGCGGCCTCGCCGAGGCCACCTACAACCGAGCCGGGTTGTCGGCCACGCATTCCCTACGCTCCGATCCATTGAAAACAGCGAGGAACCCTATTTTGAGTTTTAAATGATTTAAGGACAATGAGTTGGAGTGGAGGCTAGGGTGTCTCAGGAGATTCCTGCAGGCTGGATGGGAAAAATGGAGGAACTTGCGGCTTGGCGGCGGCGTCTGTGGTTTCCACGATTATCTTTTATGATGTTTTTTTGCCGTTGGGCACTTTCCTGGGTGGTGGTGGGTTTGGTGGTGGTTCGGGCGCAGTCGCTCACGGTGACGCAGGCGTTGCCGGCCGCCGCCTTTCTTAGCGGATCGACGGGGTCGACGGTTGATCTGGCCCAGCATTTCGGGTTTCCGGGGGTGACAGGACAGATTGCCCAAGTCGAAACGACGCTCGGGCGATTCAACATCGAACTGCTGGCCGAGGATGCGCCGCTGAGCGTGGCCAACTTTCTCGGCTACGTGAACTCCGGGGCTTACACCAATGCGCTGTTTCACCGTTCGGTTCCCGGCTTCATCATCCAGACCGGCGGGTTCAAGGGCACCTTGCCGATCGCTGACATCGCCGCCGGTCCGAGCGTGAGGAATGAGTTCAAACGTTCCAATACCCGTGGGACGCTGGCCATGGCCAAGCTTGGGTCCGGGCCGGACACAGCGACCAATCAATGGTTCGTCAACCTGGCGAACAATAGCGCGAATCTCGACAACCAGAATGGCGGATTCACCGTCTTCGCCCGAGTGCTCGGCACCGGTATGCTGATTCCGGATGCGATCGCCACGATTGCCATCTTCAACGCCGGCAGCCCGTTTGACTCGCTGCCGCTGCGCAATTTTTCATCGGGCGGCACCGTGGCGGTGGCCAACTTCATTGTCGTCAATTCGGTGCGGGTGATCCCGATGCAGCCGGTCGCGGGCGGCGGTACCGCGGTGATCACTTACACCGTGCAGACGGACACCCCGGGTGTCGTCACGGCGGCGATTTCTGGGAGCACGTTGAGCGTGACTCCTGTCGGAGGCGGATCGGCCACGGTAACGGTGAGGGCGGCCGATTCCAACGGGAGTCAGGTGACGTCGAGCTTCACCGCCGTGGTGACGACGCCCGTCGTGCCGCCCGTGATCACGCTCTCGCCTCCGGCCGGGGTGAATGCTGCGGCTGGGCAGACGGTGGTGCTCAATGTCGTCGCGACGGGTACCGGTGTGACCTACCAGTGGAAACGAGTCGACGCGTCGCCGGCCTTGGCCAGCGATGTGCCTGGTGCCACGGGATCGGCGCTGGTGTTGAGCAATGTCCAGCCCGGTGATGCAGGAATCTACTTTTGCACTGTCTCCAACACGGCAGGCTCGCTCAACAGTTCCAGCACCACGGTGAGCGTCAGTGCCACCGCGAGCCCCAGCCGGTTGACCAACTTGTCCGTCCGGTCGTTTGCCGGTAACGGCAGCCAGTCGCTGATCGCCGGTTTTGTCACCCGGGGAAATGGCAGCAAGTCCCTCGCGATCCGTGGCATCGGACCCGCCCTGCAGCCTTTCAATGTCCCCAACCTGCTGGAGGATCCCAATCTGGAACTTCGCAGCACCGCCGAGGGGACACCCGTGGTGGGATCGAACGACAACTGGTCGAACGACGATGGTCGCAATTACGGGGGCTTCCCCCTCACCGCGGGCAGCAAGGACGCGGTCCTGGTGAGCTCGCTCGCCGCCGGTGGATACACGGCGCAGGTGCGTGGCGCAGGCTCGGCGACGGGCAATGCGCTGGTCGAAGTGTATGACGCTGCCCTGACCAACACGGACGTGAGCTTTGTCAATCTCTCCGCCCGCACGCAGGTCGACGGCGGGCAGAGCCTGATCGCGGGCGTGAGTGTCAGCAGCGGGGCGAACAAGTCCCTCCTGATTCGCGCGGTCGGTCCCAAGCTGGCCGACTTCAACGTGCCCGGAGTCATGTCCGACCCAAAAATCGAGGTCTTCAACAGCGCGGGCGTGAAGATCATGGAGAATGACAATTGGGGTGGTGGCGCGGCGCTGGTCAACGCGGCGGCGTCCGTCGGGGCCTTCGGCCTCGATGCGAGCGGCAAGGATGCGGCACTCGCGGTGACGGTTGCCCCTGGTGGTTACACGGTGCAGGTCAGCGGGGTGGCAGGTGCCGCCGGCGTGGTGCTGGTGGAGGTTTACGAGTTGCCCTGAGGTCGAACATCGGACTGACCTGCCAATCCGCAGATTCGTCCGATTGTGGTTGGTCCATCTGGCCGCCGGTTGATGACCTTCTCACGAGGAGGGTCCCGCGGCCGCGCAGGGGCGTCAACGCAGGCCCGATCCCAGGAGTGCAGTTGTAGGTGGGGTCGCCGACCCCGCGGGGATGGGCATCGCGATGACGATTCGGAGGACGGAGGCGGGGCCAGCCGGCCCCGTCGCGGCCTTCCCGCGTACGCGGGACCACCTACAACGGAGGAGGAATTCGTCTTCTGCGATCTCTTTAGGTTGATGGCCGCGTCGTCCTCCAGATCAGGCAGGGGTGGCAATTTGTCGCGTTGGACTCAGCTTTGGAACGACGCGCTCAGTTGGAAGACCGCGCTGACGATGGCGTAGGCAATGAAGCCGACAAAGACAAAGACGCTGAGCAGGACTCCGCTGGCGATCACCCGAGTGAAAAGATTCAACTGTTGGGCGATGCGCGCCTGATAGGCGGCACCCACCTTCTTCAACGCCGGCACAATATTGCCGGTGTTTTCGCCCACGGCGAGCTGGTCGAGCACCAGATCGGGAAAACAGTTCGTGCGGACCCACGCGGTGGAGAGCGACTCGCCCTCGAGGATCCGGCTGGTGGCTTCCTCAAAGGCCAGCCGGTGGACCCGGTTGGTGATTTGTCGGGCGGTCATCTTCAGCGCCTCCGCGGTGGTGATGCCGTTCTCCAGAAGCACGCTCAGGGTCTGGGCGATGGAGAGCACGGTCTGCGATACCGCAAACGGCCCGGTCAGCGGAAGCTTGAGCAGGAGCGCGTCGGTTGAAACCCGACCCGGCTCGGTCTTGTACCAGCGCCAGGTGGCGATCACTCCAAAGACGGCCGCGATGACCACAACCACCCCGTAGTGGATGGCGAAGTCCGAGACGGAAACAAGGATCCGGGTCGATGCGGGCAGCTCTCCTCCGAGCGACGACAACAGCGTTTGCAGACGCGGCAGCAGAAAGAAAAGGAAGAAAAGGATGACCCCTCCGGCGACGGCCATCATGAAAACCGGATACGCCAGCGCGGAGGCAAGCTGTCGCTGCAGTTCGCGCTGTTCGGTCAGGTGCGAGATGATGCGCTTGAGGACGTCGTTGAGCGAGCCCGTGGCTTCACCGGCCTGGATCAGATTGTTGGTCGAGGAATCGAACACCTCCGGAAACGCGGCCATCGCCGTCGAAAGGGATGCCCCTTCGCCGATGCGTTCCCAGAGACTGCTGCTCAACTGACGCAATTTGGGTTCCTTGACGCGGATCGAAAGCAGACGGATCGCCTCGCCGGCGGACAGCCCCGACGACGTGAGATCCTCGAGTGCGGTCAGAAACGGGAGCCGTTCGCGTCGCGACGGCGCCTGGGCGGATGGACGTCGTCGGGCGGAGGCCGGCAGGCTGGCCTGTTTTTCGGCCCCGGACGAACGCTTCGGAGTGGCAGATTTGGCCGGGCCCTTGCGCGGCAGGGACTCCTCGTCGATCCGCACGGGGGTCAGTCCGCGGGCGGCGAGGAGTCGCAAGGCTTCCTTGCGCGTGGCGGCCTCGAAGGAGGCGCTTGCAGTCCCTCCGGAAGGGTCGCGGGCGGTATAGACGAAGCGGGGCATGAGCGAAGGGCAGGGGGGACGCTGCCAAACCTTACTTGTCGGTCACGGTGATGACCCGCAGGACTTCCTCGAGGGTGGTGTGTCCATCGCGAACCTTTTCCCAGCCGCTTTGTTCGAGGGTGCGCATGCCGGCGCGGCGGGCACATTGGCTGAGTGCGCGGGTGCTCTCGCGTTTGAGCACGAGGTCGTGGAGTTCATCGCTGGGCCGGAGGATTTCGAAGATGCCGATGCGTCCGCGGTAGCCGGTGCCGCGGCAGCGGTCGCAGCCGACCGGAGCCTTGAGCGTGGAGATCGGTTCCGCCTCGGAGGGGTTGACTCCGAGGATCGCAAGCGTGTCACGGAGCTTGGTCTTGGAGATCGGCTCGGGGCGGGAACATTCCGGACAGAGACGTCGAACCAGGCGCTGGGCGATGACCAACTCGATGGCGGAGGCGACGAGGAACGGCTCGATGCCCATGTCGATGAGACGGGTGATCGCACCGGGGGCGTCGTTGGTGTGCAGCGTGGAAAAAACCAAGTGACCGGTGAGCGAGGCGCGGATGGCGATGTCGGCGGTTTCGCGGTCGCGGATTTCGCCGACCATGATGACATCGGGATCCTGTCGGAGCACGTGCCGGAGCGCGCCGGCGAAGGTCAGGCCGATCTCCGGGCGGACCTGCATTTGGTTGACCCCGGGAACCTCGTACTCGATCGGATCCTCGATCGTGACAATGCGCAGGTCGGTGGAGTTGATTTTCCGGAGAAAGGCGTTGAGTGACGTCGACTTGCCGGAGCCGGTCGGGCCGGTGACGAGCACAATGCCGTGGGGGAAATCGAGTACGTGGGCGATCTGCCTTTGTTCGTCGGCGCTCATGCCGAGCCGTTCCATCGAATAGGCTTCTTTCTTTTGATTGAGCAGACGCAGGGAGATCGACTCCGCGTAGATCGTGGGAATGGTGGAGACGCGGATATCGAGCGTCGTGCCATTGGCCTTGAAGTTGATCCGGCCGTCCTGAGGCAGGCGCTTCTCCGAGATGTTCAGCCGCGCCATGATTTTTACGCGGGAAATGATCGCGTCCTGGAACCGGAGCAGATTCTCCGGCACCGGTACGGGCACGAGCAAGCCATCGACGCGGTAGCGGATGCGCAATTGCCCTTCCTGCGGCTCGAAATGGATGTCGGTCGCGCTGTCCGCCACGGCCTGGCTGATGACATCGGTGACGAAGCGCACCACGGCTGCGTCCTCGTCGACCGCTTCCTCCGCCTGAGCGGCGGCGGCGGTCTCGGGGGCGAGGTAACCCTCGTCGCTGTCGTCGAGTGAGCCGGAGCCGACGCCGAAGTTTTCGATGATGAGCTGATGGATCCTCTCGGGGACTGCGAGGTGCCAGACGAGGGGCCGCGGCGTGAAGGTGCGCAGCCAATCGGTCATGGTCTCGTCGGGTGGCCAAGCGACGGCGAGGTGCAGCGGGATCGCGGCGAGGTCCTCGGCGGAAGGCGAGTCGCTGGCGGCGGTCGCGCCCGGGGTGGCGGACCGGATCGGGATCACCTGGTAGTCGTGAACCAGCCGGGCGGGGAGCAGACCGCGGGCGTGAGGATCGGTTTCGAGGTTGGAAGCGATGCTCAAACCGGTCACGGCGGAGAGCTGGAGAAGGGTCGTCGGCTCGTCGAGACCCAGACTGGCCGCGAGCAAGGCGACACGCCGGCCGCGGGGAGACTCGATCAAGGCCTGGTGCTGCTCGGGCGTGAGCTTTTCGGCAAACGTGGAGGGAACCGGATCGGAGAGGAGCGAAAGCGTGGGCATGAACAGAGCGTCGCGAAAGGGGCCGGACCGTGTGACCGGGGCGAACCCCTGGCCAACGGGAAGGCGGTTAAAGGAGACTCACTTCGGACGTTTCAGCGTTGGACTGGAATTGGGCTGGGCCTCGGTCGAAGAGCGGTCCGGGGGCGCGAGAGCGCGGATCACGGCGTCCTTCTGCGGATTGCTCTCGAGGCGGGACAGCGTTTCCACGTTGTCGGCGGACGTGTTTTTCAGGACGTAGGGACGGACGAAGAACACGAGGTCGGTGCGATCTTTGGCGCGCCGGCGGCTTCCGAACAGGTCCCCGATGATCGGGATGGGGCCGAGGCGGTTGGTGGATCGGCTCTGGGAATCGCGCTGCAGACCGCCGAGGACGACGATCTCGCCGCTCTGGATGCTGACGAAGGACTCGGTCTCGCGTTTGCCGATACGCGGCTGCGGGTTGTTGTCGATGGTGATCGTGCCGAGCACGTCCTCGACCTTCTGTTTGATGTCGAGCTGGACCGACCCATCGTTGCCGATGAGCGGTTTCACCTTCAGTTCGATGCCGATTTCCTGCTGGGTGACGGTGCTTCGGTAGCCTCCGATGGTGGAGTTGTTGGTTCCCGCGCCGCCGGTGTCGGAAAGGTAGCTGCTGATGACCGGTCGGGATTCTCCGACAAAGAAACGCGCCTCCTTGTTGTGGGTAGTGACAATGGCGGGGACGGAAAGGATATTGGTATTTCCCCTGCGGGGTGTGGTCTGGATGGAGATCTCGGCGGCGAGATCGCGGATGCCACTGACACCTTCACCGCGAGTCACGACCCCGCTGGTGATCGCGAGGCTCGGACCCGCGAGGGAGCCGGAGAAACCGACGAGTTTGTCGCCTTCGATCTTCAAACCGAGTGCTTCGATGCCGCTCGAGGCCTCATCGGAGAGCGTGACCTCGGCGATCACGACCTCGATGCGTACCTGGGCGAGCAGGACGTCCACCTTTTCGACGAGTTCCCGGATGATGCGGATATCGTCGACCGTGCCGGAGATGACGACGGCGTTGGACCGCTCGTCAGGCAGAATGGTCACCAAGCTGCTGAATTCGGTGGTGCTCTCGGGCGCGGCGAAGATCGGTGCGGCGGCGGTCGGCTGAACGGCCGCGTTGGCGGGTGCTTGGACGATGGGGCCGGGGCCCTGACCTGGGCGGATGGACTGCTGACCGGCGCCCGAGGAGGCCTTGTTCTGACCGCTGACCAGTTGGCTGAGGAGGGAGGCGACGTCCTTGGCGGCGGCGTGTTTGAGGTAGATGACCTCGTTTCGCGTATTGGGATCGGCCTTGACGTCGAGCTTACCGATCAAGTCGTCGAAGAACGCGTGCTGGCGAGGATCCGCGAGGAGCACCACCTGGTTGGTGCGATCGTCGGGGGAATAACTCGTGGCGGAGCCCAACTGGGATTGCACCACCCCTTGGAGTATGGTGCGCAGCTGGTTGACGAGCACGGACGCCTTGGCGAACCGCAGCGCGTAGAACTTGGGGGTGAGATTGGCGGTGACCGGCTTGTCCAACTCCTGGATGAGCATTTCGATCCGCTGTAAGGTGCTGACGGAATCGGTGATCATGACCGCGTTGGTCTTTTCGAAGAGGATGGGACCGCCGAGCTGGGGGTTGAGCAGCTGGGCCAACTGGGGAACGAACTCATTGGCCCGAAGAAAATTCAACTGAAAGACCTTCGCCATGATGGTGCCGCTGGCGGGGAGTTCGGAGGGCGAACCGACGAGCATCCGGGGGGCTTCCGTGCGCAGACTGGGCAGGGCAACGACCTTGAGGAACCTGTCACCCATCGGGGCGACGCCGATCTGGTTCATGCTCAGTGCGGTTTCCAAAGCGAGGATCGCCTCGGATTTTGGCATCGGTCGGGTGATGATCAGGGTGTAGTTGGCGGTGGGAAGGGCCGCCGGACGAATGATGACCCGGCCGGTCAGCTGTTCGAGCAACTGCAGGACCGTGTCGAGAGGGGCATCGGCGAGCTTGATCTGATCAATCATCTCCTCCGTGGGAGCTGTGGCGGCGAGCGGCGTCTGGCCGGAGGTGGCCGGCAACGGAGTCTGGGCGGAAGCAACGGACGCGGCGATGAGTAGGCTGAACAAAAACGTAAGACGCAGAATCATGCAGACAGGAGTTGATCAGCCATCGGGACGGTGAGGCGGAAAGTAAAGGAGTTGAAGGAAAACGCCGCCGATTGTAAACGGCGATATCGGCTTAGAGTCGATGGGCGCGGAAATGTTGCCCGGAGTTCTCACTTGCCCGTGAAAGAGCCGAAACCCAACGTCTGCCCTGACGATGCCCAATAGCTTTGGAAAGCTCTTTACGATCAGTACGTGGGGTGAAAGCCACGGCCCAGGCATTGGCGTGGTGATTGATGGATGCCCGCCGCGCTTACCCATTTCAGCGGAAGAGATTCAGGCAGAACTGGATCGTCGTCGCCCGGGGCAGAGCGACATCGTCACGCCTCGGAAGGAGGCGGACACGGTGGAGATCCTTTCCGGGGTTTACGAAGGACGGACGACGGGAACGCCCTTGGCGCTCTGGGTGCGCAACACGGACCAGAGGTCGAGCGCGTACCATGAGATGGCCGACAAGTTCAGGCCCTCGCACGCCGATTTCACCTATCAGTCCAAGTTCGGCATCCGTGATCCCAACGGCGGGGGCCGCAGCTCGGCGCGGGAGACGGTGGGCAGGGTGGCGGCCGGCGCGATTGCGAAGA
>Ga0163154_10010539_pt1 | contig 10251 bp, 6 predicted proteins | sample OliLakLV19MP9P1_FD_148649 | JGI IMG/M metagenome (GOLD analysis project Ga0163154, IMG submission 148649) | Freshwater microbial mat bacterial communities from Lake Vanda, McMurdo Dry Valleys, Antarctica - Oligotrophic Lake LV.19.MP9.P1 | ecosystem: Environmental > Aquatic > Freshwater > Lake >...
GCGCGGATCCGGTTCGGCCGCCCAGCGCGCCGCCGCCCGCGCCGTCTCCCGAGCGGTCCGGCCGGCCGCGGCCCAGGCACCACCTCCGATGATCACCGAAGCGACCCCCACCTCGGCGACCTCCTCCGTCCAGGAACGTATCACCTACCGCGCGTTCGTCCAGGCGCTGGCCATGATCCACATGGCGAACCACCGCAAGGACAAGGAGGCCGGCGACCCCAAGGTCGGCGGCCACCCCGCCGCCTGCGCGAGCGCCATGCACACGCTGGCGGCGCTGCACCTCGACGTGCGGGAGCCCGCGGACTTCGTGTGCTGCAAGCCGCACGCGTCGCCGGTCGATCATGCCCTCCATCACCAGCTCGGGCTCTTCCGCATGGACGAGCACGTCGATTGGTTCGAAGGCGGCGCGGACTCCGGGCGCAGCTACCCGCGCTGGTTCACGGACGACGAGGCGAAGAAGGCGATGGAGTGCCTGCGGAAGTTCCCCACCGCGGACCACCCCCACGTCTTCCAGAGTTATCACGCGCGCACGGACGCCGACAACTTTCACTTCTTGCCGTCGGGCACCGTCGGTATCCCGCCGGTCGTGTCGGGGTACCTCGCGCTCGCCTACCGCTACGCAGCGGACCACGGCTGGGACGTCCCGGCGGACGCGCACTTCTGGTCGTTGATGGGTGACTCCGAGTTCCGCGAGGGCTCGCTCCTCGAGGCGTTGCCGGACTTCGCCGAGCGCATGCTCGGCAACGTGACCTGGATCGTCGACTACAACCGCCAGAACCTCGACGGCATGCGGATGCCGAACGAGAAGGGCCTGGACGGGCGCGACTGCGACCGCATCGAGAAGACGGCGGTCGCCAACGGCTGGCGCGTGATCCAGGTGCGCCACGGAGCGCTCCGTCGCGGCGTCTTCGCACAGCCCGGCGGTGACGCCTTGCGCGAGGTCTTCGAGCGCTTGCTCACGGACTACGAATACCAAGTGCTCGCGTTGAAGCGCGACGCTGCGTGGGTTCGGAAGGTTTGCACCGCAAAGCATTCAGGCTGCAAGGACCTGATCGATTCCCTCGACGACGATGTCGTGTTGCGCCTGCTCGTCGACCTCGGCGGGCACGACTACCCGCAGCTCGTGGAGGCCCTGCGCCGCTCGCGCGAGGAGAAGGACGAGCCTTATCTGATCATCGTGCACTCGCTCAAGGGCTGGGGCCTCGAGTGCCTCGCCGATCCAGCGAACCACTCGACCCTCCCCGATCAGAAAGAGGTCGATACGCTGCTCGCGAAGGCCGGCCTCGACTGGGAGGACCCGTTCGCGCTCTTCCCCACGGACTCCGAGGAGGGGCGTTTCCTCGCCCAGCGCCGGGCCAAGTTCCGCGCGGGCATCGCCGAGCACGACGCGCTCCGCGCGCGCAACCGCACGAAGGCACAGAAGGCGATCGAGGCCAACGGCGAGCTGCCGCGCTCGATCGACATCGACCTCTCGCTGTTCCCGCTCGCGCACACGCAGTGGATGTGGGGCCAGCTCGCCGCGAAGCTCGTACGCATCGGCAGCACGAACGCGGGCGCGCGCGCAGGGCGCCGCAAGAGCGACGGGCAGAGCGCCAAGGACCTCACGGAACACGAGCGTCGCTGGGCGCCCGCGGCCGAGTTCGTGATGACGATGTCGCCCGATGTCGGCACATCGACGAACATCTCCGGCATCCTCAACGAGCGCATCTACGGCCCCGAGCGCGCCGACACGCAGCTCGGCGCGCAGATGGAGCTCAAGCTCAAACACCCGGAGCTCGTCGCGCACAGGGACTCGTGGACCCGCCACATCCGCTTCGAGATCGCCGAAGCCAACGCGATGACCGCGGTCGGCTCGTTCGGGAAGATGGCCGCCTACGCCGGGCTGCCGTTCTTCCCGATCATGACCGTCTACGACTTCTTCATCAAACGCGCGCTCGACCAGCTCTACTACAACCTGTACTGGGGCGCCGAGTTCGTCCTGATGGGCACGCCCAGCGGCGTGACGCTCGCGCCCGAGGGCGCGCAGCACTCGTGGAAGAGCGACATCCAGATCCCGAACCTCGTGACGTGGGAGCCCATGTACGCGCTCGAGATGGACTGGATCATGTCGGACGCGCTCCGGCGCCAGTTGCTTGGCGACAACGCGGGCCGCACCGGGGTCCTCATCCGCGCCGTCACACGCGCGCTGCCCCAGCGCGGGCTGCTGGATCTCGCGCGGCGTCAAGCGCGCTTCAAGGCGGGCACCCTGGGCGACCTGGCGCCGAAGGGCGCCGAATGGAGCGACGCGACCGACGAGTCGACAGTGCCCGCGATGCCCGACGAGGACATCCTCGCGGCGCTGCGGGACGACGTGCTCGCGGGCGCCTACTACCTCTGCGACTGGCGCGGGTACGCGGGTTACGAGCCCGGCGAGAACGTCGTGCACGTGTTCGCGATGGGATCGCTCGCGGACGGCGCAGTGAAGGCCGCGCAGGAGCTGTTGCAGCGCGGGGTCTATGCCAACGTGATCCACGTCAGCTCGCCCGAGCTCCTGCTCGGGATCCTCGGCGAACAGGACGGGTACACGCACCTGCGGCACGGCCTCTCGGTCGACGGCGATCTGCACCTCGTCCCCACGGGCACGGCGGAAACGAGCGACGTCGTCGGCCTCGCCGGTCGACGCGTGCCGATCGTCGCCGTCTGCGACGGCGAGGCGGGCCTCCTCGACAACATCGGATCGATCATCGGTGTGCGCCAAGAGACCCTCGCCGTGCGCAAATTCTCGAAGTGCGGCCGCCCAGCCGAGATCTTCGAGTACCAGCACCTCGACGCGGCGTCGATTTCGGAGGCCTGCGGTAAGGTGCTCGCCGAGACCGCCCTCGAGGACCTGCGCGTGTCGCGCACGACCCTCGAGCGCATCGCGGGCGCGCCCCGGCGCGGCGGCATCGGCGACTGGCGCGAGCTCTGGCCGGATCAGGCGTGAGCTCCGGCGATCGCACTCCGGACGGCGCTGCGGCGCGCGCAGGGGACGAACCTGCGCGCGCGCCGGCCAATCCACCGCCGTTCGCGCCGTTCGAGGTCGTGCGCTCCGACCGGATCTATGACTCGCCCTGGTGTGGCCTCCGGCGCGACTTCCTGCGCCTCGATGACGGCCGCGAGCAGGAGCACCATGTCATCGAGATCAGCGACGCGGTGTGTGTCCTGCCGGTGCGGACCGACGGGCGCATCGTCATGATCGGGCAGTTCCGCCACGCCCACGGCAAGACGCACTGGGAGGTCCCGGCGGGGCGCATCAATGCCGGCGAAGCGCCGGCGGCCGCGGCCCACCGCGAGCTGCGCGAGGAGACGGGCCACCGCGCGGGGCGCCTCGTGCCGCTCCCGGGCTTCCACCCGACGAACGGCATCAGCGCGCATTGGTCCTACCTCTTCGCGGCGCTCGACTGCGAGCTCGAGGGCGCGCTCGAACTCGATCCGTGTGAGCGCTTGATCGTGCAGACCTTCACTCCTATGGAGTGCGCAGCGCTGCTGCGCGCGGGCCAGATCGAGGACGGATTCAGCGCGCTGGCGTTGCTGTACGGAAGCCTCGTGCTCGAGATCTTCTGACCCTTCTGAGAGTAAGCGACCCCTCAATGTTCACTGAGTCGATCTCCGCGACCCTCTCCGTCGCAGTCACGAACCTCTGGGGCCAGGAGTTCGCCTGGAGCCACATCGGGCTCGTCGGGCTGCTCATCATCCTCGAGGGTGTCCTCTCGATCGACAACGCACTCGTCCTCGGCCTGCTCGCGAAGAGGCTGCCGAAGCACCAGCAGCGGCGCGCGCTCACCTACGGCCTCGTCGGCGCGTTCGTGTTCCGCTTCATCGCGATCCTCACGGCCGCGTACCTCCTGAAATGGTGGATCGTGAAGCTGCTCGGCGGCGGCTACCTCCTGTTCGTCGCCGTCAAGCACTTCTTCTTCGAACGGAAGGAGGAGATCGACGAGACACTCACGACGGACGAAGCGGGCAGGCCCCAGCTCGTCGAGCGCAAGTCGCGCCGAACGCTGACGTCCGAGGAGGAGCTCACGGAGATCAAGGGGCGGGTGCCCGTCCCGCTGCCCAAGTCCGTCTCGGGCGCGCGCGAAGCCGCCGAGACCAAGAAGTTCTGGTCCACGGTCCTCATCATCGAGCTCACGGACATCGCCTTCGCGATCGACTCGATCCTCGCGGCGATGGCGCTCGTCGGCACGCCGCCGCCGGGGACCCCAGAGGGCGCGCCGCACCCGCAGCTCTGGGTCGTCATCCTCGGCGGCGTCCTGGGCCTCGTGCTGATGCGCTTCGCCGCGGTCATCTTCATCAAGCTGCTCGAGCGCTTTCCACGCTTCGAGACCGCGGCCTATCTCCTGGTCACCATCATCGGCCTGAAGCTCGTCGCGGACTGGTGGTTCAACAGCACGACCCACACCGTCCTCGACTTCCACAGCCCGAGCCACCCCGCGTTCTGGACGTTCTGGATCCTCATGGTCCTGTCGCTCTCCCTCGGGTTCATCCGCAAGAAACAGGACCCAGCCGCGGGGTGAAGCTGCAGCGCCGCCGCGCGGCGCTCAGCGCGCAGCGGGACGCAGCCCGAAGAGGCGCAGGAACGTATCGAGGCCCGTGCGCTTCACCTGTTCGGCAGGCAGCGGCGTGGGCTCCGCGCCCTTCGGCTGGAGTGACGGCGACACGGTTGGCGCCGGTGTGGCGGTCTCCAGGCGCCGGGCCGCGTCCTCCGCGCGGCGAGTCGCCTCGCGCAGGCCTTCGACCTCGCGCGCGAGACTGCCGAGGGTCGAGCTCGCCGCGGCAGCGCGTTGTTGCTCCGCGCGCTCCAGCGCCGCGAGCTGCCCCAGGAAGGCTGCGCGATCTTCCGCGGCCAGGCGGCGCTCCTGCTCGACCGCCGCCCGCGCACGCTCCAGGTCACGCTCCGCGGAATCGAGGCGCTGCGCGAAGCGCTCGCGCTCACGCGCCCCTGCGTCGCGCTCGACGCCCAAGGTCGCACGCGCGGCTTCGGCGTCGCGGCGCAGCTCGTCGAGCCGCTGGGCCAAGGTTTCGCGCTCGCGCTCCATCCGTTCGAGCTCCGCGCGCCTCGCCGTTGCCTCCTCCGCCGCGCGCGACTCGGCGATGCGTCGCACGGCCTCGGCCTCTACGCGCGCGCGCTCGCTCACCGCGACGAGCGTCGCGAGCTGGTCTCCGAGGCCGCCGACGTCCGCGTCGATCCGCGCGGCGGTCCCGGCCAACACGCTCTGCCCGTCACGTGTCGCCGTGCGCACGTCGCCGAGGCGCCCTGAGAGGTCGAACCACAGCACACCCACCGCGCAGGTCGCGCACACACCCGTCCAGACCTCCGATCGTCGGAGCCACGGCACGGGGCGCGCGGCGGTCTCCAGCTCGAGGAGCCGCCGCTGCGCCAGCAGGAGGCCAGCCGTGCTCGCGCGCCGCTCGCGTTCGGCCTCATCGACACGTGCCCGCAGCTCGCCGAGGAGCGGCACCAACGAGGTCTCGATGCCGGGTTCGCGGCGGAGCTCGGGCTCGGGCGCGAGGTCGGGGGCGGTGGCTCCGTGCGGAACGCGAGCAGCGTCCGGCGGCGGCGACTCCACAAATGGCGGTGAGGGCGCAAATGGCGGTGAGGGCGCGGGTGGTGGTGAGGGCGCGGGCTCGGGCGCTGGCTCGGGCATGAACGCCTCGCGCAGGTCCACGACGCGCACGAGCCGCACCTCGCGCCCGTTGCGCTTCGCCGTTTCGGACAAGATCTCGCCTGTGCCGAGGAGGCGCTCGAGCGCTGCGGGTGTGACCGACGCCAGCTCCGCCGCCTCCACGACGGTCAGGAGGGTCGACGGTGCGAGCTCCGCGAGCCGACGCCGCGGGGTCGCGCCGGGCGCCGTCGATCGAGGGTCCGTGGCCACGGCCGGAAGATAGCGCTCAGAGAGGAGCGACTTCCACCCTCTGTGGAGAGCGCCCCGGCACAGGTTCGGAGAAGCCCCCCCAGCGCACGTTGTTGCACTGGCGCATGGACGCCAACCCATGCGCTCGTCGACGGGGGTTCCTGGGCAACGTTCCAGGGTATGCCGAACGCCGTTTTTGCGAGATTGCGGCCACCATAGCCTCCAATCCTGGCTTGCACCTGGCGTTGGAACACGACCACAAAATGCCCCTCGGGCCCACCGACGACGCTGCGACAGCCAGGACCACCGGCGCCGTCATCGAGCGGCTCGTTCGAGACCACCAGGACGCCGTCCGGACCTACCTGTCGTTCCTCGGCGCCAGCGGCGACCTCGTCGACGACTTGGTGCAGGAGACGTTCCTGAGCTTCCTCGGCTCGACGTTCCAGGAGCGGGACCCGGCCTCCACACGCGCGTACCTGCGCACGATCGCGCGGAACCACCTGCTGAAGGAATTCCGCCGCATCGGTACGCGCCCGCCGATGCAGGACCTCGACGCCGCCGAGCACGCGTGGGAGGAATACGAGGCCGACGACGGTGGCATGCACTTCCGCGAGGCGCTGCAGCGGTGCCTCGACGGGCTGCGTGACGACGCGCAGAACGTCCTGCGCCTGCGCTACGGCAGCAGCGTCCCGCGCACGACGATCGCCGAGCGCCTCGGGATGAGCGAGGCCGGCGTCAAGTCGATCATCGTCCGGGCGCGCCGTCGATTGCGCGAGTGTGTCGAGCGCCGCTTGGCGGCCATCGGGGGCACGCCGTGAGCGAGGAGCCGCGCGAGCGCGTGATCGAGGTCGCGCTGCAGGAGCTCCTGCGGACCGACAACCGGCCCGACTACTCGACCCGTGTGCGCCAGCGCTGGGAGGCACAGCGCGACCAGCAGGGCGGCCGTGGGCGCGCCCCTCTCGGTCGGCGCTTCGCGCGCGCAGAGGCTCAGCCGCGCGCACCTTGGTTCGTGCGCGCGGGTCGTGTCGCAGCGGCGGCGGTCGTTGCGGTCGGCGCCACGCTCGCGTGGCGCGCCTGGCGCGACGTTGCGCCCGGCGACGATCCGGGCATGACACCGAGTACGCCCACGACAGCGCGCGGCACGGCACCGACACGCGTGCTCGCGCAGGGCCTGTCGGCGTTGCCAGCAGCCTTCGGGGAGGTGATCGTGAACACGACCGACACGACGCTCACGCTCACCCTCGCGGACGGCGAGCGCATCGAGCTCGGGCCGCTCGCGGTGCTCGCGCTGGAGAACGATCCGGACGCCGGCCCAAATGCCACGCGTGCGCTGCCGCGCCTCTTGGATGGCGCGGCGCTCTTCCGCGCGCCGGATGACCCGGTCGAGGGTCCGAGCACCTCGCACCGTTATGGCCTCGGGAACAGCCCAGCCACGCTCATGGTCGACGGCGGCGGCCAGTTCCGCGCCGAGCTCGCGCGTGCCTCGGGCCCCCACCCGCTGGACGTCCCGGACGACGCGGCCGCCGGTGCGCCTCGCTCGTTCGGCCGCGGGCAGTTCCTTGGCCCGACGTGGTTGACGCTCGAGCCGCTCGCCGGCGGGCTGACGTGGCTCGACACCGAGGGTCGCCCCAGCGCCGTCACGAAGCCGCTCGAGGCCGCGGTGGTCGATGCGCGCGGCACGGCGCGCCCGCTCTCGACGGAGCGCCTCGGCCTCTTGGACAAGCTCATCGCCGCGGTGGCACCCTTGCCTGGTGTCGAGCCATTGCCGGACCGGATGCCGTTCGGCCCGTGGCAGGCCGCGCGCGGCGAGCGCGCGCTGACAGTCCTCCTGAAGGAGGAGCCCGCGCTGTGGGTGCCCGCGGCGCGCGAGCTCGAGCGGCGCCTCGCCAGCCACACCGAGGCGTTCTGGTGGCGTGGTGCACACGCCGTCGTCGCTGGCGCGCGCTCGGAGGCTGCCTTGCGCGTCGCGCAGCGCTGGTGGCGCGCCGGCGCGCAGCGCTTCGACACCGACGCGCTGTTGGCGCTGGCCGAGGCGGGGCACGAGCCGTTCGTGCGCGAGCTCGCGGAGCTCTGGGGCGGCGATCTGCCACAGCTCGACGACGCCGGAGGTCGCGAGCGCCTGCGGCGCGGAGGCCCCGATGCCGACGTCGACCTGCTCGTCCTCGCCGGGCTCGCGCGCGGCGATCAGCGCTTCGCGGGACGTGCACTCGACCTTACACGACCACTCGAAGCGGCATTACGCAAAGGTGACCTCGATAGCTCGAGCGCACGCTCCCTGCTCGCCGCGGCGACGCTCGCGAACGCGGGGTTGCATGACCAGTGGAACACGGCGGTGCGCGAGATCGTCGAGCGGGTCGGGCTCCTCGCCGAGGAGGACGAGCTCACGCTCGCCGCGCTGTGGGCCGCACACCTCGACATTGCGGCCGAAAGCCTCGGGCTCGCCCCTTACGCCGCAGTAGATCCCGCGGAGTACGTGCCTCGCCTCGCCTATTTCGAGCCACGTGTACAAGCCCGGAGCCTGGTCTTGCAAGGTGAGCTCGCGCCGGTTGCAGGTCGACCCGCGACGCTGGACGCCTGGCTCGAAACGTGGCGCGACCGTTGATTGATTTCTATTTACACAGCGAATCGCGACCGCTGCCGCGCGTACACGCTTCGAAGTGTTGGATGCGGACGAAGCGCAACGCGACGGGTTCCCGGGAGGTCGTGTGCCCCCGCGGTGCGACTCACACCGGGTCGGTTCGGCAGGCGGACCGGCTCCATGCCGCAGCCCGAGGATCAGCGACGTCGGATAGGCGTCTCGGTCATCGGTTCGGCGGTCCTCCTCTGGAGAAGGAGGGCCGCCGGGCACCTCTCGCACTGCACAGTGCCGCCGCGCTGGTCGGCGCAATGCTCGCGAGCGAGGGTGTCATGCTCGGGCAGGGTATGCCCGACGTCGCGCCGCTCGCCGCGCACGCAGCGGAGGTCGACCGCCGCGCACCTGAATCCGACGCGGCGCGCGCGCTCTGGCAGGCCGTCCTCGACTTGCGGCCCGGATACGCCGCGGCGCACCACGCCCTCGGGCACCACAAGCATGGTGATACGTGGTACCCGTCGTATGCCGCTTACTCGCGCGCGGTGCGCGCGGAGGAACGTTCGCGACTCGAGACACGCGGTGAGGTGCGCTCTGGCGCGGGCCGGGTGCCATGGCACGACGAGCCCTACCTGCGCATGGGCTGGGTCCGAGATCCGCGCGGCAAATGGCGTTCGCCGGGCGCCGCGGACGAGCCGATTGGAGCAGGCCTCGAGCGCTTCAACGATGGACGCCTCGCCCTGCACACCACGCTCGCGCCGGAGGACGCACGGCATTCGCTCCGCGACGCCGCGCGCGTCCTCGACGACTTGCAACGGCGGTTCGGCGTCGAGGCGTTCGAGCCGGTCGAGTTCGTCCTGGTCGATTCGCTCGCGGCCTACAACAGGCTCGCCGCCGGTGAACCTGCGGCGGGCACGCCGCCCACGGAGATCACGGGCGCATCGGCGTACCACTACGCGTACTTCGCCGACGGTTGGTTCACGCAACCCACGCCGGGTCGGTCCACGCCGCTCGCGACGTTCCGCGGGACGGGCGTCGGCTATTGGGACGTCCACGACGAGCGCTTGGGGCCCTTCGGCGCGTTCGCGGCGCGGCACGCTGTTGCGCTCGCTTGGCTCGACTCGATCGACCCGAGCCCCGCTGCGATCGCCGACGCGACGCTGAGTGGGGCGGGCGGCTTGGACCAAGGTCCGTACTGGGCCGAGAAGCGCCTGCCGCGCTGGTTGCACGTCGGTGCGGCCATGTACGCCGAGCGCTACTTCGTCGAGCGCGGCCAAGGTGTCGGCGATCCGCTCGAGGTGCGGCGTTGGGCGCTCGAGAACCTCGCGCGCAGCAGCAACGGGGCTGCGCTCGACCTCGACGAGGTCTTCGCCTGCGAGCTCGACCCGCTGGAGCCCGAGCGCGCGAACCGCACGTTGCAGCGCGCGGGTCTCGTCGTCGCGTTCCTCGCCGACGGCGCGGAGCCCTCCGTCGAGGTGGCCCGTCAGGCGCTCGTCGCGCACCTCCGCGCCTCCGACCAGACCCGCGACCCCGCCGCAAAGCGCGAGCACGATGCGGCCGCGCGCCGCGCAGTGCGGGAACTCGAATCCACCCTGCGCGCCCAGGAGGAGAGCCTCGCGCGGTTCGGGCGCTGAGCCCCCGCCCGTTGCTGCGACCGTCCTCCCGTCCTTTCCCTGCTCCGTACCTGCTCCCGCCCTGCTCCGGCCCTGCTCCGGCCCTGCTCCGGCCCTGCTCCGGCCCTGCTCCCCGACACGGCGCTCCCCGACCTCGGTCGGGGGCGCCGTGTCACTCCAAAGGGCGATCCGGCGC
>Ga0163154_10010541_pt1 | contig 10250 bp, 5 predicted proteins | sample OliLakLV19MP9P1_FD_148649 | JGI IMG/M metagenome (GOLD analysis project Ga0163154, IMG submission 148649) | Freshwater microbial mat bacterial communities from Lake Vanda, McMurdo Dry Valleys, Antarctica - Oligotrophic Lake LV.19.MP9.P1 | ecosystem: Environmental > Aquatic > Freshwater > Lake >...
GACGCCGACAGCCCCAGTTCCAAATTCTGGATCAACACCTTCATCTCCAAAAATTTTTAAATTAAGTTCAGTGCTACAAAAATTTATTTTAAAAGTTTGGCCAATTAGATTTTTATATCTAGGATCATTTGGGTTAACCGCAACACCAGTGTCACCAACTTTTGTTTCAGGTCTGGTAGTAGCAATAGTAATAGGGAAATCTTTTGAATATTTAAAATAATAAAGTTTGGCTTTGTTGGGTTCATAAACAACTTCATCATCAGAAACAGTGGTTTGGCCCTTGGGATCCCAATTAACAATTCTAAAGCCACGATAAATTAAACCATCATCATACATTTTTTTGAAAGCAGTTCTAACTGCAACCTCACGTTGCTCATCCAAAGTAAAAGCTTCACGACTCCAATCAACAGAAGCGCCCATCGCTCGAATTTGAGTAGTTATAGTGTCATGGCTCTCTTTGGCAAATTGATTTACTTTTTCCAAAAAAGCTTCGCGACCCAAATCAGATTTTTTAATACCTTCTTTTGATAATTTTTTCTCCACCACGGATTGGGTGGCAATAGCCGCGTGATCTGTTCCAGGCAACCACAAAGTTCTTTTACCAAGCATTCGGTGGTAGCGAACCATGATGTCTTCGACCGTTAACATTGAAGCGTGACCCATATGAAGCACCCCCGTAACGTTTGGAGGAGGAAGGACAATTGAAAAAGTTTCGGCATTAGAATCAGTAAATCCTTTTTGAATAGAAGTATTTGGATTAAATAAGCCTGAATCCTCCCATAGTTTATATATTTTGGATTCTGTTTGAGTTGAATCGTAAGGCTTTAGGAATTTTTCTGGAATTTGTGACATATCAAAATACTACCAAAAAATAGGCTTTTTTTAAAGTCTTTTAGAGTCGTAAATTTCCTTCGGCTTTTATGTCGGGATTTATAGCAGGAGTGTTTTTAAATTGAGAAATGTAACCGGCAAAAGCAATCATGATAGCGTTGTCGGTAGCTAGTGACATTTCTGGGATAAAAACTTTGAAAAAGTCATTATTGAGCTTCATAAACTTTTGACGAATTTCAGTATTGGCAATAACTCCACCACCGATAATTAAACTTTGGGCGCTGTATTCGGCGATGGCACGATTCGTTTTTTTAGAAAGCACTTCAATGCTGGCGTCTTGAAATTCTTTAGCAATTAATTTTCGGATATCGTCACTATATAAATTTTGTTCTTTTAAATTTTTAACCAAATAGAGAACGGCAGTTTTTAAACCAGAAAAGGAAAAATCATAATCAGGAGTATTCAACATTGGGCGAGGTAATTTAATTTCAGGAAAATTTTCTTTGGAAAAAGTTTCAGATGAAATTAATTCTTTGGCCTCATTGGCCAGTTTTGAAATTTCTGGTCCACCTGGATATGGTAAATCTAAAATTCTAGCAACTTTATCAAAAGCTTCGCCAACTGCGTCGTCACGAGTTTGCCCAATAATTTGATAATCGCCAAAACTTTTTACCAAAACAATTTCGGTATGACCACCAGAAATAAGAAGAGCCATAGCGGGGAAATTAATTTTTGAAATTTCACTGACGTTATTATCGGCTTCGCTTAACACAGATAGAATATGTCCCTCCATGTGATTAACTGGAATTAATGGAATATCCCAAACAAGTGACAAAACTTTGGCAAAATTAATACCAACCCACAAAGCTGGTTCAAGGCCGGGACCGCTGGTCACCGCAATCATATCTATTTTTTGTTGTGGAGTTTTTTCTATATATTCAATAAAATTTTCAGCTAAATCAGTTTCTTTTTTGAAAATAGTTTTAATTTGTTCTTTGATTGAATCGCTTAAAATAATGGAATTAGGAACTTTCTCTAAAATATTTTTTTGCATTAAAGAATCAAAAAGAGGAATAATATTTTTAGCGTGCTCACGTTTAGCCATCATGGGAAAAACCCCACCATATTGTTTATGAAGTTCAATTTGGGAATGCAAAACGGTAGCTAGAATTTTAAATCGAGGCGCAGCAATATCCCCAGTTGCCTCGATAAGCGACAGGGCAGTTTCATCACAGGATGTTTCTATGCCTAATATAATCATTTTGTCATTATTTCTACCATGCTACGGCTACCTTTGTATAGTAGGGAAATAAAAAATTAATTATGGATGATAAAGAAAATAATAAAAAAGTATTTAGTGAACATGCTGGGGTTGAATGGGCTGAAAGCGTCTGGCAGGCAAGTTGGACCTATGTTCGAACAATAGTAGATACTGTTCGAGAGCCCTTCCTAATTCTAGATAGAGATTTACGGGTGATTGCGGCTAATGAAACCTTTTACCAAACGTTCAGGGTTCCCTTAGAAGATACTGAAAATAAATTGCTGTATGAGTTAGGTGATGGTCAATGGAATATTCCAGACTTACAAAAACTTTTGGAGGATATTTTACCCAAAGACACTTTCTTTAAGGGTTTTCAAGTAAGTCATGATTTCCCACAGATTGGTAGAAAAGTCATGTTGTTAAATGCTCGGCGGGTTTATCAAAATGAAAATAATACTAAAAAGGATTTAGAACCGATAATTTTTTTGGCCATAGAGGATGTTACAGAACTAACTCTTATTGCAGAAAGATTAAATAAAAAAACAAGTGAATATGAGCAGAAAATGGTTGAAAGGGCTCAAGAGTTAGAAAGTAGAATAGCTGAACTTACAGATTTAAATAAAACAGTTGTGGGTTTCAGTGGAACAATTTTAGAACTCAAGACCATGATTGAGTCTCTAAAAAAAGAAATAGTCTTGCTTAACAAAAATAAATTAACTATTAATAAAATAACTTAAAAATATATGATTTGGACAATTGCTATAATATTATTAATTCTTTGGGCATTAGGCTTCAGTTTCAATTTAGGGGGAAATTTAATTCACACTCTTTTGGTAATTATTTTGGTCATCGTAATAGTACAACTTCTATTTTAATTACTTATCATGTTTAGTTGCATTAGAAGAGTTAGTGGAGAGATCGTTTTTTGGTTTGTGCGCGATACAGGATTCGAACCTGTGACATCCACAACGTCAATGTGGCGCTCTACCAACTGAGCTAACCGCGCATAGGATTTATCTTACTATAAAAGAACAGACTATTTCAAGTAATAAAAAAACTGTTTGGCTAAACCTAAACAGATTTTAAATGATCAGAAGGAAGAAAATAACCCCTCCCAGCAGCACCAAGAAAGGTATGAAGAATATTACCATTTTTCCTCAACATCTCTTTAGTTCTTTGTCGCCGGTTCCAATGGTGACAAGCAACAATATTATTCCAATCGAAAAAACTGCGGCGCCTAACCAGGTTTGTGTGTTCATGTTCAAAAAATACTAGTGCGGAAAGGGAGGGATTTGAACCCTCGATGAGCTTGCGCCCATGCCACTTTTCGAAAGTGGTGCTTTCAACCTCTCAGCCACCTTTCCGTGATCTTTACATTGTATATTTTTGTGGGAAAGATAGAAAGTCCAAGTTGCCAATTTTAACGAAAATGTTATAGTATTTGCCACTGGCCCTATCGTCTAACGGTTAGGACGGAGCCTTTTCAAGGCTTAAATCAGAGTTCGATTCTCTGTAGGGTCACCATTGACAGCTAGCACGAGTAGCGTACAAAAATAGCCCCTTAGGAGCTATTTTTGTACTGACTGGTTAGTTAACTGAGATATGATAATTTCATCAATCCCTACTCAGAATTTTTTATTTTCAGTATTCGTTTTTGTGGGTTTCAATTTAGTGAGTCCTGTAATTAGCGCACCCTTCATGCTTGTATCTTGTTCGCTATCAATCCTAAGTTTTATATCATCGAAGTTTTGAGTTCGATCTTCATATGTTGGTTTTAACTGTTCTAGAATTTCAAAACCAAAGTTTACATGGTTCACATCAATAGGCTTTCTGATTAACTCTTCAAAAGTAAATTGAACAAACTCAGCTTTTTCCTCATCATTGAATTGATCATATTTAGACAAAATAGCCCGGAGTGAAAAAGGTTGGTACTTTGGCGAAATTTCTGGCTTACGAATCCAATCAAAAACATCCTTTACAATCTGTCTCAATTTAGGCTGTGTTAGATGTTTAGAGGCTTCTGAGAGTCCTTGTAATCCAACTTCTTGGACGCTTGCATCAACACTAGTCAGACAAGTGGTGATCTTTGTTGCAAGAACATCTCTGACGTGGGGATCATTATCTGCTTTACGAGAATTTACAAAATCAAACATTCGTTTTTTGTGTGGTACTGAGGCAGAATCGTAGACAGCCCAAAGCTTATCAAAGATAGAAAAAATATTTTTATTCTCTTTACCATCTATCTTTTCAATAAATTGAAAAGCCTCCTCGATATTTTGCTGAAAAATCTTTTCTATAAACATTTGCTTTTGTGCATCTGTAATCTTTCCAAAGAATTCATTTCTAAAATTCTCGTCATTGATAGACCTAGTTTCTGCTGGAGTGTATAACTCTGCCTCAAAGAATTTCGTTTTCTCATCGGGGTAAAGCTCGGAGTATACCTGATTGAAACTTTCTGGTTTTACATTAGCAATGTAACTAATCAAGAGAGTCTCTATCTCTAGTGTTTTCTGAGGAGGGCTGTATTTCTTTGCATCAATTAATACAGGAACAAAAGCGGATCTTTCTTCATATGTTGGCAGGGCATTAAATCCTGCAACCAAGCTATCGATAAAGTTTAATCTTACTTGTTCAGATGCTTCAATCATCCATTCAAGATGGCTTTGAATAAATTGATTGAAGGCACTGAGTAGTTTCTGTTTTTCAATTGATGGATTAGTAGTCTGCTGATTTTCTTGGTTTAGTATTTCAGAGAATTTTCCAAATACTGCATCGGCTTCCAATGGATTAATTAGGGTTTTATCAAATTTATCCAATAACTCTATTCTTTGGACAGTTTCAGGAATTTGATTACCAGACAATGATCCCAAGAAGTTTTGTGCGTATTCAGTTGATCCTATCTTTTTCTGTGAATCTTCCGTCTTGATTACCATTTTGGTAATATCAATGTCTCTTGAGTAATTATCCGTAAGAAGTTTTTGAACCCTTGGAGTTTGGGCTGAATTTAAGTATTGAGGGTTATCGGTAAGAACATCAAATACCTCATCAATAAATGTGCGATTATTCTGATATTTTGCATCATTTGCAACCATTCCTTCTATGGCAGTAATCCATTGAGTGATCAGACTTGGAAGGTTAGAGGCGTAATGTGTAAAGAGGATATCATTTATGGATTTAGGAGAAACGAGATGCAGTTGTTCCTTACAAGTCCCATTTAGATTGTTGCTTATTTCTTCGAACAAAGGACCTGACATGGTCATGCTATTTTCACTAATGAGTGTGAAAAGTGTAGACACCAAGTTTGCAAGAGATACTGGGTTCGTCTTACTTTCAATTTCAGTCTTAATGGCTTGAGCAAAATCACTAACAAGCTGAGCATCGTTAAAGTCACCTACTTTCTCGAGGTACTCTTTTGCTTCTTGTATTTTTCTATCTTCCAGTAATGTAATAAAGGACTCGAAACCTGGGAATTTCTTTTCTTGCTCTGATCGTCTCAAGGTAAAGAATATTCTCAAATTTTCTATAGGTATATTCTTTGTTTCCTCAATAAATTTAAGGAGTTCAGAATTCTTCCTTTTAGCAGAGAGATCATCTTCTTTAATCTCAAAATTCACTGTTTTAACTTCCTCTAAGTCTAGGACTTTTTTCTGTCGCAATATTTCCATTTCATCTGGAAATAGTTGATTCAGTATGAGGTACTTTGTAAGCTGAGAGATATTCTCCGTTAAAAAATTGGGAGGGAAGTCCTTATCATCACCTTGGCGCTCTGCAACGAGTATATAGTTTGCCAATAGTATATTTACAAATTGAATTATCTGACGAGGGTTGTCTCGAAATGCCTTTGTAATAAGCCAAGCAACATAGTTATTGTCCAGCACAGGCACGCCTGTCTCGTTCAGACTATCTTTTGCCAAAGCCTCAAGTTCAACTGGAATAAAATCAGGAATCCAAACTATTGTGCTGAAGAACTTTCTCAAGAACTCGTCAGAATCAAAAGTAAATTTATCTGTAGAACCATAGAGATTGGCCAGATGGTGTTTTATGGATCTAGCATCGCAAGGAACCAAAAAGACTACTTCTTTTTTATCGTCCTCAATATCGCCTGGTTCCAAGAAGGTTTTGATCGTAGATAGCACTTCCGCAACCTTGTCATGTGTCACACGATCCAAGTTATCAAAAACAATAACTATTCTTGGATGCTTAAGCGCTTTTAATATGTTTGCAAATTCTTCTTCAAACTCGTGAGGATCTTCAAATTTATCTACACCGAAACTTGTGGTTTCTGCCGAAAAAAAGTAAACCGAATGCTTAAGTAACCAGATAAGAAAAGCTCCTCCCGTTGCTACTCCACCAAACATCAAGATGAAAGGTTTAATGAAATTCCAAACATTGTCAAGAACTTGGTATTCGTATAGAAACCCCCAAGCAAATACAGCCATTATCAAAACACCGATAAACCAAGGAATAAGTTGTTTAAGCATTGTCGTATTAACTTTCAGCTTTGTATCTGAACTTGTGCTAACACTTCTCTCAAGTCTTTCGTTCAACTTAAAATCGTCAGAAAAGAAAGTAGATCCATAATCCTTGCCTTCCAATTGCTTCACAATTTCCTTAAGGAATGTACGTCTTAAAGCATCACCCTCGTGTTTCCAGACATCAAAAAGGACAACGGGTATATTTTTAGAAAGGAGCTTCTTTTTTAATGAGTTCGCAATTGTGCTTTTACCAGAACCCCACTTTGCAAAAAGTCCTATCGTGAAGGGGGTTGGACATTTTTCTGCTATCTTTTCTAGTGTTGAAGCTATTTCCTCATGTCCAAATTTTGAATTAGAAATTTCCTTGATAGTTTCAAGTGGTTTTTCTTTTAAAAATTTGAATTGGGTGCTCGTCATGTTATTTATAATTCAAAATTATCCCAACCTTTCATTGCGGGAGTATATAAATATTCCTTGTTTGAGTTTACTTTCCACCCGTTTACATCTTTTACAGCAATACCACCAACAAAACCTTTCTTTCCCTTGAGCCATTCTTGCAAGGCTTCCGCCTTGTATTTTGTATCATTAGATTCAGCGGTAAAACCTGCTTTGGTATCGACAATCCAAACCTTACTTTTGGTCTTTATAATCCAATCAGGATAAAAAAGTTTCTCTTTGTTATCGTCTGGATTGTAGTAAGAAATAGAGAAGTATTCACTTCCTGAATCTCCATTTTTATACCACCAGTCAACATCCTTGTTTTCATCTAAAAACTTAATGAATGACTTTTCGTTATCAACAACATCCCTAGCAATATAGAACGGTTCCATCGCAGAACGCTTAACTTTCATTTCTTCGTAATTGTCTGTGAAGAAAAGTGACGCTCGTGGAATTTCAATTATCTCAGTTCGCTTTGAACGAGCAGATTTTTTATTTGCTTCTTGATCGCGGATAGGGCGATAGGTTTCAAGTGCTTCTCCGAGAATAGGTCGAAGTACTCCGCCCTCTTTGAGCAAGTCAGTAAGAATTACTTTGTATGCATGACTACGGTCATCACCGAGGATTGGAAGTAACCAAACATTAAGAGCGGTCTTTAGTTTTCCCCATGAACGCTCTGGGGCGAACTTCTTATTCTCATCAGTTTGCTTGCCGACAATGTTGAAGCAAACGAGATTATAAAGTCTTTCGATGTCATGCTGTGACATCTCCTGATCATGACTTCCACCCTCAGCAAGCAGTTCCTTCGTAAAGTTGTCATAGTCATCAATCTCAACTTCAACAATGATACCGTTGGTAATTTGAGGCTTAAGCTCTAATCCTTTTACTGATAGCTTCTTTTTTACGTCGCCATCACCATCCTTAATACCAAAGGATTTATTAGCAATCTTTTTAAATGTTGTCTGAAATGAATCTCCAAGGTCGTTGTAGTCAGAACGACTCATGAACACAGATTCAATCTGGATAGGCTCCACATCCTTTCTTCGATAACTACCAAAGATTGCTGGTTTGTTTTCAGACTTTGCCTTGTCGTACTCACTGATAACCTCATTTCGCTTATAGTTAGTGTAGAGGTATCCTAGGTTAAGTTCAGGCTTACCAAAGTGGGTACCAAGTGGCATACGCAAAATTCTTCCCACGGTCTGTATAGCAAATGTAGGATTCTTTATTTCGCGAAACATAACTAAAACTCCAGCACGTGGACAGTCCCACCCTGTAGCTACGGCTTGTTTGAAAAGCAAGAACGAAATCGAGGAATTACTCCGTTCAACATCTTCTAGGTTTATTTTGTCTTCCGAAAGCCATACGGCGATGTTATTCTCAGAGACGCCTTTTTTCTTGAGATAGTTAGTGACTATTTCTTGCTTGTTTGTATTACTTGTTTCCGTCGTAGCCCTGTCATCGTTTGGAAGCTGTATGAGAACAAGCGGATTAATATCGAGCTTTAACTCTTTGTAGTATTCAAGTAATTCTTCACGCTTCTGGTATGCAAGTTCAAGCAATATCTCGTCCTGATCCATTCCTTTGAACTGCTTCTGATTTAGATCCTCCTCTGTTTGGAAAATAATCTTTTCTTTAATAAGACCTTCTTTGACGACATCTTCTCTACGAACACGAACAAATCCAGCGACCTTGTCTTCAATATCACTTACTGTCGGCTCGAATTTTGGAGTAGCAGAAGTACGGATTATTATCTTTGGCTTGATAAGACCATCGATAAGTTCTAGGGCTTTCTCAGTGTCGGCTCCAAGATGCTCTTCGTCAATAATTACGACAATCTTTCTGTTTTCTTCGTGAGTAGCTTCAATCATTCCATCAAATGAGATATCCTGTTCGTTTTCCTTACGAATCTTAAGAACCTCTTTTGATTGACCTTTGAGTTTTTCCCAATTTATGAAAAAGACACTATTTCGAGTCATAACCTTACGATTCAGATCATTAATATCTAAAAGTTCCAATTCTGAAGCACCTCCGTAATATTCAAAAAGTTTATTTTTACTCTGTTCAACAAGTGTTGGACCCTTCGACATCCACAAAAAAGCGACATCATTTCCAATGAAGCGAGGGTCTGAGATTATGTCACGCAAAAACTGAGCAAGCACCACTGTCTTACCTGAACCTGTTGGTGATTTGAATACGAGAGGAAGTGTTGTAGCAGAAGACTTCCAAAGATCTAAGAATTGATCTTTAAGTTTTGCTATTGCGATTTCTTGAAATGGTTTAAGTGGAAACATAAATTATAGGCGGTTAATTTCCTTATATACCTCAAGGATAGGTTCTGGAATATCCTCGACACGGATATTGGCTGAGCTGTACTCGCTCTTGTACTCATTTTTACCCCAACTGAAAATATATAGAACTGTTGGTTGCTTTTTCTTCTCCAAAAGTTCAACGAGATCTTGGAGTTTCTCTTTGTCTTCTTTGAAATAAATAGCAGAAGTTTTTCCATGACCCTCAAAGATCTGCCACCAATCACTCTTTTCAACTTCATTAAGTGTATTTTCACGAAGACCAATCATTTCACCGGTTTGATATGTAAGTTTAACTTTTGCGTGGTCAGGAGTGTGATGAAGTTTCTCAATATCAACAAGATCAGTTTTGTAGTAACGAAGATTACCACCAAGACCTTCAATTTTTGTTTGATTATTTGTATAACCATTAATAACACGGGTTATTCGCCTATATGTAACTTCTTCACATATATTATTTTCATTATTAGTGCATAGCACAAATTTTCTACTTCCTTCATCTGATTTATTTAATAATAAGGTAGCATGTCCTGTTGTTCCTGAACCAGCAAAATAATCTAAAACAAAACCGTCTTTAGGAAGGAAAAGATCAATACAATCAAGTACTGAATAAATGCTTTTAGGATAATCAAAACTTGATTCTGGCAAAATTGACTGTACTAGCCTTGTACCGTAAGCATTGGCATTATATTTACTACCATACCAAAAAGAAGTTGGCTTTACTCTGCCTTGCTCTCTTCTTTTATAGTAAATTGTCACTTTATCACCCCTAACAACAGCGTTAAGTTCAGATACATTTTCTCTTGCTCTTTCTTGATCCCAAAGCCAAACTCTTTCAATACCTTTTGTATTTATAGGAAAAACTTCTTGGTAACCACTAGTCTTTTCAAATTTAATATCTCCGTTCTTATTAACAAAAAATGGATACCAATAATC
>Ga0163154_10010542_pt1 | contig 10249 bp, 8 predicted proteins | sample OliLakLV19MP9P1_FD_148649 | JGI IMG/M metagenome (GOLD analysis project Ga0163154, IMG submission 148649) | Freshwater microbial mat bacterial communities from Lake Vanda, McMurdo Dry Valleys, Antarctica - Oligotrophic Lake LV.19.MP9.P1 | ecosystem: Environmental > Aquatic > Freshwater > Lake >...
GAGGCAGCAAGCGTGCCGGGGTTGCTCCGCGCAGCCGTCACGCCGTCACTCCAGCGATTTCAGGTATTGGATAATGGCATCGACATCGGGCGGGTCGAACGCGAACGTGGGCATGTCGCTGTGGCCGGTGACGATGCCCTCCGCCAGCGCTTCGGCGAGCCCCTCGACGTTGTACTTTTTGTGAAGCTCGCGAAACGGCGGCGCCTTCGCCAACGGGCTCGCGTCGGAGGAGCTGACCGCGTGGCAGCGGCTGCAATTGTCCTGCACGATCGCAAGGCCGCGCGCGACAGCCGCTGATCGGCTCGTCTGCGCCAACGCCGACGTGTTCGCCAAGCTCCCGCTCAGAGCAAGGGCGAGGGCGGTCAAGGCCACGGTCCGGCGCTGTGTCAGTCGCAAGCTGCGTCCCATCCACGAGTGCCTTTTTTAACCGCTGCCAAGCTGCAGGAGGGGTGGTCACACTAACCATAACACGAAGTGACGGTTGTTCGATTGGCCGTAATCAACGGCTTCGCGGCACTGGCAAAATTTGCCCCGAGCGGGATCGCATCGACGTCCGTGTCTGGCGCAACCGCTACCGCGACATGACGGTCAATGGGAGAGGCGACGACGCACGATAGTACTTGCCAGCTCGGCCACCCCAGTCCCTCACCGACGGAACGGCGCGGCGCTTTTTTGCCACAAGTGTCGTCGGCCCAGGTGCGGAAATCGGCTCCGCCACCAAACCGATTGCGTCAAAGGCTGTGTTCGGTTCCAAATGCGTCAGCCGCCTGAACGTTCGAATACGATCATTTGCACTCACGAATACAGTCGCACCAAGTAGGGTCACATGAGCAATACGTCGCCCGATCTGCAGCAAGTCGTAACAGAAATCACCGAGCGGATACGGCAGCGAACCGATCGCGGTGAAGTAGCAACTTATATTCCAGAACTGGCCAGAGCCGACGTCAATTCATTCGGACTGGTAGTTATCGATGCTGATGGAAACGTCGCGGCCGGCGGTGATTGTGATGAGCCGTTTTCAATTCAAAGCATATCGAAGGTATTCACGCTCACACTTGCATTGGGCAAGATTGGTGACCGGCTTTGGCACCGGGTTGGCCGCGAACCGTCAGGTTCGCCGTTCAACTCGATTGTCCAACTTGAATTCGAGCGTGGAAAGCCCCGCAACCCGTTTATAAATGCAGGCGCAATCGCCGTTACCGACGTCATCCTGTCCACCCATCGCCCCCGCGAGGCGCTCGGCGAAATCCTGTGGTTCATGAGATATCTGGCTGGCGACACATCAATCTCGATCGACGAGACTGTGGCGGCATCTGAGCAACAAACGGGATACCGCAATCACGCACTTGCCAACTACATGAAGGCCTTCGGGGTCCTCGACAACCCCGTCGACCTCACGCTCGGGGTCTACTTCCATCAATGTGCGATCGCGATGTCTTGCCGCCAGCTGGCCTTGGCTGGCCGCTTTCTCGCCCATGCAGGCCGTCACCCGTCCACCGGCCTCTCGGTCGTCAAACCAGAACGGGCCCGCCGCATCAATGCGATCATGCTGACGTGCGGCCATTACGACCGGTCGGGCGATTTCGCCTACCGTGTCGGCCTGCCCGGCAAGAGCGGCGTCGGGGGCGGTATTTTCGCTGTTGCGCCTGGCAAAGGGTCCATCGCCGTCTGGTCTCCAGGCCTCGATCCCTCTGGCAACTCACGACTGGGCCAGATCGCCCTGGAGGAACTCACCCGGAAGCTTGGATGGTCGGTCTTTGGCGTGCCGTCGGGATGCTGACAGCTCGGGCCTGACCGCTCGGGCCTGACCTTTCGGGCCTGACACTAACGCTGACGGTCGTGACCAGCCTCTCGAATTGCTGCGTCGTGATACCAACCGCTGCCGGAAACTGACGTGATCACCGGCACTTCAACCTCGCGCCGGCCGAGATGTCCCAGACCGGGCTGGTTTCCAGCCCGCTTGAACGGAAACGGGATGATGATTGCGGTTTGAATTGTCTCGGTCATATTTCCAAGTCCTTCGGTGCTTCGCGTCGTTGGATTGTACAGGTATTAGACAGTTTGCCTAATGAAAATATGCGATTTGACTATATTTTGGGCATGATAATTCTTGCTCGTTTGTATAGCATTCAAAGACGGTCGGGCGTTTTCCGCGCCAAACCGTATGCGCCCGGGCAGGCGGCCGCATAGGCTTTGCAAGTAGATCACGGGGTCGTTTATGTTTCGGTTATTCACCCGATGGCGCCGGCCACAGGCAACGACTCCTAAGCCCGATCCCATGCCGGATGCGCCTTCGATCGCACTATTCGAGGCCGTGGTCGAAGAACGTCTATCTCAGGCAATAGTTCCAGCGACGGCATCCGACACGCTCGGAGGCGGCACGGTAGCCGATCTTTCCCCAATCACGGACGGTCAGACAGCTGCCCAGCAACAGTCGGCCGGAGCGCAATCGCCGGTTACATCCACGCGTATATCCACCAGTCCAAAAGGAGATAAGTCGCCCATGACAAAATACAAACTCGAGTATATCTGGCTGGATGGCTACACTCCGGTGCCAAATCTGCGTGGCAAAACACAAATCAAAGCATTTGAAAACTTCCCGACGCTCGATGAACTGCCACTCTGGGGTTTCGACGGCTCCTCCACGATGCAGGCCGAGGGCCGTTCGTCGGATTGCGTGCTGAAACCGGTCGCGGTTTATCCCGACGGAGCACGCACCAACGGTGTTCTCGTCATGTGCGAAGTGATGATGCCTGATGGCGTGACCCCGCATTCAACCAACAAACGCGCCACGATTCTCGATGACTCCGGCGCTTGGTTCGGCTTCGAGCAGGAGTATTTCTTCTATAAGGACGGCCGCCCGCTTGGCTTCCCATCGTCTGGATATCCAGCACCGCAAGGCCCCTATTACACCGGGGTGGGCTTCAGCAATGTCGGCTCTGTTGCGCGCGAGATCGTCGAGAAGCATCTCGACCTTTGCCTGTTCGCCGGCATCAACCATGAGGGCATCAACGCCGAGGTGGCCAAGGGCCAGTGGGAATTCCAGATCTTCGGCAAAGGCTCAAGAAAGGCGGCCGATGAAATGTGGATGGCTCGCTACTTGATGCAGCGCCTGACCGAATCCTACGGCATCGACATCGAGTATCACTGCAAGCCGCTCGGCGACACCGACTGGAACGGCTCGGGCATGCACGCCAACTTCTCGACCGAGTACATGCGCTCGATCGGCGGTAAGGCCTACTTTGAAGCGCTCATGAAGGAGTTCGAGAAGAACTTGCACGAGCACATCTCGGTCTACGGGCCTGACAACGACAAGCGCTTGACCGGCAAGCACGAGACCGCGCCGTGGAACCAGTTCAGCCACGGTGTAGCCGACCGCGGTGCTTCGATCCGCGTCCCACACAGCTTCATCAAGAACAACTATCGAGGCTATCTCGAAGATCGCCGACCGAATTCCCAGGGCGATCCATACGCCATCGCCTCGCAAATCCTGAAGACGATCGCCGCCGTTCCGACGACGGGTCTCGTCGAGGTCTCGGCCGCAGCCTGACACTGACTGACGCGTCTGTGGCGGCTTACGCTGTCACAGACGCCTGTCTATCGCGACAAGCAGGGCCACGGTTAAACCGGGCGCGGCTACAGACCCGGCAAAGCGCCCCCCGCATGCGAGCGAGGCGCGCCACTGCGATGATCGGCGTGGCCACTCTCAACAGCGGCGCTATGGACCTACCGCCCCCCTACTCGTACCGCTCCGGCATGCGGTCGTCTTTGGCGAGGTTCCCGAACCTCGTGAACTGGCCCTCGAACGCGAGTTGCACCGCGCCGACCGGTCCGTGGCGCTGCTTGCCGATGATCACCTCGGCGCGGCCCGACACCGCCATCATCTTCTGCTGCCAGTCGACGAACTCTTTCGTCCCCTCCGACGGCTTGGTCCGCTCGACGTAGTATTCCTCGCGGAATACGAACATCACCACGTCGGCGTCCTGCTCGATCGAGCCCGATTCGCGCAAGTCGGAGAGCTGCGGGCGCTTGTCCTCGCGCTGTTCGACCTGGCGCGACAGCTGCGACAGCGCGATGATCGGCACGCACAGTTCCTTGGCCAGCGCCTTGAGACCCGTGGTGATCTCGGTCACTTCCTGCACGCGGCCCTCACCGGTTCGCTTTGAGCCCGACAGCAATTGCAAATAGTCGACAATCAGACAGCCGAGACCCTTCTGCCGCTTGAGCTTTCGCGCCCGGGCCGACAATTGCGCAATGGAAATGCCGCCGGTCTGGTCGATGTAAAGCGGGACTTCGCTCATCACCCGGCTGGTCTCGACGAGGCGGCGGAAATCGTCCTCGTCGATCATGCCGCGGCGGATTTTCTCCGACGGGATTTCGGCCTGCTCGGACAGAATACGCGCGGCGAGCTGCTCGGCGCTCATTTCGAGCGAGAAGAAGCCGACGACAGCGCCGTCCACCGCTTTGATCGAGCCATCGGGCTGCTGCTCGGGCCGGTAGGCGCGCGCGATGTTGTAGGCGATGTTGGTCGCCAGCGCCGTCTTGCCCATCGACGGGCGGCCAGCGAGAATGATCAAGTCCGACGATTGCAATCCGCCGAGCTTGGCATCGAGGTCAGACAATCCCGTCGACAAGCCCGACAGGCCACCAGCACGTTGATAGGCGTTGTTCGCCATCTCGATGGCGTGCGTCAGCGCCGAGCCGAACGATTGGAACCCGTCGCCGTATTTGCCCTGCTCGGCCAAGGAATAGAGCGCGTTCTCGGCATCGCCGATCTGGTCTTCCGGCGCGCTATCGACGGGGCTGTCGTAGGCGAGGTTGACCATGTCCTCGCCAATCGTGATCAACCGGCGGCGCACGGCGAGGTCATAGACCGTGCGGCCATAGTCGAACGCGTTGATGATCGTCGTGGCGTTGGCCGCCAGCCGGCCGAGATACTGCGGCACGGTCAGGTGCGCGTTGATCGGCTCGGCGTTCTCGAAGAACGTCTTCACCGTCACCGGAGTTGCCTGCTTACCCGCGAGGATCAACTGCGCGATCGTCTCATAGAGGCGTCCGTGCAGGGGATCATAAAAATGCTCCGGATCGAGGAAGCCCGACACGCGGTCGTGAGCCTCGTTGTTGATCAGGATGGCGCCCAACAAGGCCTGTTCGGCCTCGATGTTGTGGGGCGGGGCGCGGAACGCAATCGCCTCATCGGCGGCGGCGGCCTGGCGAAGTTTATCGGTGGCGGTGATGGCAAGCGCGGTGTTGGTCATGGACCAGTCATTAGCGCGACTCTGTCCCGTCGCGAGGCCAGAGTTGGCCCCAGCCTAGCACCATCCCCGCTATGCACATGCCAAGAATTCCGCGCTTGGCTGATGCCACGAATCGGAGACCGGTTGGTCGGCGGGTGGTGGCGACGCAGTTTGGATCGGGCAACCGGCGCACGTACCAATCGAATGGATGTGCCGTTAGCAGCAGCAGCGCGGCAATACGCTAGAATTGGCGGTTGCACGCGTGCCACCCGCACGGTTGCTCTGGCTCATATTGATGCCAATTGTTTGGAATCGCCCGGCGGCGCGTTCGCAGCGATGGTTAATTACTTTCGCAGTCGTTGGAAAAACCGAGAGCGTCTATTGCACACGACGCCAATCGCTGGAAAGCGCCACTCAAAGTGTCATTGTTTTACTGAGGCGCCGTCGCGGCGTTGCTGATCCGGCGTTCGATCGCGGCAAGCTTTGCGTCGCAGCTCTGACGCAGCCAAGCCGGCATCAAAAGCACTTCCTCGACACATTCGATAATCGTCTGCCTGTCACCAATATCGAGATTGCTATCGCGCACGTCGCCATCGCCGCTTCGGTCGATGATCCGGGGTGCCGGGCCGATATTGGGTACGTTTGGTGTGGCGTCGATGATGTTAGGCACGCCGTCGTCATCATCATCGTCGTCGGCAAGAGCAACGGTCGGACCAAGCAGCGATCCAAGCGGCAGTGCGGCGGTGAAGACGACAAAACAACACACCAGCATGGCCAAGCCCAACAGCTTTACCAAAGCAGCCCCAAATGTCGTATCCGGTCGCATCAAAGCCTCCGAGTTATTCCGCAGCGCGTAGCCGCTCCATGGGGGATAGTTGCCATGTCGTTCGCGACAAGTCGATGGTAGAGCGAGCGGGTGCGGCAGACGGATGGTGGATTTTGTGCGCCACCGCACCTTTTCTATCACACAGCCCTGGGGACGACGGCGAACCTCAGCCCATGAATGCGTAAGTCACCGGCCCGCTTGACGAGCAAGCGATCTGCATCCGTTGCGCCACACCACCCAAGCGACTTCACCGCACAACCACCATTCCCGTTGTCGCTAACAAGCCGTCCAGTTAAGACCGATGGCGTTAGAAGTCGGCGACGTGAGCGCGCAAGCTGATCTTAATAGTAAGCCGTGGTTGACGACGCGTTGGGCTTGCAAGGGGCGGGCCTTCAAAAATGTGGGCCTTCAAGGGGAATGTTTGGTGGCGAAAGTTCATGACACGGTGGAGCGCGTTGCCAAACGTTTCGCTGCCAGCAGCTTGGTCGCCTCAGTCCTGCTTGCAGGCTTGGCATGGACGATTTCTCCGTCAGTCGCTGCCGACCTCGGCGGATAATGTTGCTCGGTTCTCGAAGAGCGCATTGCCGAATTGGAGGCGACGGCCGTTCGACGCGGCAATCGCAAAGTTAAACTCATTATTTCCGGGCAGGTTGGTCAGAGCCTGATGGTGTTCGACGACGGCAGCGAAACCAACGGGTATGTCGGTAGTGGGCCGTCGTCTCCGCGGTTCCGCTTTGAAGGCTCTGCAAATATCACCAAGGATCTGACCGCAGGTTTCTATCTGGAGCTTGGCGTCAATCAGAACCCACTCAATGCGCTCGACCAGGAAACCGACAGCGTTGGTCGCCGACCCGACATCAATTCCGTGCTTTGGTATCTCCAACACGCGCGGTTTGGCGCGCTCTCGGTTGGCTTCGGGCAAACCGCGACTGGCGACACGCTCTACACCAACCTCGGCGGCCAGGACGTCGCGTCATCGCCAGACGTGATGGCGTTTGGCGGCAACCTTGTCACCCGCAGCGCCGGCATCGCAGGCGAAGCTGGTCTCAACTTCTCGAACGGCGCCGATAATATCTCCCTCCGCTGGAGGCGTCTGGCACCCGACGTCGGATCGGCAGACCGCAACATGGTCCGCTACGATTCACCAGTTATGGCGGGCGTCGTCGTGTCAGCGGCAGCTGGCTCGGACGATTTCGTCGACGCCAACTTGCGGTTCGCAAACGTCCGAACAGACTTCAACGTCGCTGCACAGGTCGGATATTCGCGCGACACCTCGGAAGAGGGCCGCAACTTCGGCTGGCCGCCGGAAAACGATGGTGATGGCGGTGGTGTCGGTGGCGGCAACACCATCATTCAAGAACTACAGGCGTCTGGCAGCGTCTGGCATCGGCCCACAGGTCTGTTCGCATCAGCAGCCTACCAACTCCGCTGGTTCGACGGTAACGACCCCGGCATGCTCAACGCGGCTTGCACCTCTCCCGTGGTAGGCGCCACGTGTGCCAACCGCCCGGATTTCCACTATTTGTGGAGTTCAGCTGGCATCCGCCGTAACTTCATCGGCGCTGGCAGCACGACGATTTTTGGCGAGTATGCGTCAGCTTGGGGCGGCGTCGAGGGTCTGGCTGTCGGTGTCGTCACCGCACAAGGCGGCGATATTGACTTTGTGACCAACAGCCGAGTTGACGTTTTTGGCGGCGGTATTGTCCAAAGAATTGATGCGGCCGCCTTGGACATCTATGTGTCCGCCCGGCATTTCCAGGCCGACGTGTCAGGCCTGGAAACAACAGGTGCCAGGGTGAAGGCCGACATCGACGCCGCGACGGTCGTCATCACCGGTGCGCGCATCCGCTTCTGAGACCGCTCCATTGTGAAGCGGTCCCTCCAGTCAATACGGCCCAGCCCAATACCGCGCGAAAGCGGGCACGAGCATCATGCGCCGTCGTGCGCGTGCGCCGTCTTCTCGCGCTTGACCTGCAGCTTATCGAGCGCGGCGACGTAGGCGCGGGCTGATGCCACAAGCGTGTCGGTATCGGACCCCCGCCCTGTCACGATGCGACCGGCCTCCGACAACCGAACCGAAACTTCGGCCTGCGCGTCCGTGCCCTCGGTGACGGCGTGCACCTGATAGAGTTCCAGCGTCGCCTCGTGCGGCACGAGCCCGCGGATGGCGTTGAACGTCGCATCGACAGGGCCGTTGCCGGTCGCCTGCAACGTCTGCGACTGCCCGTCGATCTCCAGCGTCAACGTCGCCGACTGCGGGCCAGTCGTGCCAGCGATCACCTGCAGCGCCGTCACCTTCATCCGGTCGTGGGCATGCGCCAGCCCCTCATCGACCAGCGACTCGATATCCTCGTCGTAGATGTGCTTCTTGCGGTCGGCCAGCGCCTTGAACCGCGTGAACGCGTCCTCGAGCGCGTTATCGCCCGGCTCGTAGCCGAGTTCCTTCAGCTTGGCGCGGAATGCGGCCCGGCCGGAATGCTTGCCCATCACCAGCGAGGACTTCGCCACGCCGACCGACTCCGGCGTCATGATCTCGTAGGTCGAGGTGTTCTTGAGCACGCCGTCCTGGTGGATGCCGCTCTCGTGGGCGAACGCATTGCGGCCAACGACCGCCTTGTTGTACTGGACCGGGAAATTCGTCACCGCCGACACCAGCTTGGAAGCTTTCAACAGCTGCGGGCTATCGATCGCGGTATGGAACGGCAGGATGTCGCCGCGCGTGCGGATGGCCATCACCACTTCTTCCAGCGCGGCGTTACCCGCCCGCTCGCCGAGCCCGTTGATGGTGCATTCGATCTGACGCGCGCCAGCCCGAACACCCGCCAGCGAATTGGCCACCGCCAGGCCCAAGTCGTCATGGCAATGCGTCGAGATGATCGCGTTATCAAGCCCCGGCACGCGTTCGAGCAGCATGGCGATCAGCACGAAGTATTCCTCCGGCGTGGCATAACCCACCGTGTCGGGGATGTTGATCGTGGTTGCGCCAGCTTTCAGCGCGGCCTCGACGCACCGGCACAAATAGTCGTGTTCGGTGCGCGTCGCGTCCATCGCCGACCATTCGACATCGTCCGTCGCGTTGCGTGCACGCATGACAGACGCCGTCACCTTCTCCAGAACTTGCGCCTCGTCGAGTTGCAGCTGGTACTTGCGGTGCAATGGCGAGGTGCCGATGAAGGTGTGAATCCGGCCGCGACGGGCATGGCGGATGGCGTCCGCGGCGCGATCGATGTCGTTGAAGCTCGCCCGGGCAAGGCCGCACACGACGCTCGTCTTGCACCGCCGCGCGATCTCGGACACCGCCTCGAAATCGCCGTCCGACGCGATCGGAAAACCGGCCTCGATGATGTCGACGCCCATCCCGTCGAGCAGGTCGGCAACCTCGATCTTCTCCTCAAACGTCATGGTCGCGCCGGGGCACTGCTCGCCGTCGCGCAGCGTGGTGTCGAAAATGTAAACGCGGCCGCTGTTGGCCGCCGGATGAGATGGGCTACCTGAGGTCATGGGGTGGTCCTGGTTCGCCCTCGACGCCAGCAAATTCTGGCGGGGGCTGATGCTGATCGGGTGTGGTTTGGTCGGCGCGATGCTGATCCCGCGATGCTGATCCCCTGAGCGCCCGGCGCGAGAAAACTCGCGCCCCCGATGGCTCAGGGGCAGCTAAGAAGCAAGCCGAGGAGCGGCGCGGCAGCCCTCAGGGCACCGTGGGGCGTTCCAGCTATGGCCGACGATGGGCACATGCGGACCAACACTCATATTCAGTTCGGAGGATCGACCGGTCGTGTACGACTACACGAACCGCGTGCGCTTGACAAATCGCTCGACGCTAAGCTGCGCCTCAAACTTCGATCATGCCGCTCATCACCCGCACGGCGTGCCCACCGAGCCGGATACCGTCGACCTTCCCGCCCTTGACCTCAATCGTCAGCGTCATCAGGCTCGGCCGATGCATGGCATAGCCCTGCTCGATGTTGCGCCGGTGCACGCCGTCGGGCAGGCCGTCGAAATCGGCCAGTGCAGCGGCAAATCCGATCGCCGCGCTGCCGGTTGCCGGGTCCTCCGGTATCCCGCTGTCGGGCGCAAACATCCGGGCATGGAACGATGACGACGCATGGATGCAATCGCGGCAATAGAAAAACGCCCCGACCACGCCCTCGTCGGTAAACGTCTGTGACCAATAGCTGCCGTTGGG
>Ga0163154_10010543_pt1 | contig 10249 bp, 8 predicted proteins | sample OliLakLV19MP9P1_FD_148649 | JGI IMG/M metagenome (GOLD analysis project Ga0163154, IMG submission 148649) | Freshwater microbial mat bacterial communities from Lake Vanda, McMurdo Dry Valleys, Antarctica - Oligotrophic Lake LV.19.MP9.P1 | ecosystem: Environmental > Aquatic > Freshwater > Lake >...
ATATGGACTTTTTAGTATGTCTGTATATCTGTCGTCGTGCTCAATTTTTTCTATGATAATTGCTGGGTTAATGTGTTCAAGGTTATTTATAACTATTTTTGGCAAAGACATTATTTTCAGTAAAAATTCATTTTCTCTTTTACTATATTTAATTCTAAATTTAGCACGAGCAAATATTTTTTTGTCAAAAAATGTATTAGCTTCACTTTTTCTGTAATCTAAAAGATAAGATTGAATTGTCTTCTCTGCAATTTTTTTAACAATAGGAAGTGAATCTTGGCCTGCAGTTTTTCTTAAGTTGTTAGCAAAGGTTAATCCTTCATAAAAAGGATATTCTACCGCACTAAATTCTAAATTTTGCCATGTCTGTAATACTTTAGGGATGAAGTCGGTGATTAAATTTTTATATTTGCTTCTTAAATATTGAATCTGAGTTGCTTCTCTAATTAATTTTCTTCTGCCATTATTAAGACCATCTCCATCAGTAGTTGCCAATTTAATCACAGAAACACTTGCATCTGGTCTGACAATTTTAACAGTAGCTGCTACGGTTCCTCCAGTAAAAATTTCAACTGCTTTTCCACCAGATAGTTTTTCTGCCAATTTGGATAATTCGTCAATGTTACGACTCGAGTGCATATTTGTTTATTAAGTATGTAGTGTTTGATACATTTATTCAACACTAATAGTATTAATCCATTCGTTATTTGTAGAAATCTGATCATTTTTTTGTAAGTAACAAAACGGCTGAGTTGTATAACAAGTACCTTCAATATAGACAGGTACAAATGATTCTTTTAGCAAATTAATTCTAAAATTAACTTTACAAACTCCTGATTTTTCAACATAACCACTTGAGTGAAATGAAGTTAATGTTGTACTTCGGTTAACTGAGTAAATATGATACCTACCAGCAACATTATGAATGTCACAACGAATAGCATCAGGTAAAAATGCTGATGTTAAATCAAATTTTCTTCCCGCTTCTAATTCACTAATGTATTGAATTGCTAATTCAGTAGCAGTAGCAATAATTTTTTTTCTTAAAGCAATAATAGTAGGTTTACCTTCACTCACGTTAAAAATATCTCTGTACACTTCCAAAGTCAAATCGTCTGCATTTTTATCCCCAACAATTTCCGGAAAGTAAATTGTATAAATTAATGATTTAAATAAATGTTGATACTTGTCTAATTTTTGAGCTAATTCTTCATTTGGATTAGCATGTTTTTTACCATATATTTTTTTATTATCAGCATATGTTTTAATAAACTCATTTTGTCGATTAATAATAAGTTCTGGTTCACATGAGAATAAAAATTCTGAATATTCGTAAAAACGTAAGTTTTTAAAATCAAGTTTTGTTGCTAAATACTGTAGCTGTTTTTTATACAGCACAATATCTTTGAGTGGTGCTTTGACTGTATGGTTATGTCTAATTCCATCTAATACAATATTAAAAACTGCTCCTGGTTGATATATCTGTTCAATAGCTTGGCAAATTTCACTTAATCGAGCTAAACATAATAGATCAGCTAAATCTGGATAAATGCCAGCAGTCTTTAAACGATTAGGAACTTTACACGGAAATAATGAGATAACTAATTGAATAGGTTCAGAGTTGTTAACATTCTTTTCAATTTTTTGCTGCATCAAAGGCATGTTATTTGATTCACGAGTACCAGATTTGTATCTTCTTGATAACATGATTTCTTGAATCAATTCAGAAATGGAACTATTAGGATGACGCTGTTTGGCTTGCAAAGCTTGTTGTTTGGCAAATTCTGCAGTAATATCTTTAATTTTATCGATAATTCTAAATAGATCTTGTTCAGATGCGACAATCGTATCGGTTGTTCTATTTTCTGAAGGGAATGTAAAATTTTTTAGATCAACTTTGTGTAATGAAGAAACAGTAATAAGCTTCTCGTCAATTTCCATATGTTTTCTTAATCTGCCCAACTGTCTTATCAATAACTTCTCGGACTGTAGTCACAGGTGCTCCCATTGCTACTAATCTTCTGGTGTCAAGTGTAACGTATTTTGGCCGTGGTGCAAAATAGGTACCTAAAGGTTTCTCAGTTACTTTTCCTAGATATTGTAATTCACTGGCAACTCTTTGTAAAAATTCCATATACGTAATTGCATCATGAGCAGCAACATTTAGCACAGCTGATGGATTTCCATTTTGTATCCACCAATTAATTACTTCAGCTAAGTGTTGATTACCTGTTGGAGTAAAAATTCGTTCAGAATCAGCTTGTGTCTCAGATCCTTGTTGTAAAGCCCGAATAGCTTGATCAAATCTAGAAAGAGGTTGTGCTGGTGAGCCTCCAACAATACGAGCAACACGAGTTATTAAATAAGGAACAGTAGAGTCTTTGACAATTTGTTCGCCCATTAATTTTGTTCTTCCGTACTCATTAACTGGCACAGTATCATCTGTTTCACTATACGGAGATTTTTTTGCTCCTTTATAAACTGCTTCAGACGATATATATACAACCTTAGCGCCAATTGATTTAGCTGCTTCTACCACATTTTTGGTAGTTTGGACATTACTTTCAAAAGCACTTCTAGGATTTCTTTCACAACCGTCTACATCAGTTAGACCAGCAGTATGAATAATTATGATTGGTGCTAACCTTTGTATTAAGCCTGAAACTTCATCAGGATTTAATAAATTAAGTTTGAAGGTATTGTTAGAATTAACAGGATTTGTAATCCAAGTCCCATAACTTTTTCCAATGGTCCGAGAAAAATACTCAAATAAAAAGCTTCCTAAGTATCCAGAAGCTCCAGTAATGAGAACTTTTTCACGAGCAGTATCTTGTTGCACCTTCTCCGAGTATTGCATACCTATAATATATCATAATATGACTATTCATTCAACTTTAATCTTTAATTAAATAAGTAATTGATATGTAGTCAATTATTAATAGTAGATTTTAATCTAATTATTTTACACTGACTAGTAGCACTTTTGAGCTTTATTTCTTACTTTGTTTTAGGTTACAATGAATGGCTATGCAAAACTGGAAAAAGTGGATTAGTAAAAAGTGGAAGCTTATTCTTGTCATTCTTATTTTAGGAGGTGTTGGTTGGGCTTGGTATGCAAATCAAAACAAACCAGCCGAAGAAGATTATGTCGTTCAGCAGCCACGCAAAGGAGATTTAATAAAAACTATCAATATTTCTGGACACATTGATGCAGAAGAAAAAGTCCGCATGCGCTATTTGTCTGGGGGTAAGATCATTTATTTAGGTGTTCAAGAAGGTAAAGCTGTTAAAAAAGGTCAAATTATAGCAACTGTTGATCAGGCCATTCTTCAGAAACAACTTAAAAAAGATCTCAATAATTACATGCAAGAACGAACTGACTATGAGCAGTTTCGTGATGATGTTGTAGAAAATGGAGATGAAATTCCAGATATTCCTCCAGACACAGAAACTGAAAGAGATATTAATAGAGCTCAATGGGCTCTTGAGAATTCTGTGTTAGATGTAGAAATTAGATCACTAACTATTAATGACACGAATTTAGTTTCTCCTTTTAATGGTATTGTTACATTTATGCCAACCCAATCTGTTGGGACACAAGTTTCCCCTACAGATTATTTTGAAGTAGTAAATCCTGAGACTCTAGTCTTTAAAGCAGATGTTGATGAAGAAGACATTGGTCAAGTTCGAATCGGACAATCAGGTGCGCTTTCACTTGATGCATTTGCTGATAAAAGTATAATCACTACGGTTAGCTATATTCCTTTTACGAGTACTAGTTCCAGCACTGGAACTGTCTATGTCATTGAGTTACCTTTAGCTCAAGCATATACAAACTATCCTTTGCGCTTAGGTATGAGTGGTGATGTCGACATTGAGGTTGATCGCGTTACTAATGCTCTGTCTGTGCCAATTGAAGCTATAAGACAACGTGATAACACAACATATGTGGACGTATTAGAGAATGGTGAAAAAAAAGAACGCGTAGTTGTAACCGGTCTTGAAACCGATGATGAAGTGGAAATTACTCGAGGTGTTACAGAGACAGATCAAGTTGTCATTCCCCAATAAATTGTACTGTCTAGATAGGTATTTGTATGTTGCTCGAACTTAAGCATGTTAGCAAACACTATAAACTTGGTGGTCAAATCATAAAGGCACTAGATAGTATTTCATTATCAGTTAAAGCTGGTGAGTTTATTAGTGTTATGGGGCCTTCCGGATCGGGTAAATCGACCTTTTTACAAGTTGCAAGTATGCTAGCTGAGCCGACCTCCGGAATCATCAATTTAAAAGGTAATAATGTGACTGAGTATGATGAGAGTGAGCGCGCGCGATTACGAAATCAGGAAATTGGTTTTGTCTTTCAGCAATTTAATTTATTGCCAAGAACAAGTGCTTTGGATAATGTAGCTTTGCCACTGGTATATGCTGGTGTTGATTCCGACGAACAACGAGCGCGCGCTGAAGAAATGCTTATTCGCGTTGGCCTGCAAGATAGATTACACAATACTCCTGCTCAACTTTCTGGTGGACAGCAGCAGAGAGTCGCAATTGCTCGAGCCTTAATTAATAATCCGAGTGTTATCTTTGCAGATGAACCAACTGGCAATTTAGATTCAAAATCCGGAGATGATATTAAACGATTCTTAACGGAACTTCACAAAGAAGGTAGAACTATTATTATGGTTACCCACGAAATTGATGTAGCTGAAATTGCTGAAAGAGTTATTGAGTTTAGAGATGGTTCTATTATTTCAGATAAAAAACAAAAACCTCGTCTTCAGAAACTAGGCTTCCAATCAATCAAAAAAAATAATAAAAATAAGTAGTATGTTTACTCTACAATTGGCTATCAAAGCTATCTTGTTGAATAAAGTCAGAAGCTTTCTAACCATGTTGGGAGTTATTATTGGTGTGTTTTCCGTTGTGTTACTGTCAGCAATTGGCACGGGCTTATCGGCATATGTTACCGAACAATTTGAAGAACTTGGCTCAAATAATATATTAATCTTTCCGGTTCAGGTTATTAATGATGATGGAAGCTTTGGTGGAAGTGAGCAAGCAGCAAGTTCAATTTCTGGTTCAAAATTACGCTTAAGTGATGTGCGAAATATACAAAAATTTGAATTTGTTAAGCAGTCTTCTCCCTTTAATATCAGGAACGAAAAGGTTACGTATAGATCTACAGAAGAAAGAGTAACTATCATGGGTACTACCGCTAACTACAATAAAGTATTTAATACTGATATTGAAAAAGGTGCTTTCTTTATTGAAAGTGATGGCTCAGGAAACAAGCGGGTAGCGGTTTTAGGTTATGGAATTGCTGAAACGTTATTTGGAGCAATTGATCCAGTTGGTAAAAAAATTAAAGTTGGAAATTTAGATTTTAAAATTGTGGGTGTTGCCAAAGAAAAAGGGGCTAGTTTTGGGGGGCCTTCATTTGATGGTTATATTTATATTCCGATTGAAACTTTCTTTAAAATATATGACACAGAAGAAATTGTCCGTATTATTGTTCAAATTAAAGATAAAGATCAATTGCAATACGCCATTGATCAAATTGATATATTGCTGGCGGAGAGATTGGATGATGATGAATACGATGTTATTGATCAATCAGAAATTCTATCTGCTATCAATGGTATTTTGGGTGTGTTAACTATTGGTGTCTCTGGGATTGCAGCTATTTCTTTATTTGTTGGAGGGATTGGAATTATGAATATTATGTTGGTATCAGTTCGTGAAAGAACTAGAGAGATTGGATTGCGTAAAGCACTCGGAGCAACTCCAACATTGATCATGTGGCAGTTTTTATTAGAGGCAGCATTACTGTCTTTAATAGGTGGGGCAATCGGATTATTGCTTGCCTTTATTGGGTCGTTATTAATTCAGCCATATTTTCCCGCAAAAGTTACAGTAGATGCCATGTTATTAGCGTTTGGTGTGTCTACCGCAGTGGGATTGGTTTTTGGCGCGGCGCCCGCGCGCCGCGCCGCTCAACTTTCGCCTATAGAAGCACTCCGTTATGAATAAGTGATCACAGCAGAGAGTGAAGAAATATAAATAAACTATGTACATACAACAAGCACTACGAGCTATACTAAGCAACAAAATGCGCTCCTTTTTGGCCATGCTAGGAATTATTATTAGTGTAGCTTCTGTCAGTATTTTTATTGCCATTGGGGAAGGTATGAAAGCCTATGTCCAAAAGGAGTTTGATGCGCTAGGTTCAAATAATATTTTTGTCAGTGCAGGTAATATGTTTGATGAAGGTGGCGGTGGTGGTTTTGAAGATACAGCTAATGCTTTGATTAATAGTCCCTTTGATTTAAGCTCTGTTAGAAATTTAGAAAGATTACGAGAATATATCAAGTTTGTAGTGCCTGATAATTTTCAGTCAGACACCATAAGTTATCAGGAAAATGAAGAAAAAGGCACTGTTTTAGGAACACTACCAAAAGCTGCTGAAGTCTTTAACTTAAAGTCTGCAAATGGTACTTTCTTTGATGAAAGTGATGTGAAACAACAAAAAAATGTTGCTGTATTAGGTTCAGAAATAAAAGAAAAATTATTTGGTGGAGTTGATCCTGTAGGAAAAAAGATTGCTCTCGGCAATTCTAGATACACCGTTGTTGGTTACCTAGAAAAAAAAGGTAGCAGTATGGGAGCAAATATGGATATGTACGTCTACATTCCTATGACTACATATTTCAAGAGTTATGATACAGATGTTGTTTTAGAAATGATTGTTAAAACTAAAGATGGCGTAGATATTGATGCAGCAAAAAAAGAAATTGAAAATGTGCTAGGTAAAGAAATAGATGAAGATGAATTTTCTGTTTACGATCAAGCAACTGTGTTAGAAGCTACTAATTCTGTGTTAAGCACTTTAACTTTAGGTGTCACTGGTATTGCTGCTATTTCTTTATTAGTTGGAGGGATTGGCATCATGAATATTATGTTGGTAACTGTTGCTGAAAGAACTCGAGAGATTGGACTTCGTAAAGCACTTGGAGCAACTCCTAATAATATTTTGTTACAATTTTTAACTGAGTCAATTTTAATTTCAGTATTTGGAGGCATTATTGGCTTGGGAATAGCATTTTTGTTTAGTCTTGCTATCCAACCCATCTTTCCTGCTCAGTTAACTTGGCAAGCTGTTGTCTTAGCAACGAGTGTGTCACTATTATCTGGAGTGGTATTCGGCGCGGCGCCCGCGCGCCGCGCCGCCAATCTCTCCCCAATCGAATCCCTCTCCTACGAATAGTCATCGGCGTATCTCAGAGCTTAATTCAGTTTGCTCATTTACCCATAATGTATTACTATCATCCTATCTATGAAAATACTTTATTATGTACTTGTTGTTATTATCGTCATAGTTGTTGCCTATTTTATCAATGCCAAAGGGCTTATTTCTATCCCTTATTTCTCAGATCCTAAAGTAACACAAATTACTAACAGTATAACCGTTCCGTCTGTCTCCTTGGATACATTTCAAAATTTAGAACAATATATTCCTCAAGAAAAAATACCCGATGAAGTGAATAAAACTATTGCCGGTATTTACACAAATGCTCAATCGGCAAGTACTGTTGCCGCTCAAGTGTTAGGAGCTGCTATCCAAGCTACTCAAAGTGGCGATCCAATTCATGAAAAAGCCTGGGAGTATGGTAAGTATATGTACTGTCAGCAAGTAGTCAAAGAATGGGAAGCACAACAAAGTATTGCTCCTACAAATCCTTAATTTCTTACTTTTCTTAACGAATTAATAAACTTTTTTTCTCTATAGCTTCAATACATTTATTATCCACACAATCGATGTTTTCTGGAGCATCAGGGCACTTATAAACACAACTTGGACATGACTTTCCTGAATGAATTTGGTCGAGCAAATCCACTCTATCCTCGAGTTGTTGATTCAGGAGGGCATGGCAGTCAAACGGACATCCTAAACTTTTGACAATACAATCACTTGCAGTTTCACAATAATTAAGGGATTCGATTTCAGTTTTAATATCTTGTTCTAAGACCTCACAGGAATCAATTGCTTGTAGATCACTCAACAAATCTGTATCAGAACGCAAATCATCTAGCGGTGTTTTACCAAAATTAATATCCCACCAAGAGAGCGCATCCGTAGCAAAAACACACTTGCCTGGTGCATCTAGTTCCGCACTTCTACTCATACACATAAATCCTGTTTGACATGACAAAACTTGGCCATCACTGTGAAGGCCACAATAGTGTAAAAAGTTACCAGTTAATAGTTTACTAACTCCTAAAAAACCTAACAATATTAACCCAACAGATACGAGCATGACTTTCATAGATTTACTGTACTTTCAACAAAAATAATCTTTATACTTATTACAAGTTACTTCTACTCTTAATTTCTGCTTCAATTACGTCTTTATCTTTGCCATATTTAAGCCGTGATAATTGTTTGATCATTTCAGCTTGAGCAGGATTCATCCGCGCTAACACTGAATCCATATCTTTAAGTAACGACATACTAAATGGAGGAACTGGCTCATTCTTAACAATTGTTTTTATGTATACGTGATATTTTTCAATATTGGTTAAATCATTTTCATTAAATGTAGGCGCAAATTCATGTTGTAAGAAATTGGCATCAGGAACACCAACGCGGAAAGAAACCATTGTACCTACGTTACCAAATACGGCATTCTTAACCTCTTCATCAATTTGACCTATAAATTGATTAGCAACAATTAAACTAAGCCGATACTTACGAGCTTCAGATAAAATGACAGCAAAATCTTCTGTAGCGTAATTCTGAAACTCGTCAACGTATAAGAAAAAGTCTTGACGCTGTGCCATAGGAATATCTTGTCTGCTCATAGCAGCAGTCAGTACTTTTGGCACTAAAATCAAACCTAAAAACTTAGCATCTTCTTCTCCTAAAATACCTTTTGATAAATTACATAAAATTACCTTATTTTCGTCCATTGCTCTACGAACATTAAAGGCACTAAATGGCTGACCAATAATGTTACGCATAGTTTTATTTGTAACAAATCGACCAAATTTTGAGACGATATAATCGAGTACTTCTGATTTATGAAAGTCTGAGGTTTGAGCAATCTGATCTGTCCAGTATCTACGCACAACAGGATCTTTAATCAGTGGCATTAATTCATCAACATATTTACTATCTGTAAGCGCCCGAACCAACTCAATAAAGGTTGTTCCTTTTTTATACATGATAGTCAACATAGCATTACGAATTGCGTGTTCAAATCGAGGACCAATAATACCTGTTCTATGCGGGTCATATAGTTTGTACATCAAACCAATTACTGAACCGACCACAAAATGGCGTTGTTCTTCACTATCAGCCTCCATCATATTCATACCCATTGGCCGATCTAAATCAGAAGGATTAAAGTAAATAACATCTTCCGCACGCTCTGGTGGCATTAATTGCAAGATATCTTCAACAAATTCTCCGTGAGGGTCAATTGCGCATACACCATGTCCAGACTCAATATCTTGTAAGATCATTTCTTTCAAAAATTCGGATTTTCCAGTACCGGTTTTTCCAATAATGTACATATGTCGTCGTCTATCATCCAGCGACATAAAAATTTCTCTTTCCTGACCTCTATATCTTGACTTGCCCAGACGCAATCCTGTAGTTGGAATATTATGAGGAGCAGGTGCATTTTTAGCGTTAAGCCAGCGAATGTGATGTGTCTCTACAGTTTTATTTGGCAAGTGAAATATTGTTGATAGTTCTTCAGTATTCAAAATCATTAAACCCCGAAACATTGGCATGTATCGATATAAAAAATCAATCATAAATAAATGTTTCCACATAAAATTCATCTTAGTAAATGAATTATATGCAGAGGTGTATTGAGCAAATGCACCAACAATATTATTGACGTGTGCTTCTGCAGTGTGATCATATTTTGAATTAACCACAATTCTAATACTTGTTCTAAAACCAGGTTTTTCTACTTTACTACCAATAGCTTCCATCTCTTTTGGATCATGAGAGTAACTAGCTTTATCTGGATCTGCTTCTCTTTTTTTCTCAGCACTAATATATGATCTGCCTTTTTTTTGCCAACTTTTACCTTCTGGTTGAATTAAGATTTGAACTACAGCACCTTCTCCTTCACCCATTTTTGCCAAAGCAGAAGTAATCAAGGATAAACCATCAGTTGGCAAATCTTTATAGCCTTTAACTGGAAAATGATTTGATTTTTCTAATGTTAAT
>Ga0163154_10010546_pt1 | contig 10245 bp, 5 predicted proteins | sample OliLakLV19MP9P1_FD_148649 | JGI IMG/M metagenome (GOLD analysis project Ga0163154, IMG submission 148649) | Freshwater microbial mat bacterial communities from Lake Vanda, McMurdo Dry Valleys, Antarctica - Oligotrophic Lake LV.19.MP9.P1 | ecosystem: Environmental > Aquatic > Freshwater > Lake >...
GGGTCGAAATGACCTAGGGCGGGTCTGTACTAATGGCACAGTGGTTGTCGATGAGCTGATGTCGATCGAACGCTATTCTCATGTCATGCACATTGTCAGCAACGTGATCGGTGAACTCCATCCCAGTAAAACCGCTTGGAATTTGCTCCAAGCTAGCTTCCCTGCTGGCACGGTCAGTGGTGCGCCCAAAATTCGAGCGATGGAAATCATTCGCAATTTAGAAGTCGATCGACGCAGTACTTATGCTGGAGCCTATGGCTATTACGACTTTGAGGGACAACTCAATACGGCAATTACGATTCGCACGATGATTGTCCGCAATGGCACGGTCAGCGTCCAATCGGGGGCTGGGATTGTCGCCGACTCCGATCCCGAAAAGGAATACCAAGAAACTCTAAACAAAGCCAAAGGAATGCTAGAAGCCATTCGCTGTTTAGCTTAGTATTGAGGTGTGTTCTGTAAAAATCAAAATGAACTCTTTTGATCCGCTTTACTCTGCTGCTGTAGATCATCTCAATCAAGGAAATCTATCTGAAGCGATCGACTCTTTAGAAAAATGCTTGAGGGCTAATCCCCAGCTTGCCCCTGCCTATGAACTGTCGGGCGATATTTTGCAATCTCAAGGCAGGATTAAAGAATCGATCGGGGCGTTTAAGCAATCGATCTCACTTGCCCCAGATCGCTCTGCCGCCACACACAACAAACTGGGGATTGCATTTATATCAAGCGGAAAAGTCGAAGAGGCGATCGAATCTTTTCAAACTGCGATTTCGATCGATCCAGAATATGCCAGTGCTCATTACAATCTTGGTCTTGTCCTTGCCGAGACAGAACGAGTCGAAGCGGCGATTGCCAGCTTTCGTAAAACCTTAGAACTAGACCCTGAGCGTATCGATGCCAGCTTAAACTTAAGTACACTTTTGCTGAAAGAGAAACAGCTAGACTCGGCGATCGACTGTTTGCAGGAGTTGTTGTCAATTCAGCCTGACTGTGCTGATGCCTATTACAACCTTGGTTCAGCCTTCTATTTTCAAAATGAACTTGATGAAGCTTTGATTTGTTTAGAAGCATCGATCGAGATTCAACCTGACCATGCTGAGTCATATTGTCTGCTTGGCAATATTTTGGGCAAACAAGAGAGGTATGACGAAGCCATTGACTGCCTTCTCCATGCTGTAGAACTGAAGCCTGACTATGCCGAGGCTCACTACCATATTGCTAATACTTTGCTATGCCAAACAAGAATAGAAGAGGCAATCATCTGTTGCGAAAAAGCGATCTTACTAAAGCCTGACTATACCGAAGCCTACTACATCTATGCTAATGCCCTGTCGTCGATCGGCAATGCCGAAGCAGCGCTCGAAAACTATCAAAAAGTGATCGATCGAGAACCCGAAAATGCGATTGCCTACCGCACGCATCAGTTATTTTTACCGATTATTTATCGCACAGAAGCCGAAATTGCCTGGTGGCGGCAACGGTTTAGCCAAGGACTGCAAAATCTGATCGATCGGGTGTCGCTCGATACCGAAGCATCGAGAAAATGGGCATTAGAGAGCGTTGAACCAGCTAATATTTTCTTCCTGACCTACCAAGCCCAAAACGATCTGGAGTTGCAAACACAATACAGTCAACTCTTGCATCGAGTCATAGCTGCCAACTACCCACAGTGGGCTGAAGATCGATGGCAGCCTCAACCCAGAAATCGCAATCAAGCGCGCAAGATTCGGGTCGGCTATCTATCAAATCACTTCAATAATCATTCTGTGGCTAGAGCACTTCTAGGCTGGTTTGAACACCATAATCGTGAACGGTTTGAAATTTACTGTTACCACATTGGCAAAAAGGTCGATGCTTTTACCGACAAGTTCCGAGCTAACAGTGATGTGTTTCGCCATATCAATGACGACTTCAATACGATCTTTGAGCAACTAGCGGCTGACCAACTTGACATTCTCGTGTTTGCCGATCTTGGCATGTGTCCTCGCACTTCCCAAATTGCGGCATTAAGATTTGCCCCAGTTCAGTGTACTTGCTGGGGACATCCGATTAGTTCGGGGTTACCGACAATTGACTACTACCTATCGAGCGAGTTGATGGAGCCAGAAGATCACCAGATCGCTCAGTCTCACTATACAGAGCAACTCATCCGACTGCCTAAGCTTGGGGTTTCATTTCCCCAACCAAGCTTGCCCAATGATGGTAGAACTCGCGCTGATTTTCAGATGCCTGAGCAGTCAGTAATATATCTGTGTTGTCAGTCGCTGTTTAAATATCTGCCCCAGCATGATTATATTTTTGCATCGATCGCCCAGCAAGTCCCACAAGCTCATTTTGTGTTTGTGGCTCGACCTCGGCGAAGTTACCTGATCGAACAATTCCAACTACGCTTACAACGAGCTTTTGCGGATTTTGGTTTAGACTCTCAGCCCTATTGCACAATCTTGCCCCACATGGAAATGGATGACTATTTAAGCTTCAGTCAGGTTACCGACATCTTTCTCGATACCATTGGCTTTTCTGGCGGATGCACGTCTTTTGATGCGATCGCCTGTAATCTCCCTATAGTTACTATGCCAGGCGAATTTATGCGAGGACGGCACGCTTATGCGATTCTGCAAGCATCGGGAGTCACAGATACGATCGCTTACAACGAAGCCGAATATATTAAAATCGCGGTTAAGCTGGGGCTAGATCGAGAATGGCGGCAGCAGATTGTCGATCGAATTGCCAACTCCTACGCTAACGTTTATGACGATCGAACCTGTGTCGTCGCACTAGAAGATTTTTTTAGCCAAGTTTATGCTGCGACCTGATCTAGAAAAAATATTCTTGAAAATGATATCAACTGCTAAAGATTGGGGTAAGTTCTGCTAGCGACTAAGAAATAGTCTAAAAATTTACACCTACGGGGCAAAGCAATGAAATCTGAATTTAAAGCTAAACTGTTGCAGCACATGCTGAGCAAGAAAGATGGCGAAAAAGGCTTCACCTTGATCGAGCTTCTTGTTGTTATCATCATCATCGGTATTTTGGCGGCAATCGCACTTCCTTCCTTCTTGAATCAATCCAACAAAGCTAAGCAATCTGAAGCTAAAACTTACGTTGGCTCCTTGAACAAAGGTCAACAAGCATACTTTACCGAAAGAAACAGATTCGGTAGCGACATCGATGCTCTCGGTATTGGGATCAAGACTGGAACTGTTAACTACTCCTATTCAACTTCAGCGACTGCTGGCTATAGCTCTGCTGACGTTTCTGCGAATGCTGCTACCAGCAAGAGTCAGCCTACCAGTGTTGCGCTCAGAGGCTATGCTGGCATGGTGCAACTGAACATCATTGCTTCCACCAGTGATGTCACCAGCTTGGCAATCTTGTGTGAAGAAAACGTCGCTGGTGCAAACGTACCTGCAACACCAACTGCTTCTTCTAGTAATGGGCCTATTTGCACCAACGTTCAACAGCCTGTTGGTAACTAGGTCTAGTTTAATTTCGCTGGTAAAAGTAGGGTTTAAATACTGCTTTTGCCTTTTGCAAATTAAAAGAGGTAAATTAAAAGTGGAAGGTAATTACCTTGCACTTTTTTTTATTGGTGGCAAGAAGTTTTCGGGACAAAAAATTGATGTTCTCTAATAGTCGATCGATCATGAATTACTGGGAAAAGCCAGCCTATAACTTCTTGCTGCAAAAAGACTATGACCGAGCAGCTAATGTCTATGAGCAGTCGATCGATGCCGAGCCAGAGGTCGTATCTCATTATTGGTATTTGGGTTTAATTCAACTTTTGCAAGGTGAGGAGATTGAGGCGCAGACCACTTGGATGGAAGGTATTTCTAACCCTAATTGCGATCCTGACTCTGAGCAAGTTGAATTATGGACAGCAGAACTCGTGGAAATTTTACAAACCGAAGCTGAAAGGCAGCGATCTCTGCCTGATTACGAGACAGCGTGGCTAATCCGCCAACATATTAGAGAGATCGCACCTAAGAATCTCAATAATTTATTGCAAATTGTCTGGTTGTGTATAGAGTTAAAAACACTTACTGAAGCCGATCTGACTTCACTAGAAATCTTGATCGAAGGATTAGAAGAAATCACAGTTGCGGGCAAGCTAGGGGTAGTCGATCTAAATTTACTCTGGCAAGTCCTTGATGCCCTGCTGAAATACCCACCTTACCCTCTGCTAGTTGAATTTGCCGAAGCTTGCCTACCCTATGTCAAAGACCAGATTACTTTTGTTTACAAGCTGATCCATGCATCCGTCGATCTAAGTTACTTCTACCGACGGTCTGATTTAGCCATTAGCTTACTAGAACTTTGTCTGCGCCTCTTGCCCGAAGAAATCGAAGTATTGGAACATCTCTCCACTCTATATCAAATTGCAGGAGATCACGATCGAGGCATTGCTACGGCTAAACTAAGTTGCGAACTATCGGTGAGATTGGTCGATAAATTCTTTGCGAATGGATTATTACTACGGGCATACCTAAATCAAGGTGGGAAATGGCAAGAAGCTTTATCAACTTTTGCGACTCAATCGGCCTTACTGTCACAATTAATTACGGAAAAACCGACTGAGCTTCATCCTGCAATTGTCAATCGTCTATATGTTTCCAACTACTTTGCCCCCTATATTAGAGATAATCCAAAACTCAATCACACGTTGCAAAATCAAATCTCTCAACTATGTCAAGCCAATACTAATGTCGATCTTGCAGCGCAGATGCAGCGATTTCGGCAACGTTCTCATCCCAAATCTCAAAAACTCAGAATTGGTTACATCTCTCACTGTATGGCAACTCACTCAGTCGGCTGGCTGGCACGGTGGTTGTTGCGACATCACGATCGAGATCGCTTCCAAATCTATGGCTACTTCCAAACCTATCGTCAAGTCTCTGACGACCTCCAATCTTGGTATGAGAGCCAAATGGACGGGGTTTATCGTGCTGGCGTTGATGGGTCGGGCGAATGTGACGAGATGGCGGCAAAAATTTATCAAGATCAAATTGATATCCTAATCGATCTTGATAGCATTACTTTGGATGGCACTTGTGGCGTGATGGCTCGCAAACCAGCTCCTATTCAAGTCACTTGGTTGGGATGGGATGCTTCTGGGATTCCTGCGATCGACTACTTTATCGCCGATCCTTATGTGTTGCCAGACTCTGCCCAAGAGTATTACTCGGAAAAAATCTGGCGACTACCACATACCTATATTGCGGTGGATGGTTTTGAGATTGCCGTACCGAATTTACGCCGCGATCAATTGGATATCCCCCCCGATGCGGTAATTTTCCTCAGTGCTCAGCGTGGCTATAAACGTCATCCTGAAACTGTGCGCCTGCAAATGCAAATCATTAAAGCCGTCCCAAATAGCTACTTCCTAATCAAAGGTATCGCCGATCGAGATTCGATCAAAGACTTTTTTACTGAGATTGCCTCTGAAGTTGGTGTCGAGTTCGATCGACTGCGGTTTCTGGCAATGTCGCCATCTGAGGCGATTCATCGTGCCAACTTGGGGATTGCTGATGTTGTTTTAGATACCTATCCATACAATGGAGCGACAACTACGCTGGAAACCTTATGGATGTGCTTACCCCTCGTCACAAGGGTAGGAGAGCAGTTTGCCGCCCGTAATAGCTATACAATGATGATGAATGCAGGCATAACTGAAGGAATCGCTTGGAGTGATGCCGAATATGTGGAGTGGGGGATTCGCTTGGGAACGGATGCTGCACTCAGGCAAGATATTGGAGCACGCTTGAAAGCATCGCGCCAAACAGCACCTTTGTGGAACGCAGCTCAGTTTACGCGTGAAATGGAAAAGGCCTATGAACAAATGTGGGAAATTTTTTGGGAGAACAAGAAAGCCGCTTAAACCTGACTTCTAACTACTGACTAATCAGAGAATTAATATGCTGCACTTTTTTTTAACAGATTATTTTTTGCGCGATCGAAGCTATGAGCGATATGAATTTTTTAACTTTGAGTTAGCAAAATGGGCGGAATACTATCTGAGTCAGAAAATTGCATTTCATCAATCCAATTGGTGTGCGGGCAGAGTTACAGAAAATCCCCACGATATCTTACTCGGCAATCCTACTTACGATATGCCAAATGCTTCGATCGATACAGGCATGGGAAATCTACATCGTGATTGGGTCAGAGATAATGCGCTCCAACCAGGCGATGTCTGTCATCCCAATACATACATTATTTTTCCTTGGGTTCCTGAGTTCCCCCAAGAATGGATGCCAAATCTCGTTCATGTTGAAAGCCAACTATTGGCAGCTCGGAAGATATTTGCACTCTGCGGTCAGATTTGGATCGATCGAACGCTGGCAAAAATGGACAACTCGATCCAAGCGCAGGTTAAACACAAACTGGTGCAGTGCAATATTGGTGTCGCTACTCAAAATCTGCCATTCGTCAAACAGAAATTTAATCCCATTGGTCAACGTCAGCTTCTCCATATCAGCACTTTGGGTTCTTATAAGGGATTTGGTCTCACCTGTGAAAGCATCCAAGGTTTAGATGTACGGCTAAATGTTGCAAGTAAGTCGCTCCAAGCATCGCCAGGCTTAGTTGATGTCACGATCGATGGTAAAAAATATGGGTTTAACTTCCTTGGTGCAGTCAGCAATGCCGATCCACAGTTTAATCAGTGGGTAGTTGATAACTGTGATTTCTATATTCACACCGCAACGATGGATGCTCAGGCTACGGTAATTTTAGAAAACTGTGCCAGAGGTTTAATTCCCTTGGTTACGCCAGAGAGTGGCTATGCTAGTCCTTATGCGATTTATCTTACTCATAATCCAGAAGAAAATCGTCAGATTATCCAGCAAGCTTTAAATCTACCAGAGTCAGAATTATTAGAACGAAGTCGCTTAGTCAGGCAGCACATTTTAGAGGAACACAATTGGGAAAAGATATTCGACAAGATTTGGGATGAAATCACTGATGATATGAATAGGAGATCTAGTGAAGTAAACTTGCCTGTTAATTTACCTGTTAATTTGCCAAACACTTCCCAGATAGAAGATTCTCTAGAGCGTGAATGGACTATCCCACTGCATCCAGATACTCTGATTTCTATTCAAAATGCCAGCTTCTGTCATTCATACAGAGGTATTCCCATGATCAAGAATCCTTTTGATGTATCACTGTATCAAATGTTGCTATGGGAGCAAAAACCGAGAACAATCATCGAGATCGGAACCGCTATTGGAGGCAGTGCTTTATGGTTAGCAGATCTGCTTACTTCATTTGGGATTGATGGGCATGTTTATTCGATCGATATTAAAAAGCTAACTAACGTATCTCATCCACTTGTAACCCTTCTTGAAGGCGATCAAAATAATCTTCAGGCTACTTTAAGTCAGGACTTTATGAATTCGATCGATCGTCCCCTGCTAGTGATCGAAGATGGTGCGCACTTTTATGAATCTACTCTGGCAGTGCTAAATTTTTTCCATCCTCATTTGCAATCTGGCGAATACATCATCATCGAAGATGGGATAGTTTCGCAAATAGGAGCAGACCAGAAATATCGGGGCGGGCCTAACAGAGCGGTGAAACAATTTCTAGCCGAGCATGACCATGAATATGAGGTTGACAGATATTACTGCGACTTCTACGGTCATAACCTAACTTGGAATATAAATGGATATCTCAGGAAAACCCAAGATTCGATCGAGCAAGACGAAATTCTGGATTTACAGTTACGAGAGATCAACCTGATTATTTTCCCTGATTGGTCTGCGCCTGAGATTACTATGGCTGAAGACTTAGCCAAGATTCTCAAGCTAATTTTAACCTCCCCCGATCGAGATCGAACTACTCTGTTAATTGATACTAGCAATATCGATCCTGAAGCTGCTGATGGGTTGATTGCTGAGGTAGTCATGCACCTATTAATCCAAGATGAATTGGAGGTAGACACCGAACCGCAGATATCCTTGATTACAGAACTCAACGATCGACAGTGGTATGATTTGCTCCAACAAGTTAAGGCGAGAATCCCTTTAGTGCACGATAACGATCGAGCGATCGCTAGGGTGGGAGCCGATCGCCTTCCACTAAAAAACCTTGAAGATTTATTCTGAATTGTGCTTAGATCTGAAACTCCGCAACTAACACCAAATTACCTGCTGCAAGGGGAATACCACCAAGCAGTAATTTTTTACGAGCAGGAGATCGCATTAGATCCTGAGTGCCTTGCTTATTACTGGTATTTGGGATTGTCACTTCTATTGCAAGGGCAGTTAGAAGAAGCTGAGATGATTTGGGCAATGGCTCTAGCTGAGACGGAATCCGATCCTAAAGAACAACTAAGGTCCGGGGATAAAGATTTAATCGAAGTCTGGCGGATCATCTTAGAAGTGTGTCCATCAAACGAACATGCGATCGACTTTTTGATTGCCTCGATCGATCTAGTTCAAGATCGCCTAGTTTTAGCTGACTTACTGATCGCCAAAACCGCTGAATTAATCGGGATATTACCAACAGTTAGCTCATTGCAGTATTTAAAGCTTTGCCACCATCTACAACCAGAGAATCTGACAATTCTATTTAATCTTGCGGATTTATATCGGCTGAGTGGTAAATATCTTGAGAGTGCGACATCTGCCGCCAAAATCCTCAAATCTCCTCACAATCTTGTCGATCGGGTGATTGCAAATTTTCTGATTACCAGTGCTTTGATTAAAGCTGGGGGGCAATGGCAACAGGCGACCGCAGCATATCAGGCTTACTGTGATTCGTTTCAAGCATTGATTCGATCGACCCCTCCTATATCGATTGCCGATTATCTGATTGGCTTGACCAGCACGGTTGTCTGCTCCTGTTATTTTGCCGATAACCCCGCCCAACAACACAGTTTCCGCAACCAAGTCAATCAATTCTGTCAAGCTGGAATTAGAGCGCAATTTAGTTACGTTACCGATACTTTTCAATTCGATCGAAGATCTAATCGTCAACCTCACACTCCGATCAAGATTGGATATCTCTCATCTTGCCTGAGGCGGCATTCAGTTGGATGGTTGGCAAGATCGGTGTTTCAGTATCACGATCGTCAAAAATTTCAAGTCTATGCCTACTCGCTCAGCCGTTCTGACGATCGGATTCAGCATGAGATCGCCACCCAAAGCGATGTTTTCCGAGACTTATCAGAGATCAAACAAATTGATTCGATCGCGCGCCAAATTTACGACGATCGGATTGATATCCTGGTCGATTTAGACAGCGTTACTTCTGCTCTAGGATGTGGAGCGATCGCTTTGCGTCCTGCGCCAGTCCAGATCACCTGGCTTGGTTCTGATGCCTCAGGTATCCCAAATATTGATTACTTTATCGCCGACCCCTACGTTTTGCCAGACTCGGCTTCGAGTTACTACACTGCCAAAATCTGGCGATTACCCAAAACTTACATTGCGGTGGATGGGTTTGAAGTCGGCACTCCAACGCTGCGACGATCCGATCTCGGTATTCCCAAGGGAGCAGTTGTCTACCTCAGTTGTCAGGCAGCCTTTAAGTGCCATCCAGATACTGTGCGGTTGCAAATGCAAATCATCAAATCCGTGCCAAATAGTTACTTTTTGATCAAGGGTGATGGAGATCGAGACTCAATGCAGCATTTTTTTGAACAGATCGCGATCGAACAAGGCGTTGAACCTAATCGCTTAAGATTCCTCCCAGAAGTGGCTACCGAAGAAATCCATCGTGCTAATCTGAGCATTGCCGATATTGTCTTGGATACCTATCCCTATAATGGAGCCACCACCACACTAGAAACGCTCTGGGTGGGCATCCCAATTGTGACGAAAGTGGGCGATCAATTTGCGGCTCGTAATAGCTACACAATGCTGATCAATGCTGGGGTTACTGAAGGGATTGCTTGGGACGATCGAACATATATCGAGTGGGGTATTCGGTTTGGCACAGACCCCAATCTACGTCAACGGGTTACTGACAAATTAAACCAAGCTCGCCACACATCTCCACTTTGGCAGGCGGCACAGTTCACCCAATCGATCGAATTAGCTTATGAGCAGATGTGGATGAAGTTCATTGAGCAACAATCAACGACCTGAGTTTGGTAGTTTGTGGATTATTTGCGACTCGATCGTTGTTAACTTGCTTAAACATGATTTATGATTGCATAATCAACGGTAATAACATGGGTAAACTGGGGATTCATTTCGATCGACGTTCGTAAATCTAGCAAGTTATAGCAAGTTATTG
>Ga0163154_10010551_pt1 | contig 10244 bp, 6 predicted proteins | sample OliLakLV19MP9P1_FD_148649 | JGI IMG/M metagenome (GOLD analysis project Ga0163154, IMG submission 148649) | Freshwater microbial mat bacterial communities from Lake Vanda, McMurdo Dry Valleys, Antarctica - Oligotrophic Lake LV.19.MP9.P1 | ecosystem: Environmental > Aquatic > Freshwater > Lake >...
CGGAGCTGCGCGAGCGGTTCCGCGCGCAGCTCGGTTGGCTCGCAGGGGTCGCCGGGGTCCTGGCGCTGTCGATGGGGGTCGGCGTCTCGCTGCTCGTCGGGCGGATCCGGACCTCGAGTGAAGAAGCCTTGCGCACGCGCAACTTCGTCGCCGCGGTCACGCACGAGCTGCGCACGCCGATCGCGTCGGTGAAGCTCTACGGCGAGATGCTCGCCGACGGGTGGATCCAAGACCCCGGACGGCGTCAGACCTACCTCGAGCGCATCGTGCGCGAGACCGATCGGCTCTCGGCGCTCGTCGACCGCGTGCTCCTGCGACGTCGCCTGCAGGACCAACCGCCAGTGCCCGCGGCGGGCGACCTGAACCGAGACGTCGAGGCGCAGCGCAGCGAGCTCGAACTCGTCGGCGGCGAGGTCGCGCATGACCTCGCCTTCGACCTCGCGCCCGACCTACCGCCCGTGCTGCTCGTGCCCGACGGCATGCACGTCATCCTGACGAACCTCGTCGAGAACGCCCGCAAGTACGCGCCGGTCGCGGCTGAGCGACCAGGCGCCGAGCCGATCCTCGTGCGGACGCGCCGCGAGGGCCGGGGTGTGGTGCTCGACGTCCTCGACCGCGGGCCAGGGGTCCCAGAGGGTGAACGCAAGCGCATCTTCGACGCGTTCTATCGCCCCGGGGACGAGCGCACACGTTCGACCACGGGCACGGGCCTCGGGCTGCACCTCGTCGCGCTGCAGGCGCGGGCAATGCGCGGCAAGATAGAGGTCCTCCCCCGCGCGGGCGGCGGCTCGGTGTTCCGCTTCACGTTCCGCGTGGCGTGAACGTTGGAGCGATGTAGGCGCCCGAGAAATGCCGACGAGCGGCCCGCGCGAGGCGCGGGCCGCCCGTCGCAATCGGCACGGCAGCGTGTGTCCTGGGCCCGTCAGGCCCCGGGTTCCTTGGGGGCCTCTTTGGCGGGGGTCTCGGCCTCACGCCGCTCACGCTCCGGGAAACGTACCTGGAAACGCGCCTTGAACCACTCACTGTCGCCCGGGAAGATCTTCTCGGACAGGTCGGACAAGGCCTCGTAGCGCACCATCATCGGGAGCATGGTGGCGTCCTTCGCTGCCAGCTCGGAGGCCGGCTTCGGCCGCTCGCCCGTGTGGCGGACGATGTAGACCTTGTCCCCGGCCAGCGTGCGCTTCGGCGCGCCGACGGCGCCTTCGGGCAGCGTGTAGAACTCGGCGGCCTCGTTCTGGAAGAAACGATCGATGTCGCTGGGCATCGGACCCGAGTCGGCCGGCAGCTCACGCGGCTCGAGCCAAGGGCGCTCGACCACCGTGAGCCCCGCATCCGTGAGCGCCTTGCTGAACGCTTCGGCGTCGACGACCGGGTTCCACGGCTGGTCCTCGGGGTGGTCGGCCGGCTTCTCCGCCAACGCGGCGACGAGGGCCTTGGCGCGCTCCACCGTGAGCTCACCCGCGCGGAAGGTCGTCCACTTTTTGAGGACGAGGTCGCGGATCGCTTCGATCGGCTGCTCCGCGCGCGCCGTGCGCTCGATGACGCGGCCGAGGTACATGCGCGTGCCGTGGACCACGACGTTGCCGAGCAACTTGCCGGCCGCGCTGAACGCGAGGCGCTGCCCGAGGTCCTGGTTGCCCCAGCCCTCGGCGGCGACCAGCTCGGCCCTCGTGAGTGGGTCGGGCGAGGTGAAACTCTCCATGCCGTAGCGCGCCGCTTCGACGCCGAGGTCGATCGTCTCGCCGACGGTCACACGCTGCTCGAGGTCCGCGAGGAGGTCCGCGAGCGCGGCCTCGATCTTCGCCTCGCGGAGGGCCGCGTCGCGGACCGCCTCGAACTCGAGGAACGCCATCTGCTTCGCGTTGTCAGGGTCACCTGTGACCTCTGTGGGCTGCGGGTCCGGGTTCAGGAAGCGCACCGCGCGATAACGATCGTAGTACTCACGCGCGAGCTTCTCCTCGTCGATGCCGTCAGGGCGCGGGAAGGCTGTGACCAGCGCCGCTTCGTCGAACGAGCCCGCCAAGTCGAGCCATGCGACCTGCGGCACGGTCTTCTCCTCGGTGTACACCTGCTTCTGCTCTCCCGCGGGTTGCGTGCGCCACCACGTCTGGAGCTCTTCGTCGGTGGGAGGAGTCGCGGCGGCGTCCGCGGAGGCCGCGTCCGTGGTGAGCACCGCGTACTGGAACTGGTGCTGGGTGTGGCTCTCCTGCCACGCCGCGATCATCTTGTCGGGGTCAGCGAGGCGGGTGCTGCTCTTCAACAGATCCTTGAGCTTCTCGACACGCCGCACGCGGCGGATCGCTTCCTCGAGCTCCTTCGCCTGCATCTGGTAGTCGCTCGCGCGTGCCCTGAGGTTCTCGCCGGTCGCAAACCAGAGGCGCAACGCATCGACGTGCTCTCTGTCCGAGATCGCGATGCCCGAGTCCTCGGCGAGGTCCTCGTAGACGAGGAAGCTCGCGACGTCGGCGTCGTCGACGTCCGGCCGCGAGCGCGCGTTGGAGTTGGCGGCGCTCGGCGGCGAGTAGAGGCCCATGCTGGCGAGCTGGCTCAGCACGCGCCGCGTCAGGTCGAACTGCTGGGCGTCGACCACCTCGTCCTCGCTGTTGAGCGGGTCGTGCCAGGTGAGGAAGGTCGGGTTGGCGCGGTTACGCGCGCCCCCGCCGATCACCATCGTGAAGAGGTCGGCGACGACGAACATGACCAACACGAAGAGCACGAGTAAGAGCGTCAGGATGAACCGCAGGCGGTTCGATCCCTTCGGGGCGACGATGAGGTCGTCGTCGTGTTCGTGACCTTCACCGTGGGCGTGCTCGGCTGCGGTGGCGGGCAACACGCTCGAACGGTCAGGGGGATTCGACTTGCTCGACATGGGGTCGCCCGGCCGATGAACGGGCACGGGTCGGTCCTGGTACGGGCGACGGCCGAGGGGGCCGCGCTGGGGCATGGGGCCGAGAAGTCTAGCGGTCCTGGCCGGGTCGGGCCAGCGCCAGCGCCCTTGGCACGGCTTGGAACGGTGCGTCGCGGCTCAACCGCGCGCGAGCTCGGCGTCACGGGGCAACTCTTCGAGGCCCAAGAGGCCGAACCGATCGAGGAACTCCTTGCCGGTTCCGTACTGGAGCGGGTGCCCCGGGACGTCCGCGCGACCGACCACCTTGACGAGGCCGCGGTCGACCAGGGTCCTCAGGATCGGCCCTGCCTGGACGCCGCGGATCGCCTCGACCTCGGCCTTCGTGACGGGTTGGCGGTAGGCGACGATCGCGAGCGTCTCGAGGGCCGCCGCGCTAATGCGCTCGACGGTCGGCCCCTTCGCGAGGCGCGCGACGACCTGCCCGAGCTCGGGCGTCGTCAGCAGCGTGTACCCGCCTCGCAATCCGCGCACCTGGAACGGCAGGCCGGCGCCCTCGAGGGCGTGCCCGAGGGCCTCGAGCGCGGCCCGCACACGCGCGGCAGGCGGGCGCTCCAGCAGCGACACGAGGCGCGCGACGGTCAGCGGCTCCGGCGACGCGAACAGGAGCGCGGCGATCCGCCGGCGCAGGTCCTCGTCCGAGAGGTCGGCGCCCGGGCCGGGGCCGCGGGTGAAGTCCTCCGTCGGGGCCTCGTCCTCCGGCACGCCGTTGGACGGGACCCCTGCGGTGAGCTCCGCGGTTTCGTCGGGCGCCCCCGGCTCGGCGTCCGCCTCGACCTCGGGGATCAACGCGACCGGTTCGGCCGCGTCCCCGACCTCGGCACCGGCACCGGCTTCGGCTTCGGCCTCGGCTTCGGCATCGGCCTCGATCTCGGCCTCGGCATCGACCTCGATCCACTGTGCGGGCTCGCGCATGCTACGAGCATCTCGACTCGCACCGTCTCGATCAAGTGCCCTCCCGCTCAAGTGGTTCTACAAGTTGCTCCCGAGGAGGACTCGGAATGGGCCCAGATCGACCTCGTAGATCGCCTGCATCGCCTGCTGCCACTGCCAGTATTCCGGGTCCTCGATCCCGCGGGCGGCGAGGCTCGCCTCGACCTCCGCGCCAAGGACCGACCAGGTGCCCGACGAGAGCCTCGGGCGCGCATCGACCTGCATGAAGAGGAACCGTCCGCGCTCGTCGATCGGCCCGGCGACCTCGCCGAGCGGCGTCGCGAACGCGAGGCGCGCGAGCGCGGATTCGCCGCGCACGACCGGCGTCATGCGTCCGCCCTCCTCCTTCGAGGGGTCCTCGGACAGCTCGGCTGCGACCCCAGCGAAGTCCTGCCCCGCCGCGAGCTTCGCCTGCACCCGGTCGCGCAGCTCTTGGCCCTTCACTGCGATCACACGCACCTCGGCGCGCTCGGAGGTCAGGAGCCACGCGCGCACGACGCGCGACGCCAGGAGATCCACGGCGAGCTCGCGCTCGAGGCCCGCGAAGAACTGCGCCGGGGCAAGGCCGAGGCGCCGCTCGACAAACGTGTCCAGGTCGGGCTCGCCCGCCTTCTTGGCCTCCTCCGTCAGGAGCTCGCGCCGCTTGTCCAGCGCGCGTCGTACGAGGTTCTGGGGCAGCTCGGTGCCGAAGCGCGCGGCCTCGAGCTCGACGATGCGCGACAGCACGAGGTCATCGAGCAGCGTGCGCACGCCCGCGCCATCGCGCCGGAGCCACGCGCCGAGGAGCTGCTCGAGCTCGATGCGCGTGCCCCCCACCGACGCAACGAGGACCTCGCGCCCCGCGGGCGCGTTGGACGCCGCGGGCGGCTCCGCGCCCGGCGCGGCCCTCTCACTCGCCGCGCCCCCTGGGGGAGTCGTCACGGAGGCCCGCGTCCGCGCGGCCTCTGGCAGGGGCGCGACCTCGGGCCGGGGCGCCGCCTCGGACCCCGTGGCCGACGCCGCCCCCGGCGGGCCCGCGCCGGGCGAAGCTGCGCGCTCGGGTGGCGCCTCGAGCGGGCGCGGCACAACGGTCGGCGCGGGACGGTTGCCCCCGCTCGCGCAGCCGAAGCCGCCGGCGACGGCGAGACATACAAACGCGCGCGGGAGGAGTCGCATCGCAGACAGTGTCGAGGTGCTCAACGGTAGTGGACCCGGCGCACGACCTGCACACCATGGCAGGTCGGACACGTCTGGAGCTGTTGGCCGGTGTCGGCGCGGCCGCCGCCCCGCGCGTTCTGGTCGGGAGCGCCGCCCCCGCCGGTCAGCAAGATCTCGATCGCGCCCTTGCCCGCGCATGTGTTGCAGGGCATCAAAGTCGGCCGCGGGCGGAGCTCGAGGTCCCCGGAGTTCTCGACGTAGTACGCGAGGAGCCACATCGAGCGGTCGTTGGGCGAGAAGGTCTCCCAGAAGCGCTGCTGGAGGTCCTCCTGGTCCTCGGCCTTCTTGCCCCGCGCGGCGATCCGTTGGTTCTTCATGAACTGCTTGATCCGGTCGGCGAGCGCGTTCCGCGCAGCGTCGACTTCCGACACTGCCGCTTGTGCCGCGGCGTCAGCCTCCTCCGCGCCACGCTGCGCGGCCTCCGCGCCGAGCAGCCAGGTGCCGTTGCTGTACGTCGTCGCCTGGTAGCGCACCTTGCGGCGCGCGGCGAAGACCTGTTTCACCTGCTCGAGCTGCGCGTCCTTCCAGACCTTTCCCTGGAGGTCCGCGAGCACGGCCTTCTGGATCTCCTCCGAGAGCTGCTCGTCGGCGTACGCGCGCGCGGTGGCGAGCGTGTTCTCCTTCGCGAGCTCACGGGTCAGCTTCCCCATCCAGTGGAACCAGCGCTTCTGAACGTACTCCTTCGCGAACGCGTCGCGCGCCTGGACGAGGCGCGCCTCCTGCAGCTTTGCATCCTCCAGGAGCGCGCTCTTCGGGAAGAGCTCGCCGAACGCCTGCAGGCGCTCGAACGCCTTGTCCCACTGGCCGCGCTTGCGCATGCGATCGGCTTCGCGCAGGTAGTCGAGCTGCACCTGATTCTCCATCTTCTGCCGGACCCGCGGCAGGATGTTCGCGAGCTCCGCGGCACGGAAAGTCGGGTCGAGCTCCGCCACCTTGGCGTAGTGCTCGGCCGCGCGGCCGAACGCGTAGAGGCGCTCACACGTCTCCGCCAGCTCCCATTGCGACGCCGGATCGGTCGCGGACGCGAGCGCCGCGTACTGGTTGTAGAGCTCTTCGACCGAGTAGATGTCGAGCGCGGGCACACGCAGGCCCTGCTCGATCGTCGCGACCCGCGACTTCGGCACGGCCTGGAGGTTGCCATCGCTCTTGACCAGGTACGAGTCCCCCTCGCGCGAAACGATGATCCCTTCGATCGACGCGCCGGACGTCAGCACGAGGCGCTCGGCGTCGACGAGGATCTCCTCGGCGACGATGTCGACGTACCCGAAGCGGGACAGCAGCTCGGCCGACTGCCCTGGCTCGATCATCGACCATGGCACACGCACGAGACCACCGGTGGCGAGCAGCGCGAACTCGAGGTGCTCGGCGGAGTGCCCCACGATCGCGCCGAAGCGCGGCCCGCTCTCGCGCAGGCGCAGGAGCGTCACGTCCTCCGGGGCGGGCGGCGGCGGCACGAGCGAGGCCTCGCGCGCCACGCCGTCCGTCGCGGCCGGGCCCAGGGGCGTGGCCGGGTCCCGGGGCGTGGCCGGGCCCCGGGGCGTGGCCGGGTCCTGAGCGACGCCCCGCGCCGGGCCGAGGGCCGCGCAGCAGAGCGCGAGCGCCGCGGCGGACAACACGCGCCGGGAGCGGTCGAGATTGGGTCGGAGGTGGCTCATCGTGGTTTCGACTCCTCGGTCTTCGGTGGTGGTGTCTCGCCCTTTGGTGGTGGCGTGTCGCTAGCGAGGAAGCGGCGGCGCATGCGCTCGCCGAAGGGCACTTCGCGCAGCAGGACCGTGCGCCAGGTGGTGGTGCGCTGCACACCCCCGGTGGTCCAGCGCACGTCGATGTCGACGACGTACTCGCGGTGGAGCACGTCGTTGCCGACGACGACGGCCTCGCTCGTGGTGATCGGCTCGGCGCGCGCGCTGTAGACGACGCCGGTCGCCCCGGGGACGGGCCGATCCTGGATCGGTCGCGGCCCGCCGGTGGTGCCGTCCTCGAGCAGTGTGAACAGGTTCTCCTCGAGGTCCTGCACGACGGCCTCGACGGTGGTCGACGCCTTCCCGCGCAGCGCCGCCGCGCGTGACAGCGCCGCTCCGAACGTCAGGAGCCCGAGCAGCATCGAGACGCCGAGCAGCAGCACCCCCATCGCCAGCAGCACCTCGAGCAGCGTGAAGCCGCCCCGGCGGGCCGCGAGACGCGGCTTGGATGTCCTCATCGCACGCGCTCCTCGTCCGTCAGCGTCCAGTCGTCGCGGTGCAACACGATCGGCACCTCGAGGACGAGCGCCTCGCCGAAGTGCACCATCGCGCCCGCGGGGAGGGGCCGACGCGGGGTGCCGCGTTGCGCGCGCTCGACGATCACGGCGTCGCCATCGACGCTCTTGACGCGCAGCCACTCGCCGGCGACGAGCGTGAAGCGCCCCGGGACCTCGGCCAGCGCTTGGCCGTTCTCGACGTCGAGGCGCACGCCATCCTCTTCGACGGCGTTCACGAGGCGCGTGCGCCGGGCGCGGTCACGCTCGCGCTCGATCTCGATCTCCAGGCGTATGCGGCGCGGTAGATGCGGGACGCTGCTCGGCGGCGGCATGCCGGCGCCGGGCTCGTTCCACACGTGCAGGTCGACGTTCGGCCGGCCCTGGGAGTAAGCGTCCCACGAGGTCGCGACGTCGGTGAGGGCCCGCCCGATGCGCCACCCGCCGTCGCCCTTCGCCGTGTCGAGGGCCCCTGCGGTGCCGAGCACACTGGTCTGGGTCGCGAGCCGCACGTCGAACCACAGGATCCCGCCCGTGATCTCTTCGACGAGCTCGATCGCTGGCCGGCCCTGGCGGTCGAAGGCGTCGGCCGACAGGAGGCGCCCGGGCACATTGGCGACGACGAGGCGCTCACCGCGCACGAGCAAGCCCTCGTACTGACCCTCGCCCTTCGTCGCGCGCGGGATCACCGCCCAGAGGACCTCCATCAGGCCGATGCTGCCGAGGTCCACCGGCGGCAGCGCGCTGGGATCGACCTCCGTCGCTGCGCCTGGGCCGACATCGCCGCGGGCGGCCGCCGCGACCTCCTCGACGGTGAGCTCACCGAGGACCTCGTCACCCTTGTCGCCGCGCGTGACGCGCGCAGCGCGCGCCACGTCGGCCGCCGCGCGCGAGCGGAGCCGCGCGAGGTCCGACGGCGACGCCGTGCGCACGAAGCGGAGGCGCGGCCAGAGGCGTTCGAAGCGCCCATCGCGGTCGAAGTCGTGCGGGTACCAGTCCACGATCAGATCGCCGCGCGAGCCCGCGTGCAGCGAGCGCAGGTCGCGCGCCACGAGCTCGCCCGTCGCGGCGGCCTGCTCGACCAGCGCGCGGCGCTGCTCGCCCTTCGTCCAGATGTCCGTGGCCGAGTCGACGAGGCGCACCAGCGCGAGCATCACGATCGACGACAGCATCGCCGCGATGATCAGCTCGAGCAGCGTCATGCCGTGGCGCGCGGCGCGCGCGCGCTCGGGTCCGCGCAGGGTGCGTGCCGTGCTCATCGGTCGACGCTCCGGAGGACCCGCCCCGGGCCGTAGTACGTCACGCCGAGGTGTTTCAGGCGCGGTGAGTTCTTCCAGCCGTGCGCGAGGCCCGTCACCGGGTCGAACGCGCCCGCGCCGTAGCGCGCGAACACGCGCCATTCGATGCGGTCCGCCTGCTCGTTCACGGGCACGAAGTCACCCGCCTCTGAGCCGTCCTCCAGGAGACGCAGGCCGAGCGTCTCCTGATGGTCCGAGTCCCACGGCGCCGACGCGCGCGTGCGCTGGAGCACGACGACGTCCGCGCCGCCCCATTGGCTCTCCTCGACGTCGAATGTGACGCCGCTCCACCACGCGCTGGGTTGGTCGACGTGGAAGCCGAAGTACGCGAGCTCGGGCCCGTCGAAGCGCGCCGAGTAGCGGTCCCAGTAGCGGAACGGGAACAGGATCACTGCCGTGCCGGCCGCGTGGCCCGCGGGCGCGGTGCCGAAGCGACCGCGGAACGCGCCGCCGCCCTCCTCGTCCATCACGCCGGGCTCGCTGGAGCGCCGCGGCATGTCGAGCGCGCCCTGCTCGAGCCGCGTGTAGTGAATGAGTTCGTCGTCGATCAACACGAGCCCCTGCGGCGGGAACCCGGTGAGGTCCATGACGGGCAAGGTCGCGTCGTCGCCCGAGACTTCACCAGCGAGCGTCGTGACGACCCAGTGCTCGAGGTACGCGACGGGCTCGCTGATCTGGTGCGGCTGCGCGAGCGTGCCCAGGCGGCCGCGCCCATTGGCCGCGAACGCGACGCCGCCGCTCGAAGGGTCGAGGCCGCTGTACGCGACGATCTCGTCGCCGACGCGCAAGAGGCCCCCGTTCGGACGTAGCTGCGAGAGCGCGGGTGAGCCGGTGCCCGTGCCGAAGCGCGCTTGCGGGACACGCACGGCAAAGGGCTCGACGATCATCCCTTGGGCGGCCTCGCTGACCTCCTCCTGCACGACGAGGCTCGCGCCGGCCGTGTGCTCGACCGGGGACGCACCCGGCAGCCCCGAGAAGCTGCGTGTGTTGCCGAACGCGAGCTCGTCCACCGAGGCCGCGGGGATGCCGAAGTCGAACTGGCCCGCGGCGCCGCTGCCGACGGTCGCCGAGGTGACAAAACGCGGCAGCTCGCCGCTCGGGAACTTCACGAGGCGCGGGATGACACGCGAGTCGGTGATCGCGCCCTGCGTGCCGGCGAGAATAGGCTCGGGCGTGGCGTCGTCGAAGGCGACGTAGACGCGGCCATAGGTGTCGTAGCCGTCGACTGTGATCCGGTCACCCTGTTCGGTCTCGGTGTCCGGCGGCGTCGCCTCGACGACGGTGAAGACGCCCGGCGTCGGCTGCTGCCAGCCATACCGCGGGCGCACGTCGGACGCGAGATGCGCGCGGTGCACGCGCATCGGCCAGCCGATGTGCGTGGGGCCGTCGCCGACGAGGAACACGGGGTCGAAGGCACCAGGCACGCCGCCGTCGGCGCGTTCGCCGGGGCGGGTCGAGCGCTCGATGACCTGGAACACGGGCACGACGACGGTGCCAGGCGCGTGCTCACCGGTCTCCGTGCCGAGCACGCCGCGGAAGTGCAGGCCGGCGGCGACGGCGCGGGTCAGCGGGAGGTCATCGTTCGGGTCCTCGCCGAGGAAGGGGTCCCAGTCCGACCCGGCCGCGGTGGCGCCCGCACGCGCTCGAGTGACAGGCCCCGCGCGCGAGGGCGCGGGCA
>Ga0163154_10010553_pt1 | contig 10242 bp, 18 predicted proteins | sample OliLakLV19MP9P1_FD_148649 | JGI IMG/M metagenome (GOLD analysis project Ga0163154, IMG submission 148649) | Freshwater microbial mat bacterial communities from Lake Vanda, McMurdo Dry Valleys, Antarctica - Oligotrophic Lake LV.19.MP9.P1 | ecosystem: Environmental > Aquatic > Freshwater > Lake >...
GGTGTCCCGCCATTTAAGACGGTGCCAGAAGCAGGAGCATGGAAAAGGTCAAATGATGTGTTTACAATTACCCCAGAGGATTGGGAAAACATGATTATCGGCGTTCACCAGAATTAAAAACAATCTACGCCAATAATACTCATCTTGGTTCTTGCTTCGTTAATTAAATAAATATATGACCCCCACAGAAAAAATAGAAGAAATGGTGCGAGATTTCTGCTCTGTAACTCCAAACATAAAATCAGAAGTTAGGCGGAGAATATATGAAGCCCTAGCAGAAGAAAAAGCGAGGGTGAGGGGGGTTATGAAAGAATACCCTAACAAGTTGTTTGAATTAAATAATGGCAAAATGCCTTGGGTAATATTTCAAGGGAAAGCAGATGAAGAAGAAAAGTTTACACTATACAAATTAGGGTTTGAAGATGCTATGAAAATCCTCGCGTCCTTAGACACAACTAAATAATAAAGATATATGACAATTGAAGGAATGCACTACAGCGAAAATTGCGAATGTGAGGGTTGTAAGAGAGTGAGTGGTAAATCAAAGAAAATAGGCGCCACCTCAATCCACCAAGCCGTAGCAGAAGATAGGGAGAGGGTTGTAATGGAGATAAGGAAAAGGATGCCAAGCCACGATGCGGTCATGGAGTACCTCTCCTCACTAGACAAATTAACAGATAAATAAAGATATATGAATAAATGCCAAATATGTAAAGAAATGTTCAGTGATAGTGATACTTACGAATATCGTGGTGCTATGTCTTGTCAGCCCCATTTTGAAGAATTACAAGGTAAACGAGATTATCAACGCCAAGAAGTAATAGAAGAAAACGAACACCAGACAGCACCATTCAAAGGATTGAGTTTGGGCGATAATGTTATAGGTCGAGCAAATAGACAAATATTAAAAGGAAGTATTGAAATTGCCAAGAAAGAAACAATGAGGACGAAACTTTATGAGCAAGGCATTTTGTAACCCTCTCCTCCCTAGACACTAAACCTAAAGAATAAGCATGAAGATACTATCAATTTTCGATGGAATTAGTTGTGCCAGAGTAGCCCTTGAACGAGCTGGTATACCTGTGGAGGCGTACTATGCCAGTGAAATTGACCGCTACGCTATGCAAATATCAGCAAAGAACTATCCTGATATTGTGCAGTTAGGGAGTGTTGTAGATTTTCACCCCACACCTCTCATTTGTGGGCAGATAGATTTAATGGTGGGAGGTTTTCCATGCACTGACCTAAGCATAGCCAAGAAAAACAGGCAAGGACTAAAAGGAGAGGCGAGTGGTCTTTTTTATGAAATGATAAGAATACACAAAGAAGTAAAGCCTAAGTTTTTTATCTATGAAAATGTCGCAAGTATGTCAAAAGAAAATAAGGAAATCATATTAAAGACAATTCAGGAGATAGACCCAAGTGCATATGTAATCATGATTAATGCCTCCTTAGTAAGCGCACAAAATCGTAAGCGCCTATTCTTTACCAATATACCGAATGTCACACAGCCAGAAGACAGAGGGATATTGTTAAAGGATATTTTAGAGGAGAGTGTTAGTGATGAATTTTATATTAAAGGTAATTATAAAACTTGGCTTGATGGGGAGGGAGGTCAAAAAAGAATCGAGAAAGGTTTTATAAAGATTAGCCCCGAAAAAGCAAAACCATTATTGGCTAGAGATTACGCAAACTGGTCTGGGAATATGATCCGCATGGGGCAAATCGGCAAAGGTGGTCAAGGCGACCGCATATACTCTCCAGAGGGCAAGTCAGTTGGACTATCAGCTCTTGGTGGTGGTAGAGGTGCAAAGACGGGGTTGTATTTAATCAATCCCAAAATGCAGAACTTCAAGAAGAATTATGATAAAAGCACCGCCTTAACCTCAAGCATGTGGAAAGAACCGCCTAAAATTGTGAGTGACGAAACTACTCAAATCCGCAAGCTAACTCCCACAGAATGCGAAAGACTAATGGGGTTAGATGACGGATATACAAGTGGCATAATTAATTCCCAAAGATATAAAATGTTGGGAAATTCTTTCAATGTTGATGTGGTGGCACATATATTATCATTCATTAGACACAAATAAAGAATAAAGATATATGATCAACACAGAAAAAAGATTAGAAGAAATTATAGACAAAGTATTTCAAGCAGTAATGTCTGATATAGGAATGCACTACAAAGTGAGCGATAGATTATCTGATATTTTATCTGACAGTCTATCAGAACATTTACCCACCTCAATCGCACAAGCCACAGCAGAAGAAAAAGCGAGGTTGGCAGATAAAATATTAGACATTATTCAAGACATAGACTGGATTGAAAAACCTAGGTCTGCTTTTGGTAGCTTAAACGACCTCCTCACCTCCTTAGACACTAAACCTAAATAAAAAATGAAAATACTATCACTTCTCAACGGAATTTCCTGTGCCAGAGTAGCACTAGAACGAGTGGACGATTAAAAATAGCGACTACCAGCAGGCATATTTTTAAATTTTTTTCACAATATCTTTTGTTGGCGTATCTGTAACTGTACATCGGACACCACAAACCGTAGTCGGGAATTATAATCGGCCGCAATTAAAATCATTAACACTATTACACCACTATTTTTTTGCGTTCAAGAATCGCAACTTTTGGAATACCAATAACCGCACGCCGCTTATTACCATGAGTCGTATTTACCTCGCGTGAAATGTATACCGCCTCTTTGTCTTCTTTTATCAAAAATCCAATCGCATCAAATACCACAAGTTTGTAGTTGTGGTCTTCAGAAAACTCGCCTTCATAGACGACACTGTCTAAATATTTTATATAGATTATTGAATTTCTCATAAAAAAAGCGGTTTTTAATGGGAACCGCTTGAAACCTTGTGGCACTAGCCACCCTTCGGCGAACCACCCTGAGAACCGCCACCGGAGCCGTTGTTTCCGTTGCCGGAACCTCCGCTGCCGCTGTTGCCTCCTCCTCCGCTGTTGCCACCATTACTGTTGCCACCATCGCCCTTACCATTGTAAACGACGCTCTTCATCAGAGACTCCTTGTGAGTTTTACCGAACACTCGGTAACTTGCCTCGTTTTGAGTGCAAGCGAAGCCCCCCTTTAGGTTGCCTCGTTTGGACTCAATATTCTTAGTCTACCTTAACATGCGGTCAATTCTTGTCAACCATTCTCGCTGCCACAAGTTTCATAGCATACTTCTTGCGATCTTCAGGGGTTATCTTTGCCCATTTGGCTTTCGCTAGTTCACTCGCTCGTTTGGATCGGACGACAGGATGAATCTTGGCGTGCATCGCCTTACTTGCCGCTGATCTTTTTAATGGGTCTATCACCCTAAAAGTATAACACTACTCTGTAGACTCCTTTAAATCGCTAATCTCCTGCAAAGGCTAATAAATGTCCCCCTGGTTTAAGAACCCTGTTTGCTTCTAGGAATATGACTCTGAAAAAAGTCTTTATTAAATCTTTCTGTATCTCGCTCGATTTTCGAGTGGCAAAATATGCACAAAGTAACAAGGTTATGTCTGCTATTATCTCTTGTGATTCGGTATAGGGTAATATGGTGGCACTGGATTTCTCTTTTATTACAATGCTGTCCACAATATCTACACTTCCACCCATCCCTTTGGTAAATAGATTTTCTGATGACTCCCCAATTATCGCCTCTTCTGTTATTTATTTAAATAAAAACCCGCCCACAGTACAACCTTGGTACTGCGAGCGGGGAGAGGGTCATGCCGTGTCGTCATCGAACAACTTGGCTTGCCCCAACTGTTCAGGGCAACGGTCATCAAGAGCGTCAACAAGGCTCACACAAGAGTCCTTCTTGATTTTGGCTTTCCGTTTAGCGAGTACACGCCTTCTGGCCTGAATACGGGTGAGGGCGAAGTCCTGCACGAACTCTGGCACCTTTCCTGTTGCGAGGAAATCGTTGTACATACTAGTTGCGACCTCGATGATGTGAGAACAGTCAAGACCTCGCCTCGAGATGAGAGCTTTGACAAACACTGAGTGTTCGCTGACCTGCATGGACGAAGCTGCATCTTTGATCAACCGTTTGTGTGACACATTAAGCCTCCTTGTTAAAGAACTCCCCTTGGTTATTATATACCTAAAAGTATAATGCTACTTGCATCAAAGCAAAAAATCGCCCCACACTCAATGTAAAGCGATCTTTGCACATCAAACTAGAACCAGAAAAATGGGTCTAACCACAAACCCTAATCATTATATCACTTCGGTATTTACAAAGGAAAATAGCCCCGATAAGAGCTATTTTCACCGCCTAGTAGTCAGACTACTTTTCGGTACTTTTACTATATACCTAAAAACAAAAAACCACCCCGTAGAGTGATTCTTTGCTTATGAAGCAGAGCGAAAAGTTGCTCTGTATTCATATTATATACTACTTTCGCAAGATAAGTGCGTAGACCGTAGAAGCAGAAGTCAAGACCATAATCATCGTAGTCCAGTATTCGGTACTCCTCAAGAAGGCGTAGATACCGCCGACCAGAATAGATAAACCAATAACTATGAATTTAGTTTTTGTTGAACCTTCACCGAACATACCTTTTGTAAATTCAACCACCGCTGATAACAAAGCACCGACAACTGTAATCGCTAAAAAATCTTCCATGTTGTTTAGTATTTATTTTATAATCAACCTCCACTTCGACCTTTTTTGTGAACGATTTTTACAATACTTCCATTTGGAAGATTTACGACTGTCCCCGTTTTTTGGTCTACTAACTGAATAGTATTTCTATCAATCAATTTGTTTTAGAGAATATTAAGTAAGGATTTTCAGTATAGGATGCTGTCCCCAATTGTTGTGCTTCTGTTTCTTTTTCCTTTAGAGTCTCCTTAGCTAGGACGATATCTGCAGGGAACACCCACTTTCTTCGTTTGCCAATACTAAATTTACCAATGCCATTAAATTCGACCTCTTCATTGTCCCCCATGTCCAAGATTATTTGGGGTTGGAGTTCAACAATTTCATCTTCAAGTTTAGATATCTCTGCCTTTATTATAGCATAGCGTTCTAAAAGAGATTTATTCATATAATTATTTTCTTAATATCCTTTTCTAACTTGAACTTGTCATTGGTCCACCATTTGTGAAAACTCGCAAGACTTTTAAATGACGTGTAGGCAGCATAAGGTTTAGTTAATTTGTAGACCGTAGGTTTGTCCATTTCTTTTGAAAAATGGACAAGTTTAACTTGTTTAATTTTAAGATCAGTCATGTAATTAAAGAAATATGTGTATGCACCAATCTGCATAAGAAAGTCTTTACCCGTTACACTATTTGATGTCTTAAAATCTACTAGGGTTAATTTATTGTCCCACATGCAGAGAAAATCAAGTGTCCCCGCACTGTATTTCTGATGACCCACAAGAATTTCAGAAGCTAGGGGAATGATTTGGTGTTCCATAGTCAATTTCTCAAACCCTCTAGCAGCTGCAATAGCCTTATTATCAGTTCCATTAGGAGCAAACCAATTCATGTTCTCTGGTTTATTACCTGTTTTAAGCCACTCTTTAATGTAATCCTCGCACATTTGATGAGCTTGTGTCCCAATTGACCCTGCACTATCTCTAAACTCTGTATGAGCAATCTGTGCACCAGTTATATACTCATCTCGGTATGCAGGGTCTTTGATTCGTGTCCATCGATCATCAACTTCAAGCCATTCGATTCCTTTTTTCACTGCCCAATTAAGAAGATGGGGTTTTGCTAAAACCTCTTTTAATATTGTCGTAACTGAGGGGACAATCCTACCTGTGTCCTCAAACCGATAGAAATGACCTTCTTCGGTGTGTTGAGGAGTGATTTTACCAAGGACTCTCTCATCGATTACGGATTTAATATCCTGTAGACTCAAATTCATCATCTTTTTGCTCTTTAATCCATTCGGCATCCATCACTGGTTTGCCAGCCTCATCGGTTGCAGGAAAGATTTTTTTGATCTTGGCATCGTTGCCTTTGTCTGTTGGTTTGAGCTCAGTTAATTTGATCATAAACTTCTGACCAATTTGCACTTTTTTCATAATTCCGACAGATATACCTGTAAGAAACATTGTGTATTCTTCCCCCTCTTTAACGATGGTCGCTTCTTTATCAAGAGTAGATTTACCTGTTTTTTCGTTCTTGGTTGAACCTAAAAATTTACCCTCTTTTCCTTTGATTGTGTAGATTGTTGAAAGTTTTCCGTATTGATCTACTTTGGTCATCTTATCGACCCCAGTTAAGGTGCCCTTGATAAAATCACCTACTTCATTGAATTTTACTGTTTGGGATTTTGCTTCGTTGTAGTTTTCGGATGTCATTTTTGGTGTTTGTTATTTTTTTAATTATGCTGATGTTGCTTCGTCTTGAACTGTCTCGCTAGGTTCTACCTGTTCAGGAACTTCTTGAACCGGAAGGGTGGGTACTACTTCATTTTCCATGTTTTTTAATTTTATTGATTGGTAATTTCGACCTCGAATCTTTAATTATTCGATATACATTTTGACGGGTCATGCTGTAAATATCCCCTATTTCAGCTAAGGTCATGCGGTGCTCGATAAGCAAGGGGAAAGTTGTGCTATAAAATTCTTTAAGAATTTTGTCCCTTACCTTATTTTCTGATATATTTTTCATACCTGTGTACAATAATATTGCGTACTTTTATTTTTGTAAAGTATACTATGGGGATTGTTACGTTTGTAAATTTATGAATAAATTCGTCCATTTAAAAACCTTTGATTATCTTATCTCGGAAGACAAATTAAAGGATATTGTCATTGCCGACATCGAGGAGACAATAAAAATGTATGATGAAATTATCAATAAGGATAAACTTGAACTCCGTCTGCTCATGAGAGATCGATATGACAAGGGTCAGGTAAAAATGGACATTGTTTACCTTGAGGAACGGGATAAAATCTACATCGAACAAGTGGATAAGCTGAAAAGAAAATTAAAATTCATCACCAAAAACTCTTCGCCATCGAACATCGCCTTTGAACAGAAACTTTTAATAGCAAGAGCCGTGCCTATCTCAACATTGATGGAATTTAATCGAGGTGGCTTTGCCTGCTGTCCTTTTCAAAAAGAAAAAACACCAAGTTTTAAATACTATCCTGAGAATAATAAATTTAAATGCTTTGGTTGTGGTGTGTCTGGAGATAGCATAGATTTGGTACAGCAATTAAAAGGATTAGAATTTATGGAAGCACTTGAAACCCTAATTTAATGACAGAACGGGTTGCACAAAAAAACCCCACTACCCTTGAGGAGGTTGAGAGAGAGATTAACGATCTCTATTTAATCAAGGACAAAGGAGTTATTCGAATTATTCTAGCAGCGGTTATTGCAAATATCCTCGGCATTAGTGCTAAACCAGTTTGGCTTTTGCTGTTGGCTGGTTCATCCGGAGGAAAAACTGTCCTTCTGCAATTACTCGATGGTTTGAAAGAGTACATCATGCCAATCGATGAGCTCACTGTAAATACAATGGCCTCGGGTTATAAAGGTAGCCGTGAAGAGGTGTCGTTGTTGCATAAAGCCAATGGGCTGATTCTTGTATTCAAGGATTTTACAACACTCCTTTCCATGAACAAGGAGAATCTCCGAACAGTTATGGGGCAATTCCGTGCTATCTATGATGGATCATACGAAAAGAAAACAGGTAACGCTGGGGATGTTTCGTGGGCAGGTAAAATTGGCATTATTGCCGGCGGGACAACTTCAGTCCAACGACTCATGAGGCAGTATACAGACCAAGGGGAAAGGTTTATAAATTACCTTATCGAGCAACCAGACCCGATTGAAATGACTACGAGAGCTATCTTCAATCGTAAAAATATCAAAGAAAAAGAGGAAAGTATAAAGAATAACGTTGCAGATTGGGTTCGTGGAACCCTAGCCTCGGCTTCTCGAGAGAATTTTGACATTCCAGAAGATATTCAAAAGGAAATGATTCTAATTGCCAATTTCTCTACCCTTGCTCGTTCCCCTGTAAAAATGAACTTCAAGGATGAAGAAGTAGAATTTGTCCCAGAGCGTGAAATGCCTGCTCGTATGGCGACCATGCTGACAAATTTAGCCCTGACCTTTATCATTATGAACCCAGAGGGAGTCCTTGCCCCTGCAGATGCCACCATTCTCTATAAATGTGCACTAGACAGCATCCCATCAGATAGACGACTCATACTTCGTCTTTTGACACAATACAAGACTGGAAGCACTAAGTCACTCGCTGTGGCATTGAATTATCCTACTAACCCTGTCCGCAATTGGTGTTCACAACTAACCGCTTTAGGTATGCTTGTTCGAAGAGCCAAGGGTGAGGGAAGTTCCGATACTTGGACACTCCTAGATGAGTGGCGAGAAATAATGCACAAGTACGAGGGCATTGAAATGAAAGAAGTCGCTCTTACAGTAACCGAAGAGGAGGAGTTGAAAATGGACAATCTTTCTGCTGAAAGAGATCAGGAGCTCATGAAGAAGATTTTAGAGAATGATAAAGCTGATGCTATTTTTGATAGTCTATGAAACTTCTCCCGCACCAAGTAAAATTCGCCAAGGGCTATAAAGACAAAGCCTTTGTTGCACATGAAGGTGGCACGGGGAAGACAATATGTGCGTGCTCGTGGCTTAGGGACGGAAGGGACTCTGATGCCTTGGCCATCGTATCTAAGAGAACTCTAAAGAAATGGAGAAAAGAATTAAAGGATTGGGGGACGAAAGCTACTGTGGTTTCTATGGATTCTGAATTTAAGAAACTGCCTATAAAAAAATGGTCAGCGATAGTGGTGGATGAGGCAGATGAGTTTGGAAGTCCCCTTTTCATAAAAGGTCGCTCTAAACGTTCCGAATGTTTGTATAATTTGATTAAAGCGTACCCAGATGTTCCTACGTTTCTCGCAACAGCTACGCCCATACGATCAAAATCATGGAATTTACACACTCTTTTATGCTTTCTAGGAATTTATATAGACTGGAAAAAATGGCGAGAGGAATTTTATTCTTTAGAACGAAGACCTTTTCTACTCAGACCTGCATGGCTACCGAAAGATGATTGGCGTGAGAAGATACGCCCCATTCTTGAAAAATACGCTGACATCGTGCTTTTAAAAGATTGCGTGGGGTATTTGCCACCCTTTACCGAAGAGGTCGTTGAAACGTCACACAGCCCCTTTGAGCCTATTGGAATTGAGCTTACTAAGTTATTTTCAGCAGAGCATCAGCACGAACAGAAAGGGAAGATTAAAAAGATATTGGAAATTGGGCGAGAGTATCGAAAGGTATTAGTGGTCGCTTATTTTGTTGAACAAGTGAAAGATTTAGCAGAACAACTTGGCAAAGATAGAGAGACATTTATGGTGCATGGTGGGGTTAAAAGTCAAGAAGAAATACTCAAGAAAGCAAATGAGGTCGATGATTGTTTTTTGGTTATTCAGGCTTCTCTTGGTGTAGGATTTGATGCTGACACTTTCTCTTGTGTGATATTTGCCTCAATGTCATACAAGGTACGAGACTTTGTTCAAACGAAATATCGCGTGCGCCGGGTTCACAACCTTCACCCTGTAAAATACTATTACTTGCACGGAGGTCGCAGAGATAAACAAATTTATAAAGTAATACAGCTCGGGCGTAATTTTATTCCGAGTGAATGGGAACATGTTGCCTAACCTCCCAAAACAACACAGTAAACAAGAAGCCGATTTCGGTTTGAAATTCCGTGAGTGGTGGTCTAAAAACAGACAACAAGGGACTTTTGAATTAAAAGACAGTCGTGGCAAGAGCAGTATTCCATTCAGTTGCTTTGAACCAGAACAAGAGACCATGGCAAATATGGCAAGGAATCCAAAAGGTGTACTTGTGCGTGTGTCAGTAGGAACACCAGGAACGGCTGACTATATTGGTCTTGTGAATTATCCAACATGGATAGTGATTCGATTTCCAAAGGCATTTTACATAATTTCGACAGGTAATTTTCTGTTTGAAAAAGAACAGAGTAAGAGAAAGTCACTCACAGAATTCCGAGCTAAAGAGATAGGCAAGAGGTGTGTCCTAGCCTAAAAGCAAAAATCCCCGCACTCAGTTGTAAGGGGGGATTTTTGCTTTTTATGAAAGAACTCTGTTGGTAGTATACACTATTATTCTTCATCTTTATCCAATTTTTTTTGTCGGTTAATCTCTTCTCGAGTAAGAAAAGCCTTTGCCCATTCAGGGTCAATACGATTCA
>Ga0163154_10010555_pt1 | contig 10240 bp, 9 predicted proteins | sample OliLakLV19MP9P1_FD_148649 | JGI IMG/M metagenome (GOLD analysis project Ga0163154, IMG submission 148649) | Freshwater microbial mat bacterial communities from Lake Vanda, McMurdo Dry Valleys, Antarctica - Oligotrophic Lake LV.19.MP9.P1 | ecosystem: Environmental > Aquatic > Freshwater > Lake >...
CCCCCAACCCAGTCAACAGAGCCGCTCCGGTGAACTGCCGGGACCCCGCCACCACCAACAACCGTCCCACCGTGTATTTGTGGGCGGCTAGGGGACGGTTGAGGGGCAGACCGGCACGAGCGAAGTCTGGGGTGATGCGCTGGGTCTGGGGTTCCGGGAGGACGGCTTGTAAGGCCGCCATCGGTAAGCCCAAGTCCAAGCGGGTAACAGTGCCGCAGTATTCCAGAGCGCGGTCCTCAAAAAGGCCCTGTTTCCATAGCCCCAGACAAAAGGTCCGCTCGGCCCGAATTGCTGTGCCCAGGACTGCTCCGGTGTCGCTCTCTAGACCCGAGGGCAAGTCCAGACTCACTACCCGCAGTCCCCAATGATTGATGGTATCCACGAGTTGAGCTAGTTCCGGGGCTAGGGCGCGGGTTAGCCCAGAACCGAATAATCCGTCCACTAGTAACGAACTTGCTCTGAGTTCCTGAACCTCAGGCACTACCCGGCCTCCGATAGCTTGGTAGTAACGCAGATGGTCCTGGGTCAAGGGTTTTAACGGGTTCACTGGGACAAACACTTGAACAGTCAGTCCCAACAGATGCAACTCACGAGCCACCACCAACGCGTCCGCGCCATTGTGCCCCGGTCCAACCAAAACACCTACCCGGTCTAGGCCCGGATAGGTGTCAAGGATCGTTTCAGTTAACCGCAGACCTGCCCGCTCCATCAGCCCCGCCACGGGCAACCCCCGGTTGAAGGTCCAATCCTCCACGGCTTGCATCTGAGCGGCAGTGACCAGCAGTCGGTCCGGGTTCATCCAGGGAACAGACCCAGGATTAGGGTTTGCAGCAGCGGGCTAATCAGGAACAGGAACGCCGCAAAAATCGCGCCCCCCACGCCCCCAATCAACCAGCCCCCCGCAAAACGGCTCCAGCCCTCGCCGCCAAAGTTGGTATCGTCGTCCGGCCCGACCGTGGCATAGAGGGAGAGAGCCAGGGTGCAGACGAGGACCAAAACAATCGTCGCCACCAGAGCCGCCGCCACCTGTAACTGTAAAAAGTCCGCCGGACGGTTGGCAGTCAGCCGCAGCGGACCCAGCAGGGTGAAAGGACCAAACAACCAATACCCGTGGGCCATCCCCACTTCAAGACCCCGTAAGAGGGGGTCCAGGTTAGGCCGATTGATGGGCAGATTGCCAATAAAGAATTTGATCAGGGGTGAGTTGTTGATGGGCGTAAATAAATTTGCGCTTTGGGGGTCGTCCGTATAAACGGTCGTCCGGGAAATGGATTGCATGGCAGTACCCGAGCCAGTTTGCACCATTTTACGCTCCTGCTGATCTCAGGTTGCCCTCTGAAACAATCCTTTACTTTCCGTTACCTTTGCATACAAACTCTCTGGCGGCTGACTCTTTTCATGACGGGCTAATAGTGTTTAAATGGACCTCACAAGCAATTGAGTCACTAGGGGTAGTACCCGATGGGAGTGTTATGCGTGCGCCTAAGGTCTTGAGTATTCAGGCCGCCCAGGAGATTACCACGGATTTAGGCCGTTTCAGCCTCTATGCGGGGGAGGGCAAGGGCAAATCCGCTGCTGCCCTCGGGGTGGTGCTGCGCTCAATTGGGCTAGGGGTGGCGCGGCGCACGGACCACCGGGTCGCCCTAGTCCGTTTTCTAAAAGGGCCAGACCGTCCCTATGACGAGGACTCTGCCATTGGTGCGATTCGGAGTTTCTATCCTCACTTAATTGATACGGTGCGCTACGGTCGGTCGGAGTTTTTCGGACCCGAGGCGACGATTCCCTTGGACTACCAAGAGGCTCAGCGCGGCTGGCAGGTGGCAACAGGGATGATCCTCTCGGGGCTTTACCATGTGGTGGTGTTGGACGAGTTGAGCCCGGTCATCAACCTGGGTCTATTACCCGTGGAAGCAGTAATCCCGGTCCTCCAATCGCGCCCCAGCCATGTCGAGATTATCGTCACTGGACGCAACCCCCACCCCGCATTAGTGGAGATGGCAGAACTCTTCTCGATTCACACACCCCGCTCAGCAGCGCATCCGATTCCTGGAGTCCATTTCACCACTGGATCGGGTAAGGGCAAGTCTACGTCTTCCTTAGGACAGGCCCTCAAATGTGTCGGTCGTGCCCTCGATGGCACCGATGGTCGCAAGATTAAAATTATCCAATTCCTCAAGGGCGGCAACTTCGGCTCCTATTCTGAGGATGCAGCGATGGCAGCCCTGCGCGAGATCTCACCGGATTTGATTGAACACGAACGTTACGGACGTTCGGTCATTGTCTTCAAGCGCGTCCCCACCGATGTAGACCCCAACCAGGGCCGTCAAGAGGTGGATTATGCCTTTGCGCGGTCGGGTTTTTGGTCAGCTTTAGAAGCGATTGGCTCGGGTGAATTCCAGTTAGTCGTGATGGATGAAATCTTCCCTACCCTCGACCTCGACCTCATCCCCGACGGTGCCCAGCGACTCTGGCAAGCCCTCCAACAAAAACGCGCCGATGTCCAAGTCCACCTGACGGGCCGCTGTTGGGAGGCGAACCCCGCTTCTCAGGACCTCCTGGAGTCCTGTGAGACCCACACCTTCATTGAGGGCCGCAAGCACTATTACACCTGTAACCCGGATAGCCGGCGCGTGGGGATTGATTGCTAGGCTCACGCCGTCCCCGACTGGTTGAGGGTCAGCGGACCAGCAGCTTTGATGAAGTTAAGCGGGAGACTACCCAGCTAGAATTAACCCAAGCAAACGGTATACATGGTACTTGACCGGACTGATTGGCGCATGCTCGTTCACTGGCGACGTAACCGGGTGGTCTGACCCAGCCGACCCGCCTTGAGAACTAAGGTGTCATCATCCACCCACTGAAATGTCACCTGTTCTGCCTGGACTAAGGAATCGTCCTCACTCAAGCGGGCCACCACCTGCCCCTGCTGTCCCTGGATCGTTACTTTTTTGCCACTCTGCTGAATCGTATAAACGCGCCCATTATCATCAGTCCAAGTCCCACTCAATTCCAGAGCCAACACCGGACCCGCCAAGACCAGAACCGTCCCTACCGCCCACACCCATTTCATTATTCACCTAGTTAGTCGCGCTATTCTAATTATAGGGAGTCTGAGTATACTAATAGCGCGGATATGGATATGACACTAGGGACTTCAACAAAAATTGAAACGGATATCTGGCTACGGGCGAACTGGGAGGAATTCTTGCGCGTTGCTGACGACCCTGCTTATCTTCATGACCGGAGCTATTACGATCACGGTCAAATCAGGATTGAAATAGCAGCTTTAGGTTCGGCTTATGCGCGGGATAATGCATTAGTTGTAATGGTTATTATACTTTTCGCTACGCCCAAGAACTTTCGCGTAAAACAGCTACTCAACGCTAATCTCAGGAAGGGAGGTCTTCAGGAGTGTCAGCCAGATGCGGCTTTTTATATTGGAGACGACGAAGACACTGCCCCGTGGAAATACGCCTCTCAAGGTAGATCTTGTGGGACCGCCTTCTTTAGTCATCGAAATCGGTGCTTCCTCAATCAATGATGATTTGGGGTACGAGCGATTGTTGTATGAGCAGTGTGCGCGAATATTGGGTGTTGAATGTAGCTGTATGCTTTCTCGATGGCTGAGGGACGCAGTATAGCAACCCTACAGAAATTGTAAAAAGAGTCATGGTGCTCAACAGCCGCCCCCAACCCCCAGCCCCTCCCCCGTACCCTGACGGGCACAGGCAAGCAGGGTAGGGGAGCAAGAATTAAAAAGCTCTTCTGCCTTTTCTACTGCCTTGGTCCCCCGTTCACGGGGCGGAGGGGCGGCTGTTGGAGAGCTATTTACACCTCAAACAGGTTTGCTATAGCAGGATTAGTAATTCTTTCGTCTTTCCAGGATTGGCTATAGCTGTAGTTGAGGAAGCTCGGCGGCGGGGACAGTAGGAAGATGATACAGCCACTTGGGCCGACTCAGGAATGGGGTCCACCGGGAGTTGCGTGGCGGCTTTTTTGACCCAAAGAATGACGGTATGGTGGTTGACTCCTGTCACGCGCTCAAGGGCCCGAAAACCCAAGCCGTTGCGGTACATGGGTAATTGGTTGCCGTGGGATAGCCAATCGTTGCGTAGGACGCGACAAAGGGTCTACGGCAGTCTTTGCAGATAAAGCATTGTTGCCGTAGCGATGACCACTTTTACCGATGCGGGTGGCGGCCCATGGCGGACATTCCATTACTCCATTACATTAACAACTAAAAACCGCCCCAGTTACCCAGGACGGTCTTCGGATGGTCAGGTTTACAGTAACGCTTGGGCTTGCATAACAATGTTCTCCACAGTGAACCCGAATTCCTTCATGCAGGTACCGCCGGGAGCGGACGCGCCGAAGGTCTCGATGCTCACGTGATGGGCTGCATAACGACCCCAACCGAAGGAAGCTGCTGCTTCAATTGAGAGCCGTTTGGTTACAGCAGGCGGTAACACACTGTCCTTGTACTCCTGGCTCTGGTCCTCGAAGAGTTCCCAGCAGGGCATAGAGACGACGCGGACTTTGGCCTCGATTTGAGCCGCAGCGGTGACAGCTAGGGAAACTTCAGAACCTGTGGCAATCAAGATCAGGTCCGGGGTTCCTTCACAATCCACTAGCGTGTAAGCCCCCATCGCCACCGCCTCAATCGAACTCCCCGCCAGGTTGGGCACATTCTGACGAGTGAGGATGAGACAGGAGGGCGTATCGCGCTTCTCAATCGCCACCTTCCAACTACCAGAACTCTCGTTGCCGTCCGCCGGACGAAGGACTAGCAAGTTGGGCATCGCCCGGAGGGAGGCGATAGTTTCAACAGGTTGGTGGGTCGGGCCGTCTTCACCCAGCGCAATCGAATCGTGGGTCAAGATGTACGGTACCCCAATTCCCGCGAGAGCCGAAAGCCGCATCGCACCGCGCATATAATCGGCGAAAACCAAGAAAGTCGCGCCGTAGGGAATCACCCCTTTGTGCAAAACCATCCCATTCAAGATGGCCGCCATTCCATGCTCACGGACCCCGAAGCGCAGGTTACGGCCCGCGTAGTTGGTCTGTTGGTAATCAGGCAGGCCCTTGAGGTAAGTCATGTTGGAGTGGGCCAAGTCAGCTGAGCCGCCCATCAGTTCCGGGAGTACTTTGGCTAAGGCGTTGAGGCAGATGCCGGAATGGTTGCGGGTGGAGTTGGCCTTGTCCTCGGGTTTGTAGCTGGGGAGAGCATCAGCCCAACCTCCGGGGAGGGTCGTGCTGATGACCCGCTTATATTCAGCGGCGAGTTCTGGGAACTCTGCTTCGTACCGGGCAAAGAGTTCATTCCACTGGCTCTCGGCTTGGTTGCCTTTGTCCAAACCCTTGGCAAACTCCTGCTGGACTTCATCGGGCACATAGAACTTGGGTTCCAGGGGCCAGCCGAGGTTCTGTTTGGTCAAGGTCACTTCCGCTTCCCCTAGGGCCGCACCGTGTACACCTTCAGTTCCGGCCTTATTGGGGGAGCCGAAACCGATAGTAGTACGAATCTTGAGCAGACTGGGCTTGTCGGTGACGGCTTTCGCGGCTTCAATCGCCTGGGCAATCCCGGCTAAATCCGTGTTGCCTTCGCTGATGACTTGGACGTGCCAACCGTAGGCTTCATAGCGTTTGCCCACATCCTCGGTGAAAGATAGGGCGGTGTCCCCGTCAATCGAGATGTGGTTGTCGTCGTAGAGCATGATCAACTTGCCCAACTTGAGGTGGCCTGCCAAGGAAGCCGCTTCGGAGGCCACGCCCTCCATGTTGCAGCCATCGCCCAAGATGACGTAGGTGTAATGGTCCACAATCGGCAGACCGGGGCGGTTAAATTTCGTCGCCAAGTGCGCTTCAATCATCGCCATGCCGACAGCGTTTCCCACACCCTGACCCAGTGGCCCGGTGGTGGTCTCAATCCCGTCGGTCATGAAGTTCTCGGGGTGGCCCGGGGTCTTACTCCCCCATTGGCGAAACTGCATCAAGTCTTCGATACTCAGCCCGTAGCCCGTTAGGTGCAACAGACTATAGAGGAGCATCGAACCATGGCCCGCCGACAGCACAAAACGGTCGCGGTCTACCCACTTGGGGTTTTGGGGATTGTGTTTGAGGAACTGAGTCCACAGCACGTAGGCCATGGGCGCACAGCCCATCGGTAAACCCGGATGCCCCGAATTCGCTTTTTGTACTGCGTCAACGGCTAAGAAGCGGATCGAATTAATACACAGTTCGTCCAGCCGTTCGGTGGTCTTCTGGGTCAGTGTCGCCGTCATGGATACCTCGCGTGGAATGTTCAACTTGGGTCTAGTCTAGGCCGCTTGTTCGTACACTTGCCCGGTGAGCCGTTCGTACATCTGGCGCATCTTCAAACCAATCAATACCTGGAAGAAACCCGTCCCATCGTTAGAACCGGGGAATTCCGTACGCTTCAAGATGAGGCTCGCGAGTTCGCCATAGGTGCGCTCAGACGTGTTGCGTAACTTCTCTTCGAGGTTGTGCGCGTCCTTGGGATGAAACTCACCGTCAATCGAAAGGAAGGATACCTTCTCCTCGAAATACTGGTCGTGCCCGTAGCAGAAGGTCAACTCCGGGTCCGAGTTGCTAAACTTGGGCCGCCAACAGAGGTCAGAGATCGCCCGGTCAAAAAGGTAAGCCGGGTCGTAGTTAGATGTGCTTTCTTTTTGGACCAAGCGGGCCTTGACAATCTTGAATCCGCCTTCTTTTTCGGGCAACTCACTGGGCAGGATTTCGAGGATGACATCCGCGTGTTCTTTTTGCGGGTCAATGTAGGCACTGAAGTCGGGCCGACGGGACTCAATCGCTCTTAGTACGTCGTCGTAGGAGTGGCCCCGCTCCGCCATATCGCGCTGGATCTTCCACTGAATTTTGATGGTGTCACTCAAGTCAAAATATAGTTTAAAGTCCAGCAAATCGCGGACCCGTTCATCATAGAAAGGATGCAAGCCTTCAATGATGACAATTGGCGTGGGGACAATGCGCTCCGGTGGGTCAATCTCGCCAGTTTCATGATTGTAAATGGGTTTGAGGATGCTCTCGCCATTCTTGAGTTGGGCCACCTGCTCCGCCATCAAGTCAAAGTTGTTGGCCCGGGGATCGAGAGCGGTGATCCCGGTCACCTTGCGCTGCTTGCGGTCCAGACTATGGTAGTCATCCAGACAGATAGTCGTAATCAGGTCTTCACTGAACAGGTCGTGCAGACGGCGCAGAAATGTGGATTTCCCACATCCACTGTCACCCCCAACACCAATCAGAACAATCCGGTCCGGTTTCGTAGCCATGATGTCTCCCAATAGCAGGTGCGGCGAGATTTGCGGAGGCGCAAGCACATCGTACCAGGACTGCAACATTTGTTACAAGCTGGGCCGGTGGACGACTCATTATAGAGCCGAGTCGAGAATTCAGAGAGTTCCGCCGCTGATAATTTCTATTTCAGCAACGGGGTGGGGGACTATCCTGGGGATAACTGCTTTGGGGATTGATACGCATGGTTTCTCAATTGCTGAAGCCCAATCTGGGCAAAAACGAGCGTCTGCTGCGGCTAACGGGTGGGGTTCTGTTAATTTTGGCAGCCCTGTTGCTAGCTCCGACCCCCTGGAATCTGATGGGGAGCTTGGGCGGTCTGGCACTCATGGCGACGGGCGGGGCGGGTGTCTGCCTCGGCTATAAGATGTTGGGCATCGACACCAACAAATAGTGTAATCGGTTCAACTCGACTCCCTGTGTTCACACGGGGAGTTTTTGTTATCTAGGGCTTTGAGTAACTGGTACAGCGTGGTAATGCAGGGGGCAAGCTGTCCATGCAGTTTACCTTGACGCAGAGGATTGCCGAAAATGGCTTCTACTTCTAAGGGCCGTCCCCGGTCGTAGTCCAGTTTCATGCTGGTCTGGTAGGGCTGCATTTGGCGGGTATGGTCGAGCAATTGGGCAGTGAGTCCAGGGGGTAAAGGATGACCGACGGCTTGGGCGAGGTCTTGGACTTCAATCATCAAGGCTTCGGCAAGGGCACGACTGTGGGGATTTTCCATGATCGCTTGCGTCGTTGCTCCCAGGAGGACCGATAACCCATTAAAGGGAATATTCCATAGGAGTTTGCGCCATCTTGCCAGGGGTAAATCTGGGGTTAGCTGAACGGCAATCCCGGCCTGCTGCAAGATTTTAATGAGGGGGACCAGTCGCCCAGTCTCGCTGGCTAGCCAAGTGCCCAGGGTAATTTCGCCGTAGTCCAAATGATGGATATGCCCCGGCCCGACTTGGTTGGCGCAGAGGAAACACAGCCCCCCGACCACCCACTCAGCCCCCACCAAGTCAGCTAACCATTCCTCAGCCCCCAGACCATTTTGAAGGAGAACCGCGAGACCATCGGCTTTGAGGACTGGTGGGAGTAGCTGGAGTAGCAGGTGATTTTGCGTCGCTTTGAGGGCAATCAGGACCACATCACAGCGGGGCATAGCTCCGACTTGGTCATAGGCTGACACTTCGAGCGTAAAATCCTCGGTCTTCGTCGTCACCCGCAGCCCATGGTCACGCACCCAAGCGTAATCTCGGTGGACCAAAAAATGTACCTCTTGACCGGCTCGGTGCAGCATGGCTCCGTACAACCCGCCCACTGCGCCCGTTCCTAACACCGCAAACCTCATGGTCGCCACAGCTTTTGGAGCTTGGTCAAAAAGTTCACAGGCGGTGGTCCATACTCAGCGCGGGCGTGGGAGTACTTGGTGGAGGAGAGTAGTTGCCAGACGGGTTTACCTGCTTGAAGCCGTTGCTCGACGATGATCGGCACGCAGTCAAGAGCCTGATGAAGGCTGTACCAGAACAGGGGTTGGTCGGGTTGTTGCACAAGCACATTCGGGCCGCCCCCGCCTGGAGACAGGTCCGATTTTGGCAAATACTGACACGAATGGTCATGACTCCACTGAGGGGACACTCGTTTGAGTTTAGTCCTACCATGAAAGTAATGACATGGAGACCGGGCTTGTGGCAATACCCATGGGCTTTGCTCGTCGCTTTTTGCAGACTTCTATCGGACAGATGGTCTATTTCACCCAGGACACGGACCGACCGGAGACCTTGGTTTTCCTGCACGGGTTTGGTGGCGGGTCGTCTTCCTTTGAGTGGTCCCTGGTCTATCCCTATTTTACGGCTGGGTACCGCGTGGTGGCCCCCGACCTGATTGGTTGGGGGGAATCGTACCATCTGGAGCGCGATTACCAGCCCGATGATTATTTGCGCTCACTCCGAGAGTTTTTGGAACAGCAAGCGGGAGTGGTTACAGTGGTTGCCTCTAGTGTGGTGGCGGCCTGGGTGGTGCGGTTGGCAGCAGAATTCCCGCAATTGATACAACGGTTGGTATTGATGTGCCCGACGGGTTTATCAGATTTCGGCGAACCGTACAAAAATCCTTTTTTCCAGGTCGTCGCCGCCGTCCCGGGAGTAAATTGGCTTTTTTATCAACAGGGCGTGGCAAATCGGGGCACTATCCGGTACTTCTTGGAGGAGCGACTTTTCGCCCGCAAAGAACGGGTGACAAACGAGATGGTTGAAGCCTACTACGCCTCCGCCTCCCAGCCCCAGGCCGAGTTTTCGGCGTTTTCATTCCTCAAGGGCGACCTCTGTTTCGATCTCGCCCTGTGGCTACCCCGACTCCAGACCCCGACCGCAATATTTTGGGGAGAACGAGCGCAGTTCGCCGGACCCAAGCTAGGTCAACGGCTGGCCCAACTCAGCGAACAAGTCCGAGTTTTCACCGTCATCCCCGACACCGGCACAACCCCCCAACTAGAACGCCCCGCTTTAGTCTGTGCCCAGCTAACGCAAGCTCTCCCCAAGTTGTTATGAAGAGGCCCCTCCGCCCCATACCCTGACGGGCACAGGTAAATGGGGGACCAAGGCAGAAGAGCGCAGAGAGTGGACAGCAAGAGTCGGCTAGAGGACGGGGTGTAATGGAGAGCTAAGCTGTTCAAATAGCAGTTAAACCGGGTTAATTACTTTCCCGCCCTCACAGGCTGTTGGGGCTGTTGGGGATATTGTTTTGAAAGGAGAGAGCAAGCGTAACCCACCGCGCAGAAATCCTCCCCTAACCGAGAAAAGCCTAGGCCCAGCAATTAGCCCGAAGCATAGGGTATAAATGATCTCCTTACCCCAATCGCTATGTCCACTCCATCCCTCAACGGACACCGCACCCTACCCCCACCGCCCGTGGAAGTAGTTGAGC